>Ga0224508_10005545_pt1 | contig 10085 bp, 8 predicted proteins | sample SF_Jan12_sed_USG_4_FD_170157 | JGI IMG/M metagenome (GOLD analysis project Ga0224508, IMG submission 170157) | Sediment microbial communities from San Francisco Bay, California, United States - SF_Jan12_sed_USGS_21 | ecosystem: Environmental > Aquatic > Marine > Sediment | place: USA: California... | reverse complement strand
AGGGACTCGCACGTCCTTCGGCGACGGCCATTGCGGAAACGACGATTCCGATGGTCATGGACGCGATCCGCGAGATCGACGGCGACGATGTCGACGCGATCATCCAGTGCGGTACAAACCTTTCGACAGTCGACATTTTCCCAACTATGGAACACTGGCTGCAGAAGCCGCTGATTCCGATCAACATCGCGTGCATCTGGCATGCGCTCCGCGCCACTGGAATAGACGACAAGATTGTTGGGAAGGGCCGATTGCTCGAGGAGTTCTAGTCCAGGCCCGTCAATTTTGAATCAAGAAATCCGAGCGCTCTATCGAAATTCGCAGTGTCCGGAAGCTCATGTCCCATATCTTCTATGACTATTAGCTTGCTACGTTCAACCCCCGCCTTTTTATAGAGCCGATACACACGCGCTGTCGCTGCAAGCTTGAAGTCCTCCGTTCCACTTAGGAAGACGTACCGATTCTCCTTGAGTGTGCCGAGTTTCTCAGGCGGGCTTTCCAACCAGGGATCGGCATCTCTTTCCGACCAGGGATTGACGCCGCACAAATAGAGTCCACCCCGGAACAAGCCGGGATAGAGGGCGGCGACGATACTTGATATCTGCCCGCCACCCGACATACCCGCTATGTAGATCCGTCGTGGGTCAATCCTGTAATTCTGCAACATGAATGCTGGCGAAACTTTCGCCTCGGCAACCCTCCGCTCCGGAGGCTTGGTATTGCCGGAGCTATTGACGCTTACCCATATCAGATTGCGTCGATCGAGAACCTCTTTCCAGGCATCCGGTATTTCACCCGACTCGACCGGACTCACATAGACCAGCAGGCCTGCTGGCGATGATGGATCATAGTTTTCTGGCACGTAAACCACGAACTCAATCTCATGGCTGGGGTCGAGTATGTCTGCAAGACTCCGGGCGCCCGCTTCGCCCACGAGCGAGCCAAGCTCAATACGTTCGATATAGCTCCCGGTCTTGTATGAGCGGTCCGCATACAGATCATCAGCCGCCGGAACTTCGGCAGCATCCGCCACGCAGATCGTAGAGGCGCCAAGGACGGAGACCAGCAATACCAATCGTAAGTTCATCTGGATCTCTCAAAACAAAAAGTAATCTCTGACTTCGAACAGACAAACTCGAATCAGTTCAATAAGCGCATTGTCGCAGCCGCTATTGCGCTGTCCGTTGGATGTCCGAGATTGAAATATGATCTTCCTTTCGATATCGGTTCTTGCCTCTAAGCTATATATTAGGCCGACAGACTAACGGACGATCGCGCATGAGCATTACCAGTGAGTAGACCTGACGCTGCCGAAAAAGGACTCCGCTTTGGATGCGGGTTTCTGTTCGGGATTATCGTCGGCGGGATTATTGCCGCGCTGCAGTTCTATGATGACGGTCAGACTGCGATCGCAGTTGCAATAGTCATGGGCCTGGTAGCCGCGATTGCATCACTGAAGCTCGGGGACGCGTTCTGGCGCGCCGTTTCAAATGTGTTCTGGTGGTTTTGAAAGAGAGAATTCTGATCCGACCTTGAGCGGGAGATGCAATGAACGACAACACGACTATCGGAGTGCACTGGAGTTTCTGGGTCATCGGCGCGGTCGGGCTGATATTCAACCTCATGGGCTGCATGAACTACATCGGGCAGATGAACGCGGAGGTTGTCGCTTCGATGCCAGACTTCTATCAAACCATGATAGAGAATCGACCGGCATGGGGCACCGCCGCTTTCGCGATAGCCGTATTTGGCGGAGCACTCGGCTGCCTGCTGCTACTGCTCAGGAAGCGACTTGCTGTCTACATTCTTGTCGCATCCCTGCTTGGCGCGGTCGCGGCACAGATTCCGTACATAGGAATGGCCGACTTACCCAGGGAGGCATGGTTCGGCTGGTTGAGCCAGGTTGTGATAGGCAGCGGCCTGGTCTGGTATTCGATTCGGGCCAGGGGAGCGGACGCGATCGGTCATTTCGACAAGCATCTGTAACGAGAGGGTCTTTCCGCTAGTCCCACTGTTTCTTGAGCTCCAACAGTATTCTCGTAAACGCCTCCGGGTCTTCAAAGTGTGGGAAGTGAGCGGTGCCTGGCACAACGATCCACTGCTTGGCCGGGGCATCAATCGCGTCGAAGAACTCCTTTGCCAGCTCGAGTGGTGTTACGTAATCGAATTCTCCCATCACTATCGCGACCGGCACTGCAAACGAACTTCGATCCGAAACCAGATCTGTCGACATATCGTACTTCATGCTGCGTGATGAAATGGCGGACGCTGCTGCGATGTTCAGAATGTCACCGAGGCTATATTCGGTCGACTGTAAGCCGCTGACCACCAACGGCGTGTAGGATGTCGCACCGTAGATTTCCGCGCCCGCCTCGAATAGCAGCTCCTCAACATTGCCTGCATCTATGGTCGCTCCGGGAGCGTGGTCGAGTAGAGGCAATGCATCTTTCAGAAAACCTCTCTGTATCTCCAGGGATCTTCCGCCGTCTTTCGCATTCGCTACCTGCCCGACGCCAATCAAAGCGCGCACCTTTTGCGGATACTGTGCCGCGTAAAGCGCGCCAAGGTAGCTGCCATGCGAGTGGCCAATAATCCAGATGCGCTGAGCTCCCAGTCTCTGTCTGAGCTCGTCGACCACGACGTCCATGTCCTGCAACAAAGTGCTGATGCGTAACCTGGCCGTATCCTGTTCCTTCTTGTAGGACTTGCCGGCACCCCTTTGATCCCAGTGGACGACGACGAAGTGCTTCTCGAGTTCTCGTTGAAAGTCGTGCGCCAGGTACATCGCCGGCATACCAGGACCGCCGTGTACGAAAAAGAGGACAGGGGCGGTGCGATCATGGCCGCGAATCAGCACATACTGCGTGTCGTCATTTACTCGCAGCTCAGTAAGTTCCGCGATGGAACCCGCCGTGAATATTGGTGGCGTGAAGGATTTGAAGGAGAAGCCAACGACCATCACCACGAAGGCCATGACGGCGATGAGAAATTTCTTCTTTCTCGCCATACGACGTCCTACCGGATCAACGCCTTGCCTGTCTTCTCGTCCACAGGTGTTCGCCAGAGAATGACCAGTATCGCGATGAATACAATCAGCACGGCGGTGATCGCGATCGGATGCTTGTCCGCGTAGATGTAGAACTCGTAAAACTTCTCGTACAAAGCGAGCGCCTCGGGAATGTACCAGGCCACGCCAACCGCACCGATGCCATAGCGAATAGTGAATCCGACTTCGCGCTGTTGCGTGAGCTTGTAGAGCAGATAGAGGCCCCACAAACCAATCGCACCTGACAGCGCGTAGGTCACCGGGTGGTAGAGCCCGTTCAAGCGCGGGTCGACGATGACCAACATCAGGACGTACATGAACCACGTCACGAAGAAATACTCGAACGCAGCCACGCGAGCGACATTCGGGCGATTGCCCGGTGCCGGGACCCCGACCGCCGTGCCCAGTCCAATCTGGCGCCGAATCCACAGCAACATGCGACAGCGAACGTCCTTGTTGAGCATCACCATGAACAGCGCGACCAGGCAGAAGATTCCACTGGCCTGCAGGATCACATGCTCGCCAAGCAAGCCGGCCATCATGTTGCCTTCCGACGGCATGAACATTTTCATCTCGTTGTAGCGCGCGAGTATCGGCAAGCCGCTTTCAAACCAGGACATCCAGACGAGGACCGCGCCCCCGTAGCCCATGATCGTTCCCTTTACCTCGTCTTTCTTCAGCCCGCCAACGATGAGCACGATACCCAGCGCACCAAGAATGCCCGGCACCCAGTATTTCCAGGGATCGGGAAGCACGTAGATTGTGATCACCGTGTACGTGTGCGCGAGAAACTTCTCGAACACGAGCATTAATGCAACCAGGACACCGAGGACCGGTGGTCGGTAAAATCTGGAGCGCTCAGTCATGCAAACCTCTTGTCAGGAACGTAGATAGCCAAGAATTCCGCGTTCGCTATCGATACCGCGGAAGGTGGCTGCAAGCAGCCCACCTGCGATCAGGTGCCACACACCCCAAACCGCGGCGATGGCCGCGGCGCCTCCAAGTCCTTTCAGCTGACTCAGCAGGATTACGAGGGCGAGGCCCGAATTCTGGATACCGATCTCGAAGGTCAGCGCACGACGTGTTGACTGCACCTGCGACAGGATACGACCGGCCAACGCGCCCGTCGCAAACGCGAGCCCGTTGTGCAATACGACCACACCGCCCAGCAACGGCAAGGCCGGGAACAACACCGGGAAGAAATAGGCGATTCCGTAAATAATGACGCTCACGAGCACGGACACGCCCAGAATCGTCGTGCGTTTCTTGATACGTGCGGCGACGTCCGGCGCTTTCGCAGCGACGACCATACCCAGGATCAGCGGCAACGCCAGCAGGAAAGTCGTCTGCAACAGGAACATCATCGGGCTGACGTCGAGCGTCTTCAGAAGTGTCGCGGTTGGTTCGTACGCGTGCGACCAGAACAGAATCGATGTTGGGGTCAGTATCGCAGCCAGCAGGCTCGACGTTGCCGTCAGGGCCACCGACGCTGCGACGTTACCGCGCGACAGGTACGTCAGAAGATTCGAAACCGCACCGCCCGGACAACAGGCAACGACGATCATCCCCAACGCTATCGACGCTGCTGGTTTTATCGCGAGAATCAGAAGAAACGTTACCAGCGGCAGCACCACGACCTGTGAGATGACACCGCCGGCGAACAGCATCGGCTGGTCACGCAGGAATGCGAAATCGCTGACACGGAGCCCGAGCGCTACGCTGAACATAACAATCATCAACGCCAGCGCTACGCCGGCCTGCCCGATTGGGTCGAGCACTATGCGCAAACTGTCGAGGGAACCAATATCCATCATTCGGTGATTAGCGTGACGTCCACTTCATCTAGCTGCATTGTGAACATCTTCGCATACCAGCCTTCCGCATTCATGAGTTCTGCGTGCGTGCCGCGCTCCGCGATACGCCCTTTTAACATGACCAGGATTTCGTCCGAATCGACGATTGTCGCGAGGCGATGTGCAATGGTCAGCGTTGTACGGCCCTGGCACAGCCGCTTCAGGGCCTGCATGACGCTACGCTCGGTCTCCACGTCCAGGCTGGATGTCGCTTCGTCGAGAAGGACGATTGGCGCATCTTTGAGAATGGCTCGAGCGATGGCGACGCGCTGTCGCTGACCGCCCGAAATCTTGCTGCCGCGCTCGCCCGCTTCCGTGTCCAGACCGTCGGGCGTCGTTGCCAGCCAGGCGCTGAGCCCGGCTTCCCTGGCCGCCGCTTCAATCTCCTCGTCGCTCGCCTCCCAACGTCCCATGCGGATATTCTCGCGCACGGTGTCGTTGAAAATGAAGCTCCGCTGCGACACGACGGCGAATCGGGACTGCAGATCACTCAAGGGGAAATCGGTCAAGGGACGATCACCAATTCGAATACCTCCCTCCTGCGGATCCCACTGTCTGAGCAGGAGGTTTACGACCGTCGACTTACCCGTGCCACTCGGGCCGACCAGCGCGACGTGCCTGCCCGCATCGATATCAAAAGAGAAGTCATCAAAAATGACCTGCTCTCGACTCCAGTCGGCGTCATCAGCGTCGTACTCAAACTTGACCTTGTCGAAGTGCAGCGACGATTCAACCTCGCCCTCGACCGGTTCCGAGGCGGTCTCCATTACGGCAGGTTCCGCGTCCATCATTGAGAACAGGCGACGTGCTGCAATGATCGACACGCGATAGTCTGTAAAGTTGTTGGCCAGTCCTACCGACAGGTAGAAACCGACGATGTTCACGGCGATGACAGCAGGCAATTGTACGAGCGGATCGATCTCGCCTGCCAGTGCGAGGTCTATGCCGACCCAGGCCGAGGCAAGTATGCCGACTGTAATGAAGATCTCGGCCAGGGCTCGTTGCCAGGCATCCGCGCCGTAGAGTTTGTCTTGCCCTTCCTGCATCGCCGCACCGATCTCGAACAGCTCCTGAGCCCGTCGCTCCTCGTAGCCGAATGCCACGGTGTCGCGAACCCCCTGGATGCTGTCCGCCACGAACGCATTCACCTGGCCGATCTGATTTCGGTACTCAACGCCGTCGCCGCCAAGGCGTGCAACAAGCCACGGCAGCAATGCCGTGTTGGCGACGTAGAACGGCGCCAACGTATATACAAGTCTCGGATCGACCTGCCAGCACCACGACAGCAGGATGATCGGGACGAAAATTGCCGCGATCGCCGGCGCGATCGTGTGTGCGTAAAACGGCTCGATGCGCTCGCAGTCTGTCATCACGCGACTCACTGCATCGCCTGACTGCAACTTCGCGGTACGGGCCGGCGCCAGCGGCAGCATCGCGTAATAGAAGTTGTCGCGGAACGCGGCGAGGATCTTGAACGCAACATAGTGTCCCGTGTAGTTCTCGATGTACGAGGTAATGCCGACGATCGTACCGAACAGCGCGATCCACCCAACCTGCCCCCAGATGACATCCCAGTTGACGACCCCTGCTGTCGCACTGTTCACGTAGATGCCGACACTCGCCGCGGCGATGCCAAGAACCGCGGCCTGGCCGCAAAACTTGATGACGCGCGCCACGAGTGACGTGATCATGATCTTGTTGAACGGGGCCATGAACTTGAGAAGGCGGCGAATGATCTGCGCATTGCTTTGCTTCATGACGCTGCCTCCTGTTCGATGGCCTGCTTGGTGGCGATCATGCCCGCGTAGATACCACCGTACTCGAGTAGCTGCTGGCGGGTCCCCGATTCAGCGAGCTTGCCGTCCTGCAGTACGATGATGCGATCAGCCTGCTCGATCGTGCTCAGTCGATGCGCGATTAGAAGCACGGTCTTGCTGGCCGTGAGCCGTTCAAGCGCCTTGTTGAGCAATGCTTCAGTCTCGACATCGATCTGCGATGTCGGCTCGTCAAGAATAACGATCGGCGCGTCCTTCAAAATTGCTCGTGCGATCGCAAGCCGCTGCGCCTGCCCACCGCTGAGCGCCATTCCCTGGTCGCCAACCATTGTTTTGATGCCGGCCGGACTGGCTTCGACAAAGCCGAGCAACTCTGCATCTTTCAGTGCAGCGAGAATCTGCTCCTCGGTCGCGCCCTCTTTGGCAATACGCAGATTGTCCTCGATGGTCCCGTAGAACAGGAACGGGTCCTGCGGCACGAGCGCTATCTGTTCGCGTACCCAGTCGAGCGCCAGCTCGTCGTCGGGAGTGCCATCGAGGAGAATCTGGCCCGACTGGGGGTCCAGGGTTCTCAGCAACAGGTTGGTAACCGTCGTCTTGCCCGAGCCGCTCTTGCCTATCAGCGCCACGGTCTCGTTGGGCGCCATCGTGAAACACAGATTGTCTATCGCCGGGTCATCGGCGCCCGGATACGTAAACGTGACATCACGAAACTCGATTTCGACAGCCTCGCCTGCCGGCTTCTCAGGCCGCTTGCCGTCGGTATTCACAATCGGTGCTTCCTCATCGAGGAAACGAACGACCTCGGTAGCCACTTCACGTCCGAGAGCGCCCGCAAAGAAGAACTCACCAATCAAAAGCAGCGTACGACTGAACTCGAGGCTCATGAACACTACGGCAACGACTTCGCCCGGCGACACGTGCCCGCCGCTGTAGCGATAAAGCGCGACGCCCATCGCGACTGCTGTTGAGAACAGCGCGAAGCCTAGTTCGAGAAAGATGAACTGCGCTTGCGCGACCAGCAGCAGCTTCATTGTTGTCTTGCGCTGCTTTTCGTTATCGGCCTCCATCTGCTTGCCGCGACGGACGCCCTCGTTGAACATCTTGAGCGTGGCCATGCCCTGGATAGAGTCGAGGTAAGCCGACGCGTTCCGGTTCTTGACCTTCTCATTCGCCTTGCTGATGCGTCGGAACCCGCGTGCCGACGAGCCGACGAACAACGGCGTGAGCGGTACACCTGCGAGCATCCACAGGCCAACGACCCAGTCGATCGAGAAGATGGCGATAACGAGGAAGATCGGAATCGCGATCGCGACCCAGATCTGCACGAAGTACACGCTGAAGTAGTAGTCGAGGTACTCGACGCCTTCGGTAGCCGTGTTCGCTACCTCCCCGGTGCGGCGTTTACCGAGCAGCCCCGGCCCGAGCCTGACGACCTGTTTGTAGATCTGGTCGCGGACGTTGAGCTTGGCTTCGCTCGAGGCACGAAACTGGCCAGTGCGGAATATCCACGCGAGCACTGCCTTGAGAAGTACGAGGCCCACGAAGATCGCGAGCCATTGTTGTAACAAGTTGTTTCCGGCGAACGCCGAATCAACCGCAAGACCGAGCACGTAGTAGAGCAGGATTGTCGTCGGAACCGTTGCCAGCCCGGCGATCAGCCCTACTTTGACCCACTTCATGGTGTCTGGAGTTACCAGTCGGTCGTCGACTCCGATCATTCCCTATCTCGTTAGCATTGTTATAGTGACCAGTATGCGCGGGGCGGTTGCCATCGCCTTTGACAAAAATCAAACCCCGGAGAATACGCGTATGGCCGAGAAATTCGGTCCAGTCAATTTAGCTGAAGGTGTACAGCCGCGCCATGTCGCGGCCTACCTGTTTGCCGCCTTTGTCAGCATCGGCCTGTTCATCTACCTGATCGCCATGACGCCCTACATCCTGCGCGTCAACGTCGGACTGGACGAAGCGCGATTCGGCCAGGTTTCAGGCGATCTGCAATTCTGGCAGGAACTGCTTGTGATTATGTCTATCGGCTGGTGGGGCGCCATGTCCGACCGCTATGGCCGTCGCCGCATATACATAATTGGTTTCCTGGTCCTGACGGTCGCCTACGCGACCTATGCGTTCTCGACATCGGTGCCCGAACTCATTGCCACCAGACTCGTGTTCGCATTCGGCGTCGCCGCAACCAGCGCATTGCTGGCTGCCGTGCTCGCCGACTATCCCGCCGAAGATTCGCGCGGCAAGTTATCGGGTATGGCGTTCTTCCTGAACGGTATCGGCTCGGTGATTTTCATTACGCAGCTGACCAAGTTGCCGGCAATTTTTGAGGCGCAGGGGACGAGCGGCATCATGGCCGGACGATTCTCCTACCTCGTAGTGGCGGCGGTCGCGTTCGTTGCGGCGATCGTCATGCTCGGCCTCAAACCCGGAAAACCCGTCAAGGTCGAGGACCGCAAACCGGTCAGCAAGCTCATGCTCGAAGGCCTGGCCGCGGCCCGCAATCCTCGCATTGCTATTTCCTACCTGAGCTCGGTTGCAGCCCGTGCCGATATGGCCGTGGTGACGATCTTCCTTATCCTGTGGGTGAGCCAGGCGGCGACCGCAGCAGGCTTGTCTGTCGCCGAGGCGACGGCCAAGGCCGGCATGCTCATGGGCTTTTCTCAAATAGCCGCCGTCTTCTGGGCACCGCTGTTCGGCTTCATCGCCGACAAGATCGATCGCCTGACGCTCGTCGTTATTGCATTCACCATTGCAGCCTTTGGCTACGGTGGTGTTGCGATGCAGGAAGACATCCTGGCCACAGGGGCTATACCCTACATCGTGCTGATGGGTGTCGGCATGTCGAGCACCATCCTCGCAGTGACCGTACTGTTAGGACAGGAAGCCCCGCCCAAGCTGCGTGGCTCGGCGTTCGGCATGCAGAGCTTCTTCGGCGCCTGTGGCATTCTTGCCTTGTCAGCCATCGGCGGCCGTCTCTATGATGGTGTCAGCGCGAATGCCGTGTTCTATATGATTGCAGGCGCAAACCTGTTCGTATTGCTTGCGGCACTGCTGGTACGCGTCTCGGAGCTCCGCACAGGAACTCGCGGGTAGGCCGGAAACGCCGGGGAATACACCCCCGAATCCATAGCGGAGCTGACACAACGACTAAACTACGTACCGCCGACAAAACTCGCGCAGCGTGTTCGGGGGTGTATTCCCCGGTGGTTCCGGCTGAGCCAAACGAAGCCCCCTTAGATGTCCTCTGACTTCAGGAACGGTTTTACACCAACTGCCTTGTAGAGTTCGTCCGGCTTGTAGGCCGTGTTGCCCTTCATCACCAGTGTTGCTCGTCTTATTGCCGAGATGTCCTCCAGCGGATTACCTTCAACGAGCACAATATCAGAGTCCTTGCCCACCTTGATC
>Ga0224508_10005544_pt1 | contig 10089 bp, 6 predicted proteins | sample SF_Jan12_sed_USG_4_FD_170157 | JGI IMG/M metagenome (GOLD analysis project Ga0224508, IMG submission 170157) | Sediment microbial communities from San Francisco Bay, California, United States - SF_Jan12_sed_USGS_21 | ecosystem: Environmental > Aquatic > Marine > Sediment | place: USA: California... | reverse complement strand
AATAAGTACATCATATGCAAAAGCGTTCAATACTCTGGATTGTCTTTTTGATAGCTATTGTAATCATTCCGATGAATGGTACATCGCAGACATGGTCCACTCAGGTGCAAAACCTATTGGAAGAAATGACTCTGAAAGAAAAGGTAGGGCAAATGACCCAACTCAGTGTGGATATGATTTGTGTAGGTGAACCCTACAATGTAGTAATGCCTGCGGCCGTGGACGAAGAGAAGCTAAGGAAGGCCGTTTTGGAATATGGCGTTGGATCGATATTGAATACGCCAAGCGGTGATTATGTAGATGTAGACAGATGGCAGGGAATTATCGGCAATATCCAGGAGGAAGCAAAAAAGACTCGATTAAGAATTCCGGTGTTATATGGACTGGACCATATCCATGGTGTGAGTTACATCAAGGGTGGCACATTATTTCCTCAACCACTTGGCCTGGCATGTACCTGGAACGTAGATTTAGCTCATGAGGTAGGAGTTATTACGGCATATGAATCTCGGGCTGCAGGAGTACCGTGGAGTTTTTCGCCTGCCATGGATATCAGTAGAAATCCCGAATGGCCAAGGTTCTGGGAATCGTTCGGAGAAGATGTGTTAATGAACAAGGAGATGGGATTGGCCATGGTAACAGGTATGCAAGGAAATGATCCAGAAAACAAGGAAAAGATAGCAGCCTGTCTGAAGCATTTTACAGGGTATGGTTTGCCACTTAGTGGTAAAGATCGTACTCCGGCCTGGATTCCTGAGCGCTATTTACGTGAGTACTTTCTACCGCAATACCAGGCTTCCATCGACGCTGGAGCATTGACCATTATGGTCAATTCAGGCGAAATAAACGGAGTCCCTACTCATGCAGACAAGCAACTGCTTACTGATATTCTGCGTGGTGAGATGGGTTTTGAAGGATTACTTGTGACCGATTGGCAAGATATACACTACCTCCACGACCGGCACATGATAGCAGCATCTCTCAAAGATGCTGTGAGATTGGCTATCGAGGCAGGTATCGATATGAGCATGACACCGGTCAGCTACGATTTTGCTGATTTACTGGTTCAACTGGTGGAGGAAAAAACGATCTCCGAATCAAGGATTGATTTGTCTGTAGGGCGAATTCTAACAGTGAAAGAGAAATTGGGATTATTTACACGGTCACATTTTCCCAAAAGCGACTATGCCAAATTTGGTTCCGACGAATTTGAATCTGTCAGTTTACAGGCTGCGACGGAATCCCTGGTCTTGCTGAAAAACAGCAATGATGTTTTGCCGATAAATAAACAATCTAAAGTATTGGTAATTGGACCTACTTCACATTCCATGTCAAGTTTGAATGGAGGATGGACGACTACCTGGCAAGGAGACCGGGCTGATAGTGATTTAGCTCAATACAATACGATCGTAGAGGGTATTCGAAATCTGGTTGCTGCGGACCAGGTGGATTTTTTTGCAGACATTGACTATCAATCATTGGATGGACTGGCTCTCGCAAAGACCAAAGCTGCAGAAGTCGATTATGTGATCCTCTGTATTGGTGAACACTCTTATACGGAAGATTCTGGTAACCTTAACGATCTGAATCTTCCACCTCACCAGCTATCGCTTGCCCAAGCAATGATGGAGTCTGGCAAACCCATCATTTTGATCTATACCGGAGGTCGGCCAAGAATCATCAGCCAGATAGAGCCGAATAGTACAGCGATTGTTGGTGCTTTCTACCCTGGACCAAACGGAGGCGATGCCATTGCCCAATTGATATATGGTGAAATGTGTCCCAGTGGAAAATTAGCATTTACATATCCCCAGTATGCAAACTCGCTGACAACATACGATCACAAACACACCGAAGATAGGGATGTGATGATTTCGGGTCAATCCTACAATCCGCAGTACGCTTTTGGATATGGGCTAAGCTATACTTCGTTCATATATTCAAATCTCGAGATCCACGATAGAGTGTATCAAAAGGATGGAACCATTGAAGCAAGTGTCACAGTACGTAATACCGGTCAAAGAATAGGTAAGGAGGTAGTGCAAGTCTACATCAGTGATCTCTTGGCCAGTATAACCCCACCGGTACGCAGGCTAAGAGCTTTTGAAAAAATTCAACTGGCTCCGGGTGAAGCAAAGAATGTAACATTTGCTATCCCTATCAGAGATCTGGCCTTTGTGGGTATCGACAATCAATGGACTGTCGAATCTGGTGAATTCAGACTTCAAATAGGTACTGAGACGGCTGTGTTGAAGGTCGTCGATTAAGATAGTAGATAAGAAAAGTCTCTTGAGTCGGCTACGGTTACCGGACCAGTTCATCCAATGGTACCTGATACTTCTGCTTTAATCTTGCCATCTCCTGCTTCAGCTCGACTATTTTGCCCTCCATCTGTGGATCATCGATCTGATTATTGATCTCGGTGGGATCATCTTGTAGATCAAACAATTCCCAGGCGTCAATATCATTGTAATAATGCATCAGCTTATACCGCTCACCCCGGACACCTTCGTGTCTCTTGACATTGTGCCATCCGTGTGGGTATTCATAATAATGATAGTACATGGAAGTCCTCCAGTCATCCACAGGCCCATCGGATTCTGCCAGAACGCGTAGTGATCTACCCTGAAAATCATCGGGTATATCAACACCTGCATAGTCAAGCAAAGTGGGTGCAAAATCCAGATTCAAGACAATTCGATCAATGATCTGTCCAGGTTCTATCCGATGAGGAAATCGCATCACCAACGGCATCCGCAGTGACTCCTCATACATAAACCTTTTATCATACCATCCATGCTCGCCAAGGTAGAAGCCTTGGTCCGAAGTATAAATTACAATGGTGTTCTCTGCCAGACCGTGCGCATCAAGATAATCCAACACGCGTCCGATGTTATCGTCGACAGATTTGACACACCGCAGGTAATCTTTCATGTAGCGTTGATACTTCCACTCCAACAATGCTTTTCCGGTAAGGTTGGCTGCTTGAAAATCTTCGCTGACCTTATCATAATGCGAATCCCATGCTGTTTTCTGCTCAGGTGTCAGGCGGCCGTATTCATTAGCCCAATTCTTTTCCGCGTCATGATTTGGATTACCAGCTCCACCCGTACCTGTTTCCTGCACATATGAACCGGGTTGCAGTTTTAGATCGGATGACAAGAACATGTCATCAATGCGCATATCCTGTTCGGCCGCTGCTGATGACCGAGTACGATAGTCATCATAGAATGTAGGTGGCAGAGGCAGATCTTCATCTGCGTACATGTCAAAGTGCTGAGGATGCGGCATCCAATTTCGATGTGGCGCCTTGTGATGATAAAGAATGCAGAAAGGTTTTGATGTATCTCTTGTTTCGAGAGTCTGTAAAGTCAGATCTGTAATTATGTCAGATGTGTACCCGATGTGCTCGATGGTGTCACCGTCTCGTATCATGACTGGATTATAATATGGCCCCTGACCTATCAGCACCTCAAAATGATCGAATCCTGTTGGCTCAGATTTAAGATGCCATTTGCCGATCATAGCAGTAAAATAGCCTGCGGCCTGAAGCAGCTTTGGAAGTGTCACCTGTGATCCATCGAATCGATCCAGGTTATCTCTCAATCCATTTAAGTGGCTGTACTTCCCGGTCAATAATACTGCTCTGCTGGGTGCGCAAATGGAATTAGTAACAAAGCTATTCGTAAACTGGATTCCTTCTCTACCAATACGGTCAATGTTGGTGGTTTCAATCATCTTGCTCCCGTATAAGCTGACAGCCGCATTAGCATGATCATCCGACATGATGTAAATAATGTTAGGAGGTCCAAGCCTTTCAGATTTCTCATTTTGGCAGGCTATAAAGCTTGCCAGGAAGATCAGAGTAAAAACATAGCGGTGCATATATAGAGTTTCTTTTAAATTAAAGATTAATCTTTAATTTAAGAGTGGATTAATCCGATCTCCAAATAAAATAGCTGATGCAAATCAAAGAGCAAGCGAAGGAATACGACGTCTGTATCGTAGGATCTGGTGCAGGTGGTGGAATGGCAACTAAAATACTAGCAGATGCTGGCTTAAAGGTAGCATTGATGGAAGCAGGGCCCTATTTCGATCCGAAAGAACCAGCACATCAGACACAACTGAAATGGCCTTGGGAATCACCCCGCAGAGGTGCTAGTAGCACTCGTGTATTTGGTGATTTTGATGCGGCATATGGTGGTTGGGACATTGATGGTGAGCCCTATACAAAAGTGAATGGAACTGAGTTCGATTGGTTCCGATCAAGAATGTTGGGAGGCCGAACCAACCATTGGGGAAGAATATCTCTGCGCTTTGGACCACTCGATTTCAAACGGAGAAATCTAGACGGACTAGGGGACAACTGGCCAATAGGGTATGAAGACGTGAAACCATATTATGATCGCTTAGATCAGTTGGTTGGTATCTTTGGCAGCCGGGAGAACATTCCAAACGAACCCGATGGGTTCTTTCTTCCTCCACCTAAGCCTCGTCTGCATGAACTCTACTACATCAAAGGAGCTAGAAAGCTTGGAATACCCGTAATACCATCTCGACTTTCGATTTTAACCCGACCGATAAACACGGAAAGAGGTGTTTGCTTTTATTGTAGCCAATGTAGCCGGGCATGCCGTGTATATGCTGATTTTTCTGCTGGAACCTGTCTTGTTTTTCCTGCCATGAAAAATGGCAGTGTAGATCTTCATGTCAACGCCATGGTGCGAGAAGTAATGACAGACCAGGAAGGACGAGCAACCGGTGTTTCGTACATCAGCAAGGATGATCGCAAAGAATATAAGATCCGGGCAAAGGTTGTAGTGTTGGCAGCCTCTGCTTGCGAATCCGCTCGATTACTCCTTAACTCAAAAAGTATACAACATCCAAATGGATTAGGTAATTCCAGTGATGTAGTAGGCAAATATCTACATGATTCGACCGGAGCAAGCAGAGCAGGATTTGTTCCTGAGTTGATGAATCGACAGATTTACAATGAAGACGGAGTAGGTGGCATGCATGTATACACTCCCTGGTGGCTAAATGACCAAAAACTGGATTTCCCACGTGGCTATCATATAGAAGTATGGGGAGGTATGGGTATGCCTTCGTACGGATTTGGATTTGGTGCGACGAATATGAATCGGCTAGTGAAGGACGCCGGTCTCACTGTGGGTGGTTATGGTTCAAAACTCAAGGACGATGTAAGACGGTTTTATGGTTCGGTCGTTGGAATGTCTGGCCGGGGAGAATGTATTGCCCGACTAGATAACTATTGTGAAATTGATCCCGATGTTGTTGATGAGTATGGGATTCCTGTCTTGCGATTCAATTACACGTGGTCAGATCACGAGGTGAATCAAGCCAAACATATGCAAGATACTTTTGATGAAATCATACATTCCATGGGTGGTACCCCTCTTGGCGACAAACCGGGATCTGATAGCGATTATGGATTAGCAGCCCCTGGTAGAATCATTCACGAGGTAGGAACCGTACGAATGGGAGATAACCCAAAAACTTCTGTGACAAACTCATATATGCAACTTCATGAAGTCGATAATGTATACGTCATGGACGGCGGTTCTTTTGTGTCACAAGCTGATAAGAATCCCACTTGGACAATTATGGCACTGGCATGGAGAGCAAGTGAGCACCTGATCGATGAGCTGAAAAAAATGAATATCTAACGAAAGAAAATCAAAAGACGATGGATAGAAGAGAAACCTTGAAATCACTGCTAATCGGTACGATGGCGGGGAGTGTAGTAATACAGGGATGTAGACCCGCGGAGCAGCAGCCAGAGGACCAGAAGGTCCAATCGGATGGCTATGGTCGTCTTCCGAAAGAACTGCAACGTGACAAGGAATTGATGGATCAGACATTCTTCTCTGTCCATGAATTAGCTACCATTGCTGTTATCTGCGATATCATTCTTCCTGCTGACGATGGATCTGGATCAGCCTCCGAAGCACAGGTTCCCTCATTCATTGAGTTCATAGCCAAGGATTTACCAGACCATCAACTACCACTCAGAGGTGGGTTGATGTGGCTGGATAATGAAGCGATTGATCGATTTGAGAAGACTTTTCTTAACCTCACTCCCACTGAGCAAATCAAAATCGTTGATGACATCGCATACCCTGACTTGGCAAACCCAGAAATGCTACCAGGTGTTCGTTTCTTCAATCGTATGAGAGATCTTACATTAACTGGCTTCTATACCACACGCATGGGCATTAATGCTCTTGGTTATAAAGGAAATATCGCCAACGTCTGGGATGGTGTACCTGAAGAAGTGCTACAAAAGCATGGACTGGCCTATGAGGAGGAATGGTTAGCGAAATGTATAGATCAAAATACAAGAGCTGAGCTACCCAAATGGGATGCGGAGGGTAATCTTATTGCCTAGGTCTAATCTGGATCTCTAGTCAGGCAGGGCAAAGGCTACGTATGCATCCCCGGATTTGGTGCCTATTTTGCCACCCCCACAAGCAATGACTACGTATTGTTTCCCGTGTACCGAATAGGTGCTTGGGGTTGCGTAACCTGCTGCAGGCAAATCTGCCTCCCACAGTTGTCGTCCACTTTGTTTCTCAAAGGCACGAATTTTTTCATCGAGAGTACCCGCGATAAATATTAATCCTGAGCCAGTCACAATGGGCCCACCATAGCTTTCCGAGCCAGTTATCTCTTCTGCTTCCAGTTCCGGATGGTTGCCCAGCGTTACCTTCCATTTTATCTCTCCCCGGTTCAGGTCGACAGCATTCAGGGTTCCCCATGGAGGGTCTATCGCTGGATACCCTTCATGATCTGTAAAACGAACGTAGCCATTCATATAATAGGGGTATTTCCATTCCATAGCTCCCTCATTGTCTTCCGTTCTATTCGAGACAGGTTCTTTAGAGTCGTAGAGAAATGCTGTGATAGCATCAACATCATCATCCGTTAAATGCGCAAATGAGGGCATCATACCCTGCCCAGACCTGATAAGCTTACCAACCTCCGCCTGAGTTCGTCTGCTACCAAGATCCACCAGCGACGGCACTGTATGAATAGAGGCACCTTTTAAGTCCCTGCCATGACAGAGCAGACACCAGGTTGAGTATAGGTTTTTACCACGTGTAGCCATCAATCCGTCCTCCTCATCTTCGTATTTTATCATCTGAATGATCCAAGGCATCTCCGATGCATTGACATACATAATACCGTCGGGATCTACAGCTGCACCTCCCCATTCTCCCCCACCATCAAAACCAGGTATGATGATAGTACCCTCTTCTGAAGGGGGCTCAAACATGCCCCTTCGTAAGTTTTGCCAAATAGCCTTCACATGTGCATGGGCTGAGTCGGTTCTCGTGGTGATTTCCGATTCTTCAAAAGTCTCCCTGGCAAACGCTGGTGGTTTGGAAGGAATAGGCTGACTCGTCCAAGCCTCCTCTCCGTCCAAGTTACTAGGTGGTGCCCCAAATTCTTCAATTGGAAACAACGGTTCTCCTGTTTCTCGATCAAAGAGAAAGACGTGAGATGACTTTGTAATCTGGGCAACTGCATCTACTGCTTTTCCATTTGATCGCACGGTAACCAGATTAGGTGGTGCTGGCAAATCACGATCCCAGAGGTCGTGGCGGACGACTTGATAGTGCCAAATGAGTTCACCAGTATTGGCGTTGAGGGCAAGAAGACAATTTGCATACAGGTTTTGACCCAACCGATCACCACCATAGAAATCGTAAGCAGCTGATCCAGTGGGAACGAAGACAATTTCCCTGTCATGATCTACACTCATTCCACTCCATGCATTGGCACCTCCTATCTGGCCGGTCGTCCCTGGTGGCCACGTTTGATGACCTGGTTCACCTTCCTTCGGTATGGTATGAAAAATCCAGCGTATCTCCCCTGAATGCACATCAAATGCCCTTATATAGCCCGGTGCAGCCCCCATTGCTTCTGATACTCTGCTTCCCACGATCAGCATATCCTTGAAGATCACTCCCGGTGTATTCGCAGTTACAAAAAAGTCCCGGGCATCTTTTCCCAATCCATCATGCAAATCAACCCGTCCATCATCGCCAAAGGATCGGATCTGCGTGCCATCATCTGCATTCACTGCGTGTAAAAAAGACCCTGCAGAGAAAAGGATTCGTCGATCTGTACCATCTGTCCAATAGGCAAGACCGCGATTCACACCCATCCCAAAAATCTCATATTGTTCCTCAAATGGATTGAATATCCATTTCTCCTCACCAGTTGCAGCATCAAGGGCAAAGAGTTTTAGCACCGGAGAAGTTCCGTACAAGGTGCCATCAACAATAATGGGATTACATTGGATCTGAGATCGATCTGAAGTGTCGACATCTCCACTCTTATATATCCAGGCAACTTGTAAATTCGTCACATTGTCGGCAGTGATCTGATTGAGTTGGCTGTATTGACTAGAGCCTGGGTCACCTTGGTAGTGTGGCCAATTTGAGTCTCCTGTGGGTACAATAGGTTGACATGAAATAAACAATAGGGCCGCAAAGGAATAGATGGATGATGAGAGGATTGTAAGGTTCTTCATAAGGTCATTAATTTCGTAAATTCCTGGCAGTTCATTTACGTAGATGTGATATGAAATCAAAAGGATCTTCGATTCACCGGAGACGATTTATCAAACAGACGGCGGCATTGGCCACCGGATTCTGGATTATACCGTCCGCAGTCTTGGGAGGTACCCACGGTACCGCACCCAGCGATAGGATCACATTGGGTTTCATTGGCACAGGAAAGCAGGGCAGGGGTCTGGCAGGTCGGTTTGCTCAACTGGAAGATGTCCAAATTGTATCGGCATGTGATATCGACGAACAAAAATTAGATGCCTTTTTGAACAAGATTGCTGAGCACTATTCAGATAGTGACAGCAAATCTACCTGCCGGGCTGTCAAACATTACGAGGATCTGTTGTCCGATCCTTCCGTAGACGCAGTGATCATAGCAACGCCAGATCATTGGCATGCCATCCAAAGCATTGCTGCCATGAGAGCCGGAAAAGATGTGTTTTGTGAAAAACCCCTCGCCCACACGGTGGAAGAAGGACGTCGTATGGTAACTTCTGTGGCAAAGTACGCCCGTATACTGCAAACAGGGAGTATGCAACGTTCTTGGAAGGATTTTCGGCACGCAGCAGAACTTGTTCAAAACGGCTATTTGGGAGAAATCAAACGGGTTCTGGTTAATGTAGGAGACCCTGGTATTCCTTGCACTTTACCTGAATTGTCTGTTCCGGATTACCTTGATTGGGACCGCTGGATTGGGCCGGCACCGATGCGAGGGTATCATCATGATCTTTCGCCACCACTTTCCGATACCAGATGGGCAGACTGGAGACCATATCTTGAATTTGGTGGAGGCATTCTTTCCGACTGGGGCGCTCATATGTTTGACATAGCACAGTGGGGCTTAGACATGGACCGTAGTGGTCCCGTCCTATTGATCCCTCCGACTCAAGCCGGTGCCACCAGAGGCTTAAAGATGATTTATGACAGTGGTATTGAGATGACCCACGAAGACTTTGGCAGGGGATGGGCGGTTCGTTTTGAAGGTACAGACGGCACGATCGATGTCTCGCGAAGCTTTCTCGAATCCGAACCAGCAAGTATCGTCACTGCCCAAATTAAACCTTCCGAAAAGAAGGTATATCAGAGTAACAATCATTATCAAGACTGGATCGACGCCATTAAGTCAAGAACGGACCCTATCTGCGATGTTGAAACCGGACACCGATCTGCATCAGTATGCAATATTGCTAACATTGCGTATCAACTGAAAAGACCCCTACGTTGGGATCCGGAAAAAGAGAAATTTGCCAAGAACAAGGAAGCAAACAAACTATTGGGTAAAAGGTATAGAAAACCGTATAAATTGCGGAGATAGAGATGTACAGTTCACCACCGGTAATTAGAGGTTAGTAGTAGATCAATCCTTCTTCGGGAAACCCGGCAGATTCATGACGACCTTGTCGAAACATGTCAGTAATAATCCAGCATACCCAAGCGTCAAACTGATGCCAGTTGACCGGTTCCTCCGCTAATTTGTATTCGAACTTATCCT
>Ga0224508_10005543_pt1 | contig 10090 bp, 7 predicted proteins | sample SF_Jan12_sed_USG_4_FD_170157 | JGI IMG/M metagenome (GOLD analysis project Ga0224508, IMG submission 170157) | Sediment microbial communities from San Francisco Bay, California, United States - SF_Jan12_sed_USGS_21 | ecosystem: Environmental > Aquatic > Marine > Sediment | place: USA: California... | reverse complement strand
GAGTGATATTACCATCGAAGGAGATGTGAAAGCGCAGCAGGCTATTCGCTACAATATTTTTCAACTCAACCAGACATATTTAGGTACTGACTCCCGTCTAAACATTGGCCCCAAAGGATTTACCGGAGAAAAATATGGCGGCAGTACGTATTGGGATACGGAAGCGTATTGTATTCCTTTTTATATGGCTACCAAAGACCAGCATGTCGCCAGGAACCTATTGAAGTATCGATACAATCATCTACAAAAAGCCATCGAAAATGCGGAACTCTTAGGCTTCTCCAATGGGGCGGCGCTTTATCCCATGGTGACGATGAATGGAGAAGAATGCCACAATGAATGGGAGATCACCTTTGAAGAGATCCACAGAAATGGCGCTATTGCGTTTGCCATCTATAATTATGTAAGGTATACGGCAGATTACTCCTATATCCCGGATATGGGGCTGGAAGTACTTATTGGGATCGCCAGATTCTGGTATCAGCGAGCGACATTTTCTACAGATAAAGGCAAGTATGTTATCCTGGGTGTAACCGGCCCCAATGAGTATGAAAATAATGTCAATAACAACTGGTATACAAATTACCTGGCCCAGTGGTGCCTGAGATATGCGGCTGAGCAAATTGAGAAAGTCAGGGAAGGGCACCCGATTGATTTCTCCAGAATAGAAGGTCAGGCTAAGCTATCACCTAAGGAAGCAGGAGAATGGACGAAGGTCGCGGAACAAATCTATTTTCCATATTCCGAAGCTCATGAAGTTTTTCTTCAGCAAGATGGTTTCCTTGATAAGGAATTGATCCGGGTGAGTGATCTTGATCCGGCAGACCGACCCATTAACCAAAAGTGGAGCTGGGACCGAATTTTGAGATCGCCTTATATCAAACAAGCAGATGTCTTACAAGGCATGTACTTTTTTGAGGATCAGTTTTCAAAAGAACAGCTGAGCAAGCATTTTGATTTCTATGAACCTTTCACAGTTCATGAATCCTCCCTTTCCCCTTGTGTACATAGTATACTGGCTTCCCGATTGGGGAAGATAGATATGGCATATCAATTTTATCTCAGAACATCACGCCTGGATCTCGATGACTACAACAAAGAAGTTGAAGAGGGGCTGCATATTACCTCAATGGCAGGAACCTGGATGAGCATTGTTGAAGGATTCGGAGGCATGCGCATGCAAGATGATAAACTGTCCTTCAACCCAAGCATTCCTAAAGATTGGAAAGGGTATTCATTTAAAGTAAATTTTAGGGAAAGGATCATTAAAGTCACGGTCACTCATGATCATACCGCCTTTGAATTGGCGGCTAGTGAAGAAATGTCAATCCGTCTTAACGGAGAACGGGTAGTACTTAAGCCAGAACAAGTCATTCAGATTTAGACACGGAGCTATGTACACAGCGAGGCTTTCCTCAAGATCTTTTGGCGTTCTAATATCATTATTATTTCTCCTGTGGTTTTTACCTGGTGTAGGCCAGGAGGTCCGCGTAGAGCCGCCTAACTGGTGGTCCGGGATGAAGGAGTCCAGCCTGCAGCTAATGGTCCATGCTCCCGAAATTGGAAACTACACCGTTCACATTAATTCTTCCGAAGTAGCACTTATCAAACTTACTAAGGCGGATAGTCCCAATTATTTGTTTATCGACCTCGATGTCATCAACACCCCGGCAGGTGGATTTACACTTGTCTTTAAAAATGACGAAAAGGAAATACGTGTGCCGTATGAGCTGAGAGAAAGATCCCATGCTGGGCAAATTATGGGGTTTGATAGTTCTGATGTGATCTATCTTATTACACCAGACAGATTCGCCAATGGGAAGCCGGATAACGATATCGTGAACGGAATGAAAGAAACCCGACTGGATAGAACGCATGATTATGCCAGACATGGAGGCGATATTCAAGGAATAACCAAGCACCTCGACTATATTTCTGAAATGGGATTCACTGCTATTTGGTCTAGCCCTCTCCTTGATAATAATATGGAAGAACAATCCTACCACGGCTATGCAATAACTGATTATTACAAGGTAGATCCTCGCTTTGGTACGCTTGAGTCCTATAAGGCATTAACCAGGGAAGCAGCTAACAGGGGTCTCAAAATTATCATGGACCAGGTAGCCAACCATTGCGGTTTGGGACATTGGTGGATGGCCGATCTGCCATTTGATGATTGGATAAACGACCAGGCGCAGTACATGAATGGCAAGCAGACCCTTAAGACAAATCACAGGCGAACAACGAATCAAGATATATATGCTTCTGATGAGGATAAAAGGCGCATGTCTAAAGGTTGGTTTGTATCGGCGATGCCCGACCTAAATCAGGATAATTCTTATATGGCGACCTATATCATCCAGAATAGTTTGTGGTGGATTGAAACCCTTGGACTGGGAGGTATTCGGCAGGACACCTATCCTTATCCCGAAAAAACTTTTATGGCTGCTTGGGCAAAGAGGATCATGGCAGAATATCCCAATTTCTCAATTGTTGGTGAGGAATGGAGCTATAATCCCCTGCTCGTAGCATATTGGCAGCATGGTAGTATAAATAAGGATGGATATCAATCCCATCTCAAGAGTACAATGGATTTTCCGCTGCAGAAAGCATTGATAGAAGCCTTGAACGAAGAAGAAAATTGGAACTCAGGCCTTATCAAACTTTATCAAGCATTGTCCAATGATTTTGCATATGCAGACCCAGGCGCCATGATGCTTTTTGGGGACAATCACGATATGGACAGGCTATTTACCCAATTAGGGGAGGATGCATTGGCGACTAAAATGGCCCTTAGTTTTATCCTAGCGTCTCCCAGGACACCACAAATCTATTACGGTACAGAAGTGCTGCTTTCCAATTCAGCTAAGCGAGGAGACCATGGATTGATCAGAACTGATTTTCCGGGAGGATGGTCCGGGGATCAGGTAAATGCCTTTACCGGAAAAAATATGACGCCCGAGCAACTGTCTATGCAATCATTTCTCCGGAAAGTGTTGAATTTTCGAAAATCCAGTGTGGCAATTCACCGTGGGAAGACGGTACATTTTAGTCCGGAAAATGGAATATATACGCTGTTCAGGTATACTGAAGATGAAATGGTCATGTTAGTATTAAATAAAAATGAAATTCCTGTATCCCTGGATCTTCGAAGATTCGATGAATTGGGTATTCGTGGGGCTAAGGCCGATAATTTATTAAGTGGAGAAGCGATTATCATGGAGGATAGATTACTACTGCGGGAACGTGGACCAGTTCTTCTTTCACTAAAAAGAAAACGAAATGAATAGGTATGGAATTACACTTCTGGGGTTTGCCTTGCTTTTCACACAATGTAATGAACCGATTAAAAAAAATGATATGGGAACTCCTATGCCAAAAAATAAGAAGGCAGTAGTCTATCAAGTCTTTACACGCTTGTTTGGGAATACGAATACAACTAATAAGAAATGGGGAACCATCGAAGAGAATGGAGTAGGTAAGCTTGAAGATTTCACAGAGAAAGCACTTCAGGAAATAAAGGAACTGGGTGTTACCCATATTTGGTATACGGGGGTTCCACATCACGCATTAGCTACGGACTATTCTACATACGGAATTAGTAGTGACGATCCCGATGTGATCAAAGGTCGGGCCGGATCTCCCTATGCTGTCAAGGACTATTATAATGTAAACCCGGACCTGGCTGTAGATCCAGCTAACAGATTAAATGAATTTAAAGAGCTTATAGAAAGAACACACAATGCCGGGCTGAAACTACTCATTGATATTGTACCTAACCACGTAGCCCGTAATTATGAAGGGGCCGGAACACCGGAAGGAAAGTATATTCTTGGTAAGCAGGATGACAAATCCCAGGAATACCTTCGGGATAACAATTTCTATTACATTCCGGGTGAGACATTTGAAGTGCCCGAGTGGCAGGATGGCTACCTCCCCCTGAATGGAGATCCTCATGTCATGGCGGATTCTAAATTTGAGGAAAAACCGGCTAAGTGGACCGGCAATGGTTCAAGATTAGCGCAACCAAGTTTTGACGATTGGTATGAGACTGTAAAAGTGAATTATGGGGTAAAACCTGATGGAAGTTTTGACTTTGAGCGTTTGCCTTCAACATATGCCTCAAAATCTTATAAGGAACATTACGATTTCTGGCAAGGCAAATCCGTTCCCGATTCCTGGGCAAAAATCCGTGATATAGTTACATTTTGGATGGACCTGGGGGTAGACGGTTTTAGATATGATATGGCCGAAATGGTACCGGTTGAATTTTGGAGTTATTTAAATTCCCATATCAAAATGAAAAATCCAAAAACCTTTTTACTGGCTGAGGTGTATAACCCAAAACTTTATCGGGATTATATCCATAAAGGAAAAATGGATTATCTCTATGATAAAGTGGGATTGTATGACAGTCTGAAACATATTATGCAGGGAGCTGGCCGGACAGATGATTTGGTTGTTATTCAGGAAGACATGATGGATATCGAACATCACATGCTTCATTTTCTTGAAAATCATGACGAGCAACGCATTGCCAGTCCTGAATTTGCCGGTGATGCCAACATGGGCAAACCGGCCATGGTAGTATCAGCTTTGATCAGTACGTCACCAACTATGATCTATTTTGGACAGGAAGTGGGCGAACCTGGGGCTGAAGATGCAGGGTTTGGGAAACCGTCCAGGACATCCATATTTGATTACATTGGTGTTCCACATCACCAGCGATGGATGAATGATAAGAAATTTGACGGCGGGCAGCTCAGTGAGTCGGAAAAAGAGCTAAGGGAATTTTATAAAAAGCTCCTGAATATTTCTGTAAAAGAGGAGGCTTTTAGCGGAGACTATAAAGAGATACATTCATATAACCGGGAGCATACTGTAGGTTATGACCATCGTTTGTTTTCCTTTGTAAGATGGACAGAGGATCAGCACGCTTTAGTGATTGTCAACTTTGATAAAGACACCACTTACGATCTTCAATTGAAATTGCCAGCAGATGTTATTGCCAAATGGGATCTTACTAAAGAGACGTACAGATGTAAGGATCTTTTTGTGGAACCAAATTCCGGTATACTGCGAATAGAAGAGAATACGGGTCTTTTGCCATTGAAACTAGCCCCTTTGGAATCCCGCATTTTTATTTTGAAAAAATAAAAAAGGTATCGCAAAGGCAATACCTTTCTTGATAATATTGTAAAGTATCAACTTAAGAAGCTTCTTTGGCGGCAGTGGCCTTGTATACCATACCAATTATGGCGCCGACAACACCCCAGAATACAATACTTGCAATCCCGTCGACCAGATGACCCGTAAAATCCATGAACTCAGCCGTGGAATACCAAAGTATGGCCACCCCGAGCATTAAGACGCCAATCCAAGCTCCAAATGTGAACCCTTCACCTGCACTGTGATGGCCACGTGCCCACTTTCCATAAATAGTACTTGCGGCAAATGCTGAAACTAAATTTGCTATGATCAACCAAAGCATATCCGGTGGATCCTTTAGCATTTTGGTTAGCGTGTGGCCATCAAAGAAATCTGCCAGGGCAAATCCCCAAATACCCCATCCAAGGAGAAAGGATACCACAGTAGCGGCCAAAGTTGACAGTAAATTTTGTTTTGAAAACATGACTTTGAATTAATTGGTTAATAGTATGGCAAATTTATTAAATAAAAATTGAGAAAATGATAAATAATTAGCTAATTTAATAGTAATATGATATTTCAAGAAAGGTAAGAAATAGTGGCAGCAGACGGGCATCAATAGGAGTTTTAAAAGCAAATTGTATTTTTGATGACAAAGAATCAACCATGAATAAAATTCTTACACTTTCATGTATTTTTCTGTTACTTGGATGTGAAATGACGAATTCCAAACCCTTGATCATTGGTCATCGTGGCGCAATGGGTCATGAGACCGAGAATACCCTGGCTTCCATTCAAAAAGCGCTGGATATTGGTGTGGATATGATCGAGATCGATGTGTTCAGGATATCCAGTGGAGAAATGGCTGTATTTCATGATGAACGTGTAGAGCGATTGACTAATGGAGGTGGCCGTATTGAGGATTACAACATGTACGATATGCGTCAATTGATATTAGATGGCAATCATCGCATTCCTATTCTTCAGGACGTGTTGAAATTGATCAATAATCAAGTGCGATTAAATATTGAACTCAAGGGGAAGAACACATCTGATCGGGTGAATTTTATTACAAGCTATTATGTAAAAAACAGAGGGTGGGAAGCTAAAAATTTCCTGATTTCCAGTTTCGACTGGGAAGAGCTTCGCAGCATGAGGGCGATCAATCCGGATATGGCCATTGCTGTTTTAACCGAAGGAGACCCTCTTGAAGCGCTCGACATAGCTAAAGAACTGAACGCCGAGGCGATCAATCCGTCTTATACTACACTAACCGCGGAAAACGTAAAGGCCATTCACGATGCCGGATTTAAGGTATACACTTACACAGTGAATGAACCTGCAGATATTGCACGTATGACCGACTTTGGGGTTGATGGGATTTTCATCAACTACCCCGAAAGGATGCACTAATGTTTGATGTGATCATAATTGGGGGTGGAGCTCATGGAGTTATCACTGCCCTATACCTTCATTCTGAAAATGATGCGCTGCACATAGCCATTTTCGAAAAAGCTAAAAAGCTATTGCCTTTTTATGTGGAGGGGGAACAATTTCCATTTGGAAATCAGACGCTACCTAAAGCTGCACTACAGGATATGGTAACGGAGAAGGGGATATCCGTTTTTAAAAGCAGCGCTATTTCAGCACTTAGTTTTACCTCAGAATCCGATGCCTGGGAAATCAAAACAAGGAGGGCAGTTTACTCGGCCAGAAAAGTGATTATTTCCAGTGGGAAGGATCCTGGTATTTTGGCACAACTAAATGCTTTGGGTATAGCTACTGAAGAAACACAAGTTGCAGCGTTTCCCCTGGAGAGCGATGATCAACGATTGGTGGCTTTAGGACAGACAGATATTCCGGTTCTATTATCCTGGGTTAAGATAGGCCCTTCCATTAAAAAGATCCGTATCAAATTAGCTAGTGTTTCGGAAGAAAAGCCCTTAAAACAATTGGAAGGACATATTAGGGTTCATTCCGGGAAGATCAGTGGCCCTGTAGTGTATCAGATCACTCAATATATTACAGCACAACAGCCGTCACTCCCTGGCTCTATAAAAGTGTGTATTAATTGGGCTCCTGAATACAGTTCAGAGGGTATGTGCAATTACTTGCTGCAAGTGAAAGAGATGGAGCCCCGGAAAACAATCAGTAGAACCCCACTTTTTGGATTGCCAGGACGCATGTGGTCTTCACTGCTCAAGGCAGCACAAATAGGGCGTGAAATGAAATGGGAAGGCCTGGGCCAGGAACAAATCACTGAGCTGGCAGACCAGCTCACAGATATGCGTCTTATGACTAAACCAGCTCTTGACAAAACAGGGATGATCGCCTATAAAGGAGGGGTCTTAACAAGTGCAACTGATGAACATAGTGAGAGCCGGATTAAACCAGGCCTGTTCTTTGTAGGCACTGTCTTAAGTGATCAGCTAACGGCTGTCAAAGAGGGTGACAAATACATTAGCGGTACGATTAAAACTCTGGCTAAGAAAATCGCCTTGGCCTAGGCCATTTGCAAAACCATATCCAAAACCGCGGCAAGCACACCCCCGGCAATAGGCCCAAGGATAGGCACCCAACTATAGGCCCAATCACTTCCTCCTTTGTTTTTTATGGGAAGTATAGCATGCATGATCCGCGGCCCGAGATCCCGGGCAGGATTAATCGCATAGCCTGTAGGTCCACCTAAACTCAGACCAATTCCCCATACTACAAACGCGACAGGCAGTGCACCCAGAGAACCCAGTCCGATTATCTGGCCCGATTCTGTCATAGACGCATCCGTCATGTACAAAACGGCAAAAACAAGAACAAATGTACCAATAGCCTCTGTGATAAAATTCCAGGCATAATTTCTCTTCGCAGGGTTTGTGCAGAAAGTAGCAAGTTTCACCTCTTGGTCTTCGGTTGCGCTGAAATGATCTCTGTAGGCCAGGTAGACAAACAAGGCTCCTAACATAGCGCCGATCATCTGTGCCAGGACATAGGCGGGAACGTCGGACCAGGGGAATTCGCCAGCTGCGGCCAGGCCAATGGTTACAGCAGGATTAATATGTGCGCCACTATAAGGGGCACTGACGAAAACGGCAATAAAAACAGCGATGGCCCAGCCGGTAGTGATCACGATCCAACCAGAATTATTGCCTTTGGTTCCCTGGAGAATAACATTGGCCACAACCCCACATCCCAGGAGCAGCAATAAAAAAGTTCCGATAATTTCAGCAATAAATGGTGTCATAATAATAAAGTTGATTAGTTAGTCCAGTATTCCAGGGCAGCCACAGCTTTTTGCCATTGGGCGATCCCGGAATCAATTTTTTCTGTATTAGCGCTTGGTTTAAACCGCTTGTCCTCTTGCCATATTTCCCGGATCTCCTGAAGGGAATTCCAATAACCCACAGCCAATCCTGCGAGAAAGGCCGCTCCCATCACTGTCGTCTCTACGATCCTGGGTCGTACTGTTTCTGCTTGTAGAACGTCGGCTTGGAATTGCATTAAAAGGTCATTTACAGTTGCGCCTCCATCTACGCGTAATTCACGAATGGGAAATCCTGCATCGGCTTCCATTGCCTTGACTACATCCCTTGTTTGATAAGCAATAGATTCCAGGGCAGCTCTTGCTACATGGGCATCAGTACTTCCTCGTGTCAAGCCAAATAGAGTGCCCTTTGCATGCTGGTTCCAATACGGGGCTCCCAGGCCTGCAAAGGCGGGAACAAATACTACACCTCCCGTATCATCCACAGTAGCGGCCAAAGCTTCTACTTCAGAAGATGATGATATGATCTTCAGGCCATCCCGAAGCCATTGTACTACAGCGCCTGCTATAAAAATGCTTCCTTCAAGAATATACGTCACCTCATTTCCGATCGTCCAACCTACCGATGTAAGCAAGTTATTTTTGGAGACAAGTGGGGTTGATCCAATATTCATCAACATAAAACACCCGGTTCCATAGGTGTTCTTGACCATTCCCTTTTCGGTACACATCTGACCAAATAAGGCGGCCTGCTGATCTCCGGCGATCCCGGCAATTGGAATCTCGGCACCAAAGATGGCAGCGTCGGTATTTCCATAATGTTCACTGGACGCTTTCACTTCTGGTAGGATAGCTCTGGGTATATCCAGAAGGCTTAGCAATTCCTCATCCCAATCGAGGGTATTAATATTATAGAGCAGTGTCCTGCACGCATTTGAGGGATCTGTGATATGCAACTTCCCATTGGTCAATTTCCAAATCAACCAGCTATCTATGGTACCGGCCAGTAAGTCCCCCGCCTCAGCTGCCGCCCTTGCACCTTCAACATTGTCCAGGATCCATTTGATCTTAGTGCCTGAAAAATATGCGTCAATAACGAGCCCTGTTTTTTCCCTGACCCATTGCGCCTTTCCCTGAGCATTCAAGGCATCGCAAAAATCTGCTGTGCGTTTGTCCTGCCAAACAAGCGCATGATATACAGGCTCCCCACTATGTTTATTCCATACGACTACAGTTTCGCGCTGATTGGTAATCCCAATAGCTTTTATTGCGGCACTATTATCTCCAACGATCTCACGTGTTACACCTAATTGGGTTTCCCATATTTCCAGCGCATCGTGCTCAACCCAGCCGGGTTTTGGAAAGTGTTGAGTAAATTCCTTCTGGGCAGTGGCCTGAATTTCTCCTTGCTTGTTAAACAATAAAGCCCTGCAACTTGTAGTGCCCTGGTCCAGGGCCAGAATTAGTTCTTGCATGCAATCGATTTCTTTGTTAAAAAGGTAAATACCCTTAGTGATAAATGTATATGTTTTAGCGTAGACATCATAATTTCGCTTTTATCTTTGGAGCGTGTCATCAGAAATTCTATATATGAAAACCCATATCGTTTTTTTAAGGGGAATTAACGTCGGCGGACAAAAGAAGATCAGAATGGCCGATCTTAGGGCATGCCTTTTGAAAGCC
>Ga0224508_10005542_pt1 | contig 10090 bp, 8 predicted proteins | sample SF_Jan12_sed_USG_4_FD_170157 | JGI IMG/M metagenome (GOLD analysis project Ga0224508, IMG submission 170157) | Sediment microbial communities from San Francisco Bay, California, United States - SF_Jan12_sed_USGS_21 | ecosystem: Environmental > Aquatic > Marine > Sediment | place: USA: California... | reverse complement strand
CTATGAGATTGAGCGATAGTATTTTGTTTAATTTTTGTGGATGAAGTTCGGGTGTCATAGAGTACTTGTATAATTTTTTTCCCTTCGGTTTTTAAATAGGATTCCACATCGATGTTATGGGATTTGTTGCCCCAATCTTGCCCTATAACGAATATGTCCACATTCAATTCCCTGCAACCAGAAACATATTCGAGTTCATGGTAGGGGCGCACGATATCAACGCAACGCATTGCTTTCAGCATTTCCACTCGTTGATCGAGGGGAATAACAGGTACATTGGGCTTGTAGGAATTCACCACTTTGTCGGAGGCGACACCGACTGCCACTACATCACCTAGTGTTCCGCAGTACTCTAATAAAGCAAGATGTCCTACATGTAATAAATCAAAAGTACCTACCGTATATACAATCATTGTGTTATCTAGCTCCGCAATTTAAAGTAATTTTGTTGCTGCGCCTTTTCAATCTCGTCGACTTTCTATAAAAGTTTCCAGCCATAAACACCTGTCATTCCTAGCGTATAAATCGCAAGAATATAAACATTGACCGGATTTCCAGAAAGCTTAGGTGTCTTGATCTGGGACACATTCAGGATCGCAAGCCCTACACCACTGGCATAAAGAACGACCGAAAAAATTCCCTGACTCAAAACACTTTCAAATAAAAATATGAAAACCAGAATTATATTGTTGTTATCGAGAGCCAGGCCTGTATATTTCGATCCATCAGAAAGACCGAATGTGCTGAAATAACTCAACCGTATCGCACTCGCTGCGAGCATTAAGAAAGCGCCTACCAGAAATACAGGCTCGAATTTCCCAAAACTTAGCAGAAGAACGGCCGGCGCGACTCCATAGCTTATAATGTCGATTAATACGTCAAGTTGGCCGCCAAAAACTCGATCGTCCCCTGTCCGCCCTTTCATTCTTCGTGCAATAAGCCCGTCTGCCCAGTCAAAAGCAACGGCCCAGATCATGCCAATCATTGCTGCGTAATAAATGCCCAGAATGCTGAAGTAAATGGATAATATTGTGCAAGCCAGCCCCGCAAGCGAACACAAGTTGGGGAGATCTTTTACGAAGGAAAGAATGGTTGGTTGTAGCTCTCGTAATTCTGCGTGGTCTGTAGACATAGTGATCCAGAAAGTGATACTTAATAATCTTGGGAGATATCAAGTAGATAGAGAATTTTGCCGGCAAAGCGCTAGAATCAGCAGGCAACAACAGCGCAGCGTAAAGGTATAACAGTTACAGAATCTAGATGAACAATGTTACGTTGCGAGAACCGCGAAGCCAGGATTTAGGTGGCGACGATAAAAATGATGCGATTGATGCTACGCCGAGTTAACAAACGTAGAAAGAACAACAAGAACTCTGAGTATACCACATATACAACTATTAATCGCGGTGTACAAAGGAAAGTGCCGAACTGGGATCACCGTTTGAACAAACACAGAAATCATCAGAAGTCGCTGACCTTCAAGGGCTTAAAAATGGCGCGCCTGGAGAGCTTGTACTGCACGTTCTGTGCGGCACACCTACGGTTAGTCTGTGATCATCTCCGGGGTTGCGCTTTTACGCGTCCAAGATCGCTCCACAAGAAGTCGAGCAAGGGCATGAGAGTCTATTGCTGATATGGCGGTTTTGGTGCGAGAGCGGCAAGTTGGGGGCAGATCCGAGTTGTTGCTTGGTATTCGAGAAAAACGAAATTAGATCCCTCCTGACTCCAGTAGATTTCGGTCTGACAAGGGATTGGTTTAGCGCTACAGGGCATTTGCTATATGCAATACTATATTGAGCCGGGGGAAGCCGTCTCAGATAACTGCTAGTGGTGCGATAACCGGAACTTAACGGCTTCTGTTTGTTACCGAAAAATACGGTTACGTGATCGGATCGGGACGACAAGTATGTTTCTTTATGATGAACTCAAATTACGCGCGGACGAAAACAATCCTGTAAAAGTCGGTCTCATCGGGGCAGGCAAATTCGGCTCGATGTTTTTGTCACAAGTCCCGACGACACCAGGCCTTGAAGTAACTGTCATAGCCGATATACAACCCCAGCGGGCAATCGACGCCTGTAGACATGTCGGCTGGGATGACGAATTAATTGCCAGAACGACATTCGTGGATAACAGCGATGATTTGTTTGTCTCCGCTGCTATGGATGTTGTTGTCGAGGCAACCGGGAATCCGCTGGTTGGCATATCTCATGCCATGGAAGCTATACGCAACGGAATCCATATTATTATGGTTAACGTAGAAGCGGACGTACTGGCAGGCCCGTTGCTGGCCAAAAAGGCTCGTCAGGCGGGAGTTGTTTATTCGATGGCCTACGGTGACCAGCCCGCTTTAACCTGCGAGCTCGTAGAATGGGCGCGAGCGAGTGGATTTGATGTCGTCGCCGCCGGCAAAGGCACCCGCTATCTGCCTGAATATCATAAGTCGACACCCGATACCGTTTGGGATCACTATGGTCTGAGCCGGGAACAGGCCAGCAAGGCAAATATGAACAGCCAGATGTTCAACAGCTTTCTTGATGGCACGAAATCCGCGCTCGAGATGGCTGCCATTGCGAATGCTACCGGTTTAACTGCACCTCCCGACGGATTAGGGTTCCCGCCTGCCGGAATGGATGATCTCGCGCATACGCTTCGTCCTGCCTCTGAAGGTGGGCAATTGCACCATAAGGGGCAAGTGGAAGTTGTTTCATCCCTGGAGCGTGATGGGCGCCCTGTCAGCAAGGACCTGCGCTGGGGAGTTTACGTTGTTATTGAGGCGCCAAACGACTACGCGGCTGACTGTTTTCGCCAGTACGGGATGAATACCGATTCTTCGGGCCGATATTCCGCCATGTACAAGCCTTTCCACCTGATCGGTCTCGAATTGAATACATCAATACTGTCCGCCGCCTTACTTGGAAAACCGACCGGTTCGACTAATGACTTCAAGGCCGATGTGGTAGCCGTGAGCAAAAGAAACCTCAAATCAGGTGAAAGGCTGGACGGTGAAGGTGGCAGTACGGTTTGGGGAAAGCTATTACCCTCCGATACTTCCCTCGAAATCGGAGGGCTACCTATCGGTCTCGCTCATAATGTCAGACTGAAGACAGATATTTCAGAAGGTCAGGTTGTGCGCTGGAAAGACGTTGATATTGATTCCACGCTCGACGCGGTAAAAATCAGACAGGAAATGGAAGCCCCATATAGAAGCCCCATATAGAGGATCAAATAGATAGTGCAAATTCACTACTTCCCAAACAGGGATTAGATCCGAATGGCACTTACTTAACTGAAAAAGGTCAACCCCGTGCAAGCGGGACGGCCCGACGCATCGTTCTTTTAGCAAGCGCTTTGCAGTTGTCTCAAGATGCCCGCTTGCACGGGCATGACAGCCTTAAGTAAGTGCCATTCTGGTTAGATCCCGATTTTTGCTAATGAATATGGGGGACAGCAGTGACACTGCCCCTTTGATTTTGTCTATAATCCGAAGATCAATACAAACCAGGGAACCATATTCATGATTACCGGTTCGACGGGGCGACTGGTGCTCGCCTTCACGATGTCCGCGCTGCTGGCGGCCTGCGCCATCAAGCCGCTGGCGGAATGGCGCGACAGCAGTTTTTCGGGAACGGTGGACAACATCCTGATTATCGGCGTCTCCGATCAAGCGGTGGTGCGGCGTATATTCGAGGATACCTTCGTCAAGGAACTTGCGGCCCTGGGCGTATCGGCCAAATCGAGCTATCAGGTACTGACCGATGATGAGATATCGTCAAACGATGCCCTCGATGCCGCGATCAGGGCCCAGTCGATGGACGCGGTGCTGGTTACGCGTGTTATCGGCGTCGAGGAAATCAACACCTATACGCCACCGACCTACACCTACACGCCGTCGACCATCGATCACCACTACCGGGATTATCACAGTTTTTACAACCATGCTGCCCAGGTCGCTACACCCGGCTACTGGGACAAATACGAAGTACTGAAGCTCGAATCCAACCTGTACGATAGCGCGAGCCAGCAACTGATCTGGTCAATACAGTCAGAGAGCTTCGATCCTCGGTCCGCCACGCAACTGATCGATGATCAGATTACGGTCTCGATCAAGAGCCTTCGCAACACCGGCCTGATTCCCAAATAGCGAAGCCGGTTCGCGAGTCGTTTATCCCAGGCTTCATAGCTCGGTCAGGTGATGTGCCATTGCCTTCACTTTGGACTGTGTTGGTTACGCCGGCTGCGTTAATATCGCGGATTCCGGCGGTCGTAAAATCGCGATCCGCATTAACTTCAGGTTAGAATCAATGCAGCAGTTTGTTGGCAAAATTCCACTGGCGCTACTGGTCGTCGTCTGTCTGACGCTGGGCCTGGCACCGTTTTCGCCAGAGCCGCATCTATGGGAAAAACTTAAGATGCTGGCCAGTGGCGCGCTGCAGCGTCCGCTCGATATATTCGACCTGCTGTTGCATGGAGCGCCGTGGTTACTGCTGGTTATCAAACTGTATTTTACGATCGTCGCCAGCGACAGGGATGGCTAATTCGGTGCCGACGCTGAACACTCGTCGTCGAATAATGGTGCTATCGCTGGTTTGCCTGCTGGCGACGGCGGCGGCAAGCGCCGAATCGCTGCTCGACGAAGGCGTTCGCGAATTCGAGGAGCTGCGGATGCGACAGCTGCAAACGGTACAGGGCGAGGGCGGACTGGGCGCTTTTTCCAGCGACGGCTGCAGCGCCAACCTGTCGCTGAACTGGAAATTGCTGGCCGCAGGGCTGCCGGGATTCGCCGATGGGTTTGGCGACGAGCCGCCCTGGGAAGATTGCTGCGTGGCGCACGACAGGGAGTACTGGCAGGGCAGTGCGCTCGACGGCTATCGCCAGCGACAGGCGGCCGATCGGCGACTGAGGCAGTGTGTTGTCGATACCGGTGTCGAACTGGCGCCGACGCTGGGTCCCAGGTATTCGCTAACCGGCGAAGAGGTCGAACAGGGTTTTACCCTGATCGCGGATTTGATGTACCAGGCGGTGCGCCTGGGTGGGCAGCCCTGTAGCCTGTTACCCTGGCGCTGGGGCTACGGCTGGCCCAATTGCGCCTTTGCGCGCGTCGCCGATATCCCCTCCGAACATTCCGATATCAAGGCCGATGAACAGCTGGTTTTTTTCAATACCGCCGCCTGGCTCGACGAGGACGAAACGCACTGGCAGATACCGATTCACGCCTGGGTCTACGAACCCGCCGACAGCGTGCTGCGGCAGGGCGCTTTTGCCGCGCTGCTCGAGTCGGCTTACGACCTGAAAGTAAGCGACCAAAACGCCGAGATTTTCAGCCAGCGCAGCAACCTGCTGCTGGCCGACAACGAGCGCGGCAAACGACTGCTGATTCGCCTCGCGGGCCGCGATTATGAGTTGCCCCTGTCGGAGGAAAACGGCCAGGTCAGTGCCCTGCTGCAAATGCCGGTGGCGACCGCGGCGGCGGTTTCGCAGCAAGGGAGGCTGCATTTTTTCGCGCTTACCCGGCCCGGCGAATCGCGTCGTTTCGAAGGCCAGGTGGCGCTGGTGGATGGTCCGGGGATCAGCGTGATCAGCGATATCGACGACACCATCAAGATCACCCACGTCACCGATCACCGCAAGCTGTTCGAAAGTACGTTCTTTCGTGATTTCGAGGTGGTTGCGGGCATGCCGGAACTGTATCGATCGTTGGCCGCTGGAGGCGCCAGGCTGCATTTTGTTTCGTCCAGCCCGTGGCAGCTATACCCGCCGCTGGAGGCCTTTATCGGAGCCGCGGGATTTCCCTGGGCGACGCTGAACCTCAAGGCCGTGCGGTTCCGCGATGAAACCCTGGTCAATTTTTTCAAGAAGGGCACCGAGACCAAGCCCGCTCAGATCGAGCCGATTTTACAGCGATATCCCGAGCGCAAGTTCATCCTGGTCGGCGACAGCGGCGAGCAGGATCCTGAGGTTTATGGCGATATCGCTCGACGCTATCCGGCGCAAATTATCAAGATCCTGATCCGCAATGCCGATGCTAGCGACGACAGGGATGAACGCTACCGCACGGTTTTCGACGGCATCACGCGCGACAGGTGGCAGCTGTTCGACGATCCCGCGCAAATAGCGGCCGACGAGCTGCTCAATTTTCATTGAGCTATTTCAAGGAATGGAATTACACTAGTCGCTGAATTTCAAAGCCCATCCCAGCAGGCAGCCGAATCCATGACCTCGAACGATTCCGCAAAAAACGAGAAAGACCCGCTGTTCCAGCCCCTCAGGATCAAACACCTGACGCTCAAAAATCGCATCATGAGCACCAGCCACGCCAGCGGCATGGACGACGACGGCATGCCGGGCGAGCGCTATCAGCGCTACCACGAAGAGAAGGCTAAAGGCGGGCTCGCCCTGACCATGTTCGGCGGCTCTTCCAACGTGGCGCCGGATTCACCCTCGGTGTTCGACCAGCTGCGCGTCGACGACGACAGGGTCATCCCTTTCCTGCAATCCTTCTCCGAGCGTATTCACGCCCGGGATGCGGCGCTGATGTGCCAGATTACCCACCTTGGACGGCGCGGCGATGCGACCAACGATTACTGGTTGCCGACACTGGCGCCGAGCCCGGTACGCGAAACCCTGCATCGCAGCATCCCGCGGGAAATCGACGAAGATGATATTCAGCGCATTGTCAGGTCTTTCGGTCAGGCCGCTCGGCGCTGCTACGAGGGTGGCCTCGACGGGCTCGAAACGCACGCCGGCTCGCACCTGATCGGCCAGTTTTTTTCACCCGACGTCAATCGCCGCAACGACAGCTACGGCGGCTGTATCGAGAATCGAGTCCGCTTTGCGCTAATGGTGCACGAGGAAATTCGCAAACAGGTCGGCGATGACTTCCTCGTCGGCATGCGCATGTCGATCCACGAGGATCGCGGCGGCCTGTCCACCGAGGATGCCATCGCCATTGCGCAAATTCTGGAGCGCGAGGGCGCGATCGATTTTCTCAACTGCGTTTCCGGGCGCATGGATACCGAACTCTTCCTGGCGGAGAAAAACATGCCCGGCATGACGCAACCGCTGGCGCCGTTTCTGCCGCAGGTGGCGGTGATGAAGCAGTCGGTTTCGCTGCCGGTGTTCCACGCCGCGCGTATCACCGACGTCGCCACCGCGCGCTACGCGATCCGCGAAGGCATACTCGACATGGTGGCGATGACGCGCGCGCATATCGCCGACCCGCAAATCGTCAACAAGATCAGGCGCGGCGAGGAAGACCGAATTCGTCCCTGCTTCGGCGCCTCGCACTGCATGCACAAGAAACCTTCCTGTATCCACAATGCCGCCGCCGGTCGCGAGACCGAGCTGCCGCAGGTGATCGAGCCGAGCAGCGGTCCGATCAAAAAAGTCGTCGTCGTCGGCGGCGGGCCGGCCGGCATGGAAGCGGCGCGCGTCGCCGCCGAACGCGGGCACCGGGTGGTTCTGCTGGAAGCAACGCCGCAACTGGGCGGGCAGCTGCAGCTGGCCGCGCGGGCCGGCTGGCGGCGCGACATTATTTCAGTCGTCGACTGGCGCGTCGCCGAGCTCGGGCATCTCGGTGTCGAAGTACATTTGAATTCCTATGCCGACGGCGACGACGTGCTCGCTTTCGAGCCCGATGTCGTCATCGTCGCCAGCGGTGGCCTGCCCAGCTTCGGCGACCTCGACGGCGAGCAGCACTGCCTGAGCACCTGGGATATGCTCGGCGGTGATGTCATTCCCGCGAAGCGGGTGCTGGTCTACGATGGCACCGGCCGGCACGAAGCGCCGTCCTGTGCCGAATTCATCGCCGAGCAGGGTTCGCAAGTCGTGTTTGCGACCATCGACGATCGCGTCGGCGCCGAACTGGGTTACGCCGAGCGCCCCGTGCATCGCAAGCAGTTCTATCAGTGCGGAATCGAGTCTCGGTTCGATCTGATGCTGCTGTCGGTGCGGCCCGACGGCGACGGTTTGCGGGCGACATTTCGCAATGATCTGACCGACGAAACGGTCGAGATAGAAGCCGACCAGGTCGTTGTCGAACGCGGAACTTATCCGCTCGACGAAGTGTTTCAGGCACTGAAGGATAATGCGCTCAACCGGGGTGTAACCGATATCGAGGCGTTGCTGCGAGTCCAGCCTCAACCGCATCAACCGGGCGAGAACGGCGGCTATCTTCTGTATCGGATCGGCGATGCGGTCAGCAGCCGTTCGCTGCATGCGGCGCTGCTGGATGCGTTTCGAATCGCGCTAGCGCTGTAGTCAAATCCTGGTCCGCGATTAGCCGCAATATAGCGAGCGTTGACATGACATAAGTCAATCCCCGCGATCCCGTCGATGGTTATTCTTTAACCGTATATGAGACGTAATTTCGCCATCACCCAGAGCAAGCGCAGCGTGCTGTTTTACAGCGCGATCATATTCCTGTTGCAGTGTCTCGCGCCCGCTTTCCAGGGCGTGATGGCGAAATCGGTGAACGGATATACCGACACCCTGTGCACCATGTATGGTTCTGTAACCGTCTTCGTCAGCCTCGATGAGGGCGAGCCACAGGAGCGACCCAAATGCTGGGAATGCACGGCCTGTGTTTTCCAGGCCAACCTGAACGCCGAACCCGTAAGCCATGATCTGCGACTCGAATCCCGCTACCGGCTGGACCCGGACAGCGCCGTCGGGCCGCTTTATCGCATCACCAATCCGACGTTATTTCCAAGCTTTCTAAGCCGCGCACCACCCGCCTGATCTCCGCTCAGCCCTGACCTGTTGCGGTATTTCAGGGTCATGCGTTTCGAGTTGAAAAGTACTAATACCATACTGGATTCGATCCGTTGAGATCGAGTTCTCCGAAATGTGTCGTTATAGAGATTTGAACAATGAAAGTTAATGTTTTTCGTGCCCTGAGCACAGTATTGCTGTTGTCCTGCGCCTTTTTTGCAGCCGCCGCCGAATTGAAGGTAATCGATCCCTGGGTAAGGGCGGCGCCGCCGAACGCGCCCGCGCTGGGCGTTTTCATGACCCTGGAAAACCATTCCGGCGCCGAGCTGGCGGTGGTCGCGGCGCGCACCTCGCTGTCGGTCGATAGAGTCGAGCTGCATCGCACCATGATGGTGGGCGATGTCATGAAAATGGTGCCGCAGGAAAAAATTCCCGTGGCCTCTGGTGCCGCCACCGTGCTCAAGCCGGGTAGCTGGCATGTCATGCTGATCGCCCCCGAAAAAGTCCCGGTAATGGGTGACAAGGTGCAGCTGACGCTGGTGCTGGAGGATGGTTCGGAACAAAGCGTCGAGGCGGTCGTGCGTAAAGGCAAAAAGGGCATGAAGGGTCATGACCACGAAATGAAGCTGGGAAAAGATTGCAACAAGAAGCATGAAATGAAACACGACAAGAAGTGCAAAAAGAAGCACGAAATGGACAACGAATAACAAAGTTCGCGAACATGGACTCGCCCGCATGACTGACGTCGTCACGGCAATCCCCCAACGTGACGGAGTATTAAAGGATTGCGGGCGGGTACATACCGCTTGGAAGCTAAGGCTACGCGCTGCGATTGCAACCTTAACCAGTAGAAACGACTGCAAATATGAAAATCCAACTGCCTGAACCAAAATCGATCCTGCTCGTGCTGTTGCTTGGCCTGCTGTTGGCCGTCAGCGGCTGTGACCAGCGCGCGAAGGTTGCCGAAACAGAGTCGGCCTTTATGCTGCCCGAGGCCGCGGCGATCGCGGATTTCAAGCTGACTCACGTGGAGCGGGGCGAATTCGACCTCGAAGACGCCCGCGGCAAGTGGTCGCTGCTGTTTTTCGGCTACACGCATTGCCCGGACGTTTGCCCGACCGAACTGTTTATGCTGGCGGAAATGATGCGCGGCATCGAAAGCAATTCCGATGTCAAACTCGAAGCGCCGCAGGTGGTGTTCGTTTCGGTCGATCCCCAGCGCGATAGCCTGAAGCATCTGCAGGACTACGCGGCCTTTTATCATCCGAGCTTCGTCGGTGTAACCGGCAAGCAAGCCACCGTCGACCGTCTGTGTGAGTCGATCGGCGTGTTCTACGAGCGGATCTACCATCTCAACGGCAAGCAGGTAATCCTCGGC
>Ga0224508_10005541_pt1 | contig 10093 bp, 7 predicted proteins | sample SF_Jan12_sed_USG_4_FD_170157 | JGI IMG/M metagenome (GOLD analysis project Ga0224508, IMG submission 170157) | Sediment microbial communities from San Francisco Bay, California, United States - SF_Jan12_sed_USGS_21 | ecosystem: Environmental > Aquatic > Marine > Sediment | place: USA: California... | reverse complement strand
CATTGGATCGTGCGACCGGTCGGATCGAGCGGCGCGATCAGACACGCCGCCGGGCCCCAGAAGATCGTGATGAGCACGAGCATCAGGTATCGGAACACGTAGATCACGTGCCGCATGATAACGACACCGTGGGGGGGCTCCCGTGCTGCGCTATGATCGGCCCCATCACCCTCCACACCGACGGAGACCTTCCCCCATGGCAGGTGTCAACAAAGCAATCCTGGTCGGAAACCTCGGACGCGATCCCGAGCTCCGCTACACAGCGAACGGTCAGCCCGTTTGCACGTTTTCTCTCGCCACGACCGAGAACTGGATGAGTCGTGAAGGGAAGCGCGAAGAGCGCACCGAATGGCATCGCATCGTGGTCTGGGGCAAGGCGGCCGAGAACTGCGCCAGCTATCTCGCCAAGGGACGGCAGGTCTACATCGAGGGCCGCATCCAGACCAACGAGTGGGAAGACAAGGAAGGCCAGAAGCGGAAGACCACCGAGATCAATGCACAGACCGTGCAGTTTCTCGGCAACCGCGGGGGCGGCGGCCCGGGCGGCGGTGGCAGCGGCCAGGGCGGCGGAGGCCAGGGCGGCGGAAATCCGGGCAGCGGGAATCAGGGTGGCGACAGCTTCGGAGACTCCGGCGGCGGAGCCCCGCCCCCGGGAGAAGACATCCCGTTCTAGCGGGACCGCGACGTGAGACGTCGCCCGGTTCGAGTGCTCGTCAGAGACCGCGCAGGCGCTGGACGAGGTGGTCGATCCGGTCTCGATCCAGATCGGTGAGGTCCTCGAACTCGAGGGCCATGCCGGGCGGCTCGTCTTCACTGCCGGCGATCAACCGCACGACGCGGCCCGACACCTTCAACGGCTGACGGCTTCCCGGCAGCTGGAACTGCAGCTGGACGACGGAGTCGAGCGCAGCCGGCGTGTCGGTCTCGATGAAGACGCCGCCTTCGTTGATGTTGCGCGTGAACTCCGAAAACAGCGCGTCCACGGTCTCGTACTCGATCCGCACGATGATCGGGGTCCGCTCCGAGCGTCTGCGCTCGACTACGGTCCGGACATCGGGGGCCTGTTCGGCCTGCGCCATCGAAGAGCCTCCGCGGGGTCCCCGACGGGGCCCGCACGATTTCTCATCGTCCAGACACCCCGCCGCCCTGAGCGAAACGAGCAACTCGGGCTCACGAACCCGCAACTAGTGTCCTGTCCCAGAAGTTCTCTGATATTCGGACGGCACTTCGGGCGCCTGGCTGCGTTGCGCTCGCGCGCCGTAGCCCGCTACGGCTTGTTCGCGCGCCTTGCCAGCCACCCGAATCGGCGCCCTCGGTATTTCAGCAAACTTCTGGGACAGGACACTAGGGCACCGCGGGCCGACGGCGGGGGGCCGGCAGGTCTCCTTCTTCCCGCAGACTCACGAAGCCCTGTTCCGCGACGACCACGTGATCGAGCACGGGAATTCCGAGGAGTTCCCCGGCCGCACCGAGGCGCGCGGTCACCTCACGGTCCTCACGGCTCGGAGTCGGGTCGCCGCTCGGATGGTTGTGTACGAGAACGATCGCGGCAGCCGGCTCCTTCAGGGCCGGGGCAAAGACCTCTCTCGGATGCACCAGACTCGCGGTGAGCGTGCCCTCGGACGCCACCACGGGCCGGATCACGCGGTGACGCCCATCCAGCAAGAGCACCAGGAACCGCTCGCGGGGCGCATCGCGGAGCCGCGGGTAGAAGTGACGGTGGACGTCGGCCGCAGAGCGAATGACATCCCCAGGCTGCAAGCGATGGCCCGCCACGCGTCGACCGAGCTCGAACGACGACGCGAGCGCGGCCGCCTTGGCGTCGCCCATGCCGGGCTCGGTTCGCAGCTCCGCCGGGAGCGCGCGCGAAAGACCGCGAAGACCCGACGGGCGCGCCAGCAGCTTCCGGGCGAGTTCGATCGCAGGTTGCGCGGCCGTACCCGTGCGAAGCACGAGCGCGATCAACTCGGCATCGGCCAGCGCCTCCGCACCCTGGGCGACCAGGCGCTCGCGAGGTCGGTCGGCAGAGCGGCTGGCGAGCGAGTCCCGGACAGCGGACGATCGGGTCAAGACGACACTCCCCGGGACCGGGGACTCCGAGCCTAGCAGGTCGCGGCGAGGTCGCGGTGACGAAGCGATCACACCTCGCGTGTGTCCGTCAGTGATCGACCAGCGGCTTTCCGGCGATGAACGTGGCCAGCTTGCGCACGTCAGGATCGCGGTGCTCACGCTCCATCCTGTTCAGCGCGAGCCGACCTGGGGAACCCGCGTAGCGAAGAGCCAACAGCGGGCCGGTCGCGGCTTTCCCGGTACTGCCGAGCGCAAGCTCTTCGAATCGGGGCACAAGCGTCTCGCCGAGACCTCCCAGGCTCTCGGCAGCAGCGCCGCGCACTTCCGGCGCAGGATCGAACAACGCGGGCTCGACGATCTCGGCGGCGGCGATCCCGTGCCAGTCGCACCAGACCCGGACCGCGGCGGACCGGACCTGCGGGGCCGGGTCGGCTCGCAGCGCGGTCGCAACCTGCGCTTCGGTGGGCGTGTCCCGCGCGTGGCGTACCGCCAGAGTTCGCAGGACCGGCTCCTCGCGTTCGAACAGGAGAGCCACCGCGTCGGGGGAGATCTTGCCATCGAGCGCGGCGAGGCTCTGCCATGCCGTGACATCCAGTGGGGGCCCGCCCTCGAGAGACGCCTGCACCACCGGGCGCAACGCCGTGAGCCTGCGCTCCGCGGCCAGCTCGAGCACGGCGTTCCGAATCGAAAGCGGTCGCGCTTCATCGCGCACGGTCTTCGACAACGAATTCGCACTCGCCTCGGTGAGGCTCGCCGCGAGGTCAGCAACCTCCCCAAGGCGCACGACGGCAGCCAGCGCGAGCGGCGGCGCAGCCACCGAGACGAGCCCGGTCAGCGCCGACACCCCGACTTCGGACTCACGCACCGCTTCCGACAGAGAGAGAAAGGCTCCGAGCGCCCGAAGCGTCGTTTCGCTCGGAGCGCCGAGGATTCCCGTCCCGCGCCCTGCAATCACGCGGACGCCCCCGGCCGGAAAGCGTTTCTGCCAGAGCGACTGCGTCGGCAGCACGTCGAGTGCGACGACGACGTGGCTCCCCTCTGCGAGACGCGGCGGCGCTCCGCGCGCGAGCTCTTCCCACCCGACCCGCACCTCGGCCCCGGGTGCGTCGTCTCCGACAAGCGCGCGCTCGACGGTGAGCATGGCCTCGAAGCCGTGCAGGTCGATTGCGCGCGGGGCGGCCACGCGACCCAGCACGACCCAACGACTCGTCTCGGCAGCGGCCAGGAATGGGGAGGCGTGCGGCGCCGGCGCGCCCGCGCCCAGGACGAGCGGCGCCAGGAGCGCGAGGCCGACCCGAAAGCGCCCGGCTAGGGGCAGGGGATGACCAGCGGGCCCGGCCCGTCGAACCCACCGCCATCGAAGTCGACGTACAGCGCGTTCGTCGCGCCGAGCGCCAATACGCCGCCCTCGTCGAGGTTTCCGTCGAGCAGATCGGGAAGCGTCGCGTTCGAGCCGCTGGCGAGGCTGGCTGGCATCACCGGGAACATCGGCTCCGAGAGTCCGTCGGTCCCGCGCACGAGCACGACGAACCAGGTGTCTGCGGCGAGAACGAACGGCAGCGTCACGGTGGTCTCGAAGCGATTCGCCCCGACGACACCCGGGTCGACCACGACGAGATCGCGCGTGAACTCGGCATCCTTGTCCAGGACGTCGCTCGGGATTGCCGTGTACGCGACGGGCACACCGTCGTTGTCTCCCACTTCGCACGTCGAAGCGTTGCGGTAGATCTCGATGCGGTCATAAGGCGCCCAGGTCGGCGCCTGCACGTGGATGTCGAGCTCGACCAAGCCATCGGAGGCGCTCACGAGCGTCGAGCCATCGAGCGAGAAGTCTGCGGTCTCTCCGCCGGTCACCGCGCGCACTGCCGCCTGCACGTAGACCCCCTGCCCCCCGACGACCCGCCCTGCGTTCACCGCGTTCCCGACACTGTTGTCGAAGGACGTGTCGTCGACGATCTCCGACGCGTCGTCCGAGACCGACGGAGTCCAGCTACGCGCGCCACCGCCTCGCGTGTTGAAGAAGCCGTGGGTGTCCGTGTCGAAGATCGCCGTCGTCGCGATGCCCTGGTTCAGCAGGTTCATCCAGACACCGATCCGGCCGCCGAGGAACTCGTTCTGGTGCCCCCGCGAGTATCCGTTCCAGACCTCGAGTGCATCGAACTCGTGGAACAGGTTCCCGGACGCCGGATCGAAGCGCCTTCGCGCGAGGTCGTCGGCCGTGAGGAACGACTGCGGAGGGACCACGCCGGTGTCGATCTTCAGCGGTCCGAAATGGCTATCGAAGTGATTGATCTGGACCGCCACGTCCGGCGACTCGTTGATCGGATCGTCGAGCACGAGCGCGTGAATCTCGGCAGGAGTCGCCGTATAGCTCCCGAACGAGGGGAAGTCCGTCCCCGGAGCGTCAGGCGGCTGGCCCCAGTCGGTCGAGCCTCCGGACGGCTGCGTCGCATCGATGCCGAGCGGGTACGCGTTGTAGTGCCCGTAGTCGAAGGTCGTGATCTCCTCGCCGACGGTCGCGTGGACGAACGGTTCGAGTCCCTGCGCGGCGATCTCCGGATTGAGATCCGTGTGTCGGTCGTGATCGGTCGCGATGATGTTGTCGACGCCCTCGCCGGCGAACTGCAGCACCCGCTTGAACAGCGAGATCCGCGAGTCGGAGCTGGCAATCTGGTGCACGTGGAAATCCGACGAGACGAAGCCGGGCGTGTCGATCACCTTCGCGATCGTCGCGTTCACCGACGTCGTGAAGTCCGCCGCGATCGAAACGGCGGTCGAGGTCTGGGAGTACTCGGTGCCCCGGCTGAAGAAGAGCTGGTAATCCCCCGGCTCGAGGTCGAACGCCGCAGCGCCCGAGGCGTCGGTGTACTCGATCCAGACGATGCCGAACGAGAGGTCGTCCCGCATGGTGTCGTGGAGGAGCTGACTGTCGAGATTGATCCCCGTGATGTCGAACGGGAACCGGACCTCCGGGCTCGGATCGAATCCGACGACCGTCACGCGCGCCGGCAGCGGCGCCCCCGCTCCGTCGGCGACCGTCACTTCGACGCGGCCCGTCGCCGGGAGCGCGATGTCGAGTTCGGTGACGTCGTCCACGACGATCGCCACGGGGTGGGTCGCCGGCGCAGCCCCCCCGCCTTCGTACGGAACGCCGAGCTTGCCGGCCGCGACGAGGTAGTCGCCCGGCACCAGTCGGCCCTCGTAGCAGCCGTCTCCATCTGCGACGAAGTGACTCCGAACCTGCTGGAGGGCCCCCGCTCCGTCGTCCTCGCCCACCGCGATGCGAGCGCCCGGCGCCGGGTTCCCCCCGACGGTCACACAGCCGCGCAGCGTGCCGGACGGGGCCCCGGAGAGCTCGAAGTCGAGATCGAGCGCGTTGCCGCCGCTGCCGTCCCCCACTCCGAAGGCTCGGGAGAAGGAGTTCGTGCCAGGGACGCCCGAAGCCGCGGGCGGGACGATGAAGACTGGAGGCGAGCCGACGACGAGAGCGCCGAGAACGGAGGTCGAATGCAGGACGGCCGACACCCCCGACTGTGTGAACGAGGACGAGCGCCCCTCTCCCGGCAGCGGAATCGGAACGAGCGAGTAGTCGACCCCTTCTGCGTCGCCGAAGCCGTAGTAGCTGAAGACATTGAAGGTGTTCGTGACGAGCATCTCGCCGACACCTGTGTTCTCGTCAGCGACCCCGCCCCCTGGGCCCGTCCACTGCTCGAGCTCGCCGCCGCCGTTGACGAAGTCGCCGACGTAGAGCGCGAGCTCGTTCGACTCCATGTTGAAGACCGTCGTCTCGATCTCCAGGTGGGAGGCTCCGGCGGCGAGGCGATACTCGGTGCACGCTTCGAGATCGAAGTCGGCATCGTCCGCAGCGGGCGGGAAGTTGGTCTGGTCGCTGAGCTCGTCGACGAGCGTGCTCGGGTTGATGTAGTCGAGCAGGTCGTCCGGCCCACACGTTCGAACGATCGCCGGGGTTCCATCGGCACCGTCGTTCACGATCTCGATGGTCTGCGCGTTCACCACCGATTCGATGTGGATCGCCGGCTGGAGCTCCATGAAGTTCTCGAGCCCCGGGCGGTCCCAGCGCTCGGCGTCGATCAGGTTTCCACCGAACTGTGCAACCCCGGAGAAGTCGCGCCGCGGCGCCGCCTGGATGATGAACCGCGCCACGTTGTTCTCGAGCAGGTAGTCCCCCACCTGGCCGTGCGCGAGGGGCCCGGTCATCAGGTCGGCGGAGTCGACGATCTCGCGGGCCGTCGCACCGGAGATGACGGACGGAACACACAGCTCTTCTTCCTTCTTGGTGTCGAGCTGTTCCGACCCGAACTCGTTGGCGACGAACAGGCCCGTGCGACGCGTGTGCTTCGGCTGCTTCGGTGAGATCGTCGCGCCCTTGTCCCCGGCGGCGGGCGGCTGCGCGATGGTGCGCTTCGCGACCTTCGCCTGGTAGCAGAGCAGGTGACCGCGACGATTCTTGACGCCCCCATCCTCGAGATCGGCGGCAAGGCACAGACGCGTCGGCTTCTTGAGGTCGTAGCGCCGGGCTTCGAACGACTCCGCGACGTCCGACTGGGTGCCCTTCGTGAGCTTCGGCGTGCCCTTCGAGACCTTCACCTTGTAGCACTTGAGCGCATCGACGTTGTGCATGGACGAGTCGGGTGCCGGCACGGGCGCGGCGGCATCGAGCGCGGTCGCCACGAGCAGCCGGTCGGCCTTGATCGTGTCGACGGAGATCGTGCCGAACGCGTTTTCGATCAGCAGACCCTGCTGCTTCTCGTGCTTCGGCTCCCCCTTCGCAGACTTCAGCTGATACGCCTCGAGGTGGATCTCGTCGTTCGTGATCCCGGCCGCGTCGGCATTCGCGGGGACGCAGACCGACGCCTGCTTCTTCACGCTGAAGGTGCCGGCGCCGTCGAGCGGATCGGACAGACCGATGTCGAATGCGCTGAGCTTGGGCGTCCCCTTCGTGGCCTTCGCCTTGTAACAGAAGAACGGGTCGTCCGGCGCCGCCGGAAGCGTGGCCGCTCCCGCCGACGACGAGCCGACGACGAGCGCCGCGAGCCCGAGAAGCAGAAAGATTACCAGGCCCGATCGACACTTCTCAATCACTTCAGAATCCCTTTGCTGGGTCGGCCCCGAGCGACCTCGACGCCGACCTTGGAATCGGCGGAGGCCGAATCATCACAGAATCTTCTCACGGTAGCTTTCCCGGGCGGTCACAAAAAGGTGACCGGGCGGCGACGCGGCGTGGCCTCACGGAGGGTCCCTCCGCGGGTCAGCGGCTGGCGAGACAGCTCCGTTCCGCAGCCTCGGCGGCGGCCGCGACCTCCTCGAACGAAGCGGCGTCGGATTCCGGGGCGACGAGCCCCCCGAGTGTGGCGCGACGACTCGGCTGCGGTTCGAGCTTCTGCACGAACGACCGCAGGACCGCGAGATAGCCCTCGGCATCCGCAGGCTGGCTCATGGCCGCGCTGAGTTCGATCGGACTCTGGGGATCGAGCCGCGAGCCGTCGGTCATCCGGATCCGGGCGCCGGGCGAGATCTCACCGAGCCGCTTCATCGCCGCCCGCAAGTACTTGTCCGTGAATGCCCCGCGCGGGGCCAGCGCTCGCGAGAGGTCGGCCCGATCGAGCGCGTTTCGCAACGACGTGTCATAGCGGAGCGCACACGACCCCACCGCAGCTCCGGAGAGCGCGGCGAGCGCCGCGCGCGCCTGCTGAACCCCTTCGGCCACGCCCGTCGAGGGCACGATATCCACGGTGTACGCATAGAGATCTCGCAGCTCGTCTCGAGACGGGCGCGAGCGCAGGTCGACTCCGTCGACCAGATGGGACGGCAGGCCAACCCGCACGAGGAGGTCCTCGCCGAGCTGCAGGGTCTCGGCGTCCTCGATCAGCGGACTGCGGATGCGTTCGAGCGTGGCGGCGGCGTCGGGCGACTTCGCGGTCTCGTCGAGGATGACCCGGAAGCCCGTGTCGAGTGCTTGTACCCGGACGTTCAGCGCTTCCTTCGTGAGGAAGACCAGTTCACCCCGGCCGGCGAAATAGCGGTGCGCGACCGCCTCCAGCGTGTTCGGGAGCGGCTCGAGATCGATGTGCACCGCATCTTCGGATGACGCCACGCGAATCGACACCTGCTTCTGGCGGTAGCCTTCGAGGAAGGCGCGAATCGTCACCGCATCGCGCGGTCCCGCCTTGGTACGCCGTGGCAGGACGACATGAGCGGGGGCATCGGCCTGCTCGTAGCGCTTCTGGAAGTTCGAGCGCACGTAGAACAGGTCGAGCGTCGCGCCCGGAGGCGTGGTCGTGATGTCGATGAAGCGGTCGCCGAAGTAGTGTCGGGGGCGAATGAACGCGAACAGATTGGAGGGCCGCCAGTTGGCATTGTCGTCCGGCACCAGGTGAATGGTCTCGGCGAGCCCCGGAAGCGGAGCGGCCACGAGGATGGCAACCAGAAGGGCGCACGCGCGAAACAAGGAATCTCCGGGGCTCGAGGGGCGGCGAGCCTAGCGCAGAGCCGATTCCAGCGACCGCCTCGCGGCGGGGACGCTACCGCTCGTGCCGAACGCGGCGCACCGCGGCGGTGCCGGCACGCTCGAACTGATCGGCCACGACCCGGGCCCGCGGGTCGGGCGTACTCCGAAGGCGGCGGCCGACGAGCGGGGCCGACCCCGATCGGGCCGCGAAATCAGTCAGCTCCCGCATCCACGCGTCGCGCCGGGGACCGGGCACGCTCTCGACCTCGGCCAGAAATCCCGGTGCGTCGTCGAGGGCCATGCCGACCAGCCAGGCACTCCATGCGGCACAGGCGGCCGCGTCTGCGGCCCGGCCGGACGGGGCCCCCGGCAAGCAGGCGGCCAACCCCGGCAGGCGACCTGGAGTCGGCGGCGCGACGGCCGACGCGGTAAGCCGCGGAACGGCGGCCCCCCGGAAGCCGGTGTCGGCGCGCGCGATCGCGCGAGACCGCGGGGCCGGCGGCGGCTCGACCGACGCCACCGGACGGTCGACCGCAGGCGGCGCGGCGAAGTACGTGACGTCCACGGCTTGGATCCACGAGAACACACCGAGCCCAAGCGCCGTGGCGGCCGCCGGGGCCAGCCACGCGGCGCCCGCGAGAGCTTCCCAGCGGGCGGCGATGCGGCCCCAGAGCGTGGGCGCGCCCTCCGCGGCCACCCTCGCCATCAACCGCTCCGTGAACTCGGGCGGCGGATCGACCCTCGGGAGATCCCGCAACAACGAGACCGTGTTTCGCAGCGCATCGAGCTCGTCCGCGCACTCCGCACAGTGGGCCACATGACCCGCGACCCGCAGCTCTTCGCTCGAGGTCAGATCCCCTTCGAGATACGGGCTCAGCCGGGCTCGCACGCGCCGATGACTCATCGAGACGGCTCCCCGGCGACCGCGGCGGTGGCTTCGCCCTCGCTCTGCGCACGCTCCCAATAGCCCCGCAACGACTCCCGGAGTGCCTGGCGCGCACGGTGAATGCGCGACTTCACGGTTCCTTCGGCCAACTCGAGGACGGCCGCCACCTCCGAGTACGGCATCCCTTCGATGTCGTAGAGCACGAGCGGAGCTCGCAGCTTCGGAGGGAGGCCGAGAATCGCACCGTGCACCTGCGCCTGGGCCTCGCCGCCGAGCGCGGAGTCTTCCGGCGAACGCGGAGAAGCCGGGAGATCGTCGCCTGCCGCCTGCCGGGCTTCGAGCGCTTCCATGCGCGCGCGCCGACGGCCCAGACTGCGGCGCCGATTGAGCGCGGCATTCACCGCCACGCGGTAGACGAAGGTCGAGAAGCGCGCCTCGCTGCGAAAACGGTGACCGTGCCGGTGGAGATTGAGGAACGTCTCCTGGGCGACGTCTTCCGCATCCTGGGCGCTGCCCAGCATCCGCATCAGCAGCCCGAACACACGCCGCTGATGGCGGCGGACGAGTGCGTCGAAGGATGCGGCATCCCCGGCCTGCCAGCGCTGAACGAGCTCCCGATCGGGATCCGGCTCGGCGAGATCCGAGGTCGCCGGAAGCGAAGCCCCCTT
>Ga0224508_10005539_pt1 | contig 10094 bp, 4 predicted proteins | sample SF_Jan12_sed_USG_4_FD_170157 | JGI IMG/M metagenome (GOLD analysis project Ga0224508, IMG submission 170157) | Sediment microbial communities from San Francisco Bay, California, United States - SF_Jan12_sed_USGS_21 | ecosystem: Environmental > Aquatic > Marine > Sediment | place: USA: California... | reverse complement strand
CGTCGACATCGACGGCACCTCCCAGCCGACGTACTCGTCGACGCCGGTCATTCGCATCGACGGCGCCGCGACCTCGGGCCAGTCCGGCCTGCGGCTCGGTGCTGCGGCCGATAGCGCCCGGATCCGCGGACTCATGATCACCCGATTCGATGTCGACGGCATCCTCGTCGCCGGCGGGGCCACCGGCGTCGTCATCAGGAGCAACTGGGTCGGCTCGGACGGCACCGGTGCGGCCGCCGCCGGCAACGGCGACGACGGCATCGACCTCAACGGCGCCGACGCGATCATCCACAGCAACGTCGTCAACAACAGCGGCGACGAAGGCATCGACGTCCGCGGTGCCCGCGCCACCATCACGGGCAACATCATCGGACTGGAGGCCGACGGCACCACCGGAGCGGGCAACTACGACGTGGGCATCGCCCTGTTCGCAACCGACACGACGATCGGCGGTACCGCCCCGGGCGCCGGGAACGTGATCTCGATGAACTGGGAAGGCATCGAAGTCAACACCTCGGACAACACCATCCAGGGCAACCTCATCGGCACCGACGCGACCGGCCTGCTCGACCGGGGCAGCCGCATCGGCGACGGCATCGAGATCCAAGCCGGTACCGGCAATCTCATCGGTGGCACGAACCCGGTCGCGGCCAACGTCATCGCCCACAATCAGCGCAAGGGCGTCGACGTCACCGGCGGTGCCGACAACGCCGTGCTCGGCAACTCGATCCACTCCAACGGCGGCCTCGGCATCGACCTGGGGCCGACCGGCGTGACCCCCAACAGCAACGTCGACGCATGGCTCAACTACCCGGAGATCACGTCGGTGACCGAGAGCGGGGGAATCCTGACCATCACCGGCACCTACGACGTGCCGGCCGGTGACTACCGCTTCGAGATCTTCAAGAACCCCTCGGGCGCCGATCCGTCGGGCCACGGCGAGGGTGAGCAGTTCGTCGGCACATCGACGCTCACCCATCCGGGCACCGGACCGGCGCCCTGGGGTGCGGCACTGCCGGGGACATCCGGCGACGTCATCTCGGTCACCATCACCCGCCGGGTCGGCGCCACGTTCGGACCGACATCGGAGTTCTCGGCCGTGGGCACGGTGATCGGCAACGATCCGCCGGTGGCGGACGCCGGCGGCCCCTACACCATCGCCGAGGGCGGCGACCTGGTGCTCGACGGCTCGGGCACCACCGATCCCGACGGCGACACGCTCACCTACGAGTGGGACCTGGACAACGACGGGTCCTACGACGACGCAACCGGGGTCGCGCCCACGGTGACCTGGGCGTCCCTCGCCGGCCTCGGGCTCGACGACGACGGCGGCCCATTCCCCGTCGGCCTGCGGGTCGACGACACCATCACCACGCCCCACACCGACAGCACCAGCCTCACCATCACCAACATGCCACCCAGCCTCACTGCGAGCGGGCCGGCCACCATCGGCGCCGGCCAGCTGCTGACGCTGACCCTCGGCGCCACCGATCCGGGCGCCGACACCATCACCTCTTGGACGGTCAACTGGGGCGACGGCAGCACCGACACCGGGCCCGGACCCACGGCCACGCATCGCTACACCCGAGCCGGCGTTTCCCACCCGATCACCGTGTCGGCGGTGGACGAGGACGGCACCTGGTGGGGCGGCCAGCTGCTCGTGCCCAGCTACCTCACCGGCACCATCGTGCCCCTGTCGGCCGACGGCGCCGTCGGCACCCCCTTCGGCTCGCTCGGCGGGCCGTTCGACACGGTCTTCGGTCCTGACGGCAACCTCTACGTGACCGACTACCCCAACGACACGGTCGAGCGCTACGACGCCGCCACCGGCACCCACCTCGGTACGTTCGTGGCCGCTGGCAGCGGCGGCCTGGACGGTCCGGCCGGTCTCGCCTTCGGTGCCGACGGTCACCTCTACGTCGCCAGCAGCTTCACCAGCACGGTCGAACGCTACGACGGCGCCACCGGCACCCACCTCGGCACGTTCGTGACCGCCGGCAGCGGCGGGCTGGTGACCGCGCAGGACGTGATCTTCGGGCCCGACGGCCACCTCTACGTCGGCGGCCGCACCAGCGGTGCGGTCCATCGCTACGACGGCGCCACCGGTGCCTCGATGGGCGACTTCGTCGCTGCCGGCAGCGGCGGCTTGGTGCGCCCCGAGGGCCTGGCCTTCGACGACGGCGACCTGCTGGTCGCCAGCAACACCACCGACGAGGTGCTGCGCTACGACCCCACCGGCGCCTTCGCTGGTGTGTTGGTGAGCGCCGGCAGCGGCGGGCTCGACGCCCCCGGGGGTGTCGCGATGGGTCCCGACGGCGACATGTACGTCACCTCGGAGCTCACCGACGAGGTGCTGCGGTACACCCCCACGGGAACCTTCGTCGGCCCGGTCGCGCCGGCCGGCGCCGGTGGTCTCGACACGCCGGTCTATCCCAGCTTCGCGCCGGCCCACCTGGTGACGGTCACGCCGACGCACACCATCTCGGGCACCGTCTTCGAGGATCGCGACTATGGCGGTGGACCGGGACGCGATCAGATCACGGCCGGCGGCATCGGCCGGGGCGGTGCCACTGTCGAGCTCTACGACAGCGGCACATACCAGACCGCCACCGTCACCGCGACCGACGGCTCGTACGCGCTGCCGGCCCTGGATCCGGGCGTCTACACCATTCGCGTCGTGAACCGCACCGTCACCTCCAGCCGGACGGGCAGCGACGGTTCCGAGGTGCCGGTGCAGACCTTCAGGGTCGACGGGCCAAGCGAGGCCATCGGCACCGGCGCCGCCCGCGTGGGCGGCGATGAGCCGCAGTCGATCGATGCGCCGGCCAACGACACCACTCAGAGCCTTTCCGACCTGCAGGCCCCAGCTGGGGTGTTCACCCAGACCATCGTCGACGTCGACGCCACCGGCACCGACGTGACCGGCGTCGACTTCGGTTACAGCTTCGGCACCGTGGTCAACACCAACAACGGTGGTCAGGGGTCGCTGCGGCGCATGATCACCAACGCCAACCTGCTCGGCGACGATGCTGGTCTCGCCCAGGACGGCCACCCCGCGGGGCTCGAGACCGCCATCTTCGAGATCCCCACGAGCGACACCGGCTACGGCACCAGCCCGGTCGGCTTCACCATGGAACCGGCTACGCCGCTGCCCGCACTGGTCACGACCATGGCGCTCGACGCCTCGACGCAGGCCCAGTTCGCCACCGAGAACCGGCCCGTGGTCGAGCTGGTTGGGTCCACCGCGGCGGGCGCCGGCCTGGACGTCGCCGCTGACGATTCGGTCATCAGGGGCTTCGCCATCAACCGGTTCGACACCGGCATCGCCGTCACCGCCGGCGCCAACAGCGCGATCGTCGGCAACCACGTCGGCCCCGACATCACCGGCCTGATCGGCGAGGTGGGCAACACCGATGGTGTGGTCGTGAGCAGCGCCACCGGCACGCTGATCGGTGGCACCGACCCCGCCGACGCCAACCTGATCTCGGGCAACGTCGGAAGCGGCGTGGTCGTCGACGATGTGGCCGACGGCCCCGCCGTCACCGCAGCCGGCACGGTCATCGAGGGCAACCTCATCGGCGCCGACGTCACCGGCACTGGGCCACTGCCGGCAACCGGGGCCGGCACCCCCCAGAGGACCGGCATCGAGCTGGTCGGGGCCCACGGCACCCGCATCGGCGGCAAGGATGCCGACGCCGGGAACGTCATCTCGCGGCACGACGGCACCGGTGTGGCCGTGATCGACGCCACCGCGACCGACAACGCAGTGGTGGCCAACTCGATCGTCGACAACGGTGCCCTGGGCATCGACCTGGCCGACGACGGCGTCACTGCGAATGATCCCGGCGACGGTGACACCGGCCCCAATCAGTTGCTGAACCATCCGATCATCACGTCGGCCACCCGGATGAGCGCAGCGACCGTGGTGCTCGGAACGCTCGACGCGCCAGTGGGCACCTACCGCATCGAACTCTTCGCCAACCCGTCGGGCGTGGATCCCTCGGGGTCGGGTGAGGGCGAGGTCTACCTGGGTGCGACCACGCTGACCCACAGTGGCTCGGGACCCGAGCTGTGGGGGGCCGCCGTACCGGCCGTGACCGGCGATCGGGTCACCGCCACGGCCATCGAGGACCTGACCATCGCATTCGGCTCGACCTCAGAGCTCGGCCCAGCCGAGACCGTGGTCTCACAGGCCACCGCCCGCGCGACCGACAGGTCCGAGCGCCGCTCCGATCCGTTGGCGCTCGGCGGTCTCGACCCGACCGCGGCCGGTCCGGGCGTGGCCGGACCCGGCCTGACCTTCGATGGCGCCGACGACCGGCTGGCCGGCCCCGCGCTCGACATCACCAGCCCTGGGCTCACCCTCGCCGGCTGGGTGCACCGCACCAGCGCCGGCGCGGACCCCCGCGTCGTGTCGAAGTCGGGTGCTTACGAGCTGTTCGTCGACAGCGGCACCAACGAGGCCGTGGCCCGCATCCGCATCGGTGGCAGCACCCGGGTGCTGAGCGGCGGTTCGGCACCAGTCGGCGCCTGGCATCACCTGGCCGCCACCTGGGACGGCGCAACCGTCCGGCTCTTCGTCGATGGCGCCGAAGTCGACACCGTGGCAGCCAGCGGCGCCCTGGGCGTCGACCTCGACACCTCGGCGGTCATCGGCAACACCCAGAGCGCCACCGCCGCCATGGCAGGCCACCTCGATCAGGTCGTGGTGCTGCACCGCCCCCTCAGCGCGGCTGCGCTGGCCGCCCACGCGGCCAACGTGAACGCCCCCAGCACGTTCGTGGCCGTCGGCGGCCAGCAGACATCGGCCACCGACCCGTGGACCGTCACCGGCACCCAGTCCCGTTCGGGCTCGTTCGCCCTCGAGGCACCGCAGACCAACGCCACCTCGGCGGCATGGGCGGTGGCGTCGGGCATCGACGAGCCCGGCGTGGTGTTCGAGTCGTGGTGGTGGTTCACCGACGAGTCCGCCATCGACGCCGCCGCCGGCACCCGCAGCGGCCCGGCCCCGACCGACGAGTACGAAGCCGCCCTGGTGGGGCCGGCCGGGTGGGAGCTGCGCCAGCGCCAGGGCGCCACCGAATCCACCGACGCACCGGCCGCCGGCAGCCCGGCCGCCGGGCAATGGGTGAAGGTCGAGATCTGGACCGATCAGAACGGTGAGAGCCGCCTGTTGATCGACGACGTCGAGGTCACCGGCTGGACGGCCCAGGGCTCAGCCCTGGCGTCGGGGTCGATCGGCCTGCGGGCGGGCTACCTGTCGCTGAGCGAGGACTGGTGGGTCGACGACGCCCAGGCCCGGCGTCTCGTGACACCCGAGCCGTTCACCACTGTCGGCCCGCTCGACCGCGAGTAGCCCGCTCTCACTCCACGGTGAACGGGATGTCGAGGGAGGGCGGCTCGTCGACGCCACCGTTGCCGACCATGCGAAGCGTGTAGTCGCCGGGGGCGATGTCGAGGATCTCGAACGAGAACACCCCCCATGCCGACACCCAGTCGGTGGTCATGGTGTAGGTCGACGAGCCCGTCACGTCTCCCTCGCTGCTGCCCCACCGCACCCCCTCGAACGGCTGACCGGTGCTGTCGAGCATCTGTAGCGAGATGTTGGCTTCGAACGGACGGGCGAAGCCGTTGAACGCCGTGGGGAGGTCGGTGAGGAACCACGTCTCGGAATCGGTCTGCAGATCCGAGTCACGCACGACGATTCCGGCCCCGAAGAACGCCGGGAATGGTGGCGGGTCACCCTCGGCTGTGGCCCACACGTGGTCGATGACGACCCGCGCCGGGTCGGCCTCGACCCGGGCGCCGAAGCGGTCGAGCGGGCCGGTGAGGATCTCGACGTACGGTCGGAACTGCTCGTCTCGTAGCACGAAGGCCAGCCCGGCATCGACGACGGATCCAGGGGCCACGTCGGTGACCGTGTCGGGGAAGCGGACGATGAGGGATCGGCCGTCCTCGCTCACCGAGACGTCCTCGGCCCCGGGCGCCTCGATGACGGTTCGGACGCAGTGTCCGAACGAGGACTGTCGGATGCCTGCGACCTCACCCGCGGCGCCGGGATCGATGCCGAGCACGACGGTGGTGCCGGGGTCCGGGCTCTCGTCGCCCTCGCACTCGAACTCCTCGCTGGCGACGCTGATCGGTTCCAGGAAGGCGCCGTTGGCCCAGACGATCTGGTTCTCGGGCCAGGCCAGCTCGTACCAGATCGATCCGTCGGGCAGCTCGCGCCCGTTGCCGGTGGCGGTGACGATGCCCCCGTTGGGCACCCCACCCTCGATGGTGAACTCGGTGCCCGGGCCCCGGCGCACGTTGAGCTGATCACCGATGCTCACACCGACCACCCGGTACTCACCGGCGGGCACCGTCACCTCCTGGCCGAAGTCGACGCTCGTCGACGGCGAGCGGATGCCGAAGTCGATCGGCGTGCGGGCCAGCCGCACCGACGTGGGATCAGCAGGGATGGCGTCGAGGGGCTCGGTCGTTCCCTCGATGGTCTCGACCAGGAACGCCTGCCCACCCCCGTCGCGGGCGGTGAGCATCACGATCCACGGCTTCACGACATCGAGAGTGGCGGTTCGGCCAGCCCCCGGCAGGTCGAGGATGCGACCATCGGGATCGGTCAGTGACGTGCCATCCAGGAGGTAGGGCTCGCCCTCGTCGTTCAGGTCGGTCGCCCGAAGCAGCTCCTCGACGCCCGCCTGACCACCCCCGTCGGGCGGACACACGGGCGCAGGTGTCGGATGCGCCGAGCCACCGAGATCGACCAGCCGCAGCCTCGTGCACGCACCGTCGGTCCCGGCCAGACCGACCAGCGTGTCGCCGCCGTCCGAGGTCCCGCCGGCTCCCCCGTTGCTCACGCCCCAGTCCACACCACCGACCTGGAGCAGCATCTCGGGCTCGTCGGACGACCCATCGAGAGGTTCCACGAACAGAGCCTGCAGGCGCGGGCTACGAACGGGCAGATCGGTGTACACCACCATGGTGGCGGCCGTGCGGGCGTCGACGGTCACGTCGATGAGATCGAGGTCGCCGTCGGGCAGCCCGTCGACCACCCTCACTACCGGTTCGCCCGGCGATGGTAGGTGCCAGATGGCGTCGGGCGTCTCGACCACCAGCCCACCGGCCAGATCGTCGACGGCGTCGGTGATCGGGCCTTCGACGTCGGGAGGCGGGCCCAGCCGGGCGCCGTCGATCCAGATCTCGTCGGTGCTGTTGGTCACGATCACGCTGGGCCCGGCGACTCTCGTCGGCGGGACCGCGGTCGCCGTCGTCACCGGATCGGAGGTGGCGGGTGGTTCGGTGGTCGAGGCAGTGGGGGTGCTCACCGACGTCCCGTCGTCGTCATCAACCACGAACCAACCGATGCCCGCCACGGCCAGGGCCAGCACGGCGACGCCGGCCCCGATGCGGGCGGCCCGGTGGGTGAGGGAGTTGCGGCGATGCACGCCGGCCAGGCCGGCCTCGACATCGAGCGCCTCGGCCGCGTCGCGTCGCGCCCCGAACGCTTCGCCGAGCGGATCGTGGTCAGTCATCGGTGGCTCCTTCGAGCACCTGGGCCAGTCGGGTCCGCCCTTTGTGGAGGTGGACCCTGGCGGTGGACGGGCTGCACTCGAGGATCTCGGCGATGTCAGCCACCGAGCGGTCCTCGAGGTAGTGCAGGGCGATGGCGGCCCGCTGCTGGGGTGGCAGCTGGGCCACGGCGGCCCACACCGGATCGTGGACCGGGTCGGGCGCGGCGAGGACGGGCTGGGCCCGGCTGCGAAGGCGCATCTTGGCCCGCAGCTCAGCGGCCCGGCGCCGAGCGGTCGAGGTGGCCAGGTTGATGGTGACCCGCCGCACCCACGTCCCGGGGTTGTCGTAGCCACCCACCCGGTTCCAGTTGCGATGGGCCCGCACCATGGCTTCCTGGGCCAGATCCTCCGCCGCGGCCCCGCCGCCGACGCTGGCGGCCAACGCCACCATGGCCCGGAACTCGCGCCGGTAGAAGGCGTCGAAGTCCTCCACCACCGACACCGCGGCCACGGGATCTCCCGTCATCGCCACCGATGGTCCCATGGGTGAGCTGCACGCCTGCACACCCCCCACACGCATCAACGGGGTCGCGAGGTTTACTCGCAGGCGAGAGCTCGTGGTCGCAGTGGTACCCTCCTGCGCACTCGGGGGACGGGGGGAACGCCATGGCCTACGACGGCTACGAGACACTTCGGGTCGAACGCGAGCGCGGCATCGCCTCGGTCACCATCGATCACCCGCCGATCAACCTCTTCGACCTCCAACTCATGGGAGAGATGGCCCGCCTCGGGCCAGAGCTCGAGGCCGATGACGAGGTGCGCGTCATCGTGTTCCGCAGTGCCAACCCTGACTTCTTCATCGCCCACGCCGACGTCACCATGATCCAGCAGCTCCCGACCGATGAGCCCAAGTCCACCGAGCTCAACTTCTTCCACCAGATGGTCGACCGCTTCCGCACCATGCCGAAGGTGTCGATCGGGGTGGTGACCGGCTGCGTACGAGGCGGCGGCAGCGAGTTCCTGCTCGGCCTCGACATGCGCTTCGCCGGCGCCGAACGGGCCGTGTTCGGCCAGCCCGAGGTCGTGCTCGGCATCCTGCCCGGCGGTGGCGGTACACAGCGGCTCCCGCGCCTGATGGGCCGGGCCCGTGCGGCCGAGGTGATCCTCGGCGGCGACGACTTCCCGGCAGCGCTGGCCGAGCACTACGGCTGGGTGAACCGTGCGCTGCCCGAGGCCGATCTCGACGCGTTCGTCGACGCGCTGGCGACCCGCATCGCGTCGTTCCCCGCCGAGGCGCTCGCGCACGCGAAGGCGTCGCTCAACAACGCGGAGTTGCCGCTTGTCGAGGGCCTCGTCGAAGAAGCGCACCTGTTCAACCAGTTGTTGTCGACCCCACCGGCGGTCGAACGCATGGCGCAATTCATGGAGCTGGGCGGGCAGACCGCCGAGGTCGAGATGCGCCTCGGCGACATGGCCGACCGGCTCGCCGAGCCCGACTGACACCCCTTCGGCACCGACCGGCTCCGACTCCGCGTCCCCGACGGGACGCTACGGTTCGGCCCCATGCCCGATCTCACCGGTCGCACCATCGCCATCACCGGACTGACCGGCCAGGTGGCCAAGCCCGTCGCCATCGCCCTGGCCCAGCACAACGACGTGTTCGGCCTGGCCCGGTTCTCGAACCCGAAGGCCAGAGGCGAGCTCGAAGCCGCCGGGGTGCGCTGCATCACCGCCGACCTGGGCGGCGGTGACTTCGGCGACCTGCCCACCGACATCGACCACGTCATCCACATGGCCGTAGCCAAGAGCAGCGACTGGGACGCGGACCTCACCGCCAACGTCGAGGGCACCGGCCTGCTGTACCACCACTGCCGCAACGCCCGCAGCGTGCTGCACGTGAGCTCGACCGCCGTCTACCAGCCGAACGGCCATCACCCCTTTGCCGAGACCGACCCGCTGGGCGACAACCATCGGGTGCCGGCCATGAGCTTCATGCCCACCTACAGCATCAACAAGATCGCGTCCGAGGGCGCGGCCCGCACCGCCGCCCGCCTCTACGACCTGCCGGTCACCATCGCCCGGCTCAACGTGCCCTACGGCCACAGCGGCGGCTGGCCCCTGTTCCAGCTGGCCCAGGTGCTGGCCGACCAACCGGTGCCCGTGCACACCGACGCGCCGACCGTCTACAACCCCATCCACGACGACGACATCCTGGCCATGATCCCCGGCCTGCTCGACGTCGCCGCCTCCCCGGCCACGATCGTCAACTGGGCCGGCGTCGAGCAGGCCAGCATCGAGGACTGGTGCGGCTGGTTCGGTCAGCTCACCGGCCACGACGCCACCTTCACCCCCACCGAGGACGTGTTGGCCAGCGTGGCTGTCGACACCACCCGCATGGTCGAGCTGGTCGGCCCCACTCAGGTCGGCTGGCGCGACGGCATGCGCCGCCTGGTCGAGCACTTCCATCCCGACCTCGAGCTGCAGGCCTGATGTGACCATCCCGGTCGTCCTCGACACCGACATCGGGTTCGACGTCGACGACGTGTGGGCGCTGGCCTACCTGCTGCGCTGCCCCGAGCTCGA
>Ga0224508_10005538_pt1 | contig 10094 bp, 11 predicted proteins | sample SF_Jan12_sed_USG_4_FD_170157 | JGI IMG/M metagenome (GOLD analysis project Ga0224508, IMG submission 170157) | Sediment microbial communities from San Francisco Bay, California, United States - SF_Jan12_sed_USGS_21 | ecosystem: Environmental > Aquatic > Marine > Sediment | place: USA... | reverse complement strand
TTATGGGAATGCCGGCCAGCCGCCGGCGCTACGCGAGTAGTCATACTGCACCTCCTTGTGCATGGTCAGTTTATAGGCCTGCGGTTCCTTCGCAGGCGTTGCTCAGTCGAATACCGCGTTCACGGCCCGAGCGAATCCAACACTAACAGGTCTGCGGCGAAGAATCACCCGCCCCAATCGAGGATCACCTTGCCGGATTGCCCGGAGCACATGATCTCGAACCCTTTCAGGTAATCGTCGATGCCGAATCGGTGGGTGACGACCGGCGAAAGATCCAAACCGCTTTGCAGCATGGTTGCCATCTTGTACCAGGTTTCGAACATTTCGCGGCCGTAGATGCCTTTCAAGGTCAAGCCTTTGAAAATTACTTTGCTCCAGTCGATCCGGGACTCCCCCTCTGGGATCCCGAGAATCGCGACCCGCCCCCCGTGGTTCATCACCTCGAGCATTTGACTCATGGCCTGCTCATTGCCGGACATTTCCAAGCCGACATCGAACCCTTCGCGCATATCGAGTTCGTGCAGCAAATCCTCCAGATCAGTCGTGTTCACATTGATCGCGCGCGTCGCCCCCATCTTAGCCGCCAGGGCCAGCCGGTAGTCATTGACGTCCGTAATTACCACGTGACGCGCCCCCGCGTGCCTCGCTATCGCCACCGCCATAATGCCGATCGGACCAGCACCGGTGATCAACACGTCCTCCCCGACCAGATCGAACGACAGCGCCGTGTGCGTGGCATTGCCGAACGGATCGAGAATCGCGCCCATTTCATCGCTGACGTCCGCGGGCATGGGGAATGCGTTGAACGCTGGTATCACGAGATACTCGGCGAACGCTCCGGGACGGTTCACACCAACACCAATCGCATTACGGCACAGGTGCCGACGCCCGGCGCGACAGTTACGGCAGTGCCCGCAGGTAATGTGACCCTCTCCGGAAACCCGGTCGCCAATCGCGAATCCTTTGACTTCGACACCCATGTCCACGACCTCACCCACATACTCGTGACCGATGGTCATCGGCACCGGGATGGTCGCCTGCGACCACGCGTCCCAGTTATGGATATGCACATCGGTACCGCAAATCGCCGTCTTGCGGATTTTTATCAGCAGGTCGTTGTGCCCGACCTCCGGCATGGCCACGTCCTGCATCCAGATCCCGGGTTCGGGTTTGGCTTTTACCAGCGCTTTCATGCGGCAATGACTCCGAGTTCGCGGCCGACCTTGGCAAATGCCGCGACCGCCTGGTCGATATGCTCAACCGTGTGCGCAGCCGACATCTGCGTGCGCACCCGGGCTTCGCCCTGCGGCACCACCGGAAAGGAAAACCCGATCACGTACACGCCTTCGGCCAGCATGCGTTCGGCCATTTGCTGCGCCAGTCGCGCGTCGCCCAGCAGCACCGGTATTATCGGGTGGCCATCACCGGTCAGCGTGAATCCCAACGCCTGCATGGCCTCGCGAAATCGTGCAGCATTCTCGGACAAGCGGGCGCGCAAATCATCTGACCGCTCGAGCATATCCAGTACGGTGATCGTGGTAGCCGCAATCACTGGGGCCAGCGTATTGGAGAACAGATAGGGGCGCGAGCGCTGACGCAGCCATTCGATGACTTCCCTGGGCGCCACCGTATAGCCGCCGGATGCACCACCCAACGCTTTGCCCAGCGTGCCGGTAACGATATCGACACGACCCTGCACACCGCAATACTCCGGTGTGCCGCGGCCCTGCCGACCCACAACGCCCACCGCGTGGCTGTCATCCACCATCACCATCGCGTCGTAGTGTTCCGCCAGGTCGCAGATGGCGGTAAGGTTCGCAACGATACCGTCCATGGAAAACACGCCGTCGGTGGCGATCAAACGGTAGCGGCAGTCCTGCGCCTGCTGCAGGCATTCCCGCAGCTCGTGCATGTCGTTGTTGGCATAACGAAAGCGCCTGGCCTTGCACAGACGCACGCCATCGATCACCGATGCATGGTTGAGCGCGTCCGAGATGACCGCGTCCTCCTCGCCCAACAGCGTTTCGAACAGCCCGGTGTTGGCGTCGAAACAGCTGGAATAGAGAATCGCATCTTCGAACCCCAGGAATTTCGCGACCCGCGCTTCCAACTCTTTGTGCCCTTGCTGCGTACCGCAGATAAAGCGTACCGACGCCATGCCGTAGCCGTAGCGGTCTATTGCACGTTTGGCTGCCGCGACAAGGTCCGGATGGTCGGCCAGGCCAAGATAATTATTAGCGCAGAAGTTCAGGACCTCGCGCCCGTCCTCGAGTTGGATTCGCGCCGATTGCGGCGAGGTGATCAGACGCTCCGTTTTGTACAGACCGTTGTCGTGCAATTCGGAAATCTGTTTGGCGAGGTGATCGATGAAACTGGCATTACTCACTTGGGGTACTCACTACGAGCGCCGCCTGGTGCGGGCGACATCGATTCTAGCCTTCATGCAACCACCAAACTAGATAGGCTCCCGTCTCTGGTCGACGAGGTACGGAATCGTCGAATGGTTCAACGGCAGCAGTCGCAACCGCCAGCCAGGTAGTCGGTTTATTATCCTTTACCCAGACGGCGCGATGTCCGCGTTCAGCTTCGATTCAGCCACGCCGCGCTAACGTCTGACCGTCAAGGTGTAACGGTCATGAAAACCGTGGAGCGCGAACCATGAGACACTCGACACTCGCGCTGGCAACTGTGCTGTCAATGTCCGCGGGCGCAGGCGCGGATATCGCGTGCGACAATCTTCTTCCCACCTGCCAGCGTGCGCGAATCGTCGGCGCTGCCGAAGGAGAGGTGGCTCCGCGAACCACAATTCTTCAGGGGTTTGTATACATCCCCGATGAAACGTTCACGCTGGTGCCAGGCGCTGACTGGCTGACCAGCCGAATCGCTGCCGCAAACCTGCTAGCTGACGAAGGCCGGACGGTCTTTCCGCTGCAAGGCCGATTCAGACTTTCCGCAGAACTCGGCCTGTTGCTGGGTCTCGTCCACATCGAACTGGACGCAGACGTCGAAACCAATGTATACCGGGCCAATCTGGCGACGAGCCACGGCGAAACCCCCGTTGGCATCGTATTCTAGTACGCAAGAACAGCGCTATGTCAGCCAGCAGGCAGCGAGTGGACTTTGTTGCTCGCGAACGTCCGCCCCGGGGGCGCGACGACGCCAGTTCAGGAGCGGCGTTTCGAGCCAGCGAAAATCCAACCCAGGGCCAGCACGATCAACGCCAGCGGACCGATCGCGGTCGAACTGCTGCCGCCGTCGTCCGGATCGGCAGGTGCGCTCACACCCGGCGACCCGGTCGCAACCATTCGTTCCATATCGCCTCCTCGACATCGATATACAGGCAGTTTAAGGCGCCTCAAGGCGGGTACCGTGACAGCTAACGCACGGTCACGAAAAATTATCTTATACACCGGCACTCTCGGAGCAGTTCTCCACTTGCGACTTGATAAGACCCGCCATCGAACGGGTCGCCCGCCCGGCGCCGTCCGCATCGGCCAGCAGTAAATACAGATTTGCGAAGCGGCTGCTATCCTCAGCCAGCGGTAACGGCTCGAGCAGGCCGGCCTGCAGCTCGTTGGCGATCTTCAGCAGCGGGCACCAGGCGAATCCCAGACCCGCGCAAAGCGCCTGGATGCGTGTGCCCATGGTGCTCACCGTCAGACGCTGCTCAGCGCCCAGCCACATGCCCTCGAAATTGCGCGGCTCGCCGGATTCGCGGATCACGATTTGCCGGTGCTGCCGCAGGTCGTCCTGATTCAGCGACCGCCCCAGGTTATGCAGCGGATGATCGGGGTGCGCCACGCAATGCATTTCCAGGCTGATCAGCCGTTCGCCCAGCCAGCCTTGCGGGACCTGCGGCGTAATCGCCATTTGCACCTCACCTTTGTGCAGCAGTTCCCGCACACCTGATATCACCGTTTCGATGATTTCCACACGGGTATCCGGAAACACCTCCGTAAATGCACACACCGCTGGCAGCAGCAACTGGTTCGGAAAAATCGTATCCACAGCCAGATGAATTTCCGCCTCGATCCCGGCAGCGAGCGTTTGCGCGACGCGCTCCAGTTGCGCGGATTCGCTCAGCAGTATGCGTGCCCGGCGCAGCGCCACCGTGCCGACCTCGGTGAGCACCGCCTTACGCCCTTGAATGCGCAGCACGCGGGTTCCCAACCGCTCCTCAAGGCGATGCATGCTGTGACTCACTGTCGACTGGCTTTTGCCCAGGGCCTCCGCGGCCTGCGCATACCCGCCGTGGTCCACTACGGCAGCGAGCGCCCGCCATTGCTCGAGACTCACGGACACCGGTGGTATGGTCTTCTTATCGATCATATCGATGTAATTGTACGATATAAAGCTATTTAAATAGCGACTCATCGATATTAAATTCCGCTGCAACGTAACCAATCAAATGGAGAACCGACATGAAACGCATTCTTTACGTACGCAGCAGCCTGTTCGCAGACGCGAGTGTGTCGAACCAGCTGGCCGACGAATTCCTGCTCGATCTCACCGCAAAATACCCGCACAGCGAAGTCACCAGCTTGGATCTCGCTGCGCAACCGTTGCCGCATCTGAGCGCCGCCGAGTTCCAGGCCTGGCTGGTGCCGGAATCGGAGCGTACGCCCGAACAGCAACAACTTGCAGCGCTGTCGGATCGACTGATCGGCCAGTTGCTGGCTCACGACACGCTGGTTCTTGCAATACCCATGTACAACCTGGGTATACCCTCAACGTTAAAGGCCTGGATAGACCGGGTTGCGCGAGCTGGAAAGACATTTCGTTACACCGCGCAAGGTCCCCAGGGACTACTCGACGGGGTCACCGCGCATCTGCTGCTAGCACGCGGTGGCGAGTATCGCGGCACCCCTCTGGACACCCAGACGGGACACCTGCAAAGTGTGCTGGGCCTGATGGGCATCACCGCGATAGAGAGCGTGTACGCGGAAGGGCTGAACATGGGTAACGCGCGCCGCGCACAAGGCCTTGCCGAGGCCCGCAGCGCGATGAAAACCCTGCTCTCCGAAGCTGCTTAGGAGTCGAATCATGACTGCAAGAACGATCACCCGCGTCGTCAGCGCACAGCCCGCGACGGACGGCGCAGGGGTGAAGATAAACCGCAACGCCGGCTTTGCCGGCGAGCTGCGTATGGATCCTTTCCTGATGCTGGACGAAATCCGCTCCGAGAGTAAGGACGATTTCATCGCCGGGTTCCCCGCGCACCCGCATCGCGGCTTCGAGACGGTGACGTATATGCGCGAAGGAAGTTTTTCGCATCGCGACAGTATGGGGAACACCGGCGCCATTGGCGGCGGCGGCGCGCAGTGGATGACCGCGGGCAGCGGGGTGATTCACTCGGAGATGCCGGCCGCCGATGCCGATCGCATGCACGGTTTTCAGTTCTGGTTGAACCTGCCGGCCGGCGAAAAGATGACCGCACCCGCGTATCGCGATATTCAGGCGGAGGAAATCGGTGAGTTGCACCACCAGGACGCGCGCGTTCATCTGATCGCGGGCACGTTGACCCTGGGCGACGAAACCTGTGCCGGCGTGGTGACCGGAAAAACGACACAGGCATTGATAGCCGACGTGAACCTGGTCACAGGCAGCGCAACCATAGGCTATGCGCAATCGCTGGCCAGTCAGTTTTACGTCTACAGCGGAGCGGTCAGCGTGGCGAAAACGCAAGTGCAGGCCGGCCAGCTGGCTTACCTCGGCACGGGAGATAGTGTCGAATTGCACTGCGGCGACGAGGCTGGGCTGCTGCTGTTCGGCGGTGTGCCGCTCGACGAACCGGTCGTGCACTACGGGCCGTTCGTGATGAACACCCCGGAGCAGATCCAGCGCGCGCTGCAGGACTATCGAGACGGCGTGTTAGCGTCCTGAAAACCGCGCCGGCAGCAGCTGTCTGCCGGCGCAGTTGATCCCGGCCGTTCTATTTCAGCATGGTCCTCGACCATTTACCGTCGGGGCCGACGGTGTTGAGACTGAAAAGACCGGTGACATCACCGTTGGCGTCGAAGTCGTTGACGCCCGCAGCGCCCTGATAGTTGACGTCCCTGCCTGCATTGATGAGTTGTTTTGCTCGCTTCCATTGATTAGGACGAATCACTTCGCCCGGCGGGGACGCTACCTCACGCAGCGCGGCGGAAATTTTATTGCGATCAGCCGAGCCGGCCTTCTCGATCGCCATCGCCATCAGAAAGGTAACGTCGTAGCCGTGCGCCGCATAGGGTGCCTCGGGATTGCCGCCGGCTGATTTGTACGTGTCGGCAAACCGCTGGTAGGACATGTCACCGGTATCCGAGGCGGCCTGCGTGATCCAGAGCCTGTCGCGCAGGTTGTCCGCGCCAATCTGCTGGATAACGGATACGTCGAACATGCCGTCAGCGGCATAGAACTTGTCGAACAAACCGTTTTCCAGGCTGTTCTTGATGATGGTTATGCCGCTGGAACCGTAATAGGCAAACAGCGCCAGCGCTTCCGGCCCGCCCTGCGAGAGGGTCGCCATTTCCGAACGGTAAGACGCCTTGTTGGGTTCATGCGCCTGGTTGGCGGTAATCGTGCCACCCATTTTACTGAACTCGCGCTCGAACACGTTGGCGATGCCCGCGTTGTAGTCGTCGTTAGAGTACGTCATTGCGACTCTGCGCAACCCCGCTTTGTACACGAGTGCGGCGATCGCAGCGCCCTGATACGCATCCGAAGCGGAGGCGCGAAATACGGTGTCGTTATCCTTCAGATCCGAAATCGAGGGCGCGGTGGCGGAATCGGAAAGCACGGTAACGCCCGCGGGTATCGTGACTGAGGACACCATACCGTTGGTGGCCCCGGAACAACTGGGGCCGACAATTGCCACCACCTGCTCCACGTTGACCAGCTTGTTGCCGGCGTCGACCGCCGCTTTCGGATCACACGCGGAATCGGCAATTACCAGCTTGAGCATATCGCCCCGCAGCAGACCGCCGTCGGCATTAATGTGGTCCGCCGCCAGTTGGCGGCCTTTCATGATTGCAGCAACCAGTTCCGCGATCGGCCCGGTGACGCCGCCAGCCGATCCGACTTTTACATCTCCGGCCTGCGCCACGCCGGCCAAGAAAGCCAGCGCCGGCACGGCGATGACAAGTTTCTTAAACAGTTTCATTGCTTCTCCTCCAGTCTAGTTGATGCGTGACGAAAGCCATTGCCCGCCATGCGCACTCTCACCTCGGTTCACGTACCGCTTGTTACGGCTCGCCAACGACACCCCGATCCGCCGACTTGCCCTGAGCAGCCGGCCTCTTTTCGGGGAGTATACCTTGCGGGAACTTCTGCAAAAAAATCTGCAGCGCCAGCCCGATCAGAAATATCCGTACGTAGGCGGCCCGGATGGCCAGTTCATCGGGCAGCCTGCCGGTCAGTATCTCCGTCATGGACCACACGATCCACATGAGAAACGCGCCCAGGATCGCACCCTTGTTGTTGGCGCTGCCGCCGACGATCAGCATGACCCAGACCAGGAACGTCGCCAATAACGGCTCGGTGACATTCGGATCGACGAACTTCAAATAGTGCGCCATCAACGCGCCGGCCAGCGCCATTATCATGCAGCCGATGACAAAACCTTCCATGCGGAACGCTTCCACATTCTTACCGGCAGCCTTGGCGGCCGTTTCGTTTTCCCGGATCGCCGTCATCACCCGGCCCCAGGGCGACTTGCGCGCGACTTCGACCAGCACGTAAACGATCGCGACAATGGCGAGGACCAGCAGCAGAAACGAGATATGGTTCCACGGCTCTGGAAGGGTCTCGAAAGGTTTGGGCACTTCCGAGACACCGCGCGGTCCGTTGGTGGCCCAGGTTTCGTTCTTCAGTATCAGGCGGAAAATTTCCGCGATACCGATAGTCGCTATGGCAAGATAGTCACTGCGCAGGCGCAGGCAGACCTTGCCCACGGCATAGGCAATGACGCCGGATAACGCCATCGCTGCGAGGAAGCCAACGGCATAAGGCATCTCGTACCCGCCGAGATGCCGTTGCGAAGCAGCGGTGGTCAGGATTGCAGTCGCGTACGCGCCAATCCCGAAGAATCCCGCGATGCCGACATTGAACAGGCCCGCAAACCCCCACTGCACATTCAGACCCAGAGTCAGTACGGCATAGATCCCACCCATGGTAAACAGCGAGATCGCATACAGTCCGTAACCGTAGAGCTGTTCCATAGTGTCCTGTCCCGTGAATAACCTATCATTCTGAGCGCGTGTCGCGTTCCAGGGCAAGACGTCGACGGTGCAGGAATGGTCGTTCCCTCGCGAACCGTCGCAACGCTGCCATGGGACGCGACGCACGCTCCCGTCGTTTAGCAGGTATTGTTTGGACGAGCCGCCAGCCGATAGGCGACTCGCAGAACGGTAGGTTATTCACGGCACAGGACACTAGAATACCTTGCCCCTGAACAGGCCGGACGGCCTCCAGATCAACATGCCGACCATTATCGCGAAGGCCACGCCGGCTTTATAGCCCGGATTCAGCAACGGCTCATTCCCGACCCAGGGATAGGACGACAGCTCCTCCGCCAGACCAATGATCAAACCGCCGGCGAGCGCCCCATAGGGCCGCCCAACACCGCCCAGGATCGCCGCCGCGAACATTGGCAGCAGCAGTTTGAATCCCATGCGCGTTTCCACCTGCGTGTCGATCGCCAGAAACACACCCGCCGCACAAGCGAGCGCGGCGCCAATGATCCAGGTGGCCATTACGACTTTTTCGGTATCTATGCCCGTAAGTCGCGCAAGCTCCGCCGAATCCGACATGGCGCGCATCGCCTTACCGATCTTGGTGTAGGTCAACAGATAGTGGACCGCGTACATCAACAGCAGCGCCCCAGCAACGATCATTACATGCTTGGGCGCAATGCGCAGAATATCGCCGATAACGTACGGCATCTGAATGCCCGGCAGGACAGTTTTCAACTGCACACCCCAGGTGAACTGGATGACCGAGCGCACCATCAGCATGAGCCCGAAAGATGCGATGACCAGCATCACTACGGACGCTTCACGCAGCGGTTTGTAGAACACACGATCGATGCCCAGCACCACGATCACCGTCGCCAGCATCGCCGCGGGCATAACCACCAGCGGATGCAAGCCACTGAACTGCACCATCGACCAGGCGAAATAAACGCCCAGCGTCATGGACTCCCCGTGCGCGAAATTGGCAAACCGTAAAATACCGAAGGTCAGCGTTATCCCGATCGCGCCCAGCGCGTAGATGCTGCCCAGCACCACTCCGGGAATAAAGTAGAAATTGATGAACTCACTCATCGGCAGCGGCGCTCGCGTCCAGTTGTTCGCCGCCGCCAAGAAACATCTCGGCGACTTCGCGGTTGTGCAGCAGTTCCTGCCCGGTGCCAACGAATTTATTCCTGCCGTCCACCAGCACGTAACCGCGATTGGCGATGCCCAGTGCCTGCTTGGCATTCTGTTCCACCATCAGTATCGGCGTGCCTGCAGCGTTGATCCTCTTCACTATGGAAAAGATTTCGCCGCGAAACTTCGGCGACAGCCCCGCGGTCGGCTCATCGAGCAACAGAATCTTGGGATCCAGCATCAGTGCCTTACCCATGGCGACCATCTGCCGCTGTCCTCCGGACAGCGTGCCGGCGGTCTGTTTGCGCTTGTCGGCCAGCGGTGGAAACAGGGCGTAGATCTCGTCCAGGCGCTGGGTGAAATCGTCCTCGCGCACGAACGCGCCCATCTCGAGATTTTCGTGCACGGTGAGGCTGGGAAAGATGTTCGACGTTTGCGGCACGTAGCACACGCCCTTGCGCACGACCTGCTGCGGTGTCACGTTGGTGATGTCCTCGCCATCCAGCAGGATGCGTCCTTCGGTCAGCTGCAGCAGCCCGAAGACAGCTTTCATGGCGGTCGATTTTCCCGCCCCGTTGGGACCGATGATGACCACCACCTCGCCCGCATCCACCCGCAGCGACACGTCGTGCAGAATCTGGGTATCGCCGTAACCGCCCACCACCGATTGCAGCTCCAGCAGCGACATCAGTCGTCCTCACCGCCGCCGAGGTACGCATCGAGCACCTGCGGATTCTTGCGTACTGC
>Ga0224508_10005537_pt1 | contig 10095 bp, 9 predicted proteins | sample SF_Jan12_sed_USG_4_FD_170157 | JGI IMG/M metagenome (GOLD analysis project Ga0224508, IMG submission 170157) | Sediment microbial communities from San Francisco Bay, California, United States - SF_Jan12_sed_USGS_21 | ecosystem: Environmental > Aquatic > Marine > Sediment | place: USA: California... | reverse complement strand
TGAGCGTAGAAAATAGAAGAATCAAATTGCTTGCCGAGCAACCAGAGGCTCAAGACCCAAAGACCGGGATCAGTCTGCAAGATTTCAGCGAGGGTGAAATTGCGTCGCGCATTGCTGACGCGCCAAAGCAGTTTGTGCGTGCGGGAGCTTAAACGATGGCCAAACCGATTTCAGGAACCAATGGCAACGATACCCTTGTCGGCACGCTTGTCGATGATCTCATTAAGGGCCGCAACGGAAATGACGATCTATTCGGCGAACCGGATGTCATGCTGAACAATCAGAGTTTCCAGGCCGGCAATGACAGAATCACAGGGGACAAAGGCAGCGACGATCTGATCGGAGACTCCGAATCTGTCAGTCTTCTTCTGGAGTCGTCATACGCTGGCGGGGATGACAGTCTGTCCGGCGGAGATGGTGGCGACTATATTGTCGGCGATGTTGTCGAAGTCGATGTTCGCGAATCTCAATCGTTCCAGGGCGGCAACGACACGCTGAACGGTGGTGCGGGGATGGATCTCCTCATTGGAGATGTGGATACCGCTAGCGTCGGCATCGAGGACAGCGTCTTCACTGGCGGCGACGACTCCCTGAACGGCGGACGGGACAATGATCAGATTTTCGGGGACGTCCGGATTTTAGACCTTGGGAATCTCTTTCCCAGCGCGGTCATGGGTGACGACACGATAAGAGGAAGCAGCGGTGACGACCTTATCTCCGGAGACGTCGAGCGGATTCGAATTTTCAATGACGAATCCAATTTGATAGCCGGGGCAGACCATCTTTTCGGTGGAACTGGCAACGACAGATTGTTCGGTGACGGCATTGAAATCTTCGGGGGCGACACGGGTGTCTACGTCCTGGGCGATGACAGTCTAAGGGGTGGCTCTGGTAACGACGAGCTCTACGGCGACGCGGGTGAACTGGGCGCGGGTATCCCTGTCAGCCTCTTTTCTTCCGGAGACGACGATCTTTCCGGCGGGGGAGGCGATGACCTGATCTTCGGCGACGGCGAGACGATAGATGCGACCGATGCGGGCGTGATGTCGATGGGAGATGACTCGCTCTCGGGCGGCGCCGGCAATGATTCCCTTTTCGGCGATGCAGCCATGGTCGAGAGCACGTTCAGTTCTACCGTTTCTGGCGGAGACGACACAATCAATGGCGGCGCTGGTAACGATCTGATCGTTGGTGATTTCCAAACAGTTCTGCTCGAAGAAAACTCGACCGCAACCGGCGGCAACGACATGCTCACGGGCGGCGCTGGGAACGACACGTTCTTCTTTCTCGAAGGCTCGGCCGAGGACGTCATCACCGACTTCCGGGCGGGCGCCGGCAGCGACGACGTGCTCGACGTAACTGACTACGGGATCGATGGCAGCAATTTCGGGACCGTTCTGGGTGAGGATGCGGATGGCAACGCAGTCCTGACGTTCAACGCGGATGACAGTATCACTCTACTGCGTGTCAGTGCCGACAGTCTCCATTTCGACGATTTCGTCCCGATTTAGCGGAACTGAGTAAAGTCTCTACGCTGGTCGACGTCCGTTTATGGCACTTTCTTGACCTAGCCTAAACGGCAGCAATCGCGATCAAACCGGACATTTGAAATTATTGATCGAACGGCAGCTTTGTCCCGCCTAGCCGACATCGGCTCATCGAAACGCTTCGCCATCGCAGCTAAGGTCTGCTCTGAGCCCAAACTGACCGATGCTGCGCTGCGTTCGAATGGCAGCAATCTGGGACAATCCGGACGCTCAGTTAGTGTGCGCTATGCGTATTCCTGACCCTAAAGAGACGCACTTCTCACTTTCTGTTGGCGGCGAGGTAGCCTTGGTCTTCCGCCCGCAAAGGCGGCACCTTGATACATGTCAAAGCGGATTTGTTCAGGCTATGTGAACTCTTGAATGATTACGCCACCGCACAGGGAAACTACTCGATGTGGAGGAATGGCGCGATATCTGCAGGGATGGCCCTGTCAGCAACAATTTTGTACGGCTGCACTTCGTTTGGCACCATTGAGTTTCCACCGGAAAACTCGGTGATGTATCTTGATGAAGGCCCCCGCAACGACGACCCTTGCACGAATGAGGATCCACAAGACAGCGTGAACACCAGCGGCTGCGGAGGAGAACCCGGCGCCGGTGATCCCCGAGAGCCCCGTGTGATCGGATGGGATGACGCTCGAGGACGGACGCGTTGCCGCATCCATGAGAGACTCATGGACTTCGGATGCTGGCCAAAAAACCTTCCGATCCCCCCCCTCCCCATCAACGAAGGGTGTTCTCGTCAGAGGCAGGGGTATTGCATGGAGTTCTCTTACCTTTGGCCGAGAACCTACCAAGTACGAGGCCAAACCTATGCGCTTACGGCTAGACAAGCCAAATACAAGCTGACTTACGCCGATTGCACCAACTCCCGCGGGGTCCGTCGCGCGGTTCCCGCCAAGTACGATGGTCTCCAATACGGCACCTTCGACTATGGTGGGCTCGAGTTTTCCTACCGCCGAGAATTGAGGTTTGAGGGAGGCGACCGAACCTTGATCGATTGGCAGGACGAAGACGGTAACAACGTCAATGACTACTGCGAGCGGCAACTCGTGGACGCCTTCTCACCCAAACAAGAAATCCTCTACTATCCCGAGGAAGGCAGTTTTTAAAATACGCTGTCCGGAAAGCGGGCTCCGTGTCGGCCTGCGAAACTCCGGTAGAGCGCCCCCGCTCCCGACTAAGGCATAATGACCCACCCTTCGGCTCGGAAAAGCCCGGTAACTGCCTTGAGATCTTTTTCGGCCTCACCTCGGAGATCGGCGATCCTGACATTCTGGAAGACACTACGGATATCTACCTGAGGGCCCATGAATTGGCGGGTACGTGGTACTTGGACAGCGCCTTTCTGCCAAACGTCGTCCAAGAGATGGAATGCGGAAATTGGTTGGAACAACCGGGTCCATCTACTCCCTGCCATACCTTATGGGGGACATCGCAGCAGGAGACATGGTTGGCCAACGAACAGTACTGGAACTATTGGGAAATAACCCCACTCCAGAGCACCGGCCTCACTTCCCGGCGCCGACCGCATTTCGAGACGTCCTTCTTCTGGAGGAATGCCTATCCTCTTATCTTCAAACATTATTGTTGGGGAGGCCGGTACACCGTCTTAACCCGGGGCCGCACTTCCGAACACCCTCTGACTGACGAACTCGGGAATTTCTTGTCCAATTGGGGCATCAACACGGGACTCCGCGCCGCAATGAGTCATTTGCTCGATGGAGGCGGGCCGCCCTTGTTCTCAACCCCTTGGTTCTACTACGGGGCCAGCCAGGGGCTGGCCGACCAATTCGGGGACCTGCCGATACCCAGTTCGGGATCCGGCGGCGCCTGCGCCTCGGACGCAATCTTCAGAGACCAGGTACGCGCGGCATGCATCGATGCACCCGTCTCCACCCCGCTCGTCATCGACGAGGACGCGGTGAATGCTTGTGTCAACCTGCATTGCGAGGAGGCCACGACGCAGATTCTGGAAAATAGCGTCCTCCCAAATACCGTCTACGAGGTCTGCCCCTCCAAACTACAACGCTGGTTTGAAGTCCAATCACTTTGGGAAAACGCCCCGCAGGGACATAGCGCTGATATCCGAACTCTTTTCCCATTCGGTTCGGATCCGGAATCCCCGCCACCGCCTACAGGAGACGTGAGGCTTGGCACGGTCATACTTAAAAGGGCCCCTCAGTCGTCAAACTGGTGGCTAAACGATCCTGGACCGGCTCTCTCGAACAATTTGATCCGCTGGGAACAAGATCACGTTTGGCGAGATTGGAGCGAACCCCTACCCGGCAGATGAGGTATCCGTCGTCAGGGTTTTTTGGACAGAAGGCCGCCTGTTTTAAGGGAGGAACGACGCGCAGACCCACATGCTACGCGTGCCATAGGTCCCTTTGCGCGATTCGAACTCTGACATAGGCTTTAAGTGGTTCTCGCGGAGTCCGCTATTTCGTAACCTTGTGCTGATCTGGCGGCTTGAAAGCAATCTCGCACTAATCCACCATTTTCGCTTAGGCTTGGAAGCCGTATGGTTGGGTCATGGAACCCCCACTCTGGTCTCACCCATGTCCGTCAGCATGATTATCAACTTTCGGATCGGGATCGCTTGCACGCTTGGGCTGATTGCACTTGCTGCCTGCGTTGAAGAGAGTGCCTTACCTGCCGTAAGCTTGACGCCGAGGCTCTCCGAGATCGAGCAGGTCTCCGACTTTCAACTCGCCCTCAACCGTCACGACATCGCGCTCGCACTGCCGCCGAAGGGCAAAGCGATTGTCGTCAACGTCCCGGCTTTCGAGCTTATCGCGTTCGAGGATGCCGAACCGGTCTTGAGAAGCCGCGTGATCGCCGGTTCGCGGCGCAACCCGACCCCGCTGATCGACACCTATACGAGCACGGTGCGGTTCCGCCCGTCCTGGCGGCCGACACCAGAGATGGTGGCGAGCGGCGAATATGTTGACAAGCGCTGGCCCCCAGGCAGGAAGAACCCGCTCGGCCTCGCGGCAATCCGGCTCGAACCCGGGCTCCTTGTATACCTTCACGATACAAATCGGCGGAACCTCTTCGAGAAGGGCATGCGCGCACTCAGCCATGGGTGCATCCGGGTGCAGCGCTGGGACGAGGTAATCGCCTGGCTCCTCGATATCGATCTTGACACCGTGCATCGGCACGCCAACGGGCGGAAGACTTTTGACATCCCCACCGACCCCGTTCCAGTGATGATCCGGTATCTCACCACATTCCCGGGGGATGACCGGCAACTCGAGGTTTTCGACGACATTTACGGCCGCGAGGTCAAGCTCGCCGATGCTCAAATCGTGCCGCAAGCGGCAAGCTTGCACACCGCCGAGAAGTGCCTGCCGCCCGATGCTGGCGAATGACCGGTACCGCCACCAAAGGTCAATCCCGGATTGTTGGCATTCGCCAGACCGGCGGTTGTTGAATGACCGCAATGGGTCAAAAGTCGACATCAAAGCAGGCCGAAGGCATGTCCGCTTCGTGCCAATTGCGCGCTTTCCCGCTCAGTGCGGATTGATTGACCTCACGATAATTTCGAGCGAGCCGTTATCGTATCCAACGATGAAGAATTCCGCGCTACCGCCTAAATGGGCAACATTTCAGTCAAGCTGCTGGACCAAGACCAACCGCCAGAGAGGTCGAGGCCGATGCTAAGTCAACGCATGATCACGTTCCTAACCGCCGCTTGGTTGTGCCTGGCGCATTTCAACGGCATTGCCAACGCGAAATCGCCTGCACTCGATGAGGCGATAAGCCGTTACACCGCGCTGTATCAGCAGGGGCGATTTGTGGAGGCGCTACCATACGCGACTGAGGCTTTGAGGTTGAGCGAGGAAGAGTTTGGCCAGGATGATACGACGACAGCTAGCTATCTGAACGACCTCGCCAATATTCACAAACAGGTCGGTGACTATGCCTACGCCGAACCGCTCTACCGTCGCGCTCTAGCAATCAGGGAAAAGGCGCTTGGGCCTGAGCACCCGGATGTGGCGCAAAGCCTCAGCAATCTGGCAGGGCTCTACCACGATCAGGGCAACTACGCCGAGGCCCAGCCGCTCTACCAGTGCTCCTTGGCTATCTGGGAGAAATCCCTCGGCCCCGAGCATCCGAATGTGGCGACTAGCCTCAACAACCTGGCGGGGCTTTACCACGATCAGGGCAACTACGCCGAGGCCCAGCCGCTCTACCGGCGCGCCATTGTTATTGAGGAGAAGGCGCTGGGACCAGAGCATCCGAATGTGGCAGTGAGCTTAAACAACCTCGCAGTCGTGTATCGAGACCTGGAAAACTACAATGAGGCCGAACCACTCTACCGGCGGGCGCTAGCGATTATGGAGAAGGCCCTCGGGCCTGAGCATCCGAGTGTGGCGGCGCCACTCAAAGGTCTGGCCGATATTGACCTCGCTCGTGGTGACTACACTAGAGCTGAGCCGCTCTATCAGCGATCCCTGATAATCTTAGAAAGGGTCCTGGGGGCCAACCATCGGGACGTAGCCAAGGTCTTGGAAAAATACGCCCAATTGCTCCATAAGACTGGTCGGGTCGACGAGGCGGTGGACATGGAAGCCCGCGCTAAAGTGATCCGTGCACAATACGAATGAACCGGGTCGAGCCGCGCTAAACCGAATTGAGACCGACGCCGGCCCACAAACACTCCGCTCCCGAGTAGGGTCTGATGTCCGCTTCGGGCTCATTATGGTCATCTGACAGCTTTCCTCGGGCACTCATCCAAGTCGAGCGACCTTGTAAGTCGGCTTCGCGGACAAAGCTGCCATTTGAGCAAATTCTCGAAGGTCCGGTTTTATCCCGATTGCTGCCGTAGGGGCTATTTCTCGAATGTGCCAAGAACCGACTTCGACCTGGTCTTGACCCCTAGAACTGGTCCAATCTGATTGCGAATTTTCCGGGCACGATCCTGATAAGAGAGGAGTGCCCAGATGCCGAAGAAACGCTTCACCGACGAACAGATTGCCTTCGCGCTGAGACAGGCAGAGGCGGGGGCGACGATCGGCGAGATCTGCCGCAAGATGGGGATCGCCGAGGCGACCTTCTATCGCTGGAAGAAGGTCTATGCCGGCATGGGCGTGGCCGAGATCCGGCGTCTCAAGCAGCTCGAAGATGAGAACGGCAAGCTCAAGCGCCTGGTCGCGGACCTGACGCTGGATAAGACCATGCTGCAGGATGCCCTACGCCGAAAGTGGTGAAGCCCGTCCGTTGCCGCGAGGTCGTCCGGCACTTCCAGGAGGCCTATGCCGTCTCGGAGCGCAGAGCGTGCCGGGCTGCAGGCTTCGGGCGGGCTTCCCACCGATACAAGTCGCGCCGCGATCCGCGGTGTGCCTTGCGGATGCGGCTCAAGGAGCTGGCCGAGACGCGGGTGCGCTACGGCTACCGGCGGCTGCACGTCCTGCTGCAGAGGGAGGGTTGGCGAGTGAACCACAAGACCGTCTACAGGCTCTACAGCGACGAAGGCCTGTCCATCCGGACGCGAAGCCCCAAGAGGCGGCGGGCGTGCCGCTATCGCTCGGGCCGCGCCGAAGCCGGCGGGATGAACGACGTCTGGGCGATGGACTTCATGTCGGACAAGCTCTTCGACGATCATCCTTTCAGAATTCTGACCGTCGTCGACTGCTGCACGCGAGAGGCCCTCTCGACAGTGCCGAGAACTAACTTCCGAGCCTATCAGGTCGTCGAGGAACTGGACCATCTGGCGCGCTTGCGTGGCAAGCCGAGAAGAATCCGGGTCGACAATGGGCCCGAGTTCGCCGGCCGGCTGCTCGATCAATGGGCCTACCTCAACAAGATCGAACTAGACTTTTCCCGGCCCGGAAAACCCACCGACAATGCATACATAGAGGCCTTCAACAGCCGGCTGCGCCAGGAATGCCTCAATGCGTCCTGGTTCCTATCCATGGCCGACGCCCGCGCCCGCATCGAAGAATGGAGGTGTGACTATAACCAGAACCGACCACATTCAGCCCTCGGCGGCTTGACGCCCGCCGAGTTCGCTGACCAACTGAAACCAGCCCGGAAGGTCGCATGAGGACCGGACCAAAGACAGGGTGAACTCCATCCAGTCGATCATTATCATCAAACCGGCTGCAGAAGAGGGGAGCAGGTCAGGTCGTGTTCTCGTTACTTCGGAAACAGGACTCGGCTTTAGATTCACTTATGTCTGGATTCTGGGGGGCCGTGCGGACTCTCAACAACCCCGTCGTTCGTTTCAGGTTAGTGCCGTCATCTTTGCTGGCAGCTAATAGACCAGCGAGATGCAAAGGGCGCTGTGGAATCGAGTTTCAAAAAAAAGGCTTTACCAATCCCCTTCCGTTCTAATTTTCAATATACGGCCACAATGCTTGCAATGAACCGCGTCCGGATCGTGACGCTGCAATCCACAATCGGGGCATGGAAATGAAACCTTGGCCGGACGGAAGATCGCCTGCACGAGCCGCAAGAACAGCGCCACCCCAACCACCATTATCACCACAGAAAGGACACGCCCTGCAGTGTCAGTCATGGTAATGTCGCCAAATCCCGTTGTCGTCAGGGTCGCTACCGAAAAATACAGGGCATCCAGATAATTGTTGATGTTCGGATTTCGATCATTTTCTACGACGAAAACGATGGCGGTTACAACGAACACAAACACAAACAGACTAACGGTCGACTCAATAACCTCATGGTTTCGACGAAACCAAGATGACATATCGCGTAGTTCGTTCGCCAAATGGTAGGAGCGCAGCAGCCGCAGCATTCGCATCACCCGCAGAAACGCCAAGTTTTCTATGAACGGCGCAGCCAGGAGCGAAACGATCACAATCGAGTCCGCAATTGATGTGAAACGGACGATGAAACGCCATGGCCGATTGGCTATCACCGCCCTTGCGAAATAATCCAGGAGAAGTACTGCTGCGATCAGGTAGTTAATAAAATACCAATACCATACCGAATCTACAGCCGAAGTGATGACAAAGAATAAAACAGTGATCAAATCGAATATCAGTAAGCCAATTCGAAAATAGCGAGAGACGACATCGTCACCATAATACAGCCGTTCGATCATTTTGCGCATAGTGAGGCTCGTATTTTTCTAAATACAGCTGAATTTAATCTTCAGATCAAGGGGTTGGCTCATGTTCCTTGAAGATCAATAGCCAGCCTAGATGAACAACATCGGCAACGGCAACAGGGGTAGATCGTGCTGGCCATGGCTTCGAAAGTGCAGCTTGGCAAAAATGGGAAGGGCCGGCGCGGGGTGAGTTAGTTTTGGGGGTAGCCGGCGTATGGCTGCTTCGGGTCCACGCGCGCACATGCGTTTTACGGTGCTTTGCTACGATCGTGTGGTGTGGATTTGGAGATCATGGGGTATCATGGGGTGCTGTCTCGAAGGTGGTCCAAGAGTGCTTGGCTTGGCTGCCCGTCAACAGGCAAATTAGACTTTCGTTGGAACGCCTCGATAGCTGCCTTGGTTTTCGAGCCATAGATTCCATCAGCAGGTCCCGGATTATATCCTAAGTCCCTGAGATGTTTTTGAATGTCTATCGTGAGCTGCGACCTTTGGCTCGTACGCGGTTGTGTCTCGACCACGACATAGACGGCGTTCGAGCCACTGTAGAACGGCTGATACCAGGTGTCGTCGTAGACGAAGTATTCCTGACCGCCGGCAGACTTCTTCTCAGCATCCTCAGGCAGTTCGGTCACCGTAGCCCCGATTGGCGGAGCGATGACCTTGAATGTCGGGTCGCCGGTGTCATCGGCCGGCGCCTCGGCCTCGTAGTAGGCGCCGTTCGAGTAGCCGTATTCGGCATCACCGACGGTGACAACGTTGATCTCGGCCGGCGGGTTCACGACGACCACGCCCCAGCTCGGTTTGGAACCGCATCCCCGACGAGATCCGTGAGGACTTCGTCGAGTTCACGCTCGACCACGAGGATCTGGCGCCTCGCGAGCTGGCTGTCAAATACACCGACGAGAAGCGGTATTTTGTGTCCGAGTCGTCAGCTTACCGCATCCTCAAGGCTGAAGACCTGATCACGGCGCCGGCTAATGTGGTGATCCGCGCGGCCGACGAGTTCCGCGACAAGACCACCCGCCCCAACGAGCTCTGGCAGACCGATTTCACCTACCTCAAGGTCATCGGCTGGGGCTGGTTCTATCTCAGCACGATCCTCGACGACTACAGCCGCTACATCGTGGTCTGGAAGCTCTGCACCACCATGAAGGCCGGCGACGTCACCGACACCCTGGAGCTGGCTCTGGAGGCGTCCGGCTGTGCCCATGCGACGGTCGTGCAGAAACCTCGCCTGCTCAGCGACAACGGCTCGTCCTACGTCGCGGCCGACTTGGCCGGCTACCTCGAGGACAAAGGCATGGATTATGTCCGCGGCGCCCCGCATCACCCGCAAACCCAGGGCAAGATCGAACGATGGCACCAGACCATGAAGAACCGCGTCCTGCTGGAAAACTACTTCCTGCCCGGCGACCTGGAACGCCAGATCGCCGCCTTCGTCGACCACTACAACAATCGCCGATACCACGA
>Ga0224508_10005535_pt1 | contig 10096 bp, 8 predicted proteins | sample SF_Jan12_sed_USG_4_FD_170157 | JGI IMG/M metagenome (GOLD analysis project Ga0224508, IMG submission 170157) | Sediment microbial communities from San Francisco Bay, California, United States - SF_Jan12_sed_USGS_21 | ecosystem: Environmental > Aquatic > Marine > Sediment | place: USA: California... | reverse complement strand
CGGTTGAGGTCGATCTCGACGACCTCCCCGTCGAGCTGCTGCTCTTTGATCTCCGGCAGGAAGCGCGCGGGGTTCGTCTCGAGCTGCTCGACGAAGACGCCGTCGCCGGTGATCTTGCCGAGAATCTGCCGGTCGGCGGAACAGGAGACCCCGAGGCCGACGGGACACGAAGCCCCGTGGCGCGGGAGACGGACGACGCGGACGTCGTGGCAGAAGTACTTGCCGCCGAACTGGGCACCGATGCCCAGCTTCTGAGTCAGCTTGTGGACCCGCTCTTCGAGCTCGACGTCGCGGAAGGCGCGGCCGTACTCGTTGCCGGTGGTGGGCAGGCCATCGAGATAGTGGCAGCTCGCTAGTTTCACCGTCTTGAGCGTGAACTCCGCGGACGTGCCACCGATCACGATCGCGAGGTGGTACGGCGGGCAGGCGGCGGTGCCGAGGCTGCGGATCTTCTCGTCGAGGAACTCGAGGAGCGACTCCGGGTTCAGGACGGCGCGCGTCTGCTGGAAGAGGAAGCTCTTGTTGGCGGAGCCCCCGCCCTTGGCGACGAACAGGAGTTCGTACTCGTTGCCGGGTTCCGAGTAGATCTCGATCTGTGCGGGCAGATTCGTCCCGGTGTTCTTTTCCTCGTACATCGAGAGCGGCGCCATCTGGGAATAGCGGAGGTTCGTCTCCGTGAAGGTGCGGTGGATGCCGCGGGAGAGCGCCTCGGCGTCGTCGCCCGGGGTCCAGACCTCTTGTCCCTTGTGACCGACGACGATGGCCGTGCCGGTGTCCTGGCACGACGGCAGGATCATTCCGGCTGCGATGTTCGCGTTCTTGAGCATCTCGAGCGCGACGAAGCGGTCGTTGTCGGAGGCTTCGGGGTCGTCGAGGATCTTTCGGACCTGAGCGAGGTGGCCCGGTCGCAGCAGGTGGGAGACGTCGCGGACGGCTGTGGCGGCCAGGTCGGTGAGCGCGTCCGCGCCGACCTCCAGGATCTGGCGGTCCCCCAGCTGTCGCACGGAGACGGAGTCGGACGGAAGCGCTCGCCACTGCGTTTCCGCGTGGTCGAGCTCGAAGAGGGGCTGGTAGACGAACTCGCTCATGGGCGCGGAATTTAGCAGGCTGCTGAAGAACTCCTCCCGTCAACGGGGCCCGAACCCGCACACCGGGTCCGGGGTTCTCCTGCAACCGGTTTTCAGTCTCGGAGGGCCGCGAGGTGGCCTTCGAGCTCTTCCTGCGACCATGTCTCCGCACGGTCCCCGAAGCGCGCGGACTCGATACGGCCGATCAACCGGACCGCGGCGTGGACCGGGCCGGCATCCGGCGTGCGCGCCGCGAGCTCCTCGGCGGACAGCGCGCGGGAGCCGGGCCATTCGGCTTCGAGTGCCGTCCGCAGCGCGGCGCAGGCCGCGCGGGCCCGCTCTTCCGGGTCCGCCGAGGCCCGCGCCTGGGCAGCGAGCCGAGTGACTTCAGCCCAGGAATCCGGCGCGGCTCGGCGGCGGCGCCAGAGTGCGAGCCCGACTGTGGCCGCGCCGATCGCTCCGGCGCCCCACAGCCAGATCGTTCGCGGCGCTGCGGGCAGCGGCTCGGCCGAGGCACGCGCGGGTTTCGACGGGGTCGGTGCCGGGGGCCGGGCTCGCTCGGGTGCGACCGAGACGCGACCTCCGGACGCGCGCGCCGTTCGATAGCGCCCCGCCTCGGGGTCGAAGAACGCGAGCTCGACGGCGGGAAGCTCGAGCGTGCCCGCCGTGCGCGGCACGAGGTCGAACGCGAAGTAGCGCCGGACGATCAAGGCTCGTCCCGCATCGCGCGCGCTCTCCGGCGGTCGCGCGAAGACCTCGACCTCCGCCGGCTCGAGTTCGGGAACGAAGCGCGGTCGGGCGTTCCAGAGGTTCCCCGGTCCGCGTGCGACCACGGAGAGTCGAACGCTCTCACCCAGGGCGATCGCCTCCGGAGCCGCCGTCATGGTCAGCTCCACACTCCCGACGATCCCCTCGAAGTCGGCCGGACGCCCGGCCTCTGGAAGCGGCAAGACCGTCAGTCGTCGACGCGGGGCCTCGACGATCTCTTCGCCGCCCTCGGTGGTACAGCGGACCGAAGCCGGCGGGAGGTCGAGGGTGCCCGGATGGACGGCGAAGAGGGCTCTGCGCTCCACGTAGACCTGATAGGTCTCGCCCGAGCGGACGACCGTCCGATCTGCGGCTGCCCCGGGGAGCCACTCGGCGCGGAAAGTGGGAAAGGTGAGCGGCTGCTCCCAGCGGAGCTCCGAGACATCGTGTCGTCTCAGGATGTGCAGGCTGTAGAGCACCTGCTCGCCGACGAGCGGACGTTCGGGTGCGACTTCGACTTCCAAGCGGCAGCGCGGCGGCGATCCCGCGGCACTGACGGCGGCGGAGGCCGTCGCCACGGCAAGCCAGGCCAGGCAGGCGAGCCGGGCCCGCCGTTGAAAAAGCCCCCGACTCACCAGCGGGGCCCGCTCGATCTGCGGTTCGGATCGGCAGCGCCCCGCGTGGCGGCTCGCAGGGAGCGCTGAGGATCGTCTTCGACGGCATCGAGCCACTTCTCGGCGGACTCCCGATCGAGTTCGACGGGGTTGCGGCGCGGCGAGCGGTTGGATGGAGAGCCGCCGTCCGATCGTGCGGTCTCGCGCTCACCGGTCGGCGATTCGTCGCCGGGCTGCGACTCGGATTCCGCTTCGGACTCGTCCGAATCGTCCTCGGCCTTCGGGTTCTCGGACTCGTCGGATGTGGGATCCGGGCGCCCGTCGCCCGCGTCTTCTTCGGAGGACTCCGGGTCGCCTTCTTCGCCCTGGCCGGCGGGATTCGTGGGCAGCTTCGACTGGGCGGAGAGAGCGATCATCGTCCACTCGAGGTTGAACTGGGTCTTTCGATCGCCTGGCCGCAAGGCAAGAGAGTCGAAGAACGCCGCGCGCGCGGCTTCGTAGTCGCGCCGCGAGAGCGCGGCCACCCCGAGGTCGTAGTAGGCGTCCGCGGCGACGGCCGGATCGCGGGTCCGCGTGAGTGCGGCGAAGAAGGCGTGCTCCGCCTCTTCGAGCCGGCCTTGCTCCGCCCGCGCGACGCCCTCGCGGAGGAGGTCGCCCGCTTCCTCGGACGGCGGGTCTGGGGCGGCCGCCGCACCGACGAGCAAGACGCCCGCCGCCGCGACGAGGGCTGGCGACGAGAGTCGACCCCACACCGGAAGCGCGCGGGCGGCCTCCGCGAGGAGCAGGACGAGCGCGACGAGTGCACAGAGGTCGCTGCGAACCACTGGGAGGCGTCGCTCGATGAACCCGGCGCCCGAGCGCGGTGCGTCGCGCCGCACCGCGGCCAGGAGTTCGTCGCGGTTCAGGCGACCCGAGGAGTCCGTGCGCACGAGCACGCCGCCGGTTCCGTTGGCCAGTTCGCCCATTCGCTCGGGGTGCGCTCGGCTGACGACCGGTCGGCCGTGTGCGTCCTGCAGCGTGCCCGTTTGTGCGGGGACCGGAGCCCCCGCCTCCGTTCCGAACGTCGCCACGATCGCGCGCGCTCCCGCCCGGGCAGCGGCCTCGAGGCCGACGTCGTCGCTTCGGCTCGGATCCTCGCCATCGCCGAGAACGACGACCACCCGAGGGCGTGCATCGGCGAGTTCGAACGCGCGGACGGCGGCGGAGATCCCCTGCTCGAGATCGGAGCCGCCTGCTGCCATCAACGACGGTTCGATCGCGGGAACCAGCGCGCGGAGTGCTTCCTTGTCGGGCGTCAGTGGAGTGAGGAGCACCCCGTGACCCGCGAACACGGCCAGCGCCGCGCGGTCGGCTTCGGTGAGATCGGCCAGCAACTCGTCGGCGGCCCGTCGGGCTCGTGACAAGCGATTCGGCGCGACGTCGCGTGCCAACATGCTTCGCGAAACGTCGAACAGCACGACGACGTCGACGCCCGAGGCCGGCACTCGCACCGTTTCGGTGCCGCAGCGAGGTCCGACGGCTCCGATCGCGACGATTCCGAGCGCGCTGAGCATGCACGCGTCGCGGCCGAGCCGGCCTCCGGGTGCGCGAGGGCCGAGGAGCTTCCGGGATCGGTTGCGAGCGACGCGGATGGCCAGCGCGACACCCGTCGCGGCAAGGAGCCAGGCTCCGAGCGCGAAGGGCACGGCCTCGGGTCGAGCGAGATCCAAGCCGGTCACGGGCGACGGCTCCGGGCCCGCAGCGTCACGGGATTCTCCGGAAGAAGATCCGCGACCCGCCGATTTCGAGGAGGAGCAGGAGGCCTGCCGCCGCGAGGAACGGCTCGGGAATGGGTTCGCTCGAGGTGCGCGGCGGTGCTTTGCGTTCCACGCGCTCCAAGCCATCGATTTCGTCGTACACCGTTGCCAGATCGGCGGACGTGCGCGCGGCGAAGTACTGCCCGCCCGAGGCTTGTGCCAGCAGCCTCAGCGTGTCCTCGTCGAGATCGTGACGTTCCAGCTGGAGCGAGCGGCCGCCACTCCGCCCCGCCATCGGGACCTCCCCCGAGCTTCCGATGCCGACGGTGTGGACGCGGATGCCCGTCGTGCGGGCCAGTGCTCCCGCGACGTCGACCGGAATCGATCCCGCGTTCGTCCGACCGTCGGTGAGCAGGACGACGACCTGGCCGGCCCGCGGCCCGCTCGCCGCCGTGTCCCTCGTTCCGGATTCGCTGCGGCGCACCCGCTTGACGGCGAGTGCCAACGCATCGCCGAGCGCCGTCGCTTCTCCGGCGATCCCCGCGTCGAGCCGGCCCAGTGCCGCTGCGAGCAAGTCGCCGTCGCGGGTGAGCGGACACAGGGTGAACGCAGAATCTCCGAACACGACGAGCCCGACCCGATCCCCTTCGGAGACCCGGTGGACTGCGAACCGCGAGACTGCTTCGCGCGCGAGATCGAAACGCCGCCGTCGCTCCCCTTCGACCTCCGCATCGAGTGCGCGCATGCTTCCGGACGCATCCACGACCAGCAGCAGGTCCAGGCCGCTGCGAGTGTCCGCAGTGATGCCACCCGGTCGGAGCGGGCCGGCGATCGCCAGCCCGAGGCACGAGATGGCGAGCCAGCGAAGCAGAGCCTGGCCGACACGCGCCGCATCGAGCGTGTGCGCGCCAGCGACACGAGCCTCCGAGAGTGCGGGCCACGCGACTGCGGCCTCTGGCCGGCGCCATCCGATTGCGATCGCGATCGCCCCGAGGATCGCTGCCACCGGGATCCAAGCCGGTTGTTCCCAGGCCAGGGAGCCGAGCGACAGAGGCGCGAGAAGGATCGGTAGCAACTCGCTCACCGCGAGGGTCCGCTCCCGGGGCTCGGTCTCCTGGGCACCGTCTTCACTGCGGGAGGCGAGTCTCGGACTCGCCCACGAAGCGTTGTGCATCCCGCAACGTCGCTGACAGCTCGTCGCGTTCCAGTCGGTCCTCGGCGACCGCACGGAACCGGAATCCGTCGAGCGCGCGGAGGAGCCTCAGGAGTTCGGGCCAGCGCTTGCGCGCTCCCGGCGGCGCTTCGTTGCGGGCGAGTTCCTCGGTCGTCGCCGTCCTGGCCGGGGCGGCATAACGCTGAGCCACATGGACTCGTAGGGCCGCGGATGCGGCGTTGGCCGCGGAGACCGGATCGTCGGCGAGTCGGTCGAGGGCTGCCTCGAGCGCTGCCTGGGTGGCCCGCGACGAAGACACGGCGAGGGCCGCGGCCGGGACCGCGGGAGGGCGGTTGCGGACGCGACGCACCCAGCCCACGAGCGCGAGGGCCAGCAGCGTTCCGCCCGCACCGAGCAGCGCGGGCAGGGCGAATCCGCCGCCTCGGGTCTTCGAAGCCGGCGCGCGGAACGAGAACGGCTCTCGTCGGCCCGGGAACTCTCCCGTGACTTCCTGGATCACGAGGGGGCGCAGGGCGCTGACGAGTTCGAGTCGCTCTCCGGTCGGCGTCTCGACGATCGCGGTCTGCGCCGGCCACGCGAACTCACCCGTTTCCCGGGCCCTGACCTTGAATCGGGTGCGATGGACGTGATGCGCCGCGGTCCGCTCGACGGGCAGTTCTTCGGCTTCGAGAATCCAGAGACCGGGGACACGGTCGGGGGCGGGGATCGGCTGCACGCGATGGCCGGGAGGGACGACGATCGCGACTTCGACCCGAGCGACGTCTCCGATGCGCAGCTCCGGGGGTTCGATCACCGCGCCAAACCTCGGCGACACCGGAGCCGCCGGGGTCGGAGCTGCATCGGGGGCTCCGCATCCCGCGAGCACGCAGAGAAGCGCCGCGAGTCCGAGTCCTGCGCGGGTGCGCGGGCGGCCGGTCGGCGGCGGGCTCATCCGACCGAAGCCGGCGCGTGGGCGGTTCGCGCGCGAAAGAAGTGGGCGAGTGCGCGGAGCGGATCGCGATCGTTGCGGAGCCAGACGACGTCGGCGCCGTCCGCCCGGAGGCGCCGTTCGAGCGCGCGCCGTCGCACTGCGGCGGCGGCCGCATACAGGCTGCGGGTGCGGCTGGACCCGGAGCGGAGCGACCAGCGTCGCCCCGGTGTCTCCGGATCTGCCAGTCGAATCGTCCCCGCGGAGGGGAGTGTGCCGTCTCTCGGGTCTTCGACGACGCCGGCCACCACATCGTGTCGGCGGGCGAGTCGCAGCAGCTCGAGGCGGCGTTGCGAGGAGCGCCTCGAGTGCGTCCGGTCGAAGTATGCGTCGTCTCGAAAGTCGGAGAGCACCACGACCACCGATCGGCGTCGCAAGGTGACCCGCAGATGAGCGAACAACGCGGCCAGGTCGGTCTCTCCCTCGGCTCGGCTCGCGTCGTGCGCGAGTGTGCTCAAGAGATGAAAGAAGTGACCCTCCCCGCGAGCGGCGGTGGACGACGAGCGGATCGTCGCCCCGAACGTCACGAGGCCGACGCGGTCGCCCGCGCGGGTGGCGGCTCCGCCGATGAGCGCTGCGGCGTGGGCGGCCGTCTGCGCCCGCGTCTGCTGGACGCTGGTGAAGGCCATCGAAGCCGAAGTGTCGACGGCCAGCCAAACGGTCTGGTCGCGCTCCTCGCGAAAGCGTTTCACATACGGCACTCCGGTGCGGGCGAGTGCGTTCCAGTCGAGGCTCCGGACGTCGTCGCCCGGTGCGTAGGGTCGCGATTCCTCGAATTCGATGCCGCCGCCGCGAAAGGCGCTGCGGTATCCGCCGGCGAAAGTGCTCGTCACCTCACGGCGACTGCGGACCGCGAGGATCCGGGCGGCCCGGGCGAGGTCCGCGGAGGAGACGGGGAGGGCGGCGTCGCTCGCCACGGCTCGCTACGGCGTCTCGACGGCGGAGAGGAGCGCCGCGATCACGGCGTCCGGGGTGATGCCGTCGGCCTCGGCTTCATAGGAAAGCAGGATGCGGTGGCGCAGCACGTCGGGGGCGACCCGCTTCACGTCGTGCGGTGTGACGAAGTCGCGCTCGTCGAGGAACGCGCGCGCGCGCGCGGCGCGGACGAGAAAGATCGACGCGCGCGGTGAGGCCCCGTAGGCGAGTGCGCCGGCTGCGGGCTGAGCGGACGGATCGCCGAGGCGAGCGTTCCCGAGCTCGGGCTCTCGCGTCGCGCGGACGATGCGGACGGCATAGTCGCGCACGGCGTCGGCCATGTGCACGGCCGCGGCCGCGGCCCGGAGTTCGCGCACCTGTGCGGCCGTCGCGACAGGCTCGAGGTCGGGCGTGTCGAGCTGGTCGCGAGCGACGATGGCGACCTCCTCGTCGGCGGTCGGGTAGTCGACCGCGAGCTTGAGCAAGAAGCGGTCGACCTGCGCCTCCGGGAGGGGGTACGTGCCCTCCAGGTCGATCGGGTTCTGCGTGGCCATCACGAGAAACGGATCCGGCAGCGGGAGCGTCTCGTCTCCGATCGTGACCTGCCGCTCTTCCATGGCCTCGAGGAGCGCCGATTGGACCTTGGCCGGTGCGCGGTTGATCTCGTCCGCGAGAACGATCGGCGCGAAGACCGGCCCTCGCCGGACCTCGAACCGCTGCTCGCCGGGCAGGTAGACCGGCGTGCCGACGAGGTCTCCCGGCAGCAGGTCGGGCGTGAACTGGATGCGCGAGAAGCCGAGCCCGAGCGCTTCGGCGAGTGTTCGCACCGCCGTGGTCTTCGCGAGGCCCGGTACGCCTTCGACGAGGACGTGGCCTCCGGCGAGAAGCCCGATCAAGAGCCCGTCCACGAGGTCGGTCTGCCCGACGATCACCCGGCCGACCTCGTCCCGCAGCCGCTTCAACACCGCGCCGGCCTCGCTCGTCGTCATGATCTCCGGCCGTCCCCCTGAGTTGGACGCCGCCGCGGTGAGGCCGGATTCGCGCGAATGCGGTCGACCAGCAACGTGGTGCGGGTTCCGGGAATCTGGCGCAGCCGCCGGACCTCTCCGGTGAAGTCTTCCGGCAGGTCCTGTTCACGCAGCACGGCCAGCGGCCAATCGCCGCCCTTCGCGTAGATGTCCGGGGCGAGTTCGGCGAGGGCTCGCCGCGGGGTCGGCTCCCCGAACGTGACCACCCAATCGACGCAGGCGAGGCCGGCGATCACCTCGGCCCGCTGGCGGGCCGGGACCAGCGGGCGTCCCGGGCCCTTCAGCTCGCGGACCCGGGCGTCGGCGTTCACCCCGACGATCAGTCGGTCCCCGAGGGATCGTGCCTGCTCGAGGCTGCGGACGTGGCCCACATGCAGCAGGTCGAAACAGCCGCTGGTGAAGACCACCCGCTCCCCCCGGCGCTGCGCGCGCCGGACGAGCCGGGCCACTTCCCGGCGCGACGAGCACTTGTCTCGGGCTCGCAGCAGCTCGCTCACGACTGCGTGTGTAGCACCTGCGGCCGTGGACCGAAGAGGAGTCGGCCCGCTTCTGGTCTCGACACGGCCCCCTCTTTCGCCCCTCCCACGCGTGCGTCTGGCGGCCTATCCCCGCGGGAGTGAAGGGGTTCCGCGATCCGGTACGGGACCGGCGCCAATCCCGCATGTCTCCATATTCCCTAAAGAAATTCCAGGGTTGACCGACATGACCCACTGAGTTCTGGCGGCGTCTGGCCCCAGAATCTCGGCACCCTTGAAGGGGAGAGCGCCCGTGAGTGGCAAGCCCGGTACCTACCCCAACCGCGTCCGCGAGTTGCGCGAAGACCGCCTGATGACCCAGGCCCAGTTGGCCCGAAAAGCCAAGGTCGCGCTGCGCACGATCCACAGCGTGGAGAAGGGCATGAATTGCCGCATGGACACGAAGCGCAAGATCCTGCTTGCGCTCGGCATGCGATTCGAAGACAAGGAACAGGTCTTCCCTGGTGGCCTCCGCCGAGCGACCTTCGCCGAGCCGGTTTCGACGCCGGAGTCGCGCCCGAGCGGCTTCGAGCCGCCCATTTCGGGCGGAGATCCCTCGCTCAACTAGCGCCGGTTCTCCCCCAGCCATCCGGTACTCTCTGGTCTTGCGCACCCTGACCGGGTACCCGGTGCGCCTGGAGCGGGGACCCTGACAAAAGCGAGCCCTCTCGATCGCGTCACGCTGCTGGCCGACGTGGCTGGCCTCGTGTCGAGCTCTCACGACCTGGATGAGACGCTCGGGAACGTCGTCGACCTCGTCGCGAAGCGACTCGACACCGACGTGTGCTCCGTCTATCTGACTGCCGGAGACCTCGCGAACCTGAACCTCGCGGCCACCAAGGGCCTCGCGCGCGATGCGATCGGCCGTGTGACGCTCCGCTTCGGGGAGGGCCTCGTGGGCATCGCCGCCGCGACCGGCGAGCCGGTGGCCGTCGAGGATGCGCACGGGCACCCCGGGTATCGCTATTTCCCGGAGACGGGAGAAGAACGGTATTCCTCGCTGATGGCCGCCCCGCTGCTGGTCAGCGGCGTCGTCATCGGGGTCATCGCCGTCCAGACCGTGCAGGGGCGGTCGTTCAGTCGCGAAGAAGTGGAGCTCCTGCGAACCTGCGCCCAGCTCATTGCACCTCTCGTCATGAACGCCGAGTTCCTCGCCCTCGTGAATCGGCCCGAGGAGGATCGCTCGCGGGTCGTCGAGGAGCTCACACGGTCCGGAATGCCGACGGCCACCCGCCGCGGCGCCCCGCAGACGAACCAGAGCATCCAGGGGATCCCGACCTCGCGCGGAGTCGCGATCGGGCCGGTGTACTTCCTCGAGGATCCGCTCGACCTC
>Ga0224508_10005534_pt1 | contig 10096 bp, 7 predicted proteins | sample SF_Jan12_sed_USG_4_FD_170157 | JGI IMG/M metagenome (GOLD analysis project Ga0224508, IMG submission 170157) | Sediment microbial communities from San Francisco Bay, California, United States - SF_Jan12_sed_USGS_21 | ecosystem: Environmental > Aquatic > Marine > Sediment | place: USA: California... | reverse complement strand
ACCCGCTACAATCAGGTGACGTCGGTGTTCGCGGACGACGCCAACTTCGAGTCACGGCCGAAACTCTGGTTCTACGGTATGCCAGGCTATGGCCGCGACCTGCGCGAAGCGCTCCCGGTGCTCTTCGCTCAACAAAAGCATATCGACGCCGGCGTTGCGTCCGTTGCTGAGCGGATCATTGCGGACTTTGCCCACCCCTCGGCACACGAAGGGTCGGCGGATCTGGCGCTCGAATTTGCGGCGCGCCTGCCACTTGAGTTGTTAGCCCGCGCCCTCGACCTGCCGGCAGCAGACTTCGGCTGGTTCGCCACGCGCTATTGGCACATGCAGCGGGGCTTCGACTGGAACGCCCAGGATGAACAAGCCGGCAAACGGGCAATCGCGGAGCTTGCCGACTACTTTCGGCCTTTGCTTGCAGCCCGCCGTGAAGAACCGGGCGACGACATGATCTCCGCGATGGCTACGCTGGATCTGGATGACGGTCCCGCAACCGCGGAAGACATAGTGGTCACGCTATTGGAAGCCGATCACGAAACCATGCACGGTGGCCTTGCTAACCTCTGGTTTCTGCTGCTCACACACCCCGATGAGCTCGCGCAGGTGCGCGAGGAACGACGGCTGCTGAAGTTCGCCTATCTGGAAGCCCTGCGCCACTCCACGCCCGTTCTGTGGAAAAAACGCTTTGCGCGCCACGAGGTGGAACGCTTCGGCCGGCTGCTACCCATTGGTGGTTTATTCTACTGCGCGGCGGCGGCGGCCAACCGTGATCCGTGGGTATTCTCCGACCCGGACAAGTTCGACATTGGGCGCAAAGACCTGTGCCAGCGGGAGCCCCGAGGCCACTATCGCAGCGATGGCCTACCGGCCGGTATCGCGCTTGGGCTGGGCAAACCTTCGAGGCATCCGGGCGTCCCCGAGGACCGGCCGCGCTCTGGGTATGCCGTTACTCGGGACACCATCGTTACCGCATCGAATGTGCTGTTGGACGTGTTGCCCGATATTCAACTGGCAGCCGATGCGAGACCGGAGCTCAGGTCCCTGCGGCTGGGAGAGATGCATACCTGTTGGCGGCTGCCCGTGCGGTTCGCAGCAAGATAAACAGGCGAACGAGGTTTCCAGAATGGGTGTCGGCAACCAGCCCGCGTGGTCGGCTGGCGTCTAGTCGTGCTCGGCAACGGCGTGAGCAATCGCTCGTTTCCATTCTCCAAGTTCTTTAACCATGATTACTACCTCGTCCATCTCACCATCGCGGCCTCCAACTCAACTTTGAGCATCGGCTTGATGGTTCCTGCACCGAGCATCCTGGTGCTTTGGTCAACGCCGGTTATGCTACCTACCGGGATCGACAACACCTTGTCCAGCAGTCCCATTTCGAAGTAAAGCTCGTCACAGGTGAGCACCAGGTAACCAACGCCTTGTGTCTGCGAAAAGCGGTGCGATCGCTGGCCCTTGAAGGTGGCTTTTTTGTCCACGCGCATCACGTCTTTGTTAGAGAACAGCCTCTGGAAGTTCTGCTCCAACGCATCCTGCCTTCTTTTCAGAACGACGAAGAACCACACCACCGCGAGGGTGCCCGTGATGATTCCGGCATAGACATAGCTCGCGAACAGAAACGACCACAACAACGCACCGGCAATCAGCGCAATCGCCAGAAAACGTATTCTTGGATCCCTATTCCTAACCTGCGCGGTACTCATCATTCGGCGCCTCATTAGTACCCTGAGCAAGGGCGCCCCGATTCTACCGAGGTTCCATCGATACTAAATCGGGGCGGCGTCACAAATACCGTATATCGAAATCACCCCCTTCCTATCAACTCCCCGCGGGTGGGAAGGGGCCAGGCCAGGGGCCGTCTTTGCCGTCGGTAATCATGCGGCGCGGCCACAGAAATTGAAGGGTGCTGCGTTTGATTTTCCATTCCCCGTTCACCTTCACATAGTCCTCGTCGTACAGACCGAGCCAGATGATGGGGTTGGAGCGCGGGTCGGGTTCGTGCACGGTGTCTATCAGATAGGTGCGACTGACCGCTGTATCAGGCCCGGTCAGTTCGACCCACTGGTTGGTAGTGACATGAAATCCGCCATAGCGTAACGCGTCGCTACCCTCGCCATCCGAGGCAAATACCGTTTTGTAGTTCGCACGAATTTCCGCTTTACCCGTCCAGACGCCGTAATCCGGGCCAAACTCGCAGATGGCGTCTTCGGCAAATATCTCGGCCAATCCGTCAATGTCACGGCTGTCCATCAGCTGCGAGTAAAGCAGCTTGGTCTTTTTGATCTTCTCAATTTCGAGGAGCGTGCGAAGCTCTTTGATCTCATCTGATGTAAATGCATCCGACATCTGGTTCTCCCGTAAGCTACAAGGTAGAAGCCTAGCTTTCCTGGGCCCTCTGGGAAAGCCTGCTGGCAGGCAACCGGCTCAAGACCTGATGGCCGGAAGCGGGCGTCAAGTTTCGAGTGGCCTTTGGCCAGGCTGGCCTGGAATTCTTGCATGTTCTATTCCCGCCATTGCTGCTAAATAGGGGGCTCGGCACATTGACGGCCTCGCGACATGAAGAAAGTCTATTCCGCTGTTCTTATTGCAAATTTGTTGATCGAAAGCGCTGGCGCATTTGCCCTGTTTGCGGCGCCGGAATTCCTTGTCGACGCGGGAAACGCCAGCGCGGTGTTGTGGGCGTGGAATTATGGGTTCGTGGCGCTGGGGGTTGGCAGTGCCGTTTTCTGGACCTGGCCCCATCGGGACAGCTTTGCGGCGGCCGGTGCGGTGTTGGGCATCCTCTTCAGTTTTCACCTGGCCATTGCCGTCGCGCTGGCGATTGCGGATGAACTATTTGTCGATGTTGTCCTGCATGGCGCGTTCGCGGTGTTGTGCCTATATCTGTTCGCCCAGCGATCAAGATGGTGCCTGGGCGCGGCGACCTGAGCCTTCCTGGCCTGTGGTAGACCCCATGGTGGAATCTCAAATGACACGATGTTAAATGGCTCCGTCTGCTGGGCTCGAACCAGGCCGAAACATGCTTCGGCGCGCTGATTAACAACCGCGTCAATCAATAGATAAACTGCATTAAATCAATCAGTTACCGAGGCGTCCGTTGCAACCAGATGCCTCACAATGCACAAAGGTCGAGGAGTGATCCCCGCAAATCTCCCACACACGTAGCCGCCAGCTACCCTTGCAGACAAGCACTGTCGCAGCTAGTCTTAGCAATTACGCTATACCGAATAATGTAATACGAACAATGTAACCGAAGATGATAGTCAGCCTCAGGGGCAAAGTTACCAAAGACATCTGGACGACCAATCAATCCAAGACATTGCCCAGAGACCATTGGATCAGAGCCAAAGCACTGCTAACAATAATGCACGCAACCACGACGCTCGACGACCTACGGATACGGGGAGAACCCCCAAGCATCCGGCTGCACAAGCTGCGTGGCGACCGACGGGACTATTGGAGCATTACGATCAAGCTCCCATGGTGCATCACCTTCAAATTCAAAAGCGGCGAGTTTTCGGAAGTGATGATCGAAAACTAGCATTGAGGATAGACATGATTGATAACCCGCTACCTCTACACCCTGGCAAAGTGCTTGCCGAAGTCTACATGGCCGAGATGGGTCTCAACCAAAGCGATCTGGCGCGACGCTGTGAGTGCTCGCCCCGTAAGATCAACGAAATCGTCAATGGCAAGCGCGGCATTTCACCGACGTTTGCAATTGTTCTTGAATCTGTACTGGCTACGAGTGCTGAGATGTGGGTGCGGATGCAAGCCGAATATGATCTCTGGGAAGCACGCCAGGAAGTCGCTTGAAGCGTTCAGAAATCAACAAGTAGCGACAGCCGCCAGCAGAAGTCTCGCACACCGAAGATTGAAAACATCCGACGTTTTCAATGAGATAGTGGCTCGCCTGCCGGGCTCGGCCTAGGCCGAAGCATGCTTCGGCGCGTTGATTAACAGCGCGGCCACCTCGACGATAGAGCCACAGAATCTGCGGGTTACGGCGCGAACTCTGACGAGGTCATTTCGGGGTGGGTTCCAAACCGCCAATGTCGAGCTGCGCCGTTCCGGCCACCAGACCGATGAGGGTTTCCGCATCGAACACGTAATCCAGGGTCTGATTGTCTTCCTTGAAGTAGACCACCGCCCCGCGACCAAGAAACAGCATCTCTGTCTCCACTTTGCAGTGAGCTTCGAAATGCTCGGCAAAAACCGGCTCAAACCCGTAGGTCCCCTCTGGCGCGCTGCCCACGTCGTATACCAGTTCGCCCTTAGTGACGAAGAACTCGCCATTGCCCTGATGGCGGTGCGCCTGAAAGCTCGCCCCGGGTTGCATGTTCACGTACAGCGCCCAGTCGCCCGTCTTGCGGCACGCGCGCAGCACCTTGAACCTGGTGCCCCCGCCTACGTCCAGCCACTGCATGTCGTGAATGTTGGCGAGGAGGTCGCCTTCCTCCGTGGTTTTGACGTTGGTTTGGAATTCCATTGCTTCGCTCATGGTCGGTCTCCTGTCTTGTTGATCGGTATCCCTCGGCTGCCACCGGTAACTAAGGCGACTTTACCCTTCAATCGTTGCACTGGTTCTACGATCCCCCATAAAAAGAGTCCCGCGATCGCCAAGACTATCGGTCGGTTGCGCGCCAAAGTATAGACCCCGTGCAATATGATCATGCGCGAGTGGACGTTTAGCTATCCCGCTTGATCTGCCTGGAGCGGGGTGATTGAATCCGCGCTTTCGCGTGCAGGAGGGGACATGCGGCAAATGGTGGTTTTGGCGCTCGTGGCGTTCGCGCCGTTCGAGGCGCTTGGCGAGGATATTGGCTGGCCGGCTTACGGTGGGGCTCCCGGAGGCGGTCACCACACCGCGGCCGCTCAGATTACCCCTGACAACGTGCACGAGCTGAAAGTTGCCTGGACCCATCGTTCCGGCGATTTTCGCGAAGGTACCGTGCGTGGGGTTGAGGGCTTCAGCGACGATGCTGTCGCACCATCCGCGTTCGTCGGCACGCCGATCGTCGTGAATGACACGCTGTATTACTGCACGCCCTTCAATCGTGTGTTCGCCCTGAATCCGCAGACGGGCGAAGAGCGCTGGGTGTTTGATCCCGGGGTGAATATCGACGACGAGCATCTCACCAACTGCCGGGCGGTGAGTTCGTGGACAGACCCCGAGCTCCCAGCCGATGCCCTGTGTAGCCACCGAATCATTGCCCCAACTCTCGATGGTCGAATATTTGCGCTAGATGGCAAAACCGGCACGCGATGCCCCGAGTTCGGCGATAACGGTGAGATCGACCTCACTGAGGGGCTGACAGAGCACGGCAACAAGGAATACGGGATCACCAGCGCACCGGCGATCGTTAATGACGTCCTCGTTTCTGGTGCTTACGTAACCGACAGCATTCGCATCGATATTCCGTCAGGCGTGGTACGCGCTTACGACTTGCGCACCGGGAAATTTCGTTGGGGTTGGAATTCGGTGCCGCCGGGAATGCCCGAGCGCGATGCCGATGGTAAGTATCGCGCTGGGACCACCAATGTCTGGTCCACGATCAGCGTCGATGCCGAGAGAAATCTGGTTATCGTCCCTACCGGTAACTCCTCCCCCGACTACTACGGTGGACAACGTGAGGGCAACCTCGACTATTACTCGAGTTCGGTGGTTGCCTTGAATGCGGAGACCGGCAAAGTGGTCTGGCATTACCAGACCGTGCATCACGACATTTGGGACTTCGACCTTCCTGCTCAGCCCACGCTCGTGGATCTCACCATCGACGGCAAGACGCGGCCCGCCGTAGTGCAGGTCACCAAGATGGGCCTCACCTTCGTGCTCGATCGAGAAACCGGTAAGCCGTTGTTCCCGGTAGAGGAGCGCGCGGTTCCGCAGGAAGGCGCGGCACCCGGCGAGTATCTGTCTCCCACTCAGCCCTTCCCATTAAAGCCCGACCCGCTGAACCAGCTGGGCATTTCGCCCGATGATGCCTGGGGGTTTACGTTTCTTGACGAGGGTTGGTGTCGCGACGAGCTGGAGGCGATGACAACCGGCCCGATCTATACGCCCATATCCGTGGGGAAGGAAACGCCATTGTACCCATCCGTGATCGGGGGGCAGAACTGGGGCGCACCGGCGGTAGATCCTGAGCGTCAGCTGATGATCGCCAACGGTCACCACGTGCCCATGGTGCTCAAGCTGATTCCGCGAGATGAATGCACGGGCGAGGAGAGCTTTCCTCAGGCGGGTTCGCCTTACTGTGCAACCATGCGGCCGTTCGTGTCTCGGTTAGGCGCGCCTTGTACCAAGCCACCGTGGGGCACCTTGTCGTCCGTGGACCTTTCTACAGGAGACCTGCTGTGGCAGGTGCCATTGGGCACGATCGAGCACCACTCTCCGCTGGCGATCTGGCCGATCAGTCGTATGAAAGGCGGCATTCAGATGGGCGGTCCGATCGTTACCGCGTCAGGACTGGTATTCATTGGGGCGGCCGCTGATCGACGCATTCGCGCGTTCGACATCGAAACCGGCGAGGAGCTGTGGGCTGATGAATTGCCGACATCGGCGAACGCGGTGCCGATGTCATACGTGTCCGGGGGGCGGCAGTATGTAGTGGTGGCAGCAGGAGGTAACTTTACCTCGCCATCACCGCCGGGGGACCACGTCACTGCATACGCGCTGCCGGAGGCCCAAGACTAGCGTTTCAGCGAGCGTTCCCCTGTGTCGGGGATAGGCAGGTACTGGATCGGTGAAGACCAGGCACGCTCTTGCAGGGTAGCTGCTAAATCAGAGCGAGGCTCGGTGCCTGCATGGATCGCATCCCACGTGTTCCAGCGGCACGTGGGGTTTTCTAATACGCGCGCGTAGTAGAACGCGCGTTGGTTCGCATCAAAGTCCGGATCAGTCCAAACCATGCGCAACTCGGCAGCACCAGTATTGGCCCTTATGCTGCAATCGCTCAAATTTACTGTGGCGCCGTTATCCGGGCAGCGGTTGGTGCTGGGGTTTACTGCAACACCACCCGCGCAAGCCACGTCGATCACATCTTCGTGGGTTTCACCTGCTGCGTCGATCCAGCCTTTGACTATTTGAAGTCGCTGCAGCGGCGCGCTATTGGCATCTGCCTGTGCCCACATGGCGAATTGGGGCGCCCTTTCTCCTTTACTTGCTCCATCCGCCATGTCGGGAGCAAGATCCGCGCCCATGGTGACGCCCCTGGCATAGGCTTGTGCCACAGCATCCGCAGATTCCAGTAAGTCATCTGGCAAACCGTAACCCGCAAAGAAGCGAAGTCGTATGCGCGGGCCAGAAGTCGCAAAGGTTTCCTTGCGGCGGAAGGCGGCGTAAATCGCTTCGCGGGTATTTTCTTCAGCCCACACTGCAGCGAGGCCTGATGCGCCAAATTCGGTTTGTTGGCCGCCCATGAAGCTCTCGCCATCCAAATCGACCACCTCCTGGCCAGGGAGAATGTTTAACACAATACTCTCAACAAGACCCAAGGGGGCTGAACCGCGCACCTGCGCATCTGCCGACAAAATGCCTAGCTTGGAGGAGAAGTTGGATTCGTCATTTTGCGCTGCCCCCGTGTGCGTATCACTGGAACCAATCACACCAAACGCAAAGGGGTTGGTTATGCCCTGGGCTTCCAGCGCCAGACCCTGTCGCCACGCTTCACGCACATAACTGCCTTCCGGTTTGCTGGGTAAGGGCCTACCCATCCCTACCCCCCGAGTGCTCACCAACTCGAAACCTGCCCATTCATCACGGCTGGACAAAGCGGGATGGGTTTCAGACGTGCCTTTGATCTGGGTGATTTCTACCAGCGGTTCATTTCGAATGCGCTGTACGGCGTATTCATCATCGATTGGATCACCCGCCCAATCCACCAGCTCGAACATATGCCCATTAGACTTGTTGGAGTTATGCGGTATGGCCATTGATTCCACACCTGCTTCGCGCAATGTATCCATCCAACTCCACAAATCTTCAGGATTCCTCGAGTGCATCCGCGAGAAAGGCACTTCAGGCACGCGATCGCTATCTTCGAAGACAACATTACGGTGTAAGCTACCGGCATCATCCGAGGTGCTTGTGTACTCGTAGGCAACGAAGGTGGTAAAGCGGCCGGGATCGTTGTGGATATCCGCCGCTTTGATCGAGTCTGCCCACGCGCTACGAGTAATGGACAATGGTTCTTCAGGGTTGACCTCCCCGTCGACGATCGCAAGACTTAACGCTCTCCCAAGGCCGAAACTTCGCATCCGATCCAGCAAGCTCAAGCGGCCCATATTGTCTGGCGCATTCAAGTCATGCAGTACCTGGGCAAACGGATACTTAGAGATGTCGCTGCTGGTATCCGCGGCAGCCGGTGCAACGCCCATAAACATTCCGTGATCGGTGACGCCATAGAAATCCAGCGGCTCGCGGAGCTGCATGTCGAAACCTGCCGGGTGTTTGATGCCTTCGCCCTTTGCAAAGCGATAAGCATCGTAGGGTGTGGCCACCGTGCCAAAGGCAAAGGCGTCAAACGAATAGGTTGTGTGTACGTGCAGATCACCGAAGTAGGCATTGCGGTCTGAGTTGGCGTCCGGCCTATCGCCGTTCGACTGATCTAGATCCGTTTCGTCCCCTGTTGTACGCTCAACGATCGTGTGCTCGGTTGCGAACAGCGGCTTGGCGAGTGCTGCACGTTGGGCTTCCGTCGGCTGATTAGCACCACCACCACACCCAGCAGCGAGGATCGCCAGTGCAACCAACCAGGCTGGATTTCGATCTAACACTATTCGACTCCTCCAATTTGGGGTACGTACTGAATTGGCGAAGACCATGCTCGCTCCTGCAATGTCGCCTTCAGGTCAGAGCGCCGCTCGGTGCCGGCACGGATCGCATCCCAGGTGCTCCATCGGCAGGTTGGGTTTTCTAATACCCGGGTGTAATAAAACGCTCGCTCGCTGGCATCGAAATTCGGGTCGGCCCACACCTTGCGTAATTCCCTATCACCCGTGTCGGCGCTGATACTGCAATCACTCAAATCGACTGTGGCGCCATTGTCTGGGCAACGGTTGGAGGCGGCATCTACCGCAACACCACCGGCGCAAGCAACGTCGATGACTTCTTCATGGGTTTCACCTGCCGCATCGATCCAGCCTTTGACTATCTGAAGTCGTTGTAGTGGCGCGCTGTTGGCATCTGCCTGTGCCCACATGGCGAACTGAGGCGAACCGTACTTGGGCGTTGCGCCTTCTTCTTCGCTTGTAAGAGGGGGCGTTAGATCCGCGCCCATAGTGACGCCCATCGCGTAGGCTTGCGCCACGCCATCGGCCGTTTCCAGCAAGTCTTCGGGCAAGCCGTAGCCCGCAAAAAACCGCAGCCGCATACGTGGGCCAGACGTAGCAAAAGTTTCCTTGCGCCGGAACGCGGCGTAAATCGCTTCGCGGGTGTTTTCTTCCGCCCACACCGCTGCTAGACCAGACGCACCAAATGTGGGTTGTGCGCCGCCAACAAAGGTCTCGCCATCCACTTCAGTCATCGCTTGGGGCGCAACTGTGTTGAACACCAGGCCTTCAATGGGGCCAAATGGCACCGCGCCACGCAGCTGCGCGTCTGCAGACATGATGCCAAGCTTGGAGCTGAAGTTAGATTCGTCATTTTGAGCAGCGCCAGTGTGCGTGTCACTTGAACCGATCACACCGAACGCATACGGATTAGTTATACCTTGCGCCTCCAGTGCCAACCCGCGACGTAAGGCATCTCGCACATAACTACCCTCAGGCTGACTGGGCAACCTGGTCGCTACGCGAAACTCCATCAATTCGAAGTCGGCCCACTCATCCGTTGTAGACAGCGCAGGATGAGTTTCAGAGGTACCTTTGATTTGCGTTATTTCCACCAGCGGCTCATTGCGTATGCGCTGCACCGCGTAGTCGTCGTCGATGGGGTCGCCTACCCAATCAACCAGTTTGAACATTTGGCCATTGGAGCCATTCGAGTTATGTGGGATAGCCATCGACTCCACGCCGGCTTCGCGCAGTGTGTCCATCCAATCCCATAGATCTTCGGGATTGTTCGAATGCACCCGGGAGAAGGGGATTTCGGGCACACGATCGC
>Ga0224508_10005533_pt1 | contig 10097 bp, 8 predicted proteins | sample SF_Jan12_sed_USG_4_FD_170157 | JGI IMG/M metagenome (GOLD analysis project Ga0224508, IMG submission 170157) | Sediment microbial communities from San Francisco Bay, California, United States - SF_Jan12_sed_USGS_21 | ecosystem: Environmental > Aquatic > Marine > Sediment | place: USA: California... | reverse complement strand
TCTTCAACTGACTCGGCCATACAAGTAAGCCACTGATCACGCTCCGGTGTGGCAATCGCAAGGTGCGCATGCACTCTGGGTATCCCAATGGACCCGTATTTCTACGCCGACGCAGGTCCGGAAAGCACCCAGTATCAGAGCTTTTTCTCAAAGTACATGGTGAATGCCATCGCGAAGGAAATGGGGGCGCGTGGTTACGAGAAGTCGAACGACCCGGATTTGCTGGTGAACTTCAATGCTGTCCTGCAGGAGAAAACCAAAGTCACCACGACCCCGTCCTCGCCATCGACGCACGCTTACTACGGTTATCGCCGCGGATTCTACGATCCCTGGGTCGACTACGATTTTGGAACGGAAACCCGCGTGTCTCAGTACACCGAGGGCACCTTTAATATCGACCTGGTTGACGCCAAGAGACAGAAGCTTGTCTGGGAAGCCGTCGGCGTTGGCCGTGTTACACGGAAGGACCTTGAGAACCTTGAAGAGGGTGTCAACGAGGGGGTGCCGAAGTTCTTTGCCCTCTATCCGTTCCGTGCAGGCGAAGGAACGCCAATAGTGCCGGAGAAGTGACGGGCCGCGTGGATGCCGAAGGCGCTAGAGCTGCCCATTCCCGTAGCAGTTAAGCGTCGTTAATAGCGATTACGATTTTGCCTTTGTGACGCCCCTCGCCGAAGTAACGCAGTGCTTCAGGCACTTCATTCAATTGAAAAGTCCTATCGAGTACAGGAACGAGCTTGCCAGTTTCGATGAGCTCCTTCAGATCTGCCAATCCCTTGTTTGGCCCCTCGGCCACCAAACGAAGTTTCCTGTCCTCGCGGGTGAGTAACGCGATGAGGCTCAGGAACCAGAGTTGGTAGACTCGTGGCATAGACCCGCCGACCATAGCATAGGTTCCTCCAGGTCTGAGCGCCCGCCTATTATCGAACATGGATCGAAAACCCCGACAATCAATGATCAGGTCATAACGTTCTCCGGTTTTCGTGAAATCTTCCTGGGTGTAGTCGATGACGTGGTCTGCGCCAACCGAACGTACGACGTTCAGCTTATGTGAGGCATCTACGCCCGTCACTTCGGTCCCCGAGAGCTTGGCAAGCTGAATTGCGAACGTACCCACACCGCCGCCCGCTCCGTTGATCAATACCTTCTGTCCCGGCTTCAGTTGTCCAGCTTTGCGAAGTGCTTGCAGGGCCAAGACGCCTGCCTGGGGTACGGCGGCTGCTTCCGCAAAAGTCGACTTGGCAGGTTTCGGTTCCATGGAAGTTTCATTCGCACATGCATATTCTGCAAAACCACCCCAACTATCCCAGAGATCCCCAAACACCTCATCTCCTGGCTCGAATCGCGTCACGAGCTTTCCAACTGCCTCGACGGTCCCCGCAATGTCCGCTCCGAGGATTTGCTTCCCCGACTTTGGCTTTAGCAGTCCGAACATGAGACGGTTTACAAACGGTTTGCCTGTCAGGAATTCCCAATCCCACGAGTTTATCGACGACGCGTAAACCCTTATCAGCAACTCATCATCCTTTGGTTCAGGTATTGGGACATCTTTCAGTTCAAGACCATCCGGCGATCCATATTCTGTAAATACAATGGCTTTCATTGGCATCCTCCACACACCGCCCCATCTTAACTGGGATCAGCGGCTTCTGGTCCATCGCATTGGTCGGATTTGGGTCCAGACTGTGTGAAAACTCCACGTCAGATATAATCACACCTTCCGTTTGAAGGAGAAATGGATGCGTGGTTTCAATAAAGACGAAGACCGCCATCAAGCCACGATGTTTCCGGAACGCCTGGACGACTACATGGCCGAAAACAGCGCTGTTCGGGTAATCGATGTGTTCATTGATGATCTCTACGGTTTGGGTAACTAGATGTGCAGCCGCGCCACAGGTATGTTCGTATTCATGGTGTATACGCTCTGTGCCTCATCGCTCGCGTATGGCGCCGATAGCCCACCGTTGACGGATCCCGCCGCCCACCCGGTTTTGCTAAGAATCTGGGCGATGATTTTCTGGACTACACCGGTGTTCTTTCTGCTGCAGCTCGGCGCACTGCTCCTGTTGTTGTGGCAGGCTGTGTACCGCTGGAGTCCGGATAGATTGGGTGCGCGGCTATTCGGACGGTGGCTGCTTCAGCTAGGCGTCGTCGTTGCTCCAGTGGTGATGCTTTTCGTTTCAGCGGCATTCGTCGGCGGCTACCAGGAACAGTACGGTCACTGGTTTTTCAATCTCCACGATGGCATGGCTGGACTGGCGCTCATCCCCTTCTATCTGCTGGGCACCGCCATAGTTGGCCGAGGGATTGCGAATCGTGATTTTCGCTTGCGCTCTGGCACACACCTTGTCGTCGTGTGGACCTTGATGGGTGTGTGTCTGTGGCATGCCTTTGCTACCGTGTTTCTGGACATGGTCACAGCTCCCTTGATGGGGGACATGAGTCTCTCCGCTGTAATTCCTACATTAGCTGCAGTGAACTACGCGTTGCTCGCCACCGACATCCTGCGTCACGGCAGACTCCAACCCACACCTAGGCGAGCCGTGCTCGCGTGGTTTTCCGCGCTGGCTATAACGATCGCCGTGAAGGTGCCACTGGCCATGCGTTTCTTTGCGGCGCTGCCGGTTGAGCGGCCGGCCGGCTACGGCGACTGTTTTGTTGTGAGCGCGGCAGCGCGTGGTCACTCCCGTTTCGTACGCAGTAATTTCGATCCACATCTCGGCCGAACCGTAAACAAACAGTGGCGTACGCTGCGCGCCTTCGAGAACCGGTTGGCACTACATCAGCCAAAACTGCATTGGCGTCTGCGCCGCCTCTACGACCGTATCGGCCCACCTATCGCCGCCAGGATTCATTCACCGCTGGCCGCCGACATCATGTACCTGCTGTTGAAACCGGTCGAGTGGCTGGCATGGTTGTATCTAGCCATCGGCGCTCGCGCCTGACCAAGACCCGCTTCACAACCCCCGTCTACCAAATGCAATGCGAATCGGGGCTGGGATGAAGCTCATTCCAGGTATTGCTCGAGTCGCCCGATGATATCGGTGATCAGATTCTTGTCCTTCGAACGCACATGGCCCGACTCTGTCCAGATGATTTCTTTCGGTTCGCCTGCGTTGGCATAGAGCTCCTCGACGTTCTCGACAGGCAACAGCATGTCTTCGCGCGCAGCAATCATTATCAGCCTACGCGGGGCGATCCGATCGATGTAATGCAAAGGTTCGAAAGTATCGAAGAAGATTGCGGCCAGTGCCGCGGCAATCCCCGCCAGCCAGCGACGCTTGGCTGCCGCTAGAATCTGAGCTGGAAGGTTCCCGCCTGCATGGATCAACACGACGGTCGGCACTCGCTCATCCAGCGCGCCGTGCATCGTGGCGAAAGGACCACCAACACTCACCCCGACGACGACGAGTCTTTCGATGTTCAGCTTTTCTTCTTTTTGCAGGAAGCTCACAGCAAGCATACCCCCAGCTACCGTCCGAAACACTGCCTGTCGAACATCGTGAGGCCAGCGCAAGTGGTGCAGGAAGCCTTTTCGCGATTCATAGGGATATTGCATCCCAACAAGCACTACATCGGACCGGTCCGGAACCAGGGTCAGGATTCTCTTTCGTGTCTTGGCGCCGGCGTAGGTCACTACCACTCGGTAGTCAGGATCCAGCTCGAAAGGTCGCCGAAAATACGCGTTAGCTACTGCATCCCCTCGCTCATTCCGAAGCTCGAGCAGCCTAACGCTAGACCGGTCGGACTCCCAAGATTCCAAAGTAACCACATCCCGGTAGGTTCCGCGCGCCTCGTAAAACACGTGCTCCTTGTCGAGGCGAAGGTATGCACCGACAAAAACGAGCGCAAGCAGCATTAGGCCGAGCCCGGCCCCGACTCCTTTGGCGATACGCTTCAGCCAACGCACGAGACGTTTCCTCCTTCCGGCTCACGTATCCAGTCCATGGGCCGCATGTTGCAGAGCTGAATACTACTGCCAGTAGAATGGTCGCGTCTTTCTGTCGCCAGTCACGGTTTCATTTAGCGTTGCCGCCTCGTACAGCCGACCATTCAGCATGACCATATTCACTTTGTCCGACTGATAGATATCGTCGAGCGGATTGGCGTCGAGCACCACCAGGTCGGCGAGCTTACCTGCCTCGAGCGACCCGATGTCGCGATCGAAACCGAGCTTCTCGGCCGGCGCAATGGTGGCGCTACGCAAGGCCTCGACCGCCGACATGCCGCCCTGTGCGAAGCCCCACATCTCCCAGTGACTCGCCAGGCCCTCGCGCTGTCCATGGGCGCCGATGCTGACATTGACTCCCTGGTCGGCCAGCAGCTTCGACGTTCCTGCAATCGTGACATGATGAAAGTCATCGTCCGGCGCTTTGATCCGTCGCACCGAACGCGGCTGCAGGATATGGGGAGGCACGAAGTTGGCGAGAATCCGATGCTTCCAGACATCCGTCTCCTGATACCAGTAGTGCTCCGCTGTCAGGCCGCCGTAGGTCACGACCAGTGTCGGCGTGTAAGCAACATTGGTCTGGCCCCAGAACTGCAGCACGTCGTCATACAGCATAGATTGTGGGAGGTTGTGCTCGATGGCGCTATTGCCATCTGCAACCATAGACAGGTCCATGTGGTACAAAGAGCCGCCCTCCGATACCACCAGCATGCCTTCTTCGCGCGCGGCGACGGTTACCTGCTGTCGCTGCTCGCGTCGCGGCTGATTGTAGTTCTTGACGCTGATCGCCCCCTGCGCTTTGAGGCGGCGCACATGCTCGCGTGCGTCGTCCAGCGAGCTGATGTCTGCGAAATAGGTCGATTTCGCACCGTACACGATGTCGCCGGTCGAGTAGATGCGCGGCGCCAGAATTCGCCCGGTACGTTGCATCTCCGCGGCCGCAAATATTTCGGTCGCATCGTTGGAGGGATCGAACACAGTGGTTACGCCGAGCGACAGCGTCGCATAGTTCACCCAATTTTGCTGTGGGATAAAGCCGACGCCCTGCTCGCCGTGAGCGTGCGCATCGATGAGCCCCGGGATGATCGTTTTGCCCGACACATCCACGATTGCTGCGCCGTCGGGTACTGCGATCGAATCACTAGCGCCGATTGCCGCGATTCGATTACGTTCGACAACCACAACGCCGCTTTCAATTACGCCGCCCTGCTCATCAGACATGGTGACGATACGGGCGCCCGTGAGTGCGACAACGGAAGTAGGTATATCCGTCTCGAGCTCCAGGGATAGCGACACACCGGATTCCGGCGCTTCGTAACCGCTGTCCTCGTCATCCTCCGGCGGCAACACAAATAGTTCGTCGGTCGCAGCGCTGAAGTGCTTTGTGCCCAGCGACCAGTTCAGCGTTGCGCCACCGTCGCTCCAGTGTGGGAAGTTACCGCCGTCTGCGCTGGCTCTAGTCATGTTTACGCTGTCGACGCTGGTCGTGACCTCGAGCGGTTTGCCGCCGGGCGGCAATGGTAATGCATAGATGTGATAGTTCTCCCGAAAGGCGAAGTGACGGTCGTCCGGCGCCACTTCGAAGCGACGCAGGTACTCACCGCTTGCATGAGTGCGTGGCGCCTCCCCGTTTAAATCAATGCTGACCAGTTCACTACCGTTCCCTTCTGCAACGCTGCGCGTGACGTACAGACGATCATTTTGCGATCCAAAGTGGGGGTTACTGCCGTTTCTGCTAATGCGCCGAGCGGCGCCACCGCTCGCCGCGACTACGAATATACCGGTCTCGATCGACCAGTTGGGCGAGGTCAGCCTGCCGCCTTCGGTAACTTGAAACACGATCGATTCGCTGTCCGGCGAGAAGCGTGGCCCGTGATAGTGGCCGGGCCTCGAAGTGAGCCGTTCGCTGCGGCCGCCGTTCGCACGGACTTTGTGAATGTTCCCTAGGCCTTCGTCGCTCCAGCTGACAAACGCAATGCTGCGCCCGTCACGCGACCAGCTCGGGTCATATTCGAAGTTGCCGGCATTATCACTCGTAAGACGTTTGGCAGCGCCGTCGGGCAGGTCCTTTATATAGAGCATACCCACACTCTCAAACACCACTTTGGCGCCATCTGGGGATACTTCGGCGTTGCGTGCCATCGTCGTGTTGAACTTGGCGGGTGCGACGTCGACACGTGGTCGCGGCGCATCGAAAACGGTGCGGCTATCGCGGACATGAAACGGAATGTCAGATACTTCAAGGGTTTCGATATTGATGCGTTTGATGCTGCCATCGGCCCAGAACACGATGCTAATCGAGTCCGGCGTCCAGTCCATGTTCGGATAGAGGCCCTGGACTCCCCACACTTCCTGCATGTCCTGATCGATATCTTTATATAAAAGCCGTTCGGCGCCACTCTCGAGATCTTTCAGGAACAGGGCGCTCTTCGCACGGATCCTGCGGACGAAGGCCAGGTAGCGCCCATCGGGCGACGGTGTTGGGCGTACTGCGCCGCCGGCGCCGGTTACGAAGCTTTCGGTTTCGCCGGTCTGCAGATCGTGGCGCCGGATTTCGAAGATCTGCCCGTTCGAGTCCTGTGCATAGATGAAGGTGCCGCCGGGGGTGCTATCGACGCTGAAGTAGATGTAGCGGCCGTCCGGCGAAAACGCCGGCTCGCCGAGTTCCTTCTGATGCTGCTTATCAGGCTTTTCTACCACGGCGACACCACCACCGCCGTTGCGGTGGTAGATCCAGATCTCGCCGGTGCCGAGCGAGCGCGTGGTCGTGAAGTGCTTACGCGCGGCGACGTAGGTGCCGTCCGGTGACCAGAACGGATTATTCAGCAGACGGAAATCTTCCTCGGTGAGTTGGCGCGGATCGCTGCCGTCGGCCTGCATGATCCAGATGTTATCGCCGCCACCGGCGTCGCTGGTATACGCGATCTCCGAGCCGTCCGGCGAAAAGCGCGGCTGCATCGACCAGGAGAGGCCGCTATTGACCGCGGTCGCCTCGCCTCCCTCGATGGGCACAACGTATATATCGCCCAGGAGGTCGAAGGCGATGCTGCCGCCGTCCGGGCTGACGTCCAGGCTCATCCAGGTTCCGCTGCGGGCATCGATCGGGATGCTACGCGGCTCCCCTGGCGGCTCGTTGACGTCCCATTTATCCTCTTCTTCTTGCTCGGTTGCCCATGTCGGTGTTACCAGGACAGCGAAGAATAGCGCTATCAAGTATTTGCTTGGTTTCATTCTAGTGGCTCGGGAGGTTGAACATGCAGGCGATCATAAACGAAGCGAAGGCCCCCGGCTGCTACAAACAGCTGCTCCATCTGGTATTTATTGAAGTCAGGCGCGAAAGGCTGCTACTTCGCCCGCGGCATAGGCTCGAAGCCCTCGAGTTTCTCGACATCCTCGAGCCAACGCAGAACGGCCGGATAGGGCGCGAGGTCCAGCCCCCCTTCATCGGCAACCCGAATGTAGGAGTACATCGCGATGTCTGCGATCGTGACGTGGTGCGCGGCCAGCCATGTCCGCTCAGCCAGCTCATCCTGCATCCAGCGAAACAGGCGTTTGGACTCCCCTTCCGCGCGCTCCGTGTCAATGCCGCGGCCGAACCGCTTCCCTACACGGGCGAGCACAGGCCCGCGGTAGAGTTCGCCGGACGCGGTCGACAGCCAGCGCTGCACCTTGGCGGCGCCTTCGGCATCGCGCGGCAGCCAATTCTCGTCACCGTACTTGATGGCGAGGTAAACGAGCGCAGCCGTCGAATCGGTAATGACGGTTTCACCATCCACCAGGGTCGGCACCTGACCGAGCGGACTGAGCTTCCGGTACTCTGGGGATTTGTGCTCGCCTTTCATCATGTCCACGTTCAAGGGTTCGTAGTCGAGCCCGAGCAGCGACAGGAATAGCCGAATGCGGTGCCCGTGACCGGACACCGGGAAGTCGTATAGTTTCATAGTCATTCACCAATCATAGCAGAGTAGGTATGAGCATTGGCGCAGTGAAAATCCCGGGATGGTCTTCGTTCAGAATTTGATACTGTGGCGACTATTCCCCCGGTGAGTATAATGGCCCTGTTTCTCCGGCACAGGAGAATCACGTCGTGCTCAACCGGACAACGGTGACGCAAAACAGACGACATCGTCATTGAAGCGGGTTTTCGGCAAATAGACCCTCATCGCAAAATGCCGAATAAGGAAAACATGAAAAGGCGCAAGTCATAAGTATCAGAGTCACAGCTACGTTAGCCGCGTCAATACTCATATTGAGCGCATGCTCGGAAGATCTGCCGGAATCGTCAGCCTTGGGAAAGACAGCTGACTCGACACCAAGTGAAGTGAACCCGGTTAGCTTCAGCAGCGATGTAAAACCCATTCTGGATGCGCGATGTGTGGCCTGTCATAGCTGTTACGATGCGCCTTGCCAGTTGAAACTGACCGCTCACGAAGGCGCTATAAGAGGTAGCTCAAAAGAGAAGGTCTATGAGCCGACCCGCCTGAAAGAGGCGCCTCTGAGCCGGCTGTTTTTCGATGCCTCGAGCGTGGCACAGTGGCGCGACAAAGGTTTTCATTCAGTGGTTCGTGCGCGGGAGACGTCTATCCTCGCCGGACTGCTGGATCTCAAAGCTGCACACCGTCTCCCGAGCACAAAGCGCCTGGGCAATGATCTGCCTCTTGATGACAGCGAATCGTGGCAGTGTGTAGCCGGTCGCGACGAGCTCCTCGATTTTGCCGAGGAGTATCCCCTTCGCGGCATGCCGTATGCGCTCCCCGGCTTGCGCGCTTGGGAAGCCAGCACGATTGACCGTTGGGTGGCGGAGGGTGCGCGCGACGACACCGACTATTCATTGTCTGACGCTGAGATCAGCGCGATCAATAGGTGGGAAGGGTTCCTGAATCAAGATTCGTTGAAGGGCCGGCTGGTCGCACGGTACGTTTACGAGCACCTGTTTTTGGGGAGCCTGTATTTCGATACTCCCACGACCGGTCGATTCTTCCAGATTGTCCGATCCGCTACGCCGCCGGGGGCGCCAATAGACGTCATCGCTACCCGCCGGCCCTACGATGATCCCGGTGTTGAACGCGTCTACTATCGGATCAGGCTGAACAAAGAAACTGTGGTAGCGAAAACCCACATGCCTTACCGCCTGGATACGACGCATTTGGTAAATTGGACCGATTGGTTTTTCAACGTCGACTACGCCGTGACGACCTTGCCAAGCTACGAGATAGAGTCGGCATCGAACCCGTTCAAAACCTTCGCCCAGCTCCCAGCGAAGGCGCGTTATCAATTCATGCTCACCGAGGCAAATTTCACGGTCAAAGGTTTCATCAAAGGTCCTGTTTGCAAAGGACAGTCTGCCGTCAACGTAATCAACGAGCACTTCTGGGTGTTTTTCGTAGACCCGGACTATCAATCGGGCGCCGAGATGATCGACTATTTGGCTACTGTGAAAGAGCAGCTCGATCTACCGGCGGAGAAAGAAGATACCCTGCGTCTGCTCAGCTCGTGGGATGAATATGCCGACAAAGAGAAGGCCTTTCTCAAAGAGCGGCGTAAGTTCATCGCTCAACACTTGAACGAAGGAGGCTATTTTGACCTGGAGATGGTGTGGGATGGAGATGGGAAGAATCCCAACGCCGCGCTTACTGTCTATCGACACGTCGATCATGCCAGCGTTAATAAAGGGCTGATCGGTCAAATACCTAAGACGGCCTGGCTGATCGACTATCCGCTGTTGGAGCGCATCCACTATTTGCTGGTCGCGGGCTACGATGTGTATGGCAACATCAGTCATCAACTGTTGTCGCGCATTTACATGGATTTTCTTCGCATGGAAGGCGAGTCGCTGTTCTTGCTGCTCTTGCCTCAACAAGCACGCAAGGAGACTCGACAGTACTGGTACCGCGACGCGGACGATCGGATTGAGGAGTTTTTCTCCTTAACCGATATCGATAACATTGGCAGCGGTGTTGTCGGCAAAGATGTGGAGAAACCGAAGCTCACGCTAATCAGTGAGCTGGAGAAGCATATAGGCAGTGCGATGTACCAGAAGTATCGGCTCGGGTCTCGCGCCGAAGGGCGCTGGACCTGAATAAACTCGAGAATCGGTAGGGCTCGTTCGATGTGCAGGGATGCGGCCGAGAGATTGGCTTCCGTTGCCCTA
>Ga0224508_10005532_pt1 | contig 10098 bp, 12 predicted proteins | sample SF_Jan12_sed_USG_4_FD_170157 | JGI IMG/M metagenome (GOLD analysis project Ga0224508, IMG submission 170157) | Sediment microbial communities from San Francisco Bay, California, United States - SF_Jan12_sed_USGS_21 | ecosystem: Environmental > Aquatic > Marine > Sediment | place: USA... | reverse complement strand
GTCACTCCCGGCGACGTGTTGTTCCTGCGAGGGTCACCCGAGGGCATCGTCCGACTGCGCCAGCTTGCCGCCGCGCCCTTGTGGGAGCCGCCCCAGCCGGCCGAGGAGACCGTGGTCACCGATCTCGACCGTGCCGTCGACGTGCTGGTCGAGATGAAGAACCTGTCCGAAGCGGCGGTCGGTCTGGCCTACTCGGCGCTCGTGCTCACCGACCCGACTCTGGCGTCGGAGGTGCAGCACCTCGAGGATCGCCTGGACGAGATGAAGGACCGGCTCGAGCTGTGGGTGCTGCGGGCCGCGGCCGACAACCTCGATCCGTCGCCGCTACGGGGCCTGTTGCACCTGGCCCAGGCGGCCGAGGACATCGGCGACCAGGCCCAGCAGATGGTGCAGCTGATCGACGACCGTGAGGACATCCATCCCGTGTTGGCCGTCGCCCTGGGCGAGTCCGACGATGTCGTGATGATGGTGCCGGTGGCCAAGTCGAGCTCATGTGATGGCGCCTCGCTCGGTGAGCTGGGATTGCAGATCGAGCCCGGATTCACGGTGCTGGCCATCCGACGGGGCGGCGCCTACCTGTATCGTCCACGGGGTCACGTGCGCCTGCACGCCGGTGACGAGCTCATCGCCAGCGGCCCCGACGAGGGTCGGATCCTGTTGGCCGAGCTCTGTGGCTGGCGGCTGGTCGAAGATGAAGACACCGGTGAGCACGAGCTGCTGCCGGCCTGACCCCTGGAATCGCCGATGTCGCCCCGCTGCATCCTGACCGTCCACGCTCATCCCGACGACGAGGCCTCGAAGGGGGCGGGCACCATCGCCCGCTACCAGGCCGAGGGGGTGCGCACCGTGCTGGTGTGCTGCACCGGTGGTGAGGAGGGCGAGGTGTTGAACAAGGCGCTCGACACCCCCGAGGTGCGAGCCGACCTGCCCGGTGTGCGGCGGGCCGAGCTGGCCGCCGCCGCTGATGCCATCGGCTACGACGAGGTGGTGATGCTGGGCTACCGCGACTCGGGCATGCCCGACTCCGAGGCCAATGCCCATCCCGACTGCTTTGCCAACGCCCCCCTCGACGAGGCTGTCGACCGGCTGATCGCCATCGTCCGCAGCGAACGTCCGCAGGTGATCGTCACCTACAGCGACGATCAGCGGGGCTACCAGCACCCCGATCACCTCCGGGTGCACGACATCAGCGTGCCGGCGTTCGACAAGGCCGGCGATCCCGACCACCGGCCCGACCTGGGCCCGGCGTGGGAGCCGGCCAAGCTGTACTACACGCAGTGGTCGCGGGCTCGCATCGAGGCGCGGCACCAGGCCTTCCTCGACCAGGGGCTCGAGTCGCCGTACGACGAGTTCTGGTTCAAGCGCCCCAGCCAGGACGACCGCATCACCACCCGTTTCGATGTGTCCGACTACTACGAGGCGAGGGTCGATGGGCTTCGGGCCCATGCCACGCAGGTCGACCCCGACTCACCGTTCTGGTTCGGCCTGCCGCCCGAGATCGACCGGGTGGTGTATCCCTACGACGACTACGTGCTGGCCCGCACTCGGGTCGAGTCGGTGCTGCCCGAGACCGACCTGTTCGCCGGTGTGGCCGAGCCGGCATCGTCGCCTCGTTGACACTGCCGGTGCGGCCGAGTCGGTGTCGCTAGCCTCTCGCCGGTGAGCGACTACCTGTCCGACGCCTGGTTCGAACGATACGCAACGGCCGGTGCCGAGCTGCCGACCGTCGAGGGGGCCGATGCCACCATCACCTACGAGGTGGGCGGCGGCCCCGACGGCAAGGTGCGGTGGAACGAGGTCATCGAGTCAGGCCGCATCGTGGCCGTCGAGCAGGCGAAGAAGGCCGATGCCGACATCGCCATCACCTGGAAGTACGACGAGGCGGTGCGCTTGCTGCAGGGCGAAACCACCTTCGATGCCTCGTTCATGGAGGGCCGCACCAAGGTCGAGGGCGACTACGTGCGATGGATCCTCGACCTGAGGTCGATGCGGGATACGCCAGAGTTCGTCGCCTTCCTGGCCGAGGTGGCCCCCGGCTGACCGATCCGTCGCGGTTCAGCCTGCGGTTTGGACCTCGGCCAACGGCGCATAGCCGATGAGCTCGATACCGGCCTCGTCGATGGCTCGTGTCGTGGCCGGATCGCACAGTTGGCGGTGGGCCTCGACCCGCACCGGCCATCGGGGATCGGCGGCTCGCAGCTCGGGCGTGTCGACCGCCGGTTCGAGGTGCAGCTCGGTGACGCCGTACTCGAGCTCGCCGATCAGGGCGATGAGGTCCACGGGCTCGTCAGGTCGGATGTAGCGGAAGTGGTCGGGAACCACGATGCCCTCGTCGGCGGCCAGGCTGCGGAACGGGAAGCCGGCGCGTTCGGCGGCCTCGGTTCCTTCGAGGCGGAGCGGCAGTCCGAAGTCGACACCGAGATCGGTGTACACGTCGAAGAACTCGGGGCGCTGCTGGAGGGTGTTGAGGTGGGTGGTGAGGTGGGTGAGGCGCAGGCCCCACAGAACGGCTCGTTCGACCTGGGCCCGGCACTCGCGGCGCACTTCTTCGATGTCGGCGTGATCCCACAGGTCGGCCTCGGTGCGGGGGAACCCGCCGTCGCCGTCGAGCAGCGATGGGGCCTGGGTGATGGGGCCCCAGCGCAGGGACTCGAGCGGGGCGTTGAGAGTGAGGTGCACGCCCACGTCCTCGCCCCGATAGGTCGAGGCCGCATGGCGAGCCCAGGGGCAGGGAACGGCCAGCGTGGCGGTGGTGGCGGCGCCATCGCGCAGCGCGGCGTACACCCCGTCGTTGGCCGCGTGCAGCGAGCCCAGCAGGTCGGCCGACAGGATCAGGAGCCGGGCGTCGTCTGAGCGACCGAGTCGGCGGGTGAGCTCGCTCACGATGGTGACGCTATCGCCTCCGGACGTGGGCCCGAACGGGCAGCGTCATGAGGCGAGCGGTTCGTCGGCGCCGTCGCAGGCCCCCCACAACCCGGCGCCGGCGTCGCGGGCCTGGCGACGGGCGGACCGCAGGGTGGCTTCGTGGGCCTCGTTGGGATCGATGATCAAGACGTCGGCGAAGCCGCTGACCACGAGCTGGTGGTTGACGAACAGGTCGTCGTCGGCCCGATACACGTAGGCGAGCAGGCGGCCAAAGCGGTCGCGGGCCTCGAGATCGCGGACCAGCAGCACCGATGTCTGCGGGGGCAGCAGCCGGGTGAGCTCTTCGGATGCCTCGGGGCCGAAGCACTGCACCGGCCGTTCGCGATCGACCGATTCGGGTGCGTCGATGCCGAGCAGGCGCACCCGCTCGGTGGCGCCGTCGATCTGGACGTCGATGGTGTCGCCGTCGATCACGTGCTCGACGATGGCGTTGGCACCGTCGCTGGGGCGGGCGGTGGGGTCGGCGCAGGCACCGATGGTGAGGGCGCAGATGGCCACGAAGCCGAGGGCCCGGGTCAGCATCGGCCGGTCAGGCGGCGAGCGAGTGCTCGTGGGCTGCGGTGGCCTGCTGGCGAGCCAGCGCGAGGGCGGATCGAGCCTCGGCCACACCGCGACGGCCCACGGCGCGGGTCGTGTCGTCGAGGCGCCAGGGAGCGGTGCGGTCGAGATGAAGGTGTTGCTGGGTCATGTCACGAGTATGCAGACGGGCTCGGACAGTCTCGCCCGGCGCCGTTCTGGCCGCGATTCTGGCCGGATCTGCCCGGGTTCGGCTGCCGGTCGGCGGCCCTGCCGTCAGGCCGCGAGCGAGTGCTCGTCGTCGTCGGTGGGATCGGCGGGGGCCGGATGCCGGCGGGCCTGGGCCAGTGCTGCCCGGGCCTCGGCCACGCCCCGCTGACCGATGCGGCGGGTGTCGTCGTCGAGGCGCCACGGGGCGGTGTCGTCGTCGAGGAGGAGGCGTTGCTGCTTCATGACAAGAGTATGCAGATGGGGTCGGACAGTAGATCTTCTCGGTACAACACGGGGGCCGGTCCGCGTCTTCCGTCGAAGCCGCTCTTGCGGCCACTCAGTCGAGCGGGAACGGCGACTGGAGCCACCACGGCCGATCGCTGGGCTCGACGTCGGTGACCCACTTCACCCACCAGTAGCCACGCCGGCCCGGTGCCACAAGGCGCACCGGAGCGCCATGGCCCCGCCGCAGAGCCATCCCGCCGTAGCCGACCGCGAGGTAGAGGCGAGCGGCGTCGGCCGCTGGGAACAGGCGGCTGTAGCCGGTGGCCGAGCGCACACGCAGGCTGCGGGCATCGAGATCGGACACGAGCTCGGCGAGCGGTACGGCGTCCCAGGACTGGCGGGTCCACCAGCCGCCGGTGCAGTCGAGAACCGCCACCACCGGTCGGGCTCGATCGGCGAGTTGTCGGAGCGCAACCGCGGAACCTGCGACCGAGACGGCCCACCTCTCGTCGGGCGTCTCCGGCGCGCGGTCGTTCAGCCACTGCACCCTCGGCATCTCGACCGGGTCGAAGGAGGCGACCTCGTGTGAGCCGGTGAAGCGGCGGTCACCGCCGGCGAGTGGAGTGGCACGCAGTGTGAGCTCCACCGCCCCATAGGTGGCGCCGGCCACGGCGAAGGCGGATGCGCCACCGACGATCGCCCGCCGGTCGAGGTCCGCTCGACGCACACGGGACGGGCGGCTCGTCATGTGCCACACGAGGAGTGGCACGGTGAGCACGGCGAGCACGATGTGGGTCCACAGCGCCGACCAGTAGCCGACCCCGTACCACAGCCCGGACGAGTGCAGCAGACCCGTGGCCAGGGTGGCGACGACGAGCACGCCGAACAGCATCGACAGCCAGCGGGTGGCCATTCCTCGGCGCAGCCCCCTGCGCACCGATCCTCCGAGCTTGGCCGGGATCAACACGATCACGGCCAGTCCGGCGATGCCGTGCACGGCCGTCACCCATCGGACCCACCCGGTGCCGATGAGCCACGAGGCGAACCCGGTGGTGACCAGCACGACCAGGGCGATCGCCAGCAGCCCGTCGACCTGCCGGGCGCGCAGGCGACGAGTCGCACGGGGCGATGTCGATGGCTGCGCTGTGGTGTGGCCCATGACCGGGTGATCTCACTCGACAGCGGCCAGTATCGCCGACCGGGAGTCGCAGTGGCGGCCGGCTCGGCCGTGTCCACGCACCCCCGGTGTGGTATGCGCTCGGGCACGATGAGCCGAGAGGACCCATCCGCCTGAGCGCCGTTCTGGCAGCCCGCGTGTGTCAGATCCGGGTAGATTCGCTGCCAGAACGGCGCTGGTGGCACGCTCTGGCGATCTGACGACGGGAGCGACGGTGTCGAGATACGGAATGACGGTGCCCTTCCCGGGGCCCCTGCACACCCAGCGCGACGCCTACCAGCGCCTCGAGGCGCTGGGTTACACCGACCTGTGGTCGGCCGAAGCCAACGGCGTCGACGGGCTCACGCCCTTGGCGCTGGCGTCGGTGTGGACCGACATGCGCCTCGGCACCGCCATCCTGCCCGCCTACACCCGGGGCCCGGCCCTGCTGGCCCAGAGCATCGCCGGATTGGCGTCGGCCGCGCCGGGTCGCTTCGTGGCCGGCATCGGGTCGTCGTCGAACGTGATCGTCGAGAACTGGAACGCCATCCCGTTCGACGAGCCCTACAAGCGCACCCGTGACGTGGTGCGGTTCCTGCGCACGGCGCTGACCGGTCAGAAGGTGGTCGAGGACTACGAGACGTTCTCGGTGAAGGGCTTCCGGCTCGGCGATGTGCCCGAGCAGCCGGTGCCCATCCTGGTGGCGGCCCTGCGCGAGGGAATGCTGCGTCTGGCCGGCCGAGAGGCCGACGGCGCCATCGTCAACTGGCTGTCGGCCGACGACGTCACCACCGTGGCCGGCATCGTCAACCAGCAGGGACCCGACAAGGAGATCGTCGCCCGTCTGTTCGTGTGCCCCAGCGATGACCGAGACGCCGTGCTGCCCGGCGCCAGGTTCGCCATGGCCGCCTACCTCAACGTGCCCGTCTACCGGGCCTTCCACGAGTGGATGGGCCGAGGCGACGCCCTCGCCGAGCACTTTGAACAGTGGGCCGCCGGCGACCGCAAGGGTGCGCTCGACAAGATCCCCGACGAGATCATCGATCAGCTGGTGATCCACGGCTCGATCGACGAGTGCTACGACCACATCCAGCGCTATGTGGCCAACGGGGTGACCTGCCCGGCACTCATGCTGTTGCCCCTGGCCCCCTTCGACCTCGACGACGTCATCGCCGGTCTGGCCCCGCGCTGAGCGCCCGCAGGTGTTCGACGAAGTCGGGGAGCTGGCTCGACGCGTTGAGCCCACTGGTCGAAGGCATCACGTAGACCGGGACACCGCCTACACCGGGGCTCTGCCAGCCGGCTGACGCTCGGCGGTCTACGGCCTGACGCCAACCGGCCAGACCGACCAGGCACAGTGCCCCCGGCTGCAGCCAGCCAACCAGCCGCTCGAGTCGGCCCAGACCATCGCGGAACTCGTCGACGGTGACCTCGCTGGCCTTGGTGGTGGCCCGCTTGACCAGGTCGGTCATGCCCACGCCGTGCTGGCGGAGGGCGTGGAACGGGTCGCGGTCGACCGACACCAGTCCCGCGGCCAGCGCCGCCGGCCAGAACCGGTTGCTGGGTGAGACGAAGCCCACCCCGGCGTCGGCTGCGTGCCGCGACGGGTTGAGACCGCAGAACACCACCCGCAGATCGGGCCCCACCGTGTCGGGGAGCGTGTGCAGCCGTTCGACGAGCACCGTCGCATCGATGGGGCTGGCCACACCGAAGCCGGCCCCGACGATCAGGTCGTCGCGGCGGCCTGGAGAGAGCGAGGCGGGCAGGTCGAGCGTAGCGGTGGCGCCCACCGGCAGCGACCGGTGCAGCTCGGCCAGGGCGAGCGGAAGCTGGTCGGTGGCCCGTCCCTCGAACGAGTGTGGGGTCGGGTCGCTCACCCGGCGAAGAACTGGCGCTGCAGCCGCCGCATGCCCCCGATCCAGCGCCCGTGATCGTCGGCCCGGCGCATGGCGTAGTCGCGCACCTCGGGGTGGGGAAGGATCAGGAAGGTGTCGTCGGCCAGTGCCGCCACCACGGCGTCGGCCACCTCCTCGGGCTCGATCAGACCCTGGGCCACGGTGGCCTGCACGCCCTCGTACTCGGACTCGGTCATCGGTGTGCGCACCCCCTGGGGGCACAGGCAGCTCACCCCGATGCCCTGGTCGCCGTAGGTGATGGCCAGCCACTCGGCCAGCGCCAGTGCGGCGTGCTTGGTGACCGAGTAGGGCGCGTCGCCGAGTTGGGTCAGCAGGCCGGCCGCGGATGCGGTGTGCAGCAGGTGGCCGCCGCCTCGCTCGATCATGCGGGGGACGAGGGTGCGGGCGGCGTAGACATGGCCCATGACGTTGACGTCGATCGAGCGGCGCCAGTCGTCGTCGGTGGCCTCGAGGCCGGCGCCCGTGCCGATGCCGGCGTTGGAGCAGAACAACCCGATGGGTCCGAGCTCGGCCTCGACCCGATCGATCAGCGCGATCACCTGTGCCTCGTCGGCGACGTCGCACTCGATGCCGGGGGCACCGAGCGCACCGGCCACGTCGTGGAGCGCGGTCTGCTGCAGGTCGGCGATGGCCACTCGGGCCCCTTCGGCCTGGAATCGGGTGGCCAGAGCCCGGCCGATGCCCGAGGCCCCTCCGGTGACGACGGCGACGATATCGGTGAGCTCCATGGCGGCGATGCTAGAGCGGCCGGCCCACGCCGAGGGCGGCCGATGGGGGGCCGAGCGGCCGGAATCGATGGGCCGAACGGCCACGATCGGCGTCGGCGTCGGCGTTTCGGGTCGCAGATAGCGTATGGTGTGCCAACGGCCGAAGGGTCGTTGCGATCAACGAGAGGGTGACCTGCATGACCGAGACACTCGACCGCCAGCAAGTGCTTCAGGCTCTCGAGTTGATCGATCGCGGACTGGGCGACCTCCAGCACCGACGACTGGTCACCACTGACGAGATGGCCGATCTGCTGCTCGACGTGCGTTCCATCCTGGCCGCGCCCCAGGTCGAACTGGGCGGCGACGCCCCCGTCGCCGTCACCAACTAGGCGAACGCCAGCAGTTCGTCGAAGGCCCGGCCGATGGCTCGGGCCAGCCCCCGGGCGTCTCCCACCGCGCCCCGGTCGACGTGCAGGCCCATGTCGAGCGACCCGGAGTAGCTCATCAGCGTGAGGTTCCACGCCGCGCCCATGAGGGGTCCGATGGGATAGTTGGCCTCGACGTGGGCACCAGCGATGTACAGGTCGAACGGGGCAGCTCGCACGTTCGAGGTGGCGAAGTCGAGCGTCGAGACCTGCCGGCCCAGCACCTCGCCGACGGCCACCTTGGGCAGCCGGTTGGCCAGCCCGGCCATCTGGTCCAACAGGTTGAGGGCCGGCTGTGATTTCACCGCATCGAGGGCCCGACTGATCTCGACCACGTGGAAGTCGGCCGGATGGTCGACGCCGGCGGGAAGCTCGACCACCGTTGGACTGAACGCGTTGCCACCGGCTGAACCGTCTTGTCTGGTGCTCACTGGCATCGCCATGCGGTACCGAGTGGGTTTCACCCCGGCGTCGGTGTGCACGGCGGTGGCCCCCCGAGTGGCCGCAGTCACCAGAATGTCGTTGAGCGACACACCCAGGTTGGCGGCAGCCGACTTGGTGCGCGGCAGTGGGCGACGCAGGGTCTCGAACGCCCGATCGAGCGATCGCTCGCTCCACAGCGGGGAGCGCCCCCGAGCCAGCAAGGCCTGTGACGCCATCCAGCGGGCTGCGCCCACCGAATCGCGGGCGGTGCCCACCACTCGCCCGGCCAGCCGCACCGGGTTGAGACCAATGGGGTCGTGCTCATCGGGGCGTTCGTGGTCGTAGCTGATGTCGTCGACGGCGATCAGCGGCGAGGAGGCGTCGGGGGAGGCATCGAGGAGCGAGGCCGACATCTTGATGCCGCCCATGCCGTCGGTGATGGCGTGATGCAGCTTCCACACCATGGCCGCCCGGTCGGTGTCGTCGGCCACGATGACGGCGAAGCGCCAGGGCGGCTTCTCGTCGGTGAAGGGCTCGTGCAGCAACTGCAGGGCCTTACGGCGAACGGCCGCCGGAGCCCATTTGCGACCGAGTGGCAGCACAGCGAGGTGGTCGTCGATGTCGAAGTCGGACACCTCGACCCAATGGTCGTCGGCCACGATCTGGCGCAGGCGCACGAAGCCCTCGGCGGTGTCGGCCAGCCGCAGCCGCAACCGCTCCATGTCGGGCCGGCTGTCGAGCATGGTGAGGTTGGCGAAAGCCGAACGAAAGCGCGGATCCCGTTCGATCGACATCATGAGCTGTTCGGTGCCCGACAACTCGTCGCGACGCAGCGATGCGCTCATGGCCATCGCCCCAGCGGCCACAGGCGGCGCACCCCTCGGGCCAGCAACACGCCCAGGGCCGCTCCGGCCACCACGTCACTGCCATGGTGGATCCGCACGTAGATTCGACTCGAGGCCACCGAGGCGGCCGCCAGGTACCAGATCGGACCCAGCGAGCTGCGTTCGCTCAGCAAACCGGCGGCCATGAACGCCGAGCTGGCGTGACCCGACGGGAAGCTGCTGGTGCGGGGCATGCGCAGGTGGTGCGGCCGCTCGACGTCGGCCGGTGCCGGGCGGCGGCGTCCGAACAGCGACTTCACCGGCCCGTTCACCAGGGCCGATTCGGCCCCCAGGGCCAACCCCTGGCGCACGGCGCTCTCGATACCGGCCGGACCCAGCCCGCGAGCGGTGCCGGCGATGTGCCAGATCAGACTCATGTCGCCGAGCTCGGACGCGGCGTAGAAGAAGCGATCGGCCGCCGGTTTGCCCCGCAGCCGGTCGAAGATCTGGTCGACGGCGTCGTCGACGCAGCGAACGAGGCCAATCGGGCTATCCGCGGGTTTCTCTGACGTCAGCTGCATGAGGAGGTGCCGTCGACCCGATCGGGTCCACGAGCGAAGCACCCTGTTCTATCGGCCAGCACTCGTCGGTACCGAGTCCGCAGGCCGGATTGCATTCGGGCGTCGGTCGCACCCGTGTGCAGCCGCGGATCACACAGGCCCTACAGTGGCCCGATGGCCAAGAAGGACGACAGCCACCTGAAGCGTGGCG
>Ga0224508_10005531_pt1 | contig 10099 bp, 13 predicted proteins | sample SF_Jan12_sed_USG_4_FD_170157 | JGI IMG/M metagenome (GOLD analysis project Ga0224508, IMG submission 170157) | Sediment microbial communities from San Francisco Bay, California, United States - SF_Jan12_sed_USGS_21 | ecosystem: Environmental > Aquatic > Marine > Sediment | place: USA... | reverse complement strand
CCCCGCTGTCGGTTTCCACGACGCGTTCACGGACCTGTCCATCGAGGACCCGGCCAACGCCGAGGACGTCATCACCGTGGGTTCGGTGCACAGGGAGCACCCTCACACATATGGTGTCAGCTACTTCTCCAGCAAGGGCCCGACCGGCGACGGCCGCGTCAAACCGGACATCGTGGCTCCAGGGGAGAAGATCTGGTCAGCGGACTTCGAGGATAGTGAGTCGCTCGTGCAGATGAGCGGCACCAGCATGGCCACTCCCGTCGTCTCGGGGGTCATCGCGCTACTCCTGTCACGGTATCCCGAGCTGAAGGAGAACTCCCGGAAGGTCAAGGAACTCCTCATGGCGACCGCGACCGATCTCGGACGCGACCGTTACTTCCAGGGGTCAGGGCTGGTCGACGCCTTGAGGCTGCTGCAAGCGGTATGACGGCGCCCAACAAGGAACTGCGGTATGCATTCCTCGACATCGGACTCGGGGACTGCACGGTCATCACCTGGGACGACCGGCACCACGCCTCGAACACGCCGGTGCCGAGGTGCATCGTCGTCGACGGCGGCAAGACCAAGGACGCAGCAAAGGTCCTCGCCAACTACTTGATCGAGGAGGAGGTGCAGCGGATCGATCTACTGGTGGTCACCCACATCGATTGGGACCACCTGGGCGGCATCGAGCAGCTGTTCAGACGAATCGACCCGTCGTACAACGGGCACGGGCCTCCCTACGACCAGCTCGCAAACCTGCGTGCGACGAACTACTGGGGTCCGCTGCCGAAGCGACCCGGCGGGTCCGGGCCCTCGAGTATCGCGCCGACCATGAGCGCTGCGGCTGTCGCGAGCGAATACAGGGCCTACATCACCAGCGTGCGGCAGAACCAGGATCTGCTTGAGGTGATCACGCCGCGGGTGGACAACCTGTACTTCCCGGCGATGGATGCAGTGCCGGGGCTGGATCTGTTCAACAACCTGCGCCTCGACCTGCTGGCGCCGGCAGAGCAGAGGTACTCGGACGAGTACGACGCGTTCGAGCCCTCCGGACTGGACACGCTCGCCATCGACGGACCGCTCGAGGCATTGACCCTGGAAGCGCTGAACGAAGCGCTGGCCGCGCTGGCGGAGGAGCGCGCCGAGCAGGCGGACACTTCCGCGAACAACCAGAGCATCGTGTTCTCGGTCACGCCGAAGGGGTTGTTCGCCGAGCACTCCGATCACAGGTTGCTCTTGACGGGGGACGCGGAGCTGGACTCCTGGACCGACATGGACGATCTGAATGCCGATCGGCTGCGAGCCCGGTACTTCAAGGTGCCCCACCATGGGGCGAAGACCGGCCTCGGTCCCGAGCCCGACGGGAACGGAGCAACGAACCAGGACGTGGGGTGGGGCAAGGTGCACCCGTTCATCAGCGTGCTGTCGGTAGGTCAGGCAAACTACGGACACCCGCATCTCGAAGTGCTGCAGAAGCTTTTCTCGATGGGTACGCACATCCACTGCACGGAGAGGAATCGGGTGGACAACCGCTGGGCGGACAACCTGAACACGAAGTATGGAGACGGTCACGGCGGCGGTGCGGGGTACTGCAAGCTAGCTGGCGGGGAGTGCCCGAAGAGCACGACCAGCTCATGGGGGCACTTCATCGTGCGGCTCACCGACACCGATCCGGAGGAGAGCTACTTCTTCTCGGGTGACGACTGTCCGTTTGACTGGCGGGACTGAGCTGAAAGCGGTGGTTCTCATTTTGCCGATCGACGCCTAGAAGAACGGCTGGAAGTGGCAGCCGAAAGCTGCCAGTCGGCTCGCGACTAGCTTTCTACATTCCGGTAGCCAGTCGGCGATCGTAAAGCTGATTTTGTTCTGAACGCCCGTCGGGGTTGAAGGTCCTTAAGCACGGGCACTTTCCCCCGCTTGATAGCTTCCCATAACCAGGCGTTGAAAATTGAAGATGAAACCGAGCATTGACCAGCCCTGCACACACACATCGTGCTTGGCATCGGCCCAATCGATGCCGACATACGCGGTAAAAGGCTTCCCCGATAACTGATTCATCATCCGTCTCCGCGGTGGTACATTAACCCCAGGGGCATGCATGCTTGAGCTCTCGAAACAAATATAGCGAGCCGGTGATGCGGCAAGCCCTGAGTATTCGTTATGAGCTCAAGCGCGCCTGCGGATCCGAGAGAAAAGCGGTAAGCGTCATGCGCGTCGGCCGAAATATTCGTGATCTGCAGGTGCATGTCCCGCCTCACTGACAGCTACCTGTCAGCTGCGAGCACTATCGCTGAAAGCAGGACGGAGTAGCTATATTTGGCCGAAAGCAGACATTCAACTCCCTCGATCTGGTGGCGCGAACTGGATACAGAGAGACTTCCTGAGTATTGTCGTGCAATCCGAATATCTACGTATCGTAGGAGGCACCGAGAGCCGTAGACTGGGGCTCGGTCACTGGGTGCTTAAATACTCCTCCAGAGTTAATGAGGCCATACGCGGGTGCTCTGTGGCTCTCTTGGTCCCCAGAGAAGAACAAGGGTGAGAATCCCGAGTCTGACTAACCAGATCACCCCTAACATGCTGATATACGCTTCAATTGCTTTTGTGCTGATCGTTCTGGCCATAGGGATCCTTTGTATTTTCGTTGCGAAATCGGCTGATGCGCTTTCTGATGCTGTAGGTGATGAGTGTTCTGGGCAGACGTACGAGGGTGAACCCCAAAGAGGCTAGCCCTTGCGGCCTCAACGTCTCAATCTTTGGAAGCTCCCCCGAGTCGCTCCACGAGCCCCCGCCAGTGGGCTCTCAATAGAGGTCAGGTCCGGCAGCTTCAGATCATGGTCCTCCCCCTCCAGAGTTTGGTGCCCCCGATTCTGCCCCAATTTGGGGCGTGATCGAGGCCCTCGGAGCTATAAACGCGGTAACTGAATGTCCGCTCTTGGCCGTTAGCGGCCGGTCGTCGGGAAGGAAAATGAACGGCAGCTTCTGGCCCTTAGCTGCCGCTCAGAATCGCGCCTTCGAAGCTAATCTGAATGTCCGCTCTCGGGGGCCGAAGCTGCAGTTCGATAGGAGTAGAATCAGGGTGTAGTCGAGCTATATCCCTAGACTAGTAGAGCATGCAATTTACCCAACTCATGTCTGTCGCCGGATACGCAATCGAGGCGGTTGGCGTATTCGTAATCGTTGTAGGCTCATGCATTTGCTCTGCCGTTTTCATTCGTACTTTTCGACATCTACCTGAGGGTACTGCATACAGCACATACCGACGGCAGCTAGGGCGATCCATCATTCTAGGTCTAGAGTTTCTAATTGCCGGCGATATCATACGGACCGTTGTGGTCGCAGATACGCTAGAGAACATTGCTGTCCTCGGGCTAATCATATTAATTCGCTCTTTTCTCAGCGTAACGCTTCACCTCGAAGTCGAAGGGCGGTGGCCATGGGAAACAGATAAGCGCGGCTGACCGCTGAGATTCGAACGCCGGGAACGAGGATCGGGGGCGATGCTTGGGGGGCCTATAAGCAGTCGGCTCCACAAGCTTCCGTCGATTGGATGAAGCAGAATGTCGTTAACCGTTAACGAATGACCGCTTTTGGCGAAAGCAGACATTGGGGCCGAATCTGATGACCAATAAAACGACGCGGCCTATATGCTTTTGGGCTCGGGAAGCTAGGTAACAGTCAACGATGCAAGGCTTTCTCGTCAGAACGGCAGTAACCGCGGTTGGATTGGCGTTAGCCGCGTGGATTATCCCGGGTATTACCGTGACTGGCCCCGGTACGTTGCTAGTCGCCGCGTTATTGATAGGAATCGTAAACGGTTTCGTACGCCCGGTTGTCGTCCTACTTACGCTGCCACTGACCATAGTGACATTCGGTCTATTCCTGCTCGTGGTCAATGCCGGTATGTTCGGGCTCGTCGCGTGGATGCTGGCTGGATTTTCAGTGAGTGGATTTTTCGCTGCGTTGTTCGGTTGGGCTATCGTCTCGATTTTCGCATGGGTCGCGTCATGGTACATCGGACCAGATGGCCGTTACGAGGTTATAGTCATCGAGAGACGCAGCCCTTGATGCAGCGACTGGGATGTCCGCTTTTGGTCGTTAGCTGCCGTTCGGATCAGTGATCGGGTTGGTGTGGAGCGATAAGAATGCCGGGTGTTGGAACCTGTGACCGCTTCTATGCGAGTTAGAGAACTATGATCAGTTCGGCGATGCTATTCGTTGGATCGGCAATATTAGTTGCCTGGGGAGTAGCCCATATAGCAATACCGACAAAGAACATAGTGAAGGGGTTTGGGCCGATCTCGACAGACAACAGGCGTATTCTGCTCATGGAGTGGCTAATGGAGGGCGTTCTGCTTGTTTTCGTGGGGCTGCTCGTCACACTTGTTCGCGCTTTCGCGCCTGAGGAGGAAATTACGCCGACCATGGTCTATCGTGGCTCAGCGCTAGTATTGGTCGTTATGGCAGGCATCTCACTGGGAACGGGTGCCCGGACGACAATAGGACCAATGAGGCTGTGCCCCGCCATCTTCGTGACAGTCGCGATACTCTTTTGGGTAGCGACCGTCATATAGCTCTGGGCACGTCGTTAATCAACGTTAACGAATGTCCGCTATTGGCCGGTAGCGGCCGTCCGTTAACCGTTGATATGCACGCCGCTGCATATCTGGGGAAAGGACTATGGTCTGTTAGCGACTAGGGGAAGTTGATGAAAAAAAATTCTAATCGATTCAGCTTGGAAGGGCTGAGCGCAGTTGTCACGGGCGCGTCCTCAGGTCTTGGGGCCTATTTTGCCCATGTCCTGGCAGATGCCGGAGCCAAGGTCGTAGTTACTGCGAGAAGAAAAGAGAAATTACGCGCAGTGGCAGATGAGATAGAGGCTTCCGGGGGGCACGCCGTCCCAATGGAGTGCGATGTGACCGACAGTTCTCAGGTTGCAGAAACAATGCAAAACGCCTGGGATGAACTCGGTCGCCTTGACATTTTGGTTAACAACGCCGGTATCGCTATTGAGGCTGGCGTCCCGGAGAAACAGCCATATGAACTCTTCGAGCAGGTTGTGCAGACAAACCTAATCGGCCTGTGGTACTGCTGTAAAGAAGCAGGTGCGCGTATGCTCGCTGACGGGGAAGGCGGCTCAATTATCAACATCGCGTCCATACTCGGCTTGGGAGGCGGATGTGATCATCCGCCTGGTTACCAGTCGACCAAGGCCGCAGTAATTGACCTCACTCGTAATCTGGCATGTAGCTGGGCCGACCGGGGTGTTCGCGTCAATGCGATAGCGCCAGGCTATTTTCCGAGTGAATTGACTGACCCGTTCTTCCGCGTCGATGGATTTATGGATTACGTCAACGCATCAAGTCCAACTGGCCGGATAGGGCAGGTAGAGGAGCTGGCAGGCCCTCTGCTTCTACTCGCATCGAATGCCGGGAGCTACATTAATGGTCATACGCTCGTCGTTGACGGCGGCTATACGGCTAGTATCGGGCAGAACCGCTTCAGTGAAGATGTCTATCGTGGGCTCGAAGAACTAGTGGGAGATCAGGCGGTACCCATTAAGCCCTGAGGCGTGTGAATGACCGCTTTCTCGAAAGCAGACATTCAGAATGTGTGTGTTGGGACCGAGCTGGACGTCTGCTCCTGGCCGAAAGCGGACCTGAGACATATAGGCAGCAGCCTTGGGAAGCGTTCTAGTTAAGTCGATTCTGTTGGGCCTGGCGACCGGCGTGGCCGCCGGGACGTTGAGTGCCGTCTTCGGCCTTCCGGGTTCGATAACTGCTGGAAACGGTCGGGGTCACCGGCGTCGTTTCCGGCAGCATGTGCGCGAAACACTACGCTCGTAAGGACGAATCCGAGTAACCGCTATGTTCATCGGCCTAGTTTCCCCTCGACACCGGCTGATTGGATTGGTCGCTGCAACTGGCTGGATGGGCGTCGTCTCGGGAGTCGTCGGAATCGAGGCTCTATGGAACACGCTAAAGTGACCGGTTCTGGCCGTCAGACGGGCGCGGAATCGGCATCAGCCGAATGTCCGCTGGCCGAAAGCGGACGTTCCTACGAAACAGAAGCAACCGCCACGCCCCTTCGGGCGAGCGCCTGAACGCTCCAACTTTCGATCTGTGGATCGTCGCAATTCAGCGACATATTGTCGAAGCCTCAGGTATGAGGTTAGATGATGCTGAGAGCTTAATAATCAAAACAAAAGAAGAAACGAGGGAGCGCTCATGGCGGAGTTCATCCCCGCTACGTTCAGCGAGTGCCTAAAACAACTCGACCAAGAGCAACTTGGGAGCACTCGGAAGGAGGCCAAGAAACAAATTGCCTTTCTTGGGGGTTCGGATGCCTCTGGCCGATGTTGGTTAATCGTTGTTATGAGAGCGTTGGCTTTGATCCTTTTGCCAATGGGTTTCGGTTGCGCTAGTTTCGAACGCGCTGATTTACTAGATGGGGAACTGTTTGTTTCTGAAGGCCACAAACACGTGGTTAGTCTAGATTCTGACGAGATCTACTCTTTCCGAATCAAGTTTGGTGCAAACATGCAGGTATATGATGCAGTTGCCGAACAGAACTTCAAAACGCAGAATCGAATGCGTTTGCATCGACTACGGGAATCAGAATAGGGAAAACATTTGGTGGCGTTAGGCCTCCACCTCTACTTCCGACTGTCGAACCAACTGTGTAAGCGCCATGACGGCCCCTGACGAGTACCTTCGCACCCCCCACACCCGCCGCCCGTCGCACCGTCCGTGGCACAAAGAGAAACCCCGCCACGAGGGCGGGAGTGTATCTCGACAAACGTCTGTTCACGAAGGCCAGTCTGGGTGTATGTCGCAGGTCCACCTGTGGGCCCAAAGATCGAGACAACGACGACGCCATCGTCTCCTTGCTCAATTCGACTGGCCGAGAGATGGATGAAGGTCGCCGAATCCGGAACGCCTTCGGTGCCAAAGGTAACCATTTGGCTTTATCGTTATTCTTCTCAGCCAGTGTACACTCGGCGTCAGCAGCCGGCCCCGTTTCTGACGCCCCAACACCCGTCGCCGGAAGTACCCATCCGGCTATATGGTGTGGCGGGTGCTCCCTTTAATTTCAATTCCGAGGATTAAGCAGTGTCGAAACAACATCCAATGCCTTCACGGCTAGGGAACCCCGAGCGTGAACGGCCTCGTTGGAGCCGTATTGGAGACGCCGGTAATCGCTTCGTCGTTCTGGAAAACATCAAACAGCAACTCGGTCGTCATTCCGTCTCCGTGGGAAGCGAGTGGCGCTGTAACCGCAGGCGTGTCTCAGCATATGCCAGCCGGAGCGTCTGTTCCCCAAGCCCTGCCTCATACAGACTACGGTAGATCAGGGATTGTTTGTCCCTCGACCGTTGCGATCTGCCCAGCAGACCCCAAAATGCTGGAGCTAAGGGCCCGCGCCTCGTTATTTTCTCCTCCACTGACGCTGGATGCTTCGCCAAAGGCTCTGTTGCCAACTCCACCGCTGACGCTAGCGTGCCGGTTCTCCGCGCGGTTGGCCCACCCTCCGCTTACGCTTGTAAACGGCTCACGCGTGGTATTGCCTTCCCCGCCGCTGATGCTCGAGTGTGGACCACCGGCCGTGTTGTCGGAGCCTCCGCTGACGCTGGCCCAAGGGCTAGCGATGGCGTTTTGGAAACCCACAACAAGTCCGCCGAATTGGCTGTAATTGTGGTTGTCGCCGACGACCAGATTGTGAGATCCAGTCTTGTTAGGCTCGTTCACACGTGGCGCGTTGTAGCCTACGATGAGGTTGCCGAACCCGTTGATGGAATTGGTAATTCCTCCCCCGTTGCGTATATGCACGTTGCAGCCATTGAAAATAAAGTCGTTGGTGCCGCTGGCACCAGATACACACGCCACCCTGTTCAAGATTTCCTGATTCTGCTTCACCAAATCAGCGATCATCTCCTGTTGCCCGGCATTTTCTGCGAGAAGATCCACGACTGTTGACTCAAGCGCCGTCACTCGTTGCGTTAGCGCCGGTAAACCACCCGCTCGATTACCTTGTGCGAATGTGGATTGGTACCCCCCAAGCCACACAACTGTGCCCATAACAATGGCTATAGCATTCTTCATAATGATCTTCCCAGATTGTTGATGCCGCTCCCGTCTTCAGGCGGGGTTTGGCTTTGTTGATGTTCTTCTCAGCCAGTGTACCCCGCCGCTGGAGTACCCCAGGCTATATGGTTGGCGAGTGCCGGGGCTGTAGGGGACTGTCACAATGACAGGGGCAAGGGGCGAGTGGCGAATGTGGACAAGAGAGCCAGATACTCGCGCTGCCTCCTAGCGCCCATCAGATCTCGGGAGTTGAATGTCTGCTTTCGGCCAAAAGCGGTCATTCGGGATCATTCCGTCCGAAGGAGAGGCTCGATCTCCGTCAGCCAATTCTCGACGACAATGATCTGGGGTGTTGCGGACGCGTCCTCGACTGGCTTGATCATCAGGAACCTCTCACCATCCGGCGAGACATCGTAGTTCGGTCCTCCCTGGACCAGAGTGTAGTTACCCTCGAACATCACCTCCGAGCTGCCCACTAGGAAGCTCGGATCGGTTTCGACACCGACCGCGATCATGGCTTGGTCGGCGCGGTAGAAGAGCTCATCCCCATTAGGATTCCATAGCGGCTGAGTGCCCCCGCCCGTGGATACTTGCCAGCGGCCCGCGTTTATGTCGGGGAACGGCCGCACGTAGATCTCTTCGTCACCCGATTCGTCGGAGACGTACGCCAGCCAACGCCCGTCGGGAGATACTGCGGGGTAGGACTCTTCGAATGCCGTCTCCAACAGCGGCGCTGCCTGTTCTTCTTCGAACCGGAACATCCCGATGTCATCACCATTCCCCGGCGTCATCGCTCCGTAGTACAAGAACCCCGTCGCGTCCGGCAAGAAAGATGCGGGAAACATCTGACCGTTACCCTGTATCAGCTGCTCCGGTGAGCCTGTACCATCCGCTGCCCGCGAAAACAGGGTCGTGATCGTTGCGGATCCGGCCCCTTGCGACAACGAATACGCAATACGCTGCCCATCAGGCGACCATATGGGGGATTCGTCCTGTCCGGGATCGAACGTCAGGCGTGTCAGAATCGCGCGCGACAGATTCAGGGTCCAGAGGTCGAGGTCTTGGTCGCGGATATCGAGGGCGACAGTCACGCCATCGGGAGAAATTCGAGGCTTAGTGTAGGTTCGAGGAGGACCAGCATCGATAGGTTCCTCATTACCTTCGCGGTCCACCCACACCAGCGAGCGGGTGTCCGTCAACACGGTGCCCGTCGCGTAGGCTAGCGTCCCATCGTTTGAAACGGCGTAGTTGGCCCAGCCGTTCCCGACGCGCAGGATGCCTTGTACCAACGGTATGGCGCCACCGGATACGGTCAACGTATCCAGATCGAACGCGACGGCAAAGAGCCCGTCCCCGATGATGTAGACGAGATGCCCCGTGGGCAGGTAGTGGGCTTCGCTGCCGCCAACGAGGACGGTCCGCTCGCCTGTAGACAGCGACTCCACCGCGAGTTGAGCCGTGTCGTCGTCACCTGGTATCTGCACCGTGAATAACACGGAGTCCCCGTCCGGGAGGAGCTCCGGGCTGTAGATCACCTCGCCTTCCGCGACAGGGATGATCAGTTCGGGTGTGCCGCCGTTGGCGGACACGCGGTAGATACCTTCCCCCGATTGGCCGAAGAGAATCGTGCCATCCGCTTCCCAACGCATTCCGAAGGGATTGCCCACGCCTTCGGTGATCACCACCGGTGCTCCGCCGCTGATGGCGATGCGTTCGAGCTGCCCCCCCGCTGGCACATACGCCACCCACTGCCCGTCGGGCGAGAAGATCGGGGACGACACGCCAGGTCCGGGAATCAATCGCGCCTCGAGCTCGTCCATCGCCCGCACGTATAGACCGTCTGTCGTGTTGTAGAGGAAATGGCGGCCGGTCGGTGAGAGTGTGAGGAAGTGCCGCTGCCCTGGGGCAAGGAGCTGTTGCCCGGCTGGGAGATCGTAGTCGAAACGCACCACGGATGGTGGCTCGGGTTCGGGAGCCAACCAAAGGACTCCGATGACCAGGCCCATGAGAATCGCTCCGACGCCCGTCACCGC
>Ga0224508_10005530_pt1 | contig 10100 bp, 9 predicted proteins | sample SF_Jan12_sed_USG_4_FD_170157 | JGI IMG/M metagenome (GOLD analysis project Ga0224508, IMG submission 170157) | Sediment microbial communities from San Francisco Bay, California, United States - SF_Jan12_sed_USGS_21 | ecosystem: Environmental > Aquatic > Marine > Sediment | place: USA: California... | reverse complement strand
ATTTAATCTCTCAATATCCCCCGCTGATCTCATCTTATTGCTTCCGGAGATCTTTCTCACGATCTGGCTATGCGTCATCCTTGCGCTAGATTTCTCCGTTAAACGCATTACGCATCAACAACTGGGTCATTTAAGTATCGCGGGTTTAGGCATCACAGCCCTCATGCTATTGGTCTTTGACCAAAACGGCACGACTGGTGCGCTCTTCAAAAATATGTACGTGCTCGACCACATGGCCATATTCTTTAAGATTCTTATTGTAGGCGCCTCCGCTCTTGTTTTATTTATATCTATTGATTACGTGCGTGAATTCCGCTTCTTTAAGGGTGAATACTACTTCATGGTCCTCATGTCCGCGGTCGGCATGATGTTCATGGCTTCTTCAAACGACCTGTTATCTGTCTTCGTCACCTTGGAATTTTCCACCTTTGGTTTTTACGTCTTAGTGGCTTATCTCCGGGATGATCAACGATCTTCCGAGGCAGGATTAAAATTCTTCATCCTCGGGGTATTTGCCGCAGGCCTTTTAGCCTATGGCATTAGCTTGGTCTATGGAGAAACAGGAACTCTGGTCTTTTCAGAAATGTCTGGCACATCAGGCAGCTATGGGTTGGCCATCGGGTTCATTCTGATTTTTGCCGCGTTAGGATTCAAAATCGGCGCGGTGCCCTTCCACGCGTGGATTCCTGACACCTATCAGGGTGCCCCCACTCCCGTCACAGCCTTTTTGTCCATTGCACCAAAAGTGGCGGCCTTGGCCATTCTGCTCAGAATGTTTTTTGTGGCTTTGGCTTCATTCAAGCCCATGTGGGTCCTGCTCTTTGTGGTGGCCTCGATCGCTTCGATGACTTACGGCAACATTGTGGCCATCGCTCAAAAGAACATTAAGCGACTGCTGGCCTATTCTGGGATCGCACAAATCGGGAATATTATGATTGGATTAGCGGCAGGAACCAAGCAGGGCAGTGACGCCATCATGTTTTACTTGCTGACTTATATGTTTGCGAATTTAGGTGCCTTCGCAGTGGTCATTGCTGTTAGTCAGGTGATTAAGAGTGATGAAATAGAAGACTACAATGGCCTGAATCGACGCTCACCTTTCTTGGCTGCCGCCATGCTCCTCTTTTTGTTGTCATTGGCTGGAGTTCCCCCCCTGGCTGGCTTTATTGGCAAGATTTATTTGTTTATCGCGGCCATGAACCAAGAACTGTATACATTGCTGATTGTCGGACTCATCAATATTGTCATCTCCATGTACTACTACCTGATCGTCGTCAAAAAGATGTACATCAACGAACCCACCGACCCTTCTCCCATCACCACATCCCTGCCCATTAAAGTCGCCGTTTACGCTGGCATTGCAGGAACCCTAATATTAGGTATCTACCCTGGCCCCTTCATCGACTGGGCCGTCAACGCCACTCTCATGTTCTCCAATATTGCGGGTCCCACGGCTTCCCTACCCATTCTTCCAGGTGGATGACCTATTATCTTTGTGCCTAATGCAGATTTTCCCGTGAGGGGGCTAGGCCCGCCAAGCCAAAAACTGATTGGAGTTAAATTTGAGAGAATGGGCGACGGAAGGTTTGAAAAAAATTCTACATTCGCCAGTAGACGAGTATTTCGAGGGGATTGATGCCCTGGAGTTGCCAGAGCGCGCCGCTAACAACTGAAGCTGCTATCAAGATAAAAATCAGCAACCCCAGAAGGATAGACTTTTTTCTGCTTCGTGGATAGCGGGGTAGAAAGGACTCGATTTCCTCGCCAAATGAAGAATCCTGCCAAAGCTGAGACCGTCCTCGTGGAGATGCCGAAACATTTCCCCTCTTGACCTGATTGGGTAACGACCCCAAGGGTCTTTCCACGCTACGTCCCACCTTGCTAGCAGGAACGACCGCTTCCTGATGAGCGCCCGCCTCCAGGGGTCTTTCCATGCTACCTCCCGCCTTGTTAGCAGGAACGACCGCTTCCTGATGAGCGACCGCCTCCAGGGGTCTTTCCACGCTACGTCCCACCTTGCTAGCAGGAACGACCGCTTCCTGATGAGCGACCGGCTCCAGGGGTCCTTCCATGCCATGCCCCGCCTTGCTAGCAGGAACGACCGTTTCCTGATGAACGACCCGCTGATCCAGGAGTCTTTCCACGCTATGCCCCGTGTTGCTGGTAGGGACGACCGTTTCCTGATGAACGACCCGCTGATCCAGGAGTCTTTCCACGCTATGCCCCGTGTTGCTGGTAGGGACGGCAGCCCGATGATCAGTCAACAACTCTTTCTCCTGGCGCACCTTCCTGGTGTAGGGAGTTCCGCAATGCGTGCATAACCAGGTTTCTTCGATAGTATTCCCATTGGTCGTTTGATGTGTCTGTTCGCCCATTAGGGTTACTCCACAATGCGGGCAGGTTTGGGCCCGTTTAGAAACCGAACAGCCGCAATCAGGACAGGCATGGAGCTTGGTTCCCGCCTGACCTACCCCACGAGCTTGCTTACCAGGAAAGGGAAGCGCACATTGAGGACAAGCGAGCGCATGAGTGGAAACTTCTTTTTGACATTCCGGACAGGATACTAGGGCCATCGTATTGAGTTCCATTCCGTTGTTAACACATCAACTTACCGTATAGGCATATCTCTTCGCCATAGTCTTAAGCAAAGTCGATACCCCCAAGAGCCGAATGAGAAATCTCCATAGATTCAAGAATGTTAAAATTCATCATCTCGGAAATCTCTCTCTAACTGCATGCTCTTTCCTTCAACTATTCTCTCTAATCTGATTTGCTTTTCTCAAGGGTATTCTTGTTCGCCTTTGTATTTGAATTATTTGATTTTCCCACTGTTTCCCCAAATAGTCCAAATTATGTAACACTTCCTCATCTTCTCAGACTGATCAAGAGGGAGTTATTTGACCTTCTTGGCATAATTTGTTTATAGATTGCGGGTTTAGGAAAAGATCTTTGGATTAGTCCAACATTCTAATGAGGGTGCTATGGCCAATGTAAACGAGCAAGAGTATTCCATTACCCAATCTGTTAGCCAACGCTATGCTAAAGCTGTCACCAATGGCGAACAGATGTGCTGTCCTACCGGGTATAACCATGAAGATTTGGGACAATTTATCCCCGAGGCGGTATTGAAAGTCTCGTATGGCTGCGGTACACCGGTTGGCCTTTCCACCGTCAAACCAGGCGAGGTGGTCTTAGATATCGGCTCTGGAGGGGGCATCGATTGCTTTGAAGCCTCCCGTAAGGTTGGGTCAAGCGGTAGGGTAATCGGCATCGACATGACCGATGAAATGCTGTCTCTCGCTCGCACTCACGCCCCAACCGTCGCCAAAAACTTGGGCTATCCTGTGTCCAATGTGGATTTTCGAAAAGGGTTGGCGGACGCCATGCCGGTAGAAGACAATCAGGTTGATCTCATTATTTCTAATTGCGTCATCAACCTCGCGCCTGACAAGAAGAAGGTGTTTCGAGAAATGTTTCGGGTTCTTCAACCCGGTGGGCGGTTTACGATCTCAGACATTGTAGCGGATCAAGCCATTCCTCAATACATGATTCACGATAGCGCCAAATGGGGAGATTGTTTATCAGGCGCGCTGACGATTCAAGGCTATTGGGGTGGATTGCGAGAAGCCGGCTTTCGGGGTCTGCACCAGGTTACTGTGATTCCCTGGAGAGTTATCGATGGGATCCACTTCGTTTCCGTGACACTGACGGGCTATAAAACAGCCGTAGCATCCTCTTTCCCTTCACCGGCTTTTGCCACCTTAACAGGCCCGTTCTCCCAAGCTCAGGATGAGTCAGGCACGACATTCCACCGCGGCGCACCTCAAGAAATTGATGAACAGACCGTTAATTTATTGTCCCTGCCATCGTATAAAGAACACTTTGTTATGGCTGATCGCCCAATCGCTCTGACAGCCAAAGATCCGCAGCTGCTTGCTGTATTACCGGAGGAAGGTCCTTGTATTTGGGAAGGCCACTTTGCTATTCACACCGGCCCATTTTTAGCCGTCAGTGACGATGACCAGCATACGTACCGATGCGGGGAACCATTGGAAATCTGTTCGAAAACACTCAAAGTCCTACAACACCCTCGATATCAATCTTCATTCGGAACCATCAACCGAGCTCAAGAAGCTGCAACTGCCGAACCTGTGATTTGTGGCACCTCCACTGAATGTTGTTAAGAACGCTCGGCATAAATCGCCATTTCGCGTAAAATGAAAAAATTCGCATTGTTGCCTCTCTTCAACTGAGCCCGCCATATGCCAAATTCACCTCTTTCTCTTATCCCATATCCATCTTCTTCTATAACCACGCCCTCGTTTGAAGACACCTTGGCCTCCCATGGGCAGGAAATGTTCACAGCTAAAAGCGTTTCTACCCTTCAGGTGAATGTGGGAAAAGTTTGCAACCAAACTTGCCATCATTGTCATGTGGATGCTGGGCCTCAACGAACCGAAAGTATGACCAAAGACACGATCGACCAGATCATAGAGGTCTTGGACCGAACTCCACAGATTTCCACCGTAGACATTACTGGGGGGGCTCCGGAGATGAACCCCCACTTTGAATATTTGGTTCGGCAATGCCGGATTCGAGATCGAAAAGTCATCGACCGATGCAATCTGACCGTTTTTTATGTCAAAGGGAAATCGCACCTTCCTGAATTTTTAGCTGAGCAAGGGGTCGAAATCATTGCGTCACTTCCTTGTTACCAGGAAGCCAATGTGGACCAACAGCGTGGCAAAGGCGTCTTTGACCGCAGTATCAGCGCGATACAAACATTAAATAGGCTAGGGTATGGGAAAATCGGAACTGGCCTTAACTTGCATCTGGTCTATAACCCCCAGGGGGTTTCTCTTCCACCCCCGCAAGGGGAATTAGAACAGGACTATAAAGAAGAGCTGATGAGTCGGTATGGAATTCAGTTCAATCGACTGATGACCATTACGAATATGCCGATCAGTCGCTTCTTGGAGGATCTACGCGAGGCTGGCCAAGTTGAGGCGTATTACACCCTCTTGGTGAATAGCTTCAATGAAGCCACCGTTGAAGACCTCATGTGCCGTTCGTTAATCAGCGTGGGATGGGACGGTCGGCTGTCTGACTGTGATTTCAATCAGATGCTGGATTTGCCTCTTCAGAGTGATTCGCCACAATGGATCGGAGATTTTAAACTCGCCGCATTAGAGGATCGGCGTATCGTGGTGGGTTCTCATTGCTTTGGATGCACGGCAGGAGCTGGGTCATCCTGTGGCGGGGCCCTTGCCTAAGCTTTTCTTCTAGGCTTCTAAACAATTCCCCGACTTTTTTCTTTGATCACCACACAACTTTGGCCTTTTCACCCTACGTCTTACCTTCACGCCTGAAGTGTTTGGCGCAATCCTGGCTGCAGAAATAATACCGCTGCCCACTGACATCCTCGGTAATAGCGGATCCCGCAGCCACATACACCTTACACACAGGGTCTTGGACCATGACATCCTTCCCTGGAGTCGCCTCTTCAGGCTTGTGCTCTATCCACGCGCGAGCGGCACGCCGGACCATATAAAACAGGATAACGAGCAAAATGAGGATAATGATGATTTTATACATATCGCTTGTTCCTTTACTTTTTCCTTCAACAACCATCATAACTCAATGGTGCCTGTTTTTCGAGTTGACGCCACTGCCCCTTAACCCTTGACCTCCTTAGGTATGAAAGAAAGTTCGATGTGTGCATTGGCGGATCTTCCATTGCTGAAACCTTTCTCGACTTGATAGGATTTTCTCTATGCTTTCCATCCGATCGGGCCACCAGCCCGACATATCCTACGGACTCCAGATCTGTGTTTTGCTATTTTTTATAGGGGTATCCGGGTGTTTCTCACCTCATCATTCACCAGGAACCCTTGTGGATCTGACTTACCCGTTCGACGAAGACACGATCTATTGGCCAAACAATGCACCCTTTCATTGGGAAAAATCGAGTTGGGGGCATACCCACCAAGGGCACTGGTATGCCTCGGGAGTATTTTCAGCATCCGAACATGGGGGAACACACCTTGATGCCCCCATCCATTTTGGTGAATTTGGGTGGACTGTCGATGAAATTCCTTTAACCCATTTAACGGCAGAGGGCATTGTCTTGGATATCCGATCACAAGCCGGTTCAAATCCAGATTACATGCTTCAGGTAGAAGACATCGCACAATGGGAAAAGCAACATGGGGCCATCCCGAAGGATTCTATTGTTTTTCTCTTGACCGGCTGGGGCCAATATTGGCCGAACGCTTCTCGCTACCTCGGCAGCCGCACGCCCCATGATTCCACCACCCTTCATTTCCCAGGTTTCTCGAAGGAGGCCGTTTTCTTTTTGGTGAACCAACGAGATATTTTTGGAATTGGAATTGACACGGCCAGCATTGACCCAGGGCAATCAACAACCTTTCCCGCGCATCAAGTCCTTGGGCGAACCAATCTTTTTGCCATAGAAAATGTGGCCAATTTGGAGCAATTGCCCCCTCAGGGGGCCTCAATTACCGCGTTGCCCATGAAGATAAAAGGTGGGACTGGAGCACCGGTGCGAGTCATGGCACTCCTGCCCTAATACAAATATTCCTTTCCAGAATGGAAAGTTACGCCACAATTTTTAGAGAAAGAACAACCTATGGTTACCATCGCATTAATGGGAGATTTGCAGACCACTGAAGGAGAGCGTGCATTAGGGTGCGAGGTGGAAGATTCCATCACCGTCAAACAACTCATCCGGAAACAAGGCAAACCCTTGCGAGAAATTTTTCAATTATTAAAACAGAAAAAAGTGATGGTGACGGTCAACAAACGCATTGCCAGTGAATCAACCGAAATTTACGATGGTGATGTGGTTCATATCGTGGCCCATGACGGCCTTGGGCGAAGTGGGTTGACTCCAGCCATGTACTAGGGAATGGAAGATTAACAGACAAAAGCAGGGCCAGAAACCCTGGCCCTGCTTTTAAAATGTTTGTCTTTTACTGAAGACCGGAATGAGGGGTTTACCGGTTTGAGGGACAAAACACAAAAGAGAAGCGTAAGCCAACTCTCTTATTTTTTTACCCCAAGAATGGCATCCTTGGCGGCTTTTGCCACTCGGAATTTTACAACTCTTTTGGCAGGAATTTTAATTGCCTCTCCAGTTTGAGGGTTTCGACCCATTCTGGCTTTGCGGTGTGCGAGCACGAGCTTCCCGATTCCAGGAACCACAAACGCGTTCTTGGCTTCTTTGTAAGCCAAGGCCGCGAAATCATCAAGAATTTCTGTAGCGGTTTTCTTCGTGATATCCGCTTTTTTGGCCAGGTGATCGGCAATCTGCGACTTCGTCATGGCTTTTCCCATACGGACCTCCTCCTCACATTAAAGATGATTAGTAACACAGCCCATTTGGTTTTTCAGAATTTCAAGGAAGGGATGCCTTGTTTGCAACCTTCAGTCAAGGTAAGACAGGAACACGTGTTCCTCTTCTAACAACGGCGCCAGAGTCTACCGAAAGACGTAAATACTGTCAACCAAAAAACAAGCCTGGCGCGAAGAATATTCGTTTGAGGATAAATTCATTGGAGATCTTGCCTTGCTGCCTTGGCTTTTCCCACGGTAAAGTAGGGAGGTGATAAGGATTGAACAAGATCATACGTATTCGTCATGGGTTAGATTTACATTTAATAGAGAGATGAGGCATTAATTATTATGGGAAAAGAATTACCGGTTATTCCCAACCCCCAACAATCAGAGACTGAAGAAAAAGAAGAACTGGTCTATTCTCGGGTCTTTTGTACTCGCGAAGACAGTCCTCCATTACGCCTTCTTTTGGATTTTCTCAAATCTAAAAACCAAATCCCCCTGATTCCAAAAATGGAACAAGAAGCATTGGAGGATTGGGATTGGGTCCACATCTCATTAGGCTACAATCGAGAACGCCAACCCATTCGGCTCTTTTGTATACGAAATCGAGGCGCCTACAAAGATGTCTTTGAGACTGAACAAACAGGGTTTACTAACCGACTCTCTGCCTTTGACGACGTCGAAGCACAAATTGCCCGTGAATTCATCGGCAAATCTCAATTCATTGCGACCACCCAAATGGTGAAAAACGACATCTCTGACGAGGGCTATGATTTTAACGGCTGGATCTTGGAATTTTTCCAAGAAAATTGCAATGGGATTGTGCAAATCGATGGGCAAGGGTTTTATTCCCCAAAGGGCGAACTCGTGGTGGATATGGAAGAGGCCATCGAATCGGGAAAAGATATCGGCCCAACGCCCAAAACGGATGAGTCATCATAAGAATCCATATTCTCCCTTAGCAAAAATAACGCTCAGCTAAAATGAAGAGCTTGATTCATGGCCTTCTCATAGGTCTGCTGAGGAATGGCTTCCAAACCGTTTCGATAGCCCCATCCATCTTTCAGTACCTCAACCAAAGCCCCTTTATCAAACAAAGAAGGATCCTGGACCACATCTTCACGGCATACCAAAATATCGGCCCGGCATCCTTCAACCAATGTCCCCGTGTCAGTTAAGCCCAGTTGGTCCGCTGCCAGTCCCGTTGCACCGTACCAGGCCAATAGTGGAGAAACGCCCTCCTGAATCAACGCTGCTAATTCCATATAATTTCGACCATGCATATCAGGTAAAACGGGATCCGTCCCGGCCAACAATTTCAAGCCACTGGCTTGGGCCGCATACACAGCCCTAGCATGGCTCTCCGCCACCGCTTGGACTTTAGATGTAATAAATTCATTGAACTCATCAGATTGAGCCAGTCGTTGACTGACCCAAGAGGTGGGCGTGACCGTACAGCCTTTTTCATAGGCTAGTTCCGCCAACGTTTCGTCCATAAACGAAATATGTTGAAGGTCTTTTACCCCTGATTCTATCGCTAAGCGAATGCCACTTTGACTATGAGCATGCGCCGCTACATACATGCCCCGGCCTGCCGCTTCGTCACAAATGGCCTCCATTTCTTCCACCGTAAAATCGCGATGTTCTAAGTGATCAGTTGGAGAAATCACACCAGGGCTGGCACAAATTTTCACCAGATCGCCCCCACAAGCAGCAATTTCTCTCACCCGCTTTCGACATTCCCAGGGTCCATCCACGATGCTGGAAGGACGCCCGGGACCCGCAGGCCAAAGCCGAGACAGCTCCCCACAGCAGCGGTCCGGACCTCGAAAATCGGCATGCCCCCCGGTCGTCGACAACATACAAATAGCCAGTTGTAAGCGCGGCCCGAGTAGCACCCCCTGCTCTACTAGCCGCTTCAAGACCTGAGTGGCGCCCCCAACATCTCTGAGTGTCGTCACTCCACCATGCACTAGCGTCCGATAAAGAATACGCTCCGTCCAAAACGGCGCCTCCGAGGAATTCATTCGGTCCAGATTCTCATTCCCAACACCCCACAACGTCACATGGCCATGGCAGTCAATCAGGCCTGGAGTCACGGTATAGGCAGAACAGTCAACACGCTGCACCTCGGCCCCATGAGGATGCTTGGGATTGTGAGGTTGTATGGCTTTGATCATTGGGCCATCAACCCAGACGTCCATCCTTTCCTGTATGGCCTCAGCCGTAGCCGACGTCCCGTCATACAATTTCTGAATATTTGAAAGAATAATCATGAAAATCCTTTAAAGGTAATAAACGGACAGTTTCCGCAATATTAATATCTTCCTCTGCTCTAGACAAATCATCAATTAGCGGTGGGAGGAAGAATCGTTAAGGGCGGATAGCCTATTTCTGATCCAGATTGGGTCTAACCTGTACCTATGAGGACATTTCTTAAAAACCGGACAACTCAATTGCTGGTAATTCCCTTGTTTTCTGCTTTCGGTTGAAAAAGCAAAAAGATACCCACCAAGCCTGTTTTATTTTGTAATGTTGTCAACCGATTGCTTCATGAAGCGTTATAGCAAGGAAGAGTACAGCATGGACCTAACCAATTACCCCTAACTTGGAGGAAAATGTATGAAAACGCACATTTGGACAATTGCAAGTTTGCTGACCTTGGCTGTTGCAACGCCAGCCTTGAGCCAGGATCAGGGAGATCGGATCGATCGGCACCTTGATCGAAAGGGCGATGATCG
>Ga0224508_10005529_pt1 | contig 10101 bp, 12 predicted proteins | sample SF_Jan12_sed_USG_4_FD_170157 | JGI IMG/M metagenome (GOLD analysis project Ga0224508, IMG submission 170157) | Sediment microbial communities from San Francisco Bay, California, United States - SF_Jan12_sed_USGS_21 | ecosystem: Environmental > Aquatic > Marine > Sediment | place: USA... | reverse complement strand
GTAGCGATACAAGCGCGACAGCCTGAGAAAAATTTGGTGTCGATTTTTCCATAATTTTCTATCCGACTTGACGTTGTTTCGTGTGCTCTAGACCAGCGAGCTGATTTGCAGCGAGCGTCACAGAACGCCTGCCCCTCGACCCACTGGAGACATACACGAAGCAGCGCGGTGCCCCCAGTAAATCCGATACCTTGCTTTTTCGAATTGTGACTGAGAGCACGGTCGGAGCCTCCGCTTGCCAGTCCTGTTCACTCTCCGGCTTGTGCGGATAGGAACTTGGGACCAGCTGCATTCGGTCGGTAACGATCTCTTCGGTCTTGTAACGCTTTCTCGCCATCACTGGTCCTCCCCGATTCCCACACTATCAGGGTGGACCAATTCAATGGGGGGTGGCCCGCCTCGACACGGAGATCAGCCAGCCGCCAGCCGGAAGAACCGTAACATTTCTGCAACAATCTCGAAAATTCTACTCTTCAGCATGCAAATTGCTATGAGCCTACGGCTTTTTATGTGAGAGCATCGATAGAAACGCAATTTGGGTGGCATCATGAATGCGCGGCTTTTAGCAACGATCGTGATCCTGGCGACGATGGTTTTTTCGGCAACTTCGGCGTCGAGCAGCGATCTCGGAGGATCGAAGACATCGTTAAAGGAACCGCCACCGCCGGCGAGCGCCTGGGAGTTCACATTCATACCCTACGGATGGGCGATCGGCTTAAGCGGTGACGTGGCGGTGCGGGGACGTAGGTCGGAAGTCGACGCCAGCATCGTCGACATTGTCGAGGATTCGAACTCGCTTATGGCATTCATGGTAGATGCCGAAGCCCGGAACGGTAGATTCAGTCTTTACAGCAACACGGTCTATGCGGACCTCACTGCCTCGGGGGATACCCATACGGAGAAAAACCCGCTGCCAGGCCTTTCTCTGACGCTCGGGGCAGACGTGGGTGTCGATTTCGAGCTCTTAATTCTCGAGGGAGGGGCGACGTACGAGCTGTTCAGGCGCCAATCCGGTGGCTGGAAGGATCCGGCACCGACACGTTGGACGGCATTGGATCTCATCGTAGGCGGTCGCTACTGGAACATGGAGGCGGATGCCACGCTGGCCATTACAGGCGCGGTTAACCTACCTGCACTGGGGCTCCAGAGGTCCGGCGCACTGGCCCTCGCTGACGGCGGGACCGTTGAGTGGTTCGACCCCCTCGTTGGGCTGAGGCTTCGCCATCAGCTGGCGCCGGGTCAGGAACTTTTTGCGCGCGGTGACATCGGGGGGTTCGGCGTCGGCAGCGATTTCACCTGGAATGCGACCGCCGGTTACATGTGGGAATGCCGCTGCAAACCCTTCGGCGCAACTATGAGCGGTTTGGTGGGTTACCGCGCGCTTTATGCGGATTATTCGCAAGGTGCTGGGAACCGGCTAATCGAATGGGACATGCTCATCCACGGTCCAGCACTTGGGGCTGTTTTCAGATTCTGAACCGACTGCGCTTCGGTTCGCTAGCTGTCTGTCTTACAGAGCGATGGGGATGGAGTGTCGCGGGAGCGTCCGGCCGGTCATCGGAACAACAAGACATCTTGGAGAATGATGACCGCATTCGCCTGCACCGCCGTCACCGCCTGCTAGATGCCCGCGCCAAGTGATGGGGGAAACGTCTGCTTTGGGTCATAAGCGGACATTCTGCAGGGCCATGAACTATGTCCGCTTTACCCCCAATAGCGGACATAAATCGGGGTAGGCTGGAATGTCTGCATTGTGCCAGAAGGCGACATTGGGGGCCCCTGAAAGCCGTATCTCAGGAGGATTGATTAACGTCAAAGCAAGACTTGTCCTATCGGCTAGTGTTTTCGCGCTGATAGGTTAGATCGCAACCGGCGTTTATTTAGGGAATGCCGGAAAGGACTCAACGAACTGCAGTGGGAATTATATCAAAATTGTTGGCACCAATTCGCGTCGCCCTCGTAGGAGCAGGTTATTTCGGGCGTTTTCACGCAAAGCATCTTGCTGCTAACCCTGCCGTCAAGTTTGTCGGCGTCGCCGACATCGATGAAACGCGAACCCAGGCGATTGCGCAGGAGTACGGCATTGAAGCGGTGGCCGACTATCGCGCACTCATAGGCCTCGTGGATGCAGCCTGTGTGGTCGTTCCCACGCCAATACACTTTGAAGTCGCCCGGGAGTTTGTCGAAGCCGGGGTCCATGTGCTCGTCGAAAAGCCGATTACTGACAGTGTCGAAAACGCCAGGATACTTGCCGATCTCGTAGAGGAGAGGAGGCAGGTCCTGCAAGTGGGTCACGTTGAGCGGTTTTCGCCCACATTTCGTGTACTGGCAGAACGGGCCACCTGTCCCCTCTATATCGAGAGCTATCGTATCTCGCCATGGAAGAAGCGTGCGGGCGAGGTGGACGTCGTCCTCGATCTTATGATCCATGACATCGACATGATTCTTGGTCTTGTCGCGTCACCGGTTGCGACGGTGCATGCGATCGGGGCACCGATCCTGAACCCGACCCCCGATTTGGCTAACGCCCGGATCGTTTTTGAGTCCGGCTGCGTTGCCAATGTAACTGCCAGCCGCGTGAGCTATAAGACGGAGCGGCGCGTACGCATTTTCCAGCCCAACAGTTACCTCATTGGCGATTTCGCCAACGACGGCGTCGACAGCTATACGGTCGAAGGTGACCTGTCGACTGACGGGCTCGCGGCGATTAAGTACGACTCCATTGAGGTGCCGAAGGGCGATAGTCTAGCCACCGAAATTGCCGATTTCGTCGAATGTGTCGCGACGGGCCGGAAGCCGACTGTGGACGGGCGTGACGGGTGCGAGGCAATTCGCGTTGCCCAGATGGTAACCGACAGCATATCCGAACATCACCGGAGCGCCGAGGCGCTCCTGGCAAGGTGAGCGATGCGAGAAGGGGGCGCAGATTTTGCAGTCGAAAAGGGTACCCATCGGACAGCCTTCCGGCCTTGGCGCCCAGGCAGGGCACGGTCGTCGTTCCGTGTCCCTATTCAACCTGGCCAACGAGAGCGCCCGGCTCGGACAACGGCTCGAAGAGCGGCTGACCGCAGTGCTCGAGCACGGCCGGTTCATTCTGGGACCGGAAGTCGAGGAGCTGGAGGGAGCGCTCGCCCGCTTTGCCGGCGTCCGTCATGTTATCGGAGTCTCCAGCGGACGCGAGGCTCTCGTCATAGCGTTGATGACGCTAGGCGTCGGTCCGGGCGATGCTGTATTCCTGCCAGCATTCACATTCGCGGCCACGGCCAGTGCAATCACGGCGGTCGGGGCAACGCCGGTGTTCGTCGACGTCGATCCTGCGATCTGCAATATGTCACCGGATCGGCTCCAGCAGGCCTTGGAAAATACAATCGCGACTACACAACTACGCTCTAAGGTCGTGATGCCAGTCGATCTCTACGGGCTTCCCGCCGATTACGCCGCAATAAATGCCATCGCCGGGATACATGGCCTCACCACCATTGCAGACGCGGCGCAAAGCTTTGGCGCGATGGTCGGCGAGCTGCCAGTCGGCGCACTTGCCCCGGTGACTGCGACCAGCTTCTATCCGACGAAGCCGCTCGGCGCCTTTGGCGATGGCGGAGCCATATTGACCGATGATGATGCGCTGGCTGCAGCGGCGCGGCAGATCCGCAATCACGGTCGAGACGGCTCCGGCGAGGAATCGGCGCGGCTCGGATTGACCGCGCGCCTCGACACCCTGCAAGCGGCCGTGCTTCTCGCAAAGCTCGAGATTTTCGAGAACGATCTTGCCGCTCGGCGGCGCATCGCTGAGCACTATGGGCGAGCCTTCGAGAACCTCGTCCAGACGCCTCCGTGCCCCGAGGGCGTAGCGCCTGCCTGGGCCTCGTATACGCTACGCGTCGACGAGCGGGACGCCGTGCAGCAGCGGCTGGTGCAGGCAGGCATCGAGACCGGCGTTTATTATCGCGTGCCGCTCCATCGCCATCCAGCCTTCGCACCCTGGGCCGGCAGTAAAAAGGCGTACCCGGTATCCGACCAGCTTGCGAATTCGGTCCTAAGCTTGCCCATCCACCCTGGCCTGACCAACGAGGACGTCGACTACGTGATTGAGGAACTGTTGCAGGTGCTCTCGTGACGCGGCAACGGCGTCACCGAAGCTAGAACCTTCCGATCCTCCAGTTGCTCTACCAGAAATGGCAAACGACTTTAGAGGCGCAGACTGACATTTATGTGCGGTAGAACCAAAGACAGGGCCTGCAGGGCCTCTATAGTCACGGCGTTGGGCGCGTGTGGCAGGTGTCCGCTATGGGTCATTAGCTGCCGTCGCCGCACGGCGCGAGCTGGGTCTGTTCTACCCCCAATAGCGGACATCACCTGACGCACGAAATCACGTCCGCTTAGTGCCAGGAGCGGACATCAACCCGCGCAACCTGTCAGAATGACGAGTCCCAGCGATATCGGGGAACATACTGGACCTGCTTCGCCCAGTCTGGAGGGGTATTTTGGCCAGATTGCCTAGATGTCTTGGATTTGGACTTTACCTTCGCGACCATTTCCTTTCTGGCTTTCTTTTTTCGGTTCTCTCTTTTCGAAACCTTCTTGGTCTTTTTCGACTTCGCACTCATTTCCTTGCAACCTCGATAAGCACGTCTCCTTTGCACCTTATAGCGGTCATGGTTCCACGACCACAGTTACGACTGCTTCGTGCCAAATCCGGAAGTTTGGCATGACGGCGACGAAGTCATCTACCACATTGTTTCTAAGCCTTGTTCCAGCTGCAGTCGGTCAGGCCTCGCAGTTCTGCGGCATATGGTCACCAAATTGATATTTGGCACTCCGATCTGGCTTGCTCGGCTATCATTTGGTCCAGTTCAAACATCATCTGCGAAATGTCGGACTAAGAACGCTCCGCCCAAAAAATGGAGTCATTGTCATGAAAAAAACGTTGCTGATGGCCGCTGTTACGGTTGTTTCGATATTTCTCCTGCCACAACCCGCTTGGGCTCCCTTGGTCTGCGAGGATAGAATAGTCACGGGCTGCGGCAGATGGATGAATACCATGTCTGGCGCGAGAGCGACCGCGCTGCGGCGCTGGAGATATGAGGCGTTAATCGCTTACGGCAGCGGTTGGCACTATTGGACCAGGGCCCGTGACAAGAGGAGGGACTGTACCCGCCGAAGACGGGACGAGTACTGCTGTTATTCCGCGCGGCCCTGCATACGTGCTGGCGTCATCGACTAAGCCGTGCACTCATAGACGGCGTGTAAGAGCCATCTTCGATATCCGCTTCGGAGGGCGAAACGGACTAGGCTGGCAGGCCCGGTTCGGGTCAGAAGCGGCCATGGCGCAGTGCCATAATCAGAGTCCGCTTTGCACCCGAGAGCGGACATTTTACCCGTCAACGAAAAGAGTCCGCTAAGTGCCAATAGCGGATATTCTCGATTTCATATCCTTGTTTCAGTGGACATAGATGTCGGGGCTTTCTGCTGACTACAGCGTTTCATCACCGTTGGGGATAGGTGGATCGCGGTGCTGCGGCTCGACATCCGTGGTCATCTTGTGGCCTCCTGCCACATGAACGGCCGGTGACGCGTCGCCCTAGCGGGGTCCCCTCTTTGCATGAATAGGTGCTCGTAATCTGCGTTCCTCGGACGAGAATTGGAATGACGGAGATCAACCCGACAGGAAGCCGTGCTTTGCAAGCCGTTGTTGGTTTTCGGCCTGGAAGTGGGCCCAGGTGTCTTGACGTGGTCTGGGGTCGGCTGGGCAAGCTATACTGCCAAGACAGAAACAGGATTTAGAGACATGGACGAAGCTCAAAGCATTGCGATTCTGGTCGTCGCAGCCACATCGTTCTGGGTTTTCATAGCGCTCAAGAAGAGGATCGAGTTTCTTGAGCACGAGGTCCGGTGGCTGAGAAGCGAGCTCAACGATATCAAGCTAGTTGATTCGGACGCCCCGCACCCCTGAGGGAGTACCGCTTCGATGAAAGGCAGGTCAGGTGTTGTGTGGGAAATGCAGTGGAGCTTCAGTGCGATGTTAACCCAGAGAACAATCGGCTTATTTCATTAGCGGAAGTTCCTATAGCGTTTTGACTAGGTCCGCCTTGCGCCTGAGAGCGGACGTTATGCCGACAGCTATCAAATGTCCGCTAAGTGCCAGGAGCGGACATTCATAACGAAGATGCTCGTCCTCCAATAATGCCATTTCAATGCTTGCCTCCCGAAGGACCAAGGTTGATGCAAATTGTGGAGGGCATAGCATTTACATACTAAGATTATTGTTTGTTATGTGGTCGGCTACAAAGGCTAGGTAATTGAAATATGGGAGTGTATCTGAAATGAAAAAGTTCTGTTCAAATCTCGTCCTTGCGGTTGCCGCGACGCTGTTCCTCGGACCCACGGCATACGCCGCAGACACACCCATCACTGTGAACGTGGACAATTTTGCCCGCGCCGAAACCGACATGCAGATCAACCGTATGCTTAAAATGGAAAAGAGCGTGAACAAATGGCACCATAACCGTCTGCCCACACCCCTCGACAAGCAAAACGTCATCCGCATGAACCGCGACACGCTGTATAGCTTCGCGACTGTAGATATCTCCAAAGGCGCCACGATAATAATGCCCGATGCAGGCAAGCGTTACATGTCGCTGATGGTCATCAATAATGACGGATACATAAACAAGGTCTTCCATGGCGGCGGCACCTACAAGCTGACCATGAAAGAGTTTGATACGCACTACGTCGTTCTCATCGTGCGTACACTTGTCAACGCCGCTGAAGATGCGGACATAAAGGCGGCGAACGCACTTCAGGACAAGATGAAGATTGATGCTGCCTCGGCGAAACCGTTCGTCATGCCGAACTACGACAAGAAAAGCTACGAAGCCACATACAAACCACTGCTTGAATTGAGCAAGGGGGTCCCCGATACCCGGAAAATGTTTGGCAAGAAGGCGGATGTGGACCCTGTACGCTTCATTCTCGGCTCTGCCTTCGGTTGGGGCGGTCTGCCGATTGAGGAGGCCTATTACCTGAACGTGAACCCCAATCTCCCGATCGGCGAATATCAGGTCACAGTGAAGGACGTTCCGGTTGACGCTTTCTGGTCGATCAGCGTTTACAACAAGAATGGCTATTTCCAGAAGAACGACCTCGACGCGTACAGCGTGAACAACATCTCTGGCAAACCGAACAAGGACGGCTCATTCACCGTACATTTTGGCGGCTGCAAGGACAAACGCGTGAACTGCCTGCCGCTTACAGAGGGGTGGAACTATGCGGTACGGCTCTATCAGCCGCGCAAGGAGATCCTCGATGGAACGTGGAAATTCCCAGGTCCGACGCCGGTAAAGAAATAGCAGGGCTAAGCTTGCGAGACTATTCCTAGGCGATGTCCGCTTTGGGTCACATGCTGTCGTAACAGGTGATGTGCAAATACGTCCGCTTTACCCTTGAAAGCGGACATAAACCCACGAAGGCCGAAACGTCCGCTATGTGCCAATAGCGGACATTCGCGATGCTGGTGGAGGAGCCATCCATAGCATCATTAGCGGTTGTTGGTTCGCCTCATGGGAACATCGTTACTGACACAAATCAAAGCGCTTATGTGTCCGTTACCCTTACGCTCCCCTCAGTATAAACCGGCGTTGCGCTGGCGTGCCCAAGAAGGAATGAGCCATGCAGATGATAGTCGTTGCGGTCGATTGGTCAGAGCATTCAGAGCGGGCGGTGGAGTTGGCGAGCGATATGGCGTCTAAGTATGGTGCCAAACTAGTCGCCGTGCACGTCACACCTGATAAGCCAATCCCATCAGATGAACGCCATCTGGCGGAAATCGAATTTGCGGACGAGATCAAGAAGTATCCTGGCTCCGGCCTCACGGCCAAAAGCCCAGGTGACACCAGTCGGGAAATGTTGAACGCCCTTAGCGAGCACGAAAGCAAGGACCGAGCCCTGCGGTCTATCATCGGCGACACGCTTTTGAAGCGGACCAAGCGTGTAGCTCAGGGCAAGGGAGTGGAGAGTGTCGAGACCGTGCGCACCGAGGGCAACGTGGCTGACAATATCCTAAAGGCTGCTATGGCGCGCAAGGCCGACCTGATTGTCGTTGGAAGCCGCGGCATGGGTGCCTTGGGTGAGATGTTCCTTGGCAGCGTCTCACACAAAGTGAACCAGCTTTCCGACATCAGTGTCGTTACGGTGAAGTAGCGCTGGCACTCACCAGAGGATCATAGTAGCAATCTATGGCCGCAAGACCTCAGGCTAAGCCGACATCAAGTTGCGCTACTAAAACATCACTAAAAAACTAGGACGTGTTCTCATAAATGAGCATCTGCTGAACCGTAGCGTTGAATATCCGTTCTACCCTCGAAAGCGGACATAAACCCGCACCGGCTGGAACGTCCGCTAAGTGCCAAAAGCGGACATTAGGGCCTGTACGATTAAACGTTGGCGGATGGCATTGTAGTGGTCAGCAAGCGCGGCAAGCTTGGCCTATTTGTGATGTTGAGGCACCCTCCCCAAGCCACCGGCCTGACGTTTTACGTATTCTCATTGTACTTTCCTCTCAGAGAAAAATCACCGTTGACGAAAGGTAAACAGGTTCGCAAGGGACAGGAAATTGCGTTTTCCGGTATGTTCGCCGATGGTTTTCAGCATCTCCATTTCGGGACCAAAAAGAGCACCAATGGTCTCTTCAAGGGCAGCACGTTTATGAATCCATCAAGCTTCCTGAGCGCTGCCGGCACTCGCGCAACTTGGCCGTGCCGGTAAAGTAGCATTTTCGCATCGACGTCTCCGTAGGTTGTACCACCAGATCGCTCACGGCAAAGCGATCAGGGAAGTAGTTGGGCTATTCGCGAAAACTGTCGCGACCTCCGCGATGCCAGTTGCTAAAAACAGATAAACGCCGGGCACCAACCGGTGGTCGAATTACGTGAATTGTCGTAGAACCTTAGCGATTGCTGGAGAAATCCGTTTATGACTTCAGAAGCCGCCAGCCGAAAACTTACGACAATTCTTGCAGCCGATGTCGTCGGTTACAGCCAGCTTATGGCGGCTGACGAAGAGGCCGCCATGACAACCCTGCGGGCATGGCTCGAAGTTACTGAAGCGCTTGTTGCCAAGCATAATGGCCGAATCTTTAGCACCGCCGGGGATGCCTTTCTGGCCGAGTTCGGCAGTGCGGTTGAAGCCGTGCGTTGCGCCATCTCCATTCAGGAAGATCTGGCGGTTCGAAATTCTCAACTGCCCGAAGAGGGCCAGATGTGGTTTCGCATCGGAGTCAATGTCGGCGATGTCATGATTGAAAAAGGCGATTTGTTCGGTGACGGCGTCAATGTCGCCGCTCGGCTTGAGGGGCTGGCAGAGAAGGGCGGCATTTGCATATCGGGCAGCACCTTCGATCAAGTCAAAAACAAGCTTACGATAGCGTTCGATGACATCGGCGCGCAAAAGGTCAAAAACATTCCTGATCCGGTACCGGCCTTTCGGCTTATTCCGGGAAAGGTGGCGGTCAAGCCTGGCAGCAAATCCGCCTCGTCGCACATTCTGCCGGATTTCGCCGATCTAAGTGGACGAACCCTGAGTCTTGCAGCGGTCGCTGTGGTTGCAATCTTGCTCGCGGGCGCCTACTTCGCAGGCCTACTGCCAATTGGCCAGGTGTCAAAAAATCCGTTCGACGGCCACTGGAAGGTAAGCGTGGATTCGCTTTCGGGATGTCTCAGTAACGCGCGCCGGTCATTCCCGATTAGGGTCGTGCACGGCAGGATCAATATGAAAGATTTAAAGTATCCGAAATCCGGATCGATTTCCGCGAACGGCACATTTCGAATCACATCCACTGATCGGCAGGGCAATCATATGAATACGCAGACGGGCACTCTTGCCGGCAACAGCGGACAGGGAACCTTTGTCGGGAGAAGGCCGACCTGCAGGGGAGTCGTTACGCTTGTACGTTGGGATTAGCCTATAACATCTGGTCCGGCCTTCTATTGAGAAGGCATTCAATGTCCGCTTTGGGTCATGTGTGGACGGCTCGGTTTTGGCAAGGTGTTTTTTTGAAGTTCCTGCAAACTGGTCGAGTGCTGTCATGTGTCCGGCCTGTTGCTG
>Ga0224508_10005528_pt1 | contig 10101 bp, 8 predicted proteins | sample SF_Jan12_sed_USG_4_FD_170157 | JGI IMG/M metagenome (GOLD analysis project Ga0224508, IMG submission 170157) | Sediment microbial communities from San Francisco Bay, California, United States - SF_Jan12_sed_USGS_21 | ecosystem: Environmental > Aquatic > Marine > Sediment | place: USA: California... | reverse complement strand
ACTGGATGACCGGCTGCGCATAGGTGGTAAAGCAGATTTCGCAGGCTACAACACCCATTTTGAACCCCGCGACTTTGTTGGCGTGTTGGCGGTGGCACATGATCTGTTCCCCGACGGCGGCGACTACGCCAATCCAAAATATTGGGCCTGTCTACGTCCTGTAACCGCTGGAGGCCCACCCATACTCGGTGAGAGTCGATACAAGAATCTGTTCCTCAATGTCGGACATGGCGCCGCCGGGTGGACCATGGCCTGTTCCACTTGCAAGGCGGTCGCTGAAATCGTCTGTGGGCGCAGTCCTGGAATGGATATGGAGGGGCTGACTTTATAGGCATCTCGAGACGGTCGTCTTTAGGACGCTGACCTGCCTTAGATGCTCGTTTTCGTGGGATCAATGGATGTACGCCTAAAGGCGTACCTACCAAACCCGTCATCGTTGTAGGTTCGCCTTCAGGCGAACTTACAAGGCTCGACGATATTGATCGCGGCAAGATGCCGCTCCTACGAATGGAACAAGCTCCCGTAGGAGCACCTTCCAGGTGCGACTGCATTGGTCGTCATCGCGGCTAGAAGCCGCTCCTGCGAGAGCTAAGGTCCTAGGAGAGTTGAGGTCCCAAATGGTTAACGTTGAAGAAAGCGCCGCGCGGCTCTGATCAACACGGTAGCACCCACGTCCAGTGCGTTCTCATCTATCGCAAATTGAGGATGATGCAGCGGATGGACGTAGCCCTTTTTTTGGTTGCGTACGCCGAGGCGGAAATAGACTGCGGGCGCTTGCTCCGCGTAGAACGCAAAATCATCACTGCCTAAAGAGGGTGTTGCGAGTTCCACACACTCTGGCCCAAGTAGCTCCAGGCCGACTTCTCGTATTAGCTTAGTCATGTGAGGATCGTTACGTAGCACTGGTTCTCCTTCAGTGATGCTCACCTCGGCGCTGGCGCCGTGCGCACCGACCACCCCGTCGCTTATTTCGCGGACCATATTACGCATGGCGTCGCGCGCCGATTCATCCATGGTGCGGAGGATTCCGTGCAGCGTGACGTCTTCTGCGATAATGTTTGCGGCACTGCCACCCTCAATTTTGCCCACAGTGATCAGCGCCGGCGTGAACGGATCGATGCGTCGACTCGGAATTTTTTGCAGTTCCTGGATCAGTGCCGCGGCGACCGATATGGTGTCTACACCGAGATGTGGTTTTGCCCCGTGACTGGATTTGCCTTGGATGCGTATCGCGAATTCGTCGGCGGAGGCATTCACGGCCCCTTCGCGAACTGCGATCTTGCCGACGTCCAGCGCAGGGTCAACGTGCATTCCGATCACGCCATCGACACCTTGGATCTTGCCTGCCCGCACCACTTCGCGTCCTCCTAAAGGCTCGCACTCCTCGGCAGGTTGAAAGATGCAGCGCACAGTGCCCCTAAGGGTGTTGCGCTCGCGGTGTAGTGTTAACGCTGTGGCGAAGACCATGGCGGTATGTGCGTCATGACCGCAGGCATGCATGACGCCAGGCTTAGTGGAAGCAAACGGCAGCTCAGTACGCTCAGTAAGCGGTAGTGCGTCCAGATCGCCGCGCAGAGCAATTGTCTTGCCATTGTGCTTGCCATTTATGGTCGCCACTAGACCGGTTTCATATACGGGTTCGATGTCCGTGATTCCAGCCTGTTCAAGCTCGTGTCGAACCAGAGCCGCGGTTGCTGTTTCCTCATGCGAGAGTTCCGGATTGCTGTGGATCGACCGCCGCACCGCGGTCATCTTGCGCGCAATATCTTTTTCGAGCCCATGTGTGTTGTTGTTCATTGTTCGGCTTTTGGATTGCTAACGGTTCGCACAAACGTGAGTAGAGATGGAGCCAAGCTTATCCTTTTACATAAAGCCAAGTAAATCCAGGCTCTACGACAACGGCTTTTTTTCACTCTAGGTGATGCGCTAAAGATGTGCGACACTTGACGCCGATTAGTTGGTCACTTGGGCTTAAAGCCGCGTCAGATCACTGGCAGAGTTCGATCTTGACCCTACCTGCATCAAGCATCCAGGAAAAAGCGCAAGGAATAACTCTCACTTGAAGGAAGCGTCATCGGATTCGGCGACTAGCGCTAGGGTAGCCCCACACTCGAACACCATGACAGGCGTGCTGCTGATGACGCTTGCGGCAATGGTATTGTCCGCCATGCATGCAATAGTGCGTCATGTGAGTGGCGAGTTGCATCCTTTTGAAATTAGCTTTTTTCGCAATCTGTTTGGATTCGTGGCGGTGTTGCCGCTGCTGATTCGTGCAGGCTGGTCGGGTCTTAGATCAAAACAACCAGGCTTGCAGGTTGTTCGCGGTCTTCTGGGCGTAACGGCCATGCTTATTTGGTTTTACAGTCTCAGTATCGTACCCATCGCCCAGGCTACTGCTTTGAGTTTTACAGCCGTTATCTTTGGTTCGATTGGGGCCGTAGTATTCCTCGGTGAGGCTATGCGATTGCGTCGCTGGATAGCAGTGTTTCTGGGTTTCGTCGGTACGCTTGTCATTCTGCGACCGGGATTTCAGAGTTTGGACGTCGGCGCGTCGATGGTTTTGGCCTCCTCTGTGGCCTGGGGACTGGCAGTGGTCGTCGTTAAGAAATTGTCCCGGACGGATTCGGTGATTAGCATCGTGTCGTGGATGGCGATTATGCTGACAGTGTTATCTTTTTTTCCTGCCCTGTTAGTGTGGGTGTGGCCGACCACCGACCAACTGTTGTGGTTGGGAGCGATCGGTGTGCTGGCGACCACGGGGCACTTGGCGATGACTAAAGCATTAAAGATTACCGATGCAACCGCTGTGTTGCCTTTGGACTTCACGCGACTCATTTGGGCGAGCGTCATCGGTTATTTCGCTTTCTCAGAATTGCCAGATCTCTGGACCTGGCTGGGCGGCGGGATCATTGTGGCTAGTGCAACTTATATCATCTACCGCGAGTCAAAGGTTCAGCGTCGAATCGTCGCCGCACAAGCAGTGGAGGAGGCTGCGGCGCCCTAGCCAATCCCGTTAGGGATGACGACACGTATGTCAGGGGTTCGTCGTCCTTTGTGACTTGGCTCAAGATCTATGACCGTTCCTCGGTGATGATAGTGTGAACGAACCCCATCAGCCCAGTCAGGGAGTGCTGCCCAACGGTTGGTCTGTGACCTCTGTGTTGCGCAGGTTGGTTAGTGTGATGCCGAACGAAGTGCCCGCCTTGTTATGGTCGTTCGGCTATTTCTTTTGTCTTCTATGCGGCTACTACATTCTGCGTCCATTGCGCGATGAGATGGGTGTAGCCGCTGGAGTAGAAAACCTGCAGTGGCTTTTCACAGGCACGTTTCTAGCAATGTTGGCTGCTGTACCGTTATTTGGATGGGCGGTGGCGCGCCTGCCAAGAGCCAAATTACTTCCTGCGGTTTACGTCTTTTTTATCGTCAACATCCTGGTGTTTTACGCGCTATTCACTATAGGTTTTGCTGAAATCGCCCTTGCCCGGGCCTTTTTTATCTGGACTAGCGTATTCAATCTATTTGTGGTTTCCGTATTTTGGAGTTTTATGGCGGATCTTTTCGATAATCGTCAGGCTCGACGGCTATTCGGGTTCATAGCCGCCGGCGGAAGCGCTGGCGCCATCGTAGGACCCAGTTTGACGGCGGCTTTGGCCATCCCCATAGGACCGGTCAATCTGTTGCTACTGTCTGCGTTGCTTTTGGCCGCCGCGGTGTTGTGTATCTTCCGACTGTCGGGGTGGTCAGAGAAGCGGGAGTGTGTTCATCGTGAAAACGATGCTGGAGAACATCAGAGCGAGCACACTGCACCCAGCAGTGTGGTGGAGCCGATAGGGGGCGGGATACTGAACGGAATCAAACTGGTATTTAGCTCACGCTATCTGCTCGGTATTTGCGTGTTCATCCTGTTATTTACCACGTTATCGACATTCTTATACTTTCTACAGGCGCAACTCGTTGCCGACAATTTTGAGGACCCGGCGGAACGCACCACTGTGTTTGCGCTAATCGATGTGGCGGTGAATATTCTGACCATATCTGTGCAAGTATTTGTCACAGGTCGTTTGATGAGCCGGTTTGGTGTTACCGTTGCGCTCACTGCCATTCCAGTATTGATCGCGCTAGGCTTCATAGGTCTCGCCGTCGCGCCCATACTCGCGGTGTTGTTGGTGTTTCAGGTGGTTCGCCGTGCTGGAGGGTATTCCATCATGACGCCGGCGCGTGAGGTTTTATTCACCGTTGTGGACAAGGAAAGGAAATACAAGGCAAAGAATTTTATCGACACGGTTGTAAATCGAGGAGGGGACGCGGTAAGCGCGTGGTTGTTTGCGGGGCTAAAGGCAGGTGGCCTCGGTCTTGGAGCCATCGCTGTCGTCGCCGTGCCTATCGCCGTGTTGTGGATTGGTGTCGCTGTCTTGCTTGGTAGAAAACAGGAGCGACTGAAGGAGAACGGATACGGCAAAACAAGAGAAGCAACAGTCATTCCCGTGCAAACGGGAATCCAATCATGAAAAGAGAAACAAACTTATCGCATTTGAGTTTTCACTGGATACCCGCTTCCCCGGGTATGACAAAAAAAGACAAGCAACAGTCATTCCCGTGTACGACTGCAGGGACGCAGGAGGTAGAGCAACGCAGGGAGCAGTTGCCGAAACGGGAATCCAGTTATAAAAAAATAAATCTGTCTCTTTATGACAGAACACAGTAGAAGAAGGTGAAGACGGTAATCGAACGCACAATCACGCGGCGAGACACCTTAAAGCTGTTGGCAGGGGCAGGCATTGCGGCGGGCCTGGGACAGGCGTTTGCTGCGAGTGCGCCCGGCGCAATATTGAAACGTCCGATTCCAAAGACCGGTGAGATGCTACCGGCGTTGGGATTGGGTACGTACCGGGCGTTCGACGTGGGCTCCACTGCGGACGAACGGGCCTCGGTGCGTGAAGTCCTCGAGTTGTTCGCACAGATGGGTGGTACCGTTGTGGACTCTTCGCCCATGTATGGTAATGCCGAAGAAGTGGTCGGTGATCTTGCCGCAGAGCTAGGAATTGCTGAGTTATTGTTCATGGCCACCAAGGTATGGACCACCGGGCGAGACGCTGGCATGCGGCAAATGCAAGCATCCATGCGTAAGATGCGAAGCAACCCCATGGAACTGATGCAGATTCACAACCTTGTGGATTGGAGGACCCATATAGACACCCTTCGCCAGTGGAAGGAGGAAGGGCGAATTCGCTACCTCGGCGTGACTCACTACACCACCGGTAGCTACAATGAGCTAGAACAACTAATCAAGACACAGAATCTCGATTTTGTTCAGTTTAACTTTTCCATTGCAACGCGGGAGGCGGAGAAGCGATTGCTTCCTCTGGCGGCCTTGCATCAGGTCGCGACGATCATCAATCGGCCATTTGAGCAGGGTAGACTATTCCGTGCAACTAAAGGAAAGCCGCTTCCTGGGTTCGCAACAGAATTTGATTGTCATAGCTGGGCACAGTTCTTTCTGAAATACGTCCTTTCGAGTCCCGGGGTCACCTGTCCTATACCAGCGACCAGCAATCCCAAACATCTGGTCGACAACATGCAGGCCGGGTTCGGATTGTTGCCGGATAAGTCCACTCGTCGAAAGATGGTGGAGGTGATTCAGCAGTTGTAGGGATCTGAACAAAAAGCGCCCCGGGGTGCCGGGGATGTCCGTCAGGGCATCCAAGACTACACTTCCGTTTAAAGCTGTACCGGCACGATCGTGCATCGAGTCGCGTTTAGATTTGGTCACCCCGACTAACGGGGCATCCACGAGGTCACCACACACGTTGGAGTTGACCATCAAAATTGCACCAACTATGTACTCGGCCAAGTTCGCGCTGAGCACACCGGATGAGTTGGTAACCATGACCTGCTCGCCGCCCCACCGCGGCAAATGCTCTGTAGCGGCACCACCCACCTGCACCCATTTCACTGACTTGTGCGACGATCCTTATTCATTTGTTCTCTCTTTGTTAGTGTGTGTCAATAGCAGCGTGCACCAACACATACATTTGGCTTATGCGTGATAGACTTGAGTTTCTGCCTCGCAGTTGTTTTGAAAGCACACGCTAAGTCTACCGGAGGAGCGATTATGCACCGCACGATCGGCATCACTGACATCAAGGCATTTGCTATCGGCTTGGGCGCGATGCCGCTATCGATTGCGGGTCGACCCGATGCTGAGCAGGGTAAAGCCGTCATTCTCGCTGCACTTGAGGCCGGCGTCGATTTTATCGATACGGCTGATTGCTATTGCATCGATGACAATGACTTCGGGCACAACGAAAAACTTATTACCTCGGCACTTGCTGGGCTATCCGCCGCACAGCGACCCACGGTGGCGACCAAGGGTGGGCTAACGAGACCAGGGGGTCGTTGGGAGCGCAATGGACTTCCAGAGCACCTGCGCAACGCTTGTGAGAAAAGTTTGCGCAACCTCGGTGTCGAGACCATCGTACTTTATCAGTTGCATGCACCCGATTCCGCCGTGCCATTCTCCGATTCTGTGGGTGAGCTCGCTCGTTTGCACGAACAAGGTAAGATCGCCAATGTGGGGTTGTCTAACGTCGACAAGGATCAGATCGATACGGCTAAGGACATCGTCCCTATCTCGTCGGTACAAAATGAGTGCCACGTTTTGTACAAGAAGGATATGGCGAACGGGCTTGTGGATTACTGTGGAACCCAAGGCATTACTTATATCCCCTACAGCCCGGTCGGCGGCGATGGACATAAGAAACTCCCGGAAGTACACCTGTTGGCAGAGATCGCCTCAAAGCATGGCGTTAGCGTATACCAGGTTGCCTTAGCTTGGTTGCTCCACAAGGGCGACCATGTGCTGCCGATTCCTGGTGCCAGTCGAATCTCTAGTATTCGCGACAGCGCTAAGGCGGTGGAGCTTCGATTGAGCCCGGAGGAAGTGGCGCGTATCGACGCTATCCCAGACTAGAGGGAAGCGTTCATTGCGCTGTATCCAATCCGTCGAATGAATCAACTCCCCCAGAAGCTTTGCTGCTCTGACTCGATTTCGCCCGTGATAGTCGAGCGCATAGTGCTCGCACAATCTCCAGCAGGGTGTCGCCTTATGCTATTGGTGTTTCTGCATACGTAGGAGCGGCATCTTGCCGCGATCAATGTCGTCGATAATGCTTTTGTAGGTACGCCTTTAGGCGTACATCACCGGTCCAACAAAGCGCCAAACCACACGGGATCAGATTCTTCAGCAGACGATGCGTGCCTCAGGATGACAGTTGGTTCTTGTAGCAGTAACATCTTGCTGCGACATTGACCTAAATTGACTGTACGATCGCGCCTGGAAGGTGCTTCTACGAAGTTGTCGTGGGTGTCGCGTCAGCAAGGCGCTGCTTTCGGTCGTATCGAGAGCTTAACCATATCGTTTTGCAAGTACGCTATCAGATGTTCCCTCCGCCACAGACCGAACATTCAGGCTTTTGCGATAGAATAGTTAAGGCGCGTTGTCCTGGCGTGATTATTGGTCTGCAGAGGTAGGCACATGAGCGCACAGTCCCAGCAGTTCGTATCGTCACTTCCCGCTTCGTGGTATCACGATCCGGAGGCGTACCAACGAGAGCGCAAGTTAATCTTCGCGCGCCACTGGAGTGTTTTGGCTCGTGAACAGGAGTTGGCCGAGGCGGGGCAATACGCCTCCGGGGCGGTGGCTGGCTGGCCGGTCTTTGTGGTGCGCGGGGATGATGGCGAACTTCGCGCCTTTCACAACGTGTGTCGTCACCGCGCCGGTCCAGTGGTCTCTGGGGAGTCGGGTCGGTGCGATGTTTTGCGCTGTCCTTATCACGGCTGGTCGTACGGTTTAGACGGGGGATTGAAATTTGCCCCGGGTTTTGAGCAAGATGATGCCACCACAAGGAAGACCATGAGCCTGGTGTCGATTCGCGTGGCGACATGGAATGGTATCGTGTTTGTGTGTCTGGATGCTGATGTCGCGCCACTGCGGGAGTGGCTCGGCGATATCGTCCAGATCGCACAGGGTTTCCCGTCCATCCCCAGTATGAGTTTTTACGGCGGCGTGACTAATGAGGGAGATTTGAACTGGAAGGCCTATAGCGATAATTCGGCGGAAGGTTATCACCTCGGATGCGTGCACAAAGATTTGAGTGCTTCTCTGGTCAGAGAACATACCGATATTTCCGCTTATGAAAACGGCAATTTTGTGGGCTTTCGCGTGGTGTATAAGGCGTCTTCTAAGCGTCCTCAAAGCAACGGCTTCTGGGTATATAAGTTTCCGGGGCTGTTACTGCATTTCTCGGAATACGGCTTTAATCTTGAACGCATTACGCCCTTAGGACCAACTCGGTCGAGGATGGAGCGCTGGTTTTGGTTTCCAGACGATGGATCGGTCGACGAACAAGATAAGGATGAGGCGATGTTGTTCTCAAACCGTGTAATGGATGAGGATCTCGCGATCTGTTTACGTGTGCAGAATAATCTCGGGGCAGGTATCTACCAAACCGGGCGTTTGTCTTGCGAGCGGGAGCCCGGGACCGTCTTTTTTCAACGGCTGGTGCGGGAAGCCATGCAGCAAAATTAGGTTGGTGCACGCCTGAGAACACAACAGGAGTTGATTGTGAACTACGATAGCTATAGACACCTCTCTTTTTTCTACCGTGGTCGCACGCTGACCATGACCTTAAATCGCCCAGATAAGCTCAACGCAGTCGACGCGTTGATGCACGAAGAGCTGTCCCGAGCGTTCTATGATGTCGCGGTGGACGACGAGGCCGACGTGATCATCTTGACCGGGGAGGGTAGAGCCTTTTCAGCCGGGGGCGACATTGATTGGCTAGAGCGCATGATCGATGACAAACAGCTATGGGAACGCACTCGTGTCGAGGCCAAGAAAATCGTATTCGGCATACTGGATTGTGAGAAACCGGTCATCGCCAAGGTCAACGGAGCAGCAGTGGGGCTTGGCGCCACCATGGCGTTATTTTGTGACGTCACCTTTGCGGCCGAGAGCGCGAAGCTGGCCGATCCTCATGTCGGTGTAGGTCTGGTCGCGGGGGACGGTGGTGCCATTATTTGGCCGCAGCTTATCGGCTATGCACGGGCAAAGGAGTATCTGATGACTGGAGATTCGATCAAAGCCGCAGACGCCGAGCGTATTGGCCTGATCAATCATTGCGTTGACGACGACGAGCTGGATAAGAGCGTGGATGAGTTTGCGGATCGGCTGGCAAACGGTGCAACCCAGGCCATTCGTTATTCCAAGACGGCGGTGAATATCGGATTGCGCCAGCTCGCACACTCCATCATGGACGCAAGCATCGCCTACGAGTCACTCACCAATGACACAGCCGACCACCGCGAAGCGCTACTGGCCTTCAAGGAGAAACGCGCTCCAAAGTTTTCTGGTGGGTAGGACCTCCCATGGATTTCGACGATCCTGAACACATCTCGCTGTTACGAGACAGCCTAGCGCGCTTTGTTGAAGCGGAGATGCCTCGGCAAGCGGCAGCGCGTTGGGATAGGGATGATGTTTACCCGCGAGATGTGGTCAACAAGCTCGCGGAGCTCGGTCTAATGGGTCTCACCGTGCCGCAGCAATACGGTGGCAGTGGTCCCGACATCTTAGCGACCATGGTGACCATCGAGGAATTATCCCGGCGCAGCCTCGCAGTATCTGTGCCTTATATTATGGCTGCGTGTTACGGTGGCATGAACATCCTGGCGGCGGGATCTGAAGAACAAAAGCGCACTTTGCTACCCAAACTCGCCAACGGCGATATGTTGTTCGCCTATGGCTTGACCGAGCCTGACATCGGTAGCGATCTTGCCGAGGTGCGTACCCGAGCGGAGCGTCACGGAGATCAAGTGATTGTCAACGGCGCGAAGCGTTTCTGTACAGGGGCTGAAATTGCCGACTACATCTACACGCTGGTTCGCAGCGATGCCCAGGCGCCGCGTCACCAGAATCTATCGCTGTTACTCATCTCCCCAAAAGCAACCGGTGTGAGCATCGAACGTCTGGAGGCCATTGGTTTGCGTGGCCCTAACTTGTGTGAGGTAACGTTTGAAGATGTTGCCATCCCCGTGGCAAATATC
>Ga0224508_10005527_pt1 | contig 10104 bp, 8 predicted proteins | sample SF_Jan12_sed_USG_4_FD_170157 | JGI IMG/M metagenome (GOLD analysis project Ga0224508, IMG submission 170157) | Sediment microbial communities from San Francisco Bay, California, United States - SF_Jan12_sed_USGS_21 | ecosystem: Environmental > Aquatic > Marine > Sediment | place: USA: California... | reverse complement strand
ACCGATCCCTCGCCGATCTTGAAGCGGGGCGACAGGGACGATCGCCGCGGCGGCCGTCGCGACCACCGCCCCCGCGACCGGGGTCCGCGCGAAGATCGAAATAAGCCGAGCGCAGCGGCAAGCAGCGAGAAAACTGCGGAGGCTCCGGCGAAGGCTCCCGATAAGGCTCCCGATAAGGCTCCGGAACCTGCAGAGGCGCCGGCAAAAGAGGCTGCTGACAGCGACAAGGGAGAAGCATCATGAGCACTTCTCAATCAGGCGGCAAAAGGACCTTTTACCGCCGCCGGAAAACCTGCCCTTTCTCAAGCGACGCGTCGCCCAAAATAGACTACAAGGACGTCAAATTGCTGCAGCGCTATGTTTCCGAGCGCGGAAAGATCGTACCAAGCCGCATAACCGCGGTTTCGGCGAAAAAGCAGCGGGAATTGGCAAAAGCGATCAAACGTGCAAGATTTCTCGGATTGTTGCCTTATCTGATTAAATAGGTCAGGCCGGACCTCAGGAAATAAGCGGCGAATGGTTGGGACGACACGCAAAGGGTCGTCTCTAACCGCTACTGATGGCGGGACAGCTGCATACAATGAACTCACCAATTGCAATAGGTCTGGGCGCAGGTCTGGTATCTGCAGTTCTGCTTCTGTCAACCGCGACCGGATCGCCGCTGGCCATGCTGCTGTTCTGCCTTGTCGCCATTCCCGGTTTCATCGCGGGCCTGGGCTGGGGAACCCTGTCAGCGCTTGTGGCGGCGTTATCCGCCGGAGCCGTTGTAACGGCGGTAACCGGGCCTGTTGCCGGCGCGGTATATCTTTCGACCTTGGGGCTCCCGCTGGTCCTGCTCAACTATATGATATTGCTGTCCCGGCCCATCGCCACCGGCGACCCTGACGGTTCTGCAAACCTGCAGTGGTACCCCCCGGGGCACCTGATTGCATGGGCGACCCTGTTTGCCGGTGCCATTGCGGCACTTTCCGCGCCGCTGCTCGGCTGGGATGCGGAGACCTACAGAAATACCGCCAGGGAATATTTCGAAACCACGGTGTTCAACCGGCTGCCAGTTGACGGCGCAAGCGGGCTCAACAAGGAAGAGCTCGAGCCGATGATCGACTTTCTGGTCGTATTGCTTCCCGCAACATCGGCAATTGTCTGGCTTGGGATCATGATGTCAAATATGTGGGCAGCCGGAAAAATCGTTGAAACATCAGGGCGCGCCATCCGTCCATGGCCGGACATCGCCGCCCTCACCTACCCTCAACATTTTTCGTTCGGCTTTTTCGTAACGACACTGCTTACCTTCGCCCCCGGCATTGTCGGCATTATAGCGACCGGGTTCGCCGGCGCTTTCCTGCTTGCCTATATCATTATGGGGCTTGTCGTTCTGCATGTGGTTGCGAGCGGGTCGCCCTTCAAAACGTTCATGCTCACTGTCCTATACATGGCCATGGTGCTGATCGGCTGGGTCTCTCTTGTGGTTGCGATAATAGGGCTCGGCGAGCCGGTGTTCCGCCTGCGCGAGCGTTTATTCAAAAACCCGAAACCGCCCGACAAAACGGGCACGTAACCCGTCTCTTTTTCACGAAAAATATGGAGTAGAAAATGCAAGTTATCCTGCTGGAACGAATTGGCAAATTGGGGCAGATGGGCGATGTCGTCACCGTCAAGGACGGCTTCGCCCGAAATTTCCTGCTTCCCCAGGGAAAAGCGTTGCGCGCGACAAAACCCAATATGGAGCGTTTTGAAAATGAACGGTCCCAGCTTGAGGCGCGCAATCTGGAGCAGAAGAAGGACGCCGACAACGTGGCCGTGAAAGTCGACGGTGAAAGTTTTACCATCATCCGTCAGGCAGGCGAAACCGGTCAGCTCTACGGCTCAGTCTCAACCCGCGATATCGCCGCGAATATCGCTGAAGCCGGCTTGCAGCTGGAACGCCGCCAGGTAATGCTTGATCGGCCAATCAAGATTCTGGGCCTTCACCCGGTCCGGCTTGCGCTTCATCCGGAGGTAGAGGTAACCGTCACGGTAAACGTCGCCAGATCGGAAGATGAAGCAGTCCGCCAGGCCCGTGGTGAGGATGTCACGGCAAGTGACGACGATGAGGATCTCGACGAAGACGCAATTGCACCGGAGGACGTCTTCGAGGACAAGGAACTGGCCGAGGAGGCAGCCCAGGCGCTCCAGGAAGACGCCACCGAAGACGAGACGGCCGTCTCGGCTGATGCTGCTGAGGGTCCCGAACGGGAGCAGGCAGTCGAGAGCCAGGGCGACGCCGGTGACGACAAAAAGGAAGACTGACTGAACGCCGGATACGATTGGCAAAATATTCGTTTTCCCGCGTCAATCTGGAACGCTTATCTGCATTGAAAGGGCCATATTTGGATGGTTGAATAGCGTCACTGGCCGTTTCGCGGGCAGTTAGCCCGCGCGTGGCCGTGTGTATGGCAAGTAAGGAGGTGGAGTTTAGATAACCGCTCCTTCAGTGAGCCATGTATAGTGCGCTTAGGCAACTGTTCGATTGTCTTGTGACCGCGGGAAACCTGCGTGTCGTCGACACATATGGCCGGGCATACTCGTTCGGCGATGGTCGTGGCGCTCCCCTTACCGTGCGCCTTGCGGACAAAAAACTCGAATATCAGCTCTCTTTCAACCCGGCGCTATCACTTGGTGAGGCCTATATGAATGGTCGCCTTCAAATCGAGGGCGGCACCATCTATGACTTTCTTGAACTCATGCTTGCCCATAGCGATCCGGGCCGCTTTCCAATTTGGTTGAAAATCGGCTATCGCATGCGCGAGCTGACCAAGCGCCTGCAGCAGCATAACCCGGAGCACCGGTCGCGCCGGAATGTGGCCCATCACTACAACATAGATGGCGCGATCTATGACCTTTTCCTCGATGCCGACCGCCAGTATTCATGTGCCTATTTCGAACATGAGGGGCAAGGTCTGGAAGCAGCCCAGCAGGCCAAAAAACAGCATCTGGCGGCCAAACTGCATCTGTCCGACGGACAGAAGATACTCGATATCGGTTCCGGCTGGGGTGGTCTGGGACTTTATCTCGCCCGCTGCGCCGATGTTTCGGTAACCGGCGTCACCTTAAGTGAGGAGCAGCTCGAAATTTCGCGCAGCCGGGCCCAAAAACTGGGCCTGGCCCGCAGCGCTGACTTCAGGCTGTGCGATTATCGCCACCTGCAAGGCAGCTATGACAGGATTGTGTCAGTGGGCATGTTCGAACATGTCGGTATCGGTCATTACAAGAATTTCTTCTCCAAGATCAACGATCTGCTTGCTGACGATGGTGTCGCGGTACTGCATTCGATCGGCAGGCTTGACGGCCCTGGAGCGACAAATCCGTTCATCGCCAAATATATATTCCCCGGCGGTTACATTCCCGCGCTAAGCGAAGTGATACCGGCAATCGAACGCTCGGGATTGCTCATGACCGATATCGAGATTTTACGATTGCACTATGCGGACACGCTTCGGCACTGGCGAACCCGGTTTCTGGCGAACCGGGATCGCGCGGCAATGCTTCTGGGTGATCGGTTCTGCCGTATGTGGGAGTTTTATCTTGCCGGTTCCGAGACTGCCTTTCGTTATGAAAACCTGATGGTATTTCAGATCCAGATGGCGAAGGAGCAGACAGCCCTGCCGCTGACGCGGGACTACATGCATGTCGAGGAAAGCAGGCTGCGCTCTCACAGCCGTGCCGTCGCCGAGCTTCCCCGTCTTGCCGACGGGTCGAGCGGGCGACACTAGGTCACGATTGGCGCGGCAACGAATCGTGGTTGTTAAGCGGGAAAGCCAAGTACGACTTTCGTCGTATTGTGAATTGCGGTGACGGTTCGTGCTCTGCCCCGGAAATTTGATCTATGCGTCTTTGTTGGACGAAAGAATCGCGTAAGTTCAGCCAATGGAGAATGTTCAACCAATCGATTCCGTCCTCAACCAGGACAACACGGTACCGTTCCGTGCTGCACCGCATAATATTGAGGCGGAACAAGCGCTTCTGGGCGCGGTTTTAGTCAACAACGAAGCCAGTGACCGGGTTTCCGGGTTTCTTGAACAGCGCCATTTTTTTGAGCCTCTCCATGGCCGCATCTATGATGCTGCTGTGAAATTGATCATGGCCGGCAAGCGCGCCACGCCAATCACGCTTAAAACCTTCTTCGAACATGAAGAGCCGATTGGCGACCTTACAGTTCCGCAATATCTGGGAACGCTCGCCGCCAACGCCACGACGGTTATCAATGCCGAGGATTATGCCCGCACGATCTACGACCTGAATGTGCGCCGCAACCTGATCATCATTGGCGAAGAGATGGTCAACAACGCCTATGACTCGCCGGTCGACTCAACACCGACTGACCAGATCGAAGATTCCGAACAACGGCTTTATGAACTCGCCGAAACCGGGAAATACGGTTCCGGGTTCGAGCCGTTTTCCACCGCGCTCACCGACGCCATCGATATGGCGGCCAACGCCTATCAGCGCGATGGCGGCCTGTCGGGAATAGCGACCGGGTTCCGTGATTTGGATCAGAAAATGGGTGGCCTTCAGGCGTCCGACCTGGTGATCATCGCGGGACGGCCATCAATGGGCAAAACGGCGCTTGCGACCAACATCGCCTATCACGTTGCCCGCGCGTTCAAGAGCGAACACCAGCCGGACGGCACCGAAAAGGTAGTCGATGGAGCGGTAGTCGGTTTCTTCTCGCTTGAAATGTCGGCCGAACAACTCGCAACCCGGATTATCGCCGAGCAGGCCGCAATTCCTTCCGAGCGCATTCGGCGTGGCAAGATCGAACCACAGGAATTCGACCGGCTCGTCGAGGCATCCCAGAATTTGCAGGCGCTTCCGCTTTTTATCGACCAGACAGGCGGCATATCCCTCGCCCAGCTGGCGGCACGGGCGCGCCGGTTGAAGCGGCAGAAAAATCTTGGCCTCGTGATCGTCGACTATCTCCAGCTTCTTTCAGGCTCATCGCGCCGTGCTTCGGAGGGGCGTGTCCAGGAGGTCACTGAAATCACGACCGGCCTGAAAGCATTGGCAAAAGAGTTGAACGTTCCGATCATTGCCTTGTCGCAGCTCTCGCGACAGGTAGAAAACCGGGATGACAAACGCCCGCAACTGGCCGATTTGCGTGAATCGGGCTCAATCGAGCAGGACGCCGATGTGGTGATGTTCGTGTTTCGCGAGGAATATTATATCGAACGGGCGCAGCCGCGCGAAGGAACCCAGGAACATCTGGAATGGCAGGATAAGATGGCGCAGGCAGAAGGGCTGGCCGAACTCATCATCGGCAAGCAGCGTCACGGCCCGACGGGCACGGTGCGTATGCAGTTCCGCTCAGATGTTACGCGGTTTGCCGATTATATGGCATCGACCCATCTTCCGGAGCGCACCTATTGACCCCGACAGCCGGATCGCCACCATCCAGCCGACCCGCTATCGACCCAGCCGCACCGGCCATCCTGACCATCGATCTCGCGGCGTTATGCGACAATTACAAGACTCTGAAGGCGCGCGCGCCAGGCGCTGAGTGCGCGGCCGTCGTCAAGGCTGACGCCTACGGAACGGGTGCAGCCCGAGCGGTTAACGCCCTGGCACAGGCCGGCTGCGGCACTTTTTTTGTCGCAACGCTGGAGGAAGCCCGGCGGATACAGGGCAGCGCGGAAGGCGCCACGCTCTACGTGCTCGACGGACTGTTTCCTGACGCCGCACCGGCTTTCGCCGAAATCGATGCCCGGCCCGTCTTGGGCAGCCTGCAGGAGGTCGAGGAGTGGGCAGGTTATTGTACCGCGACCGGCACCAAGCGCCCTGCCGCAATTCATATCGATACCGGCATGAACAGACTTGGGTTAACAGCGCATGACGTTGAAACGCTTGGGCAGAAGCGCCAAGACCTTGCCGCCTTCACACCGGTCCTGGTGATGAGCCACCTGGCCTGTGGCGACAACCCGGACGACCCGATGAACGAGGACCAGCGTGCGGCATTCGACCGGTTGCGGCAAAAGCTTCCCCCTGCCCCGGCCTGTCTTGCCAATTCGGCGGGGGTATTTCTGGGTGAGCGGTTCCACTATGACATGGTGCGCCCAGGGGTTTCTCTCTATGGCGGCCGCGCCGTTACGGGCGCGCCAAATCCGATGAAGCCGGTGGTACGGCTGGACGTCCGCATCGTGCAAATTCGCGACGCAGAAGCCGGTGAGAGCGTGGGCTACGGCGCGGCCCGCAATCTGATCCGGAGAACCCGAATCGCGACAGCCGCGGCCGGTTACGCCGACGGCCTTTTTCGTCATTTAAGTGCGGGCGACGGCGAGACCGGTCTTACCGCGTATATTGGCGATTATCCCCTGCCTATCCTGGGCCGTGTTTCGATGGATTCGATAACGCTCGATATTACCGATTTGCCGGATGATCTGGTGCGACGCGGCACGCTGGTCGAACTGTTGGGCGGCCATATCGGCGTTGACGACCTTGCCGAAAAGGCCGGTACGATAGGATATGAAGTGCTGACCAGCCTCGGACATCGGTATCAGCGGATCTATCTGGAACCCGGATCGCAGGGCTAGAGCGAAGTTAATGGCTAAAACAGCAACCGCCTACGTTTGCCAGGAATGCGGCGCGACGACATCCAAATGGTCGGGCAAGTGCGGATCATGCGGGGCCTGGAACGCGATTGCCGAAGAGGCACCCGAACAGCGCATTCCCGGTGCGGCTGGCGGCAGCGGATCGATTTTTACGCTTGAAACCCTTGACGCCACAACGTCGGAAACGCCGCGGCAAAGCACCGCTCTTGGCGAGTTCGACAGGGTGCTCGGCGGTGGCCTGGTCCCCGGCTCGGCCATCCTGGTTGGCGGCGATCCCGGTATCGGCAAGTCAACCCTGCTGCTGCAGGCGGCGGCCAAGCTCGCGACCGCCGGCGGGACGGCAGTCTATCTCTCCGGTGAGGAATCCTCAGCCCAGGTGCGGCTTCGCGCCCAGCGATTAGGGGTTGCCGGAGCTCGCGTGGGCCTCGCCACCGAAACCAGCCTTCCCAGCATTCTGAGAACCCTGGGCAATTCTGAGCCGCCCGATCTGGTTATCATCGATTCGATCCAGACGCTTTGGTCCGACCTGCTGGAATCCGCGCCTGGCACCGTGTCCCAGGTGCGGGCCTGCGCCCAGGCGCTGGTGCGTTACGCAAAACGATCGGGCGCTACCGTCATTCTTGTCGGCCACATCACAAAAGAGGGGCAGATTGCCGGCCCCAAGGTGGTCGAGCATATGGTCGATACGGTGCTCTATTTTGAAGGTGACGGCGCCCACCGGTTCAGAATTTTGCGCGCGGTCAAGAACCGTTACGGCGCTACCGACGAAATAGGCGTGTTCGAAATGCGCAGTGACGGTTTGGCCGAAGTTGCCAACCCGTCGGAATTATTTCTTGGCGACCGCAACTCTGAAAGCCCGGGAGCGGCCGTTTTTGCCGGAATGGAAGGCACCCGCCCGGTCCTGGTAGAGATCCAGGCCCTGGTTGCGCCCTCGCCGCTGGGTACGCCGCGGCGCGCCGTGGTTGGGTGGGATTCCAACAGGCTGGCCATGCTGTTAGCGGTACTGGATGCGCGTTGCGGGTTACGGCTAGGCACCCATGATGTCTATCTCAACGTCGCCGGCGGCCTGCGCATCAGCGAGCCGGCAGCCGACCTTGCGACCGCAGCAGCTCTTGTTTCGTCATTTTCAGGTATTGAACTTCCCGCCGGTTCCATCTATTTCGGCGAGGTCAGCCTTTCCGGCGCCATCCGTCCAGTCGGGCAAATGGCGGCACGATTGAGAGAGGCGGAAAAATTGGGTTTCACGGCGGCAACAATCCCGGACAGGCTGGATCAGGACACGAAGAAAACTTCGCTGGCATTAAGCCGGGTCGGACACCTTGAAGAGTTGACCTCGAAACTGATATCAGCAGGCACCAAGTCGCAACAAGGGTGAGGATCTGTCAGACAAGTTTTGAGCAATCCTGAGACCATGCCATCTCATTGCCGCCGCAGTGCGTTGTAACGTGTAAATGTGTTAGTCTGCCGTCAGCCGAAAGGATGTCGCCAATGCCTATTACCGGCCTCGATATCACCCTCGCGGTCATTATGCTGATTTCCGGATTCCTTGCGATGGTGCGAGGGTTCACCCGGGAAGTTCTGTCGATATTTTCCTGGGCAGTCGCAGCAATCGTTCCGCTCTACATCTACTTTTACAAGCAAGATATCTGGACAAACCTGCGGCAATATATCGTGCAATATATCGACAAGCCGACGATCGCCGATTTTATCCTCGGCGGCATTCTCTTCATTATCGTGCTGATCGTGGTTGGCTTGATTTGTGCGCGCATATCGGACCGTGTGCTGGACAGCCGCATCGGCGCGCTGGACCGTACGCTCGGATTTCTGTTCGGGCTTGCACGCGGCTTCGCGCTGGTTGTCATCGCCTACTATATTTTCAGCGGATTCGTTCCGGAAGAGAATCAGCCGCAATGGATCAGCAAGGCACGCTCATTGCCCGTCCTCGTTCAAACCGGCGCCGCCATTGCCTCGCTCCTGCCCGAAAACCCGGCCGATCATCTGCCAGGCGGGCCAGCCAAGGACAATGTCACGCCTCCCGATCAGAAATCTGAATCGTTTTCGCGTAAGAAGGTAGCCGCGGCCGGTGAGTTCGCAACCGGTCGACCCTCGAACACCGAGCGATGACCATGGTCCACACATGAATACCGTCGACAGCCAATGCGATGACCGGCTCCGGGAGGAGTGCGGCGTCTTTGGCGTCTTTTACCGTCCCGATGCCGCCGCGCTTACCGCGCTTGGATTGCATGCACTCCAGCACCGCGGCCAGGAAGCCGCCGGGATCGTCTCATTTGACGGCAAGCACTATCACGCCGAACGCCGCTTGGGGCTGGTTGGCGACCACTTCACAAAGCGAGGGATAATCGAGCGTCTGCAAGGCCATTGCGCGATCGGTCATGTTCGTTATTCAACGACCGGTGATACGGTATTGCGCAATGTCCAGCCGCTGTTTTCCGATCTGGACGCGGGCGGTTTTACCCTCTGCCATAACGGCAACCTCACAAACGCGCTGACAATCCGCAAACAGCTCATCAAGGCCGGGGCGATTTTCCAGTCGACGTCCGACACGGAAGTGATCTCTCATCTGGTCGCGCGGTCGGATAAAGACCAGTTTGTCGAAAAATTCGTCGATGCCCTGCTGCAGATCGAAGGCGCGTATTCCCTTGTCGGGCTCACCAACAAAAAGCTGGTCGGGGCCCGCGATCCACTGGGGATCAGACCTCTGGTACTGGGGCAGCTTGACGATTCCTATATTCTCGCCTCGGAAACCTGTGCGCTCGACATGATCGATGCCAAATTCATCCGTGAGGTGGAAAATGGCGAGGTGGTTGTCATCACCAAGGATGGCATCGAAAGCCACCGCCCGTTTCCTGCCCGCGCGGCGCGGCCTGATATTTTCGAATATATCTATTTCGCCCGGCCCGATTCGATCGTCGGCGGACACAGCGTCTATGACGTGCGCAAGGAGATGGGCAAACAGCTTGCGCGCGAATTTCCAGCCAATGCCGACGTTGTCGTCCCGGTCCCCGATTCCGGTGTTCCGGCAGCAATCGGTTATGCGCAGGAATCCGGTATACCCTATGAGATCGGGATCGTACGCAACCATTATGTCGGGCGCACATTCATCGAGCCGGAACAGCAAATCCGCGCCCTCGGCGTGAAATTGAAGCACAGCACGACACGAAGCACCGTCGAGGGCAAAAGCGTGGTGCTGATCGACGATTCCATCGTCCGTGGCACGACGTCGGTAAAAATCGTGCAGATGATGTATGAAGCGGGCGCCCGCGAGGTTCATATGCGGATCGCCAGCCCACCGATTACCCATCCCGACTTTTACGGGATCGACACGCCCGAACAGCAGAAGCTGCTTGCCGCGACCCATGACCTGGAAGGAATGCGCACCTATATCGGAGCCACCTCGCTCGCTTTCATCTCCATTGAAGGTATCTACAGGGCAATGGGTCATGATGCCCGCGACCCGGAGAACCCGCAATTTACCGATCACTGCTTCACGGGCGAGTAT
>Ga0224508_10005526_pt1 | contig 10104 bp, 6 predicted proteins | sample SF_Jan12_sed_USG_4_FD_170157 | JGI IMG/M metagenome (GOLD analysis project Ga0224508, IMG submission 170157) | Sediment microbial communities from San Francisco Bay, California, United States - SF_Jan12_sed_USGS_21 | ecosystem: Environmental > Aquatic > Marine > Sediment | place: USA: California... | reverse complement strand
CTCGCGATGGTGTTCGTCCTCTCGGAGGTGAGCGTGGTCAAGATGCTCGGCTTCGGCTAGCGCTGGCGGTGCTGGTCGACGCCTTCCTGGTGCGGGCCACACTGATGCCGGCGTTCATGGTGGCCGCCGGTCGGGCGAACCGGTGGTCGCCCCGGTCGCTGCGCCGCGTCCATCATCGCCTCGTCGGCTGACGCACCGGCTCAGATCGGCGTCGATCGACCGAGGTGGACGGTGGTCTCGGCGTAGGTCCAGTCGGGGCGCTTGCGTCGCTGCAGGGGATCGATCGTGGCGTCGGGGCCGAGCGCCCGAGCCCGCCCGATACCGGCGAGCCGCCCTTCCGCTCGTAGTCGGCCAGCGACTCGATCGCTCGATCGGGTAGTGCGAGGTCGGACAAGCGGATCATGGTAGCGAAACTCCTGGTCGCGATCGTGTCGAGCGGGCGCCGCTCGGACAGTGGATCCGCCAGGGGGCCGCCCGCTGTTTCCGGACGATGATTGAGCCGGGGGCCAGGAGTTCCTAACATCGGGGGATACACCTGTGCCGGTGCTTCGGCTGGGGTGGGTCCCAACAGCGACGAGTGCGGAGGTGTTCTTGCCGCCCTCTGGAGGCAGCGATGACGCTACCTTCTGACGACTTCGATCGAGACCGGGCGGCGGGATGGGCGGTGCCGCCGGTTGGTGAGCTGCCTGGTGACGAGCTGGCGTTGGCGCTGGCGGTGGTCGATGCGGCCCCCGATGCGATGGTTGTTGTCGACGAGAGCGGCCGGATCGAGCTGATCAACCGTCAGGTCGAGCAGCTGTTCGGCTACGAGCGCTCGCAGGTGGTCGGCCAGCCCGTCGAGCTGCTCGTGCCCGCCGACCGGGCGGACGTTCATCGAACTCACCGGGCGAGGTTCCACGCCGCGCCGACGGTCAGGCCGATGGGTAGTGGACTCGACCTGGTGGCCCGGCGAGCCGACGGCTCGCTCGTGCCGGTCGAGGTGAGCCTCAGCCCGCTCGACATCGCCGACCGGCACTGCGTCGTCGCCGCCATACGCGACGTGTCGGAACGGGTGGCCGCGGAACGGGGGGCGCAGCGGGTTCGCCGGGCGGTCGACTCGATCAAGGACGGGGTCTACATGGTCGACCCCGACACGCTCCGGTTCGTCTACGTCAACGAGGGGGCACAGCGGCAGTCGGGGTTCACAGCCGAGGAGCTGCTCGGGTCGATGACGCCGTTGGATCTGTCCCCCGAGTTCAACGCCAACAACCTCGCCGAGCTGCTCCGACCACTTCGTGAGGGCGGAGTCGACTCGGTCCAGGTCGACACGGTCATCCGACCGAAGACCGGTGCGGAGTACCCGGTCGAGGTCGTGATCGAGTTCCCCCGGGTCGACGCCGACGCCGATGGCAAGCGTGTGCTCGTGGCGGTCGTGCGCGATATCACCGAGCGGGCCCGAGCGGAGGAGCAGCTCCGACGGAGCGAATCGCGCTTCCGCGCCACGTTCGACGATGGGCCGGTTCCGATGGCCGTCGTCTCGCTCGAAGGTCGCCGGATCGTCGAAGCCAACCAGGCGATGGTCGACATCACCGGCTACCCCAGGGATCGGCTCATCGGCATGGTGGCGACCGATCTGGTTCACCCCGACGACCTCGATTCCGACGACCTCGATTCCGACGACCTTGATCCCGACGACCTTGATCCCGACGACCTTGATCCCGACGACCTTGATCCGAAGGAAGCGGTGGCTGGCCAGCGCTGGCAGAGCGGCCTCCTCCAGCTCGGGCCGACTCTTCGCCTGGTCCGGGCCGACGGGGCCGAGCGGTGGGTCGCCACGCACATCGGCCCCGTGGCCGATCACGGACCGAACCCTACGCTCATCGTCCACGCCGTCGACGTCACCCCCATGGCCGAGATCGAGGCGGCCCGGTTCCGTCACGAATCGCTGAACGACGCCGTGTCGGCGATCCGCCTGGCGATGCTGGAGGGGGCGTCGCGGGCCGACGGCCTCCGGCTGCTGTGTCGCTCCGCTCGCGATCTCCTCGACGCCTCGTCGGCGCTGGTACTGGCCCCGGTTGGCCACGGCGACGAGCTCAGGATCGAGGCTTCGGTGGGTGTCGCGCCCGAGGTGGCCCAGAGGTTCGAGTTCCGATCGACGGTGGGCGTCGTGGGCGAAGCGTGGGAGACCGGTGAGGTCCAGACGACGTTGCCGACCGACGAGCGGGTATCGAGGGTCAACCAGCAGGCGCTCGACGGGCACCCGGTCGGGCCGATCGTGGTAGCGCCGTTCGGGCCTTCTGCGCCCGTGGGCGAGCCGTCGGGTGTTCTCATCGTCGCCTACACCGACGATGTCCCGGAGCTGGCCGAGACCGCCCTGATCACGATCAACGAGTTCGCCTCGGTCGCCATGTCGGCGATAGCGCTGGCCCAGGCACGCGAGGCGGAGCAGGCGTTGGCGTTGCTCGAAGACCGGGAGCGCATCGGCCGCGACATGCACGACTCCGTGATCGGTCGATTGTTCGCTACCGGCTTGACCGTCCATGCGGTCATGGAGGCGCTCGGCGACTCACCGCAGGCGGAACGCTTGGCTGACGTCGTCGACGATCTCGACGACGCGATCAAGGAGATCCGGACGGTCGTGTTCGCCGTCCGGTCGCCGAGGGAAACGAAGCGGGCGGCTCGGGCTCGGCTGCTCGACGCCATCGAAGAGCAGGTCTCCGCCCTCGGCTTCGACCCCAGGGTCGACCTCAGCGGCCCGATCGATGATCTCCCCGAGGCGATCGTCGAGCAGCTCGTACTGTCGCTGCGCGAGGCGTGCGCCAATGCCGCTCGTCACGCCGAGGCTTCCGAGGTGTCCGTCGAGGTCAGCGTCACCTCGTCTCAGGTGTCCTTGGTCATCACCGACGATGGCGTCGGCCTCCCCGAGGACTGCTCCTCGTCGACCGAGTCCGGTATCCGTGGCCGGGGCCTGGCCAACATCAGGGCTCGTGCGGAGCAACTGGGCGGCCAGGCGTCGTTCGAGCGGGGGGAGACCGGGGGAACGATCGTGCGATGGACGGTGCCCCGAACCCCCGTCTCGTCCGACCGGCTGTGACCCAGCCGCCTCCGCCCCGGTGAAATCTGTTGGCTCAGCCACCGGAGCGGTGGTCAGCGCATCGAATTCGGCGTTGGCTCCGATCGAGCCGCTACCGCTCCCGAGGTGCCGGCGCTCGGCCTTGGGCTGGTGGCCGTCGGGCGTCTGATGGGACCTTGGCCTCTCCCGCGTCGGCTGCCCGTGCCTCATGCTCCATAACCCATGAGCACCATCGAACCCTCGGACGACCGCGAGCCGGCGGCCGTGAAAGTCACCGCCTACCTGCACGGCAAGATGATCCGGGCGGAGGTCTGCGAGTCGGCCGACGAAGCGGCCGCCCTCGTCGCCTCGTTGGAGGAGACCCCGGGGATGGAGTGCGAGGTCGAGGACCTGTCGGCCACCGTGCACGACCCGGCGGCGTCGGAACCCGGTGGATTCCGGTCGGACGCTGGTTATCCGCACGCCGCCGAGAGCCCTTGAGAGCGGTGCCGGCGTGAGCCTCGTCGAACCGGCGCTCATGCTCGTGCTCGTCTTGTGCTTCCTCGGCGCCGCCACGCTGTCGGTCGCTGAGGTGTCGATCATTCGTGTCCGCCGGAGCGAGGTGCTGGTCGATGCCGGCGAGCGCCGGTCGTCGTCCCGGGACCTGCTCGAACTGCTCGACGACCTGCCGGTCGTGTTGAACAGCATCCTGCTCCTCGTGTTGCTGTTCCAGGTGTGCACCGCCACCATCGGGGGCTTCCTCGCCGGCCGGTGGTTCGGCGGCATAGGGGTCACCGTGGCAACCTTCGCCGTGACCGCCGTGCTCTTCCTCTACGCCGAGGCGGTGCCGAAGACGGTGGCGGTTCGATCCCCGAAGCGGATGGCGCTCCGCTTGACGCCGCTGCTGAAGGCCGTGGTCCGGGTGCTGCGACCGTTCGTGGCGGTGCTCGTGCGCCTCGCCGACCTCCAGTCGCCGGGCTCCACCGTGTCGCTGGGGGCCCTCACCGAGGAAGAGATCCGGGCTCTGGCCCGCGAGTCGGCGGCGGCGGGCGAGATCGCCGAGCACGACGTCGTCCTCGTCGATCGGTCGTTCGAGTTCAACGACCGCAGCGTCGGTGAGGTGATGGTTCCCCGTGGCGGCGTCCGGGCCGTTCAGGCTCGAGAGACCGTTGGCACGGCGTTGACGCGAGCGTTCCAGCTCGGCCACCGTCGGCTCCCCGTCTATCGGCGGGATCTGGACGACATCGTGGGCATCGTCCGCCTGCGGGATCTGGCGGCGATCGCCCGGGACGCCCCCGGCACCCCGGCGGAGGCCGTCGCAACCGAGGCCCTCCGCTGCCGGGCCGACGATCCCATCTCCGAGCTGCTGACGAAGATGCAACGCGCCGGGTCGTGGCTGGCGATCGTGACCGATGGGTCGGACCGCACGGTGGGGTTGGCCACGGTCGAGGACCTGGTGGCCGAGCTCGTTGGCGAGATCGCCGATGAGCGGAGGAACATCACCGCCCGCCGCCGACCCGATCAGAACTGGAGCTGACCATGCCCGCTTACGAGGTGCGTTGCCCCAACTGCCAGAAGCGCAACCGCGTGCCGAAGACCGCATCGGGCCGGCCGCAGTGCGGTCGCTGCGGCCATGACCTCCCGTCGCTGTTCGACGTCGACGCCGCCGAGTTCGATCGGGTGGTGGCGACGTCGTCGTTGCCGGTGCTGGTCGACCTCTGGGCGCCATGGTGCGGCCCCTGCAGGGTGGTCGCCCCGCTGCTGGAGAGCTTGGCGTCCGAGCGGGCCGGTTCGCTCCGCATCCTCAAGGTAGACATCGACCAGCACCCGGCGGTCCCGGCGCGTCTCGGGGTCCAGAGCATCCCCACGATGGTGCTGTTCTCCAACGGCGAGGAGGTCGCCCGCCAGATCGGGGCGGTCCCGGGCGATCGGCTAGCGGCCTGGGTCGATCAAGCGCTCGCCGTCGGCAGGACCTGACCGGTCGGCGGCGATGACGGGCAACCGGGCCCTCACCGTGCTGGGCACCGCAAGCCAGGCCCCCACCCGGAAGCGGGCCGCCGGTGGTTACGCGCTCCGGTGGGACGACCAGCTGATCCTGTTCGACCCGGCCGAGGGCTTCCAGCGCCAGTGTCTTCTCGCCGGCGTGCCGATCGGTCGGGCCACGGCCGTGTGCATCACCCACTTCCACGGCGACCACTGCTTGGGACTCCCGGGGATCATCCAGCGAAGGGCACTCAGCCAGTGCGAAGCTCCGCTGCCGGTGTTCTTCCCGGCCGCGGGCTCCGACTACGTCGAGCACCTGGTCCGCAGCTCGATATACGACGGCAGCTTCCTCGAGCCCCGACCCGTCACCGCCCCCGGCTTCGTCGCCGATCTCGGTGGCTCCTCGCTCCTGTGCGAGCCGTTGGCTCACGAGGTCCCGACGATCGGCTATCGGGTCCAGGAGCCGTCGGTCCGAGGCCTGAGCGAGGAGAGGCTCCACCAGCGGGGCCTCAGCGGCCCGATCGTGGGCGAGCTGATCGAGCGGGGGTTCCTCGATATCGACGGCGAGCGGGTCACCGTCGCCGAGCTGACCGAGGAGCGCCCGGGCCAGGCGATGGCGTTCGTGATGGACACCGGCTGGTGCAACGGCGCGCTCGCGTTGGCTCACGGCGTCGACCTCCTGGTCTGCGAGGCCACCTACCTCGAGCGTGATCGCAGCCTGGCCGGAGAGCACCATCTCACGGCGAAGCAGGCGGCGACCCTGGCCGCCGACGCCGGGGCCCGCCGGCTCGTGCTCAGCCATTTCTCCAGCCGCTACGAGGAGTGGGCTGCGTACGAGCAGGAAGCCAGCGCAGTCTTCGACGATGTGATCATCGCCGAGGACCTCATCGTGGTCCCCGTACCGCCTCGTGAGCGGTGCCAGGACCCCCTGGATGGTTGAACAGATCACCCCGGCGCCACCGCCTCCAGCCGGGAACGGCGAGCAGGCTGGCGGCGGCAACCAGCGAGGCCTTGTTGGCGGCCGAGGCCAAGCCGGCCTCTCTGTACGTCAGCGTCAGGGTCGCGTCGCCGTGGCCGTCGAGACGCCATCCGTTCGCATAGCCGTCGACCTTCACGTGCGCCGCCGTCCATCCGTCGGGAAGGTCGGGGATGGTCCATCCTGGAGCGAAGCTTTCCGCCAGCACCAGCACGAACGGACCGTTGGCGTTGGAGATGTCGACCCGGTACGAGCTCGTGGACAGCTGGTCGAAGCCGACCGACGGGGCCGGATGCCGCCGATCGCCGGTCCTATCCAGCACCACTTGTGTGGCTCTGGCCCGGGTGACGGCCACCCGGCGGTACTCGATCCGGGTGAGGCCGCCGTCGTTGCCGTCGGCGTAGAGGTAGAGCGACAAGGCGATGGCGTCAGCGCTCGTCCGCACCTCGGCCTCGTACCGGCCCGAGCCGTCGAGCGGTGCTGCCGGCGCGCACGACTCGGTTCCACTCTGCCACAAGCAGAACCGGGGTTCCGATCCAGCGGCCACCCGATAGTCGAACGACACGACCACCGGCTCCCCCGGATCGGCATCGATCGGCGCATCCACGCACGCTGCGTGGGCCCGGGCCTCGAGGCTCACCGTCGAGCCGTCGACGGTTGCCCCCAGTCCGGCTTCGGTCGGTGTCCGGTCGTCGCTGCGGTTGCAATCGCCTAGCTGACCGAACGGCCCGAGCACGCTGGCCGCCCGAGGGCTGATCGTGAGCTCGTGCCGTCCACCGACGAGATCGACCGATGCCAAGCTCGTGCCTCGTTCGATGGACCCGGCTCCGATCGGTCGGAGCTGGTGAACGGCGATGTCGCGATACCCGGCTACGGTCGACTCGTTGCCGCCGCCGTCGGCGTAGACGTAGAGCGCCAAGCCGCCGACCCGGGCCTCGGCATCGAGGACGTAGGTGCGGGCGACCCACGAGCGCTCGGCCACTCGGTCCTCGATGACGCAGCGATGGTCGACTACCGACCAGACGCACAGCCGGGCCGGCCTCCCCGACAGCGAAGCCATCGAGACCGACAATTCGGCCGGCGTATGACCTGGGCCGAGGTTGTAGACGACGCAGGCGCTGTGGTCGTTGGCGCTGAGAACGACGCCGCTCCCGGAGACGACAGCATCGAAGCCCAGCTCGTTCATCGTTCGGTCATCGAAGTTGTTGCAGTCGTTGAGCGGGCCCGGCTGCCCAAGCCCTTGCGACGGCGCTCTGCTCAGCGCGATCACGGGCTCGTCGGGTTCGAGCGCCAGGACCATGCCCTCCTCGTAGGGCACGACCTCGCCGTCGACGAGTAGTGCATCGGCAGAAAGCCCGTCGGTTCTCATCGTGAAGGCGGCCTCCGTGGACAGAGGGCGTCCATCGATCGCGAGCTCGTCGACCAGGTCGGCCCGCAGTGTCACACGGTCGTTGGTCATCACGACCTCGAGCTGGTCGGTCGACCCGAGTCCGACGGCATAGCGATCGGCTTCCGACACGAACGTGAGCTCAGGGGCCGCGCCGTGGTTCCAGATGATTCGGTCGGCAGCGGTCGTTGGCGGGACCACCGCCCCTGGTCCGCTCAGCAGGGCATCGACCTCGGTGCCGACTGCGGCGGCGATCGCCAATGACTCGGCGCGAAGCAGAGCCCCTGACCGACGCTCGAAGAGCGCACCTACGTCGTTCACCTCGACGAGCTGGAGCTCATCGATCTGGGATGCTCCCTCGAGCAGGCGTTCGACGTCGGTGGCCGCTCGCCCGGACAGACCGGACCCCACATCACGCCGGATCACGAGATGGCTCGCCCCCAGAGCGTCGAGCAGGCGATTGGCAGCGGCGCTGTTGCCGGCGAGGATCGCCGACTCGCCAGCTTCGATCAGTGCCTCATAGCCCTCGATCTCGGCGAAGTAGCCACCGGGCAGGCGCTGCAACACCGGTCGGTCGAACAGCTGCGGGATCACGTCGGTTCCGTGGTAGCCCCACGTCGTGGTCACCTGGTAGTAGTCGTTGAGCGGGAACATCGCCACTTTTCCCGCGGCCGGGGAGGCCGCCACCTCGGCGGCGAGGTCGAGCCAGGCGGGCGGAACGGCGACGTGACTCGACGGAAGAGCCCCTCGATCGGTGGCCGCCACGTCACCGGTGAGCAAGGGATAGGGGTGCATGATCGCGGCGGTGGTGGCAACGGTCACTGCGGTGGCACCCAGCACCCTCCGCACTCCGGCCGCGCCGGCGAGCCGAGTAGCGGAGCGTTCGATCGCCAGCGCGAACAACACTGCGTAGATCAGCACGATGACCGGCCCGAACTTCGATACGGGGTCGCGAAAGAGCCACCAGCCGGGCACGTGGTCGTACAGGACTCGGTTGATGGGCCCCAACGGTGTGTGCAGGCCCTGGGAGAGCGCGATCATGAGGACGGCGACCGAGACGAGCACCCAGGCCATTGGTCGGCGGGCCTGGTCAGCCAGGCAAGCTCCCATCAGCGCACCGAGGGGCAGCACCCACCGCAGTGCGATCCAGGGCATCGAGTCGAGCCGCTCACTCCAGGGGAAGTACTCGTCGAACGGCCAGCCCCAGTGGGCGGTCAAGGTGGCGACGCGACCGAGTGAGCTCTCTGCGTGGATCCAACTCCAGGCGTCGACATCGGTGACGGCGGCGAAGGTGACGCCCTCGGCACCGCCGACGTTGACCACGACGAACGGTACGAGCCAGAAGAGGTGCACGCCGACGACCACCGGCAACGCCCTGGCGATCGTCCACCAGGTAGCGCCCGCCCCGTCGCTGCCGACTGTCGAGGCCACGAGGGCAGCCGCCGCCACTCCGACGATCATCACCAGCAAGGGTGGGTTGATCGACAGGTACGCGAGAGGCAGTGATGCGAGGGTCAGGCGCACAACGGTGGTCGGCCGCCCGCCCAGGAAACCGAGCAGCTCGCCGACGAGGGCGCCGAGCGAGCCGATGGCGAGGGGAAAGATCAAGTTCGGGAGTTGGACGAGCACGAACGGATTGCAGACCCCGAGAACTCCTCCCATTGCGAGCGCGTGCGGGTGGCGAACCAGGAGCCTGCCGGCGTGGACGACCCCGAGGACGGCGAACGACATCACGGCGACGAACAGGATGCGTTGGGCGAGCAGCTCGGATCCGGCCATCGATCTGGTTGCACCGATGAGGGCCACCTCCAACAGCCGACCGGCGTCGGCGCTGGTGTTGCCAGCACCGGTGAGCTGATGGTTCCACAGCGACCCGGCCTCGGATGCGAGCGAGTTGCGGACGAACGGTGAAACATCGCCGGCAGCGATGAACCGACCGGGCTGGAACCAGCTCAGTGTGACGAGTCCGACCACCAACGCGGGGCCGAGGTAGGCGGCAGCGACGCCCGCCGTCGGGTGCTCGTGGCCATCGTCGGCTCGAGCGGTCGCGCTCGAGGGCCAGCTGCGCCTGGCGTGCATCAACCGCGGCGGGCCCGGATGACGCCCAGGCAGAGGCCGGTGGTCTCGACCGCCTTGAGGACCAGGAGACCGGCGGTCAACAAGGGGTGACGGAGCAATCGAGCCGGCTCGGTGAGGACTCCGGGTCGGGTCAGTCGCCGGGTCCCGTTCGGGGGCCGCACGGCCAGGTAGTCGGCGAAGCTCCTGCCGTAGTACCACTTCTTGGCGAACACCTCGGTGAGCGAGATGCGGCCGTCGTCGTGCCAGATGAGGGCCTCGATGCGGCCGATGCGGTGGCCGGCGGCCTCGAACCGGTCGGCGAGCTCCCAGTCCTCGCCAGCTCGGAGCTCCTCTCGGTAGCCACCGATCGCCCGGACCGATGCGGTCCTGAAGAACCGGGCCGCCTCCACGTCGGCATTGCCGATATAGAGCCGCTTTTCGTGGGCTCGGCAGGCGGCGAGGAACCCCTCACCACAGGAGTGCTCGGCAACGATCACCCCATCGGGGTCGCCGGTGGCGAAGGCTGCGTCGACCTGGGCCGCGACCCGTGATGTCAGGTACATGTCGCTGTCGATGAAGCCGACGAGCTCTCCGGTGGCCAGAGCGAGACCCCGGTTGCGCTGAGCGCTGCGCTCGGGGCCGGCGGCCACGACCACGTCCGCCAACTCG
>Ga0224508_10005525_pt1 | contig 10105 bp, 11 predicted proteins | sample SF_Jan12_sed_USG_4_FD_170157 | JGI IMG/M metagenome (GOLD analysis project Ga0224508, IMG submission 170157) | Sediment microbial communities from San Francisco Bay, California, United States - SF_Jan12_sed_USGS_21 | ecosystem: Environmental > Aquatic > Marine > Sediment | place: USA... | reverse complement strand
GCCGCACAAGAGACCCGGGTGAGGCGGTTTCATGAAGTGCTGCACGACTACCTGGGCGGGAATCCGCCGGGACGGTAGTTGGCGCCGAGGCGCAACCGGCCCGCATGATCACCGCCAGGATGAGGGCCGGATACTCGGGCGTTCTCGCACTTTGGAGTTGCAGATTGGGCTCGAGCTGGAGATTGGGAGGCGCAAGCTCAGCCAGGGAAAAGCGGCGGAGTTGCTGGGCATCACTCGGCCCAGCCTGAACCGATTGCTCAACGGCCATCTTGACGGAATCAGCATAGACAAGCTCGTGGCAATGCATGCTCGGTTCGGTCGAACCGTCTCAGTTAAGAGTACGCGTAAGCGGAAAGCCGCATAGCGGCAAATACTTACCGGATGCCGGGCTAATACCCGCTGATCCTTGGGTCGTATGTTGGGCATCATCTCGTTAACGCCACGAGCGATGTTCGCGCCGTATGAGCTGTAGGCTGATTCCGAAGCATATTTATGTGAGAGCGTGGTAGCACTATGATGCCTTCTCCTATGAGAATAACCCTTACCATCGACGACGACATTGCGCGTGAACTCAACGAATTGTCTCGTGAGCGCAGTACTAGTTTCGAAACGGTGGTCAATGAAGTGTTGCGCCAGGGGCTGACAACGGGCGAGAAGCCGCTCACGGCCCGGGAGCCGTTCTCGGTGCTGTCATCCCCACGGGGTTTTCTTCCTGGGATCGACCCTCTGAAGCTCAATCAGCTGGCCGACGAGCTTGAAACCGAGGATTTCCTTTCTCGAGACCACAGTTAGTAGGTGATCCTTCCGGAGACGGCGACTTCTAGCGGTTCTCCGGATTGCCGTGGGTTAACCTTGTGGCGTGACGGCATCCTTGCTGAGGTATGCTTTCGACGAGTTCCATTCACGAGTACGACATAGATGGCATTCGAATATCCAGACCTCATGCCCCAGATGATGGCCAAACGCGCCCGTGAAACCGGTAGTGCCACGGCGCTGAAGCACGTCGACGGGTCGGTGTTGTCGTGGGACGAGGCGTATCGGGATTCGCTGCGCTGGGCCAGCGCCCTGGAACGCCTTGGGCTCAACCGTGGGCAGCCGGTGGTCACCGTGTTTGCCAACGGCTTCGATGCGTTCCGTGCGTGGATGGGCAGCGCGTGGTTTGGCGCCATCGAGTCACCAATCAACACCAATTACAAGGGCGATTGGCTGCGCCACGTGGTGAACAATACCGAGGCGGAGATTGTGATCGCCGATGCGCGCTTTGCCGGGCCGCTGTTCGACATCGCAGATCAGCTGACGCACGTGAAGCACCTGATTGTATTCGGCGCTATCGATGCCGTTCCTGATGCGCTGCCATTCGAATTGCTGAGCGCTGAAGAGTTCTTGAGCGACGCCGCTGTCACTGAGCGGGCCGAGCCGGGTCCGTGGGATATCTCCTCGCTCATCTACACCTCGGGAACCACCGGGCGCTCGAAGGCGGTTATGGTCCCGTGGGGACACATGAAGTCCTCGCTGGAAAGCGGGTTCATCCCCCTCGATCGGCTTGATGGCACGCGCATATACGCGCCCTATCCGGTGTTTCACATTACCGGCAAGGGCGGATTCTACTTCGCCGCCGCGTTTGGTGGTCCGAGTGTGATTCGCGAAGCCTTTTCGCCCAGCGAGTATTGGAACGACATCCGAAGCTTCGACGCTAACGCCAATGTTCTCCTTGGCCCCCTGGCGCAGATGCTGCTGGGCCAGCCCGAACAACCCGACGACGCGGACAACCCGATGCAAACCGTTGTGATGGCGCCGGTCATACCCGAAGTCGACGAGTTCAGTAGACGGTTCGGGGTGGAGGTCTTCACCACCTACAACATGACCGAAATCAATTGCCCGATCATTCGTTCCGATGAACGCTGCACGAGCAACAACTACAGCAGCTGCGGCCGGGCTCGTGCCGGAGTTGAGGTGCGCATTGTCGATGAGCACGATCGTGAGGTGGCCCCGGGCACTCCGGGAGAGCTGATCGTTCGTGGTGAGCCGTGGGAACTGAATGTCGGCTACTGGAACATGCCGGATAAGACCAGTGAGGCCTGGCGCAATGGTTGGTTCCACACGGGCGATGCCTTCACCTACGACGCGAATGGCGATTACTATTTCGTCGACCGCGCCAAGGACTACATACGTCGGCGCGGTGAGAACATTTCCAGCTTTGAGGTCGAGTCGATCGTAAACGGTCATCCCGCGGTAGCCGAATGCGGCGCCGCCGCGGTGCCCGCCGAGCAGGGCGAGGATGAAGTAAAGGTTGCCGTCGTGCTCGAGCCGGGCGCGGAGTTTGATCCCGCCGAGTTGATCGAGTTCCTGATTCCGAGAATGCCGCGCTTCGCCATTCCCCGGTTTGTTGAAGTCTGGGATGCCCTGCCCAAGACCGAGGCGACCGCGCGAATTCAGAAAGCCAAGATTCGAGAGTCCGGGGTTACCGATAGCACCTGGGACCGTATCGAGGCGGGTGTTGTTATTCCGCGATAATCCGAGCAGTCCTCACACACCTGGTTCACGTTTTCTTTCCCACGGGGTGTGCAGAAGGTGATTGTTCTGCTGCTGTATTATCTCGTTGCGCTCGTCGTGGTGCTGGCGCTCTGCGCGGCACTCTTTGTCGGATTGGGGCGACTGGGTCGAGTCAAATACGTTGCGCTCCCGGTTTTCTTCGTCGGTTCCATCCTGCTGATACCCATGCCGATTCACGGTGGATTTATGATCTTCGGTGAAGTGGTGTTCGATGGAATTGAAGAGTTCTTTGAAGATCGACAAGTGATGGTCCGGGCGCGGCTGCGCACGGACTGGCATGAAAGCTTCAAACAGCGTCTACCGGAAGCTGTTTCAATCGTTAAGGAAGGACCGGTAAACATTTACTGGCACAAAGTGATTCTTGCTGACCAGACCGAAGCCTGGCTGGACGTTCGTGAAGGTCTGGTGTGGAGAGATGTGATATTTCAAGGTGGAGGCAACCCAGGACAAGCGAATTTGGTCGAGGCGTGTGGTCAAGCGGGCGCGTTCACCCTGGCACTAGAGATTGAACTCTTCTACTTTTATGAAAACGGCGGGCCAGAGGTGATGGCTTTCGCCAATTCTCGATATCCAAGTCTGCTCGTCGATGACCAGTTTCAACTTGAAATGGTCAAATGGCGAAATTTCTCAGGTAGCGATAATCAGCAACAGCCGCCGGCTGATGTCGCCATTCGATGTGTTGGTCGAACACACGGCGTTCCTGCAGAAGGGTTGGTCAATCGCCAGATATCGGCAGCGGATTGGAACAGGTTTCAGATGGCACCCATTCGTTAGCCGTGTCAGGGCTCAACAGCCGCGAGTTGGATACCATAGATTGGGGAATCCAGCATCGTCGGCGGCTTTCACCCATCCGTGCCAACGCTGCGCGACAGTTTCCTCTCCGCTGGCACAGGGATGCGTCGCGTAGTGTTTCACCTCCGCTTCTATCCAGTTTCCGGATCGTACACCGGTAGGCGTCACGTCGTAGAGGTCACCGCGCATCACCGTCAGGCTTTCCGAATCTGGGGAGGGTGATGTCCGCAGATGAAGCGCCAGGTCGTTAACGGGATACAAGCCGCCCTGACGGTAGGACGCCAGATAGTCGATCCAACGAACCAGCGTGAACGGCTGAGCTTCAGCGATTGAAATCCAGTAGCCGCCGGGGCGGGCTTGAGGCAATACGTTGATGTGCTCCTGGGCGATCGCATGACCAACCAGAACTGCTGATTCGTACCCCACCTCACGCAATTGACTGCGTGCCACGGTCTCGGTCGAATCGTTCTGCGTTGGGGTTATGAAGTGGCGCCATGTGTCGCGGTCGTAGTGGAGTTGGCCCAGTTCTTTTCCCGCAGGCGCGTCGTATAGCGTGAGCGGATGGTCGGGAAACTGGTCCACCCCTGGTGGACCGTCGGTCTCGAAGTCAGCTGCCTCGAACAACCCGCCGATTCCCCAGATCTCGGCACGCGTCGGTGGGCGAGGGGTGGTATCCGTGGGCTGCCATTCTGAACCGATATGAATGTCGACATAGTCCACATGATCGATGCAGGGGTTCTGCATCTGCTGCAGACGCCAGGAGCGAGTTTTCCCTGTGCGGTAGCGGAACGTCATTTTTCCTTCTCGACGACAGGTGCTGGTGTCGCCACCGCGCCCCAGACGGATATCGATGGTGCCTTCAAAGTGGAGAAGCTTCGTCTCGATGCGGGTAAAAGCACCGTCGATACGCAACAGTTGCCGCGCTTGTTGGGGGTCGGCGTCTGCTGGATTGACCTGTACACCGCTGATGCGATACAGGCCATTGTCTATGGAAACGTTGGCCTCGCCGAATTGGTCCCAGCTGATCCACTGAAGACCGAAGGGGTGTACTCCGGCCAGCGCCTGGGCGGCTGCAGGGTCGACAATCTCGGTTGTCGGCGAGGCGCTCGCCGCGGTTGGGCCGAGCAACATCATCACGCAGGTGATAAGGAGTTTGCATAGCGTGTGACCCGCACCGCCCATGCGCTGGCCAGCCTGTCGCTGCACGAGGTCAAACATTACTCAGCCCACTCCTACGGCTTGCGCTATCGCATCTCGCCATTCATCCGCATCGAAACTCCACGGGCCGGGGCCAGACTGGTACGTGACTATCCCACGTTGATCAATCACATAGAGTCTTTCGGGCATCGCCGCATAGGCGGCATCGGTGGAGTTATTCATATCATCGAGCAGCGTTGGCATCGTCAGGTCGAGCCGGAGCATGCACGCCTGGGCAATATTCGCGCGCTCGGCAAGCGATTTCGGTTGATAGAACACCACGTCGTCATCCAGATTTGACTCGACCGGCCACCAATCTTGAGGGTGGGCCTCCTGAATGTAGATGCAGAAGAAGTGCGCGTCTCCCCTCAACGCCTCATACGCCTGATTCAGGCTCACGGCCTGAGCTCTAAACGGGGGGTCAGGTATAGGAGCCAAAGACCAGCGCGACGGGTTTGTCCAAAGTTCTCGCCAGTTGAACGCTCTCACCGGTCTGCTTTCCTTTCGCGTCCAGCCGCTCCAACTGAAAATCGGGTGCTTTGCTGCCGGGCTTGGGAGAGGTTGTTTCCCTCGCAACGCCCGTATCGAAAAACGCCTGCAACTCGCTTCGACCCACGTGAGACAGCTCGGTTGCGCGTTTGACAACATCGTCGGCAAAGTCATCGAGGCGCTTCCTGCCGTTTCGCAAATCGAACCAGAACTCTTGAAAGTCTATTCCGTTGTCAGAAACGTTCGTCATTGCGCGGTTCCATCAACACGACGTGCACCATGTTAACGCACCCATTTGAAGCGCGGATTTCCGATTCAATGTGTTTCGGGCCGCGCGGGCTCGGCGGGTAGTCGCAGAAACCCCAGAGCGATCGTGGACAGCACAAATCCCGCCACCAGGGTTGCGAATGCAGGTGCATAGCTGCCCGTCTGCTCAAACACCCAGGTGGTGAACGGCAGCCCGAGCAGTGTGAAAGGCAGCATGATGGGGCCCATGGATCCCATGATCCGCGCGAATGCCTCGCGCCCGAACATGGCGCCGAGCAGCACACCCCATAGTGGCATGACGGCGCCGTAGCCGAGCCCGAACAGGAACGCGCCCGCCATAATTCCAACGTAGCTCTCAAGCGCGATGATGACCAGCAAGCCAACGATCTGACATATAAGCGACAAGCCCATAACGAGTCGCTTGTCGACGAAGTCGGAGAGCGTGCCGAACAGGGGTTTGGCAAGGGCGCCCATGAAGGTCATCAGTGCCACCACGGCCGAGGCCTGCAAGGCGGACATACCTTGATCCGTCACATGGGAGTGCATGGCGATCAGCACCGAGGTGATGCTCATGAAGCTCGGCCCGACGATCAACGCCAGCAGCCAGATCCTTCGGTCGCGAAATGCACGGCCCACCGTCCAGCCATCCGGCTGACCAGCCTCGCTGATGACTTCACCTTCGGGGTCGCCGTCTGGAAACAGCCCCATGTCTTCCGGTCGCTTCACCGCAAATTTCCATGCCAGTGGCATCAGAACGACAACCGGCACGATTGCATAGAAACTGACCGCTGATCGCCATCCATAGCTCAGAACGAGCCATGTTGTAAGCGGAACCAGCACCGTTCCCGAAAACGAGATCCCAAACTGCGATACCCCCAGCGCTGTCCCTCTGCGGCGCACGAACCAGTTTGCCAGCAAGGCGTTGTTTGGCAGCGGTCCGGTGAGCGCCATGCTGGTTGAGAGGATGACACCAAATGCCAGGTACAGGTGCCATAGGGTCTGTGCCTGCGAGAGCGCGAGAAACCCAAGGGACATGGTGGCGCAGCCGCACATCATCAGTACTCGAATGGAGCGCTCCGCGATGAGCTTGCCGACCAATGGACCAAGGAGGGCGCCGAATGCCATCTGTAAAGATAGTGCCAGCGAGATCAGGAATCGATCGGCGTCCAGGGTTTCGGTTAACGGTTTGAGCAGCACGCCGTAGGCGTAGAACACAGTCCCCATCGTTACGAACTGCACAGCAAAGGTGAAGGCAACGATAGCCCAGCCGTAGAAGAACCTCGGAGATGATTGGTTGGACATCAACAACCCAGGCTAGCCCGGTGCGCTCCTCAATCGAAAATCTTGTTGCCACTGGAGAACAACAGAAAAACCACCATGCCGACAACCGTTACACCCCCGGCAACCTGGAACACCAGCGCCCAGGAACCTGTCACCTCGAGAATGTAGCCGCTTACCGTCACCCCGATGATTCCCGGAATGGTACCTGCTGTGTTGGTAATGCCCATGAGCGTACCGGCGTGGCGCGGTGCGATATCCATGTGATTCACCACGAAGCCGCCGGTGACAAAGGCGCCCAGCGCATTGCCGGCAGACATGATGGCGATGGCCATCCAGGCGGATTCAACCTCACCGACGATGAACAGCGCCGCAGCGATCCCGCTGCAACCGATGGTCTGCATGATCTTGCGGACGCGGCCGACATCCATACCGCCCTTAATGATCCGGTCGGCGATGTTGCCTGCCACGTTCAGAAAAATGAAAGAGGCGATGTGCGGAATCATGGTCACCCAACCGACCGATGCGTAGTCCACACCCAGACCCTTGTTCACGAACGTGGGTAACCACGACAGCAACACATACAGCGACCAGTTGTTGCAGAAGTGCGCGACGATGATGGCCCACACCGGGCCGCACTTCAAAAACTTTGACCATTTCGGCGTATCCGTGTGCTCGGCTGTGGAGGTGCTCGCCTCGATCAGGGTCAGTTCGTCTGCGGTTATCGCCGGATGAGACTGGGGCCGGGCGGTAACGCTCACATACCACAGGCCGAACCACAGCACACCCAGGCCGCCAAACAGATAGAACGCCCACTCCCAGCCCCACTTCTGCACGATGATCGGTGTGACCACCAGCGCAAAGACCGTGCCCAGCGGAATGCCGCTGTTGGTAAAGCCCACCGCGCGGGAACGCTCTGCCAGGGGTATCCATTTCGAGTAGAGGCTGTAGATGGAGGGAAAGGTGACCGCCTCGCCCATGCCCATGCCGACGCGCACGAGCAGCAACAACGTCAATCCCACCCAGGCTCCCGGCGGCGTCAATATGGTGAACAGCGACCACAGCAGCACGCCTGCGCCCAGCACCACCTTGCCGCCGAAGCGGTCGGCGAGCCGTCCCCCAACCACCTGCAGCAGCAGATAACCGACGAAAAAGGATGACAGTACGGTGCCCTGGGTGCTTAAGCTCCAACCAAGTTCCTCTGCCATGGGTATGATGGCAACCGAGATGTTGACCCGGTCGATGTAGCAGATAAATACTGAAAGGAATGCCAGAAACACCACCAGATGGCGGCGCGGCCAATGTCTCGGATACAACTCGAACCCCCCTTGATTCAAACCGCCGACCCGCCGCTGGCGGTGCAGAACGGCGGCCGCTTGGCCGCCGTCCCGTTTCGATCAATTTGCCGGCGGTCTCGACAGATCCGGTCGGGTGCGCAACATCGTCGATTCGATGTTGGCAATGCTGCCCACACCTTTCTCGTAGATCCTCGCACCTTCGCGCTCACCAAACGCCTGGTTCAGAAGTGCTGGAATCGGCGGCGGCGGCGTATCCAGCTGTTCCCAGCTCAAGATGGGAAGGGTGACCAGGATATCCGAGGGCGCCCCGGCCATTCCGGCAAACGACACGTAGTTGCGGTCGCCTACCTGTCTGGCAGCTTCGGCAATTTTCCCTGAATACTCCATGAAGTCGTCGAATTCGCCACCGGCGACGTCGATGAACAGCACCGTGAATCCAACTGGTGGATTTGTGTTGTCACCGGGCACGGATAATGCGGGTAGAGCACGCCACGCGCGGCCGTGCGTGCCCGCGACGGCACCCTGTAGGCTCGCAGCCGCAGCCTGGGCTTCCTCCTCCCCGAAGGCTTCGGTGATGACGCCGAATGGGTCAGGTGGCGTAGCCAACCCCGCAAAGCCTGGCATCTGCGCGGAGATGGTATAGCTGCGGGCCGGTCCGAGGGCGTTGGTTGAGACACCCCAGGTGGCGTCACCGCCAACCTTATCAACGGCGGCTTTGTATTTGCTTAAGAAAGCTTCGAAAGCCGCCTGCCCTCCCGGGTTGACGTCGATGGCGGTAACGGAGAGGTGCTGAAGCGGGGCTTCCTCGGCGATGCCGAGCCCACTTCCGAACAAGAACATTAGCGAGACAACGATTCGTTTCCAAGCCATGGTTATGCTCCCTGATTGTTGGATTTATTTTTGCCGGGACACAGCACGAAAGTCCCAGCTCGCCCTTTTTTGCCGGGCCCGGATAGTGTGGCGCGTTCCGAGGTCCGTGGCAACGTGCAGCGCGGCACCCTGTGTTTGAGCATCAGGTTTTCTGCGATGATCGTTTTCAGGATGAATGTCGACCGGTGGCGACTGTTAGGAGAACACGATGAGCAAGGCAGGCACGCCGAAAAAAACCGGCAAGACCAGCAACAGTACCGGGGCGAGCGATGCACGCGCCAACCCAGGCGGAGATATCACGTCGCCCAGGCGCAAGATTGACAACGAGCTCTACGAGCGGGAGCTTGCGCGCCTGCAAGTGGAACTGGTGAAGCTACAGGCCTGGGTGAAACACGAAGGGCTCCGCGTGGCGGTGATTTTTGAAGGCCGCGACGCTGCCGGCAAGGGCGGCGTGATCAAGCGCATTACCGAAAGCCTCAACCCACGTATCTGTCACGTGGTGGCGTTGGCCACGCCCACGGAAAGGGAGAAGTCGAGCTGGTATTTCCAGCGTTACGTGGCCCACCTGCCGGCTGCCGGCGAAATAGCCTTGTTCGACCGCAGTTGGTACAACCGCGCTGGCGTAGAAAAGGTCATGGGCTTCTGTTCCGAACTGGAGTACCAGGAGTTCCTGCGCTCGTGCCCCGAGTTCGAACGCATGTTGATCCGTTCGGGGCTTATTCTGATCAAGTATTGGTTCTCGGTGAGCGACGAGGAGCAGGAGCGGCGCTTCCAGCAACGGATGGACGATCCGACCCGAAGTTGGAAGCTGAGCCCCATGGACGTAGAGTCGCGCTCGCGCTGGGTGGATTTTTCCAAGGCCAAGGACACGATGTTTGCCCACACTGATATTCCGGAGGCACCCTGGTACGTGGTGCGCGCCGATGTCAAAAAAACCGCGCGGCTCAATTGCATCGAGCATCTGCTGAGCATGGTTCCTTACGAAGATCTCACTCCCACGCCGCCGAAGTTGCCGGCGCGGCCGTCGATGGGTGAGTACTTGCGACCACCCCTGGATGATCAGAACTTTGTGCCGGAAACCTGGTGAGTTGTTCAGCCGGCCATCAGCGATTGCATATTGCCGTGGTAGAAGGCATCCATGGTCGCCTGATCGCAGTGCTGCATGGTGGCTTCGAACTTCTTGATCGGATCTGAGGTGCCTTCGGGGTGCGGGTAATCCGAGGCAAAAACGAGCATTTCCGGACCCACGTTGTCGATGATCCAGCCCACCGGTTCTCCCGCGAAAGGCGAAACCTTGATTCGGCTTCTCGCTGTGGCAGACGGTGCTTCGCTGAACTGCCTTTTTCGCTTGAATACGGTCG
>Ga0224508_10005524_pt1 | contig 10105 bp, 9 predicted proteins | sample SF_Jan12_sed_USG_4_FD_170157 | JGI IMG/M metagenome (GOLD analysis project Ga0224508, IMG submission 170157) | Sediment microbial communities from San Francisco Bay, California, United States - SF_Jan12_sed_USGS_21 | ecosystem: Environmental > Aquatic > Marine > Sediment | place: USA: California... | reverse complement strand
TGGCGTATATCCACACGTTCTTCCATCAGGGCCTGATGAAGTGGAAAAGTAGTGCCCGTCCGAGCGGAGAGACACAGGCAGAACAGGAACTATCGCACGGCGGCGGGTGATACAGAAGAGAACAATCCGAACCTGAAGCGCCGGTTCGCGCTTACTGCCCGCAACCGGCCTCGGTAAGCAGTGCGCGCACCTGTTCGGGATCAGAGAAATCGCCCGCGAGCGTTCGTACTGCCCGATCGATGGCCTTCGCGATGCAATATCCCTCGTGCGCGGCGCGCGATGGGGAGTACCCGTATGCGCTTCGAAAAGCTGCTGAGAATACTGGGTCGGCTGCAGCGGTGCCGGTGAATCGCGATTCATCCACGGTGAGCAGCACCGCAGACGTCCCCGCTATTTCTTCACGGACAAGTTCGACCAGCGCCGGGGTCATGACACCAGTCAGTACCTCAACGTTCTGGCGGCGTATCAGCTGACCTATCAGACGCCGCGTGATCTCCGGGTCCTGCGCCGTGTCGACGGCCCGAACATACACATCGAGTCCCCCGAGATGGCCATCCGAGTGTTCATCAGGATGACTGTCCCGCTCCGTGGTGGCCAGCATGAAGCCATCCAGCGCCTGCCTGACGGGACCTATCTGTGCATCGGGCCGTGGCGCGAGAAACCCGACCTGAAAACTGTGTGCACCAACCTCCCCAGCAGCGAATGCCAATAAGAAGATGCACAGCCACTTGAAACGGCGTGTCATTCGATTTCCGCGCCTGCGTGACGACCTGATCCCGGGCGCGCATCACGACGCACCTTGTATACGCGCCCGTAACTTGCGCGGAGGTCGTGCTGCGGGAGAAGATGCACCGATTTACAGTACCAGACACACATGAAATACCCTGTTGCAGTTGTGATTCTGTTGCTCGCGCCAGCGCTGTTATCGCCGGTGCTGGCCGAACACGAAGCCGACCACCGTTACACAGTGCGAGGCTACGTACTCGACGATCAGCGTCAGCCACTCGCGGGCAAAAAGGTCAGTATACGTGGCTTTGCCAGCGCAACGACCGACTCCGCTGGAGAATACCGAATAAGGTTGCACCTTCACAACGCCGATCTGGGCAAGAATCTGCAGATCCACAGCGACGGCGTTGAAAGCACGATTCGCGTCAGTTTCGATCCCTCCGACACACATTCAGCGCGGGTGCATTACGCTAACTTCGTAGGCGGAGAGTTTGTCTCCGGTGAGTTGAGCGGAACCGGCTTCCCTGCGTGGGGTTTCGCCGCCGCAGGCCTGGGCGTCGTAATGGCAGGCGGGCTGGTCCTCGCCGCAAAACGCCGGGGCGCCGGACGCCGGCATCGAGCGTCGGCGAAGCCGCCGCCGGCGAAACGCGGTAAGGCGAAGGGTAAGAGGAAAAAGCGTAAACGCTAGCGTAACGAGGGCTGTAAGGTTGCCAATTCTTTTTGCAGGGCTCAACAGACGTCAGGTGGCGCCAGCCGATCGGCGGGATTCGGTCCGTCATCATGTTCACCATGGACGGGCGCCGCGCGGTTGGTTGATCGTATTGCTGCTGTTAGTCGCCGATAGCTCGAGCGCGGAGTGGTTTACTGCAGCTGCCATGCCCTCGTCGCGCACGGAAGTAGCGGTCGCGGCTGTCGGTGAGCGGATTTACGTAGTCGGTGGCTTCGGCGGCGGGCGAGCGCTCGAGATCTACGACCCGGCGACCGACCACTGGTCCCGTGGCGCGCCGATACCGCAGTCGGTACATCACGCGGCGGCGGTTGCTCTGGGCGACAGCCTTTATGTAATCGGCGGCTATTCGGGTGGATGGGAACCCACGGGCTTTGTGTTCGTATATGACACCTCGACGGATCGCTGGCAGCCGCGGGCGTCGCTGCCGACGCCTCGCGGCGCGCTGGCCGCGGCAGTCATCGGTGGACGAATTCATGCGATAGGTGGCACAGGGCCGGCACGACGCAACAGCGCCGCACACGAGGTTTACGATCCCACGAAGAACCGGTGGTTCACCCTCGCTCCGCTGCCCACACCGCGCGATCATCTCGCAGCTGTTGTCGTGAACGACACGTTATACACGATCGGCGGACGCAGGAACGGCAGTTATGCACACAATCTCGCAACTGCCGAAACGTTTGATCCGGTGGCGGGCGCATGGCAGATGATTGCCTCGCTGCCGACGGCAAGAAGCGGCATCGCCGCCGCCGTGATCGGCCACCGGATCATCGTCGTGGGTGGTGAAGAACCCGCGGGCACCTTCGATGTGGTGGAAGCGTACGATACCCGCAAGCGAAACTGGTTGCAGCTGCCTCCCATGCCTACTGCACGGCACGGGCTCGGCGCCGCTGTCGTGGACAGGAAGCTGTATGTAATCGCGGGCGGCCCCTCACCCGGTGGCTCCTACTCTTCGCTGAACGAAGTTTTTGTACCAGCCACTGATTGATACTTGGCGCATCAGCCACTTGCCGCCGCGAGCACCGCCACACTGGGCCCCGGCGCCGCAACCGCGTATCTCGCGACCGTGTCCCACGACCGCTCGCCGGTGTTGGTGCTGGTGAGGCACTGCCCGGCATACTCATTCGTACAATACGTCGGATTCCCGCAATTCGGTCCTCGCGATACACAGGCAGTCGTCGAACTTGTCGGGCTCGCCCCGGATCTGTGCGGGCACGGCCACCACGATCGATGTTGATGCTGCACGCACGACCAGCGTGCGCCCCTGGTACCGGAAGCGGCACCCAGGCTGGAAATCCCCGAGACAATCCATCCTCTTTCGCCCTCATTTTTGTCCGCCATACTGCCGTGTCCCCCACTGGATACGAGCTGTGCATGGCATATGTGATCGGACTGCTACGATCGCAGAAGAGCGCGATCTTGCAAACGGATAAACCTGTATAGATGTGGTGGTAAAGCTGTAGATTTCCTGTGGATTAAATCCCCACGGCGGCAGTTGGTCATTTCAGGCGTGTCCCAGAAATGACAACAGGTGGTGGGCCAGTGGGTCCTGTACGTCCCTGTCGCCCCAGTATTGTCCGTGGCTGAAGGCATTCCAGCTGGTCATGATCCCGCCGGCGTTGATCTGATAATCGCGTACCAGCGCATTGTATGTGCCGTTCAAGTCCTGCAGCGGCCAGCCCAGCGCATCATCTTCGTCGTAGTAATTCTCCCATATGAATTTTTTGTTCGGCTTTTTGATGGGTTTGATTTCGTCCGGCGGCAAGCCGCCGACAAATATCGGGATATTGCATCCGGTCGTCACCAGCAGGCGTAAGGTCGCGCATTTTCGAAATTTCAGTTCCGGCGCACTCAGGGTGCCGTGTTTCAGGCGCCAGACACCGGGCGGCTTTCTCCCTTGATGTTGTGCATCCCATATGTAACTGGATATAACCTGACAGCCAAGCGATTGGGCAACGATTACGATTGGCGCACTGTGACTGGCCATGGCGGCGTATGCCGTACCCAACGCATTGAAAATCCGCTCCTGAACTTTGGTGTATGCACTGTCCTTGAGATGACGCGAGTGTTCCAACCCGCCGGCGTCCGCGAAACCGTAAAGCAGAAAACGCCTGAGGCGCTTACCGCCCACCTTCCTTTCGACACGTTTGAAGAATTCATTCTGAGCGTTTTGAAAGACGTCGGAGTAGAAAATACTTTCGACGTGAACCTCGGACCAGGCACTCGCTCCCATGCTGTCTGACAGCCCCTCGGTCAGTTCCTCATGGTAGTCTTCCTTTTTGTTGCCCATTCCGTGCAGTGTCAACAGCGCGACTTTCTTGACCACAAGCATCTCCCAGCGACAAGCGACCGGCGATTACAATGCCATGCAGGAACATCGCGTACCGAATCCACAGCGTTGCGAGTGCCGGTCAGGCAAAAACCGGGTTGCGCAGAGCGCGATGATCAACAGCACAAGGCGCACAACGCCTCCTCGTCGGAACACCGCGTCAGCGCCTTGCGTTCGCGCCGGGTCCGGACGGGTCCTCCCGGGCGCTGCGTGATTGATGATCAAACGGCTTCGGCCATGCAATACCTCCACGGGACTTCCATTGGAACAATTCACCAATGAGCGCTTTCGAAACCCGGTGGCAAACGTTTAACCTACAGTAAATATTTCTACAGGGGAAAAAATGTTTCTCATGAATGCCTGGTATGTCGCGGGGTGGAGCCGGGACTTCGACCACTCTTTGCGGGCCGAGACTATTCTGGGCGAAAACATCGTCCTCTACCGCAAGCAGGATGGGACCCCGGTCGCACTGGAAGATGCCTGCCCGCACCGCAAGCTACCACTGTCCAAAGGCAAGCTGCAGGGCGACACGGTCGAATGCGGCTACCACGGACTGACATTCGACTGTACCGGGGTCTGCGTCGCCGCGCCGACCCAGCCTGATCGGATACCGAAGCGGGCACGCGTGAAATCGTACCGGGTGGCCGATCGCTACCGCCTGCTCTGGATCTGGATGGGCGAGCCGCAGGCCGCAGACGAGGAAAGAATTTTTCCAATCGAAAACTATGACAATCCGGACTGGGGTTGCACCGAAGGCGGAGTCATGGACATCGACTGCAATTATCTGTGGATGGTCGACAACCTCCTCGATCCCAGCCACGTCGCGTGGGTGCATGTCGGATCCTTCGCGAGTGCCGGAACGGAAAACCAACCGCTGGACGTATCAGCCACAGATCGGGGCGTCATCGTTTCGCGCTGGATCTACGGCCAGCCGCTCTCACCCTACTACGCCGATTTAGTGAAATTCGTGGGCGTTTGTGACCGGCTGCAGCATTACGAGATGTGTCTGCCTGCGATCGGACTGAACAAGTCGGTCTATACGCCGCCAGGAACCGGCGGGCCGGATGCCGCGCCCGTCGACACTACCTACATCAACATCTCCTACAATTTCATGACACCGATCGACGAGGACCGGACCCGCTATTTCTGGTTCCAGCACCGCAACACCGATCCGCACGACGCTGCGATTTCGGATCGGATGAACAAGGGCGCCTACATGGCGTTCGAGGACGACCGCGCCATCCTGGAGCATGTCCATGCCGGCATGAAGGCCCCTATCAGGCCAGCGATCGGCCTTGTTCTGGACGCGGGGGCGCAACGATTCCGACGGTTTCTACAGAGCAAAATCGAGGCCGAAGTAAAGGTGGAACCGTCGCACGCGCCTAACCGCGCATCGGATGCGACCTGAAAAAATCCCAGTTGCAACTTGCCACGTCAGGTGCATCGGGGAAACTGAAGCGTCCGGGATTGCCCCCGTACCAGCCGTGCCCGGGCCCTGCGAGAAACAGCGTTTCGATCATCGATGTGCCGTTGCCGTTACGATACTCGCTGTGCTCCCAATCGCTGTTTCCGGTACGCCCGCTGCGAACCTTGCCGGGGTGCCGCGTGTCAACGCCGAAGCACTGTCCCCAACTGTCGCGCAGATTCTTCGCCGCCTGAATACCGACCGTTGCATCGTCTTGCGAGTGCACGATCTGCACGGGAACGAGGCGCCGCGTATCACCCATTTCCGCGTTCATTGCGTCCACTATCCGTGCGACGGGCTTGTGGCGCGGTGGTATGTAAGGAAGTTGCCGTACCGCTTCGGGCCACTCCGAATACGGAATCCCGGCGACCACCGCCCCGGACGCAATCCTGTCCGCGTGCGCCACCATCACCGCCACCGCCATTCCTGCGCCCGATGAGAGCCCTGTTACATGAATTCGGTGTTCGGCCACCTGATAGCGCGCTCTGATTTCCTCGACGATCTGCCACAGGTCCTCGACCTCACCAGCGCCACGGTGAATTTCGCTATCGAACCACCATCCCCAGCAATTGTGGTAGCGCAACCCGCTATAGCTGGTGATGAATGGATACGCCACCAGGAAGCCGTGGCGGTCGGCCAGCCGGTTGAACCCCGAGATCGTCTCGATATCGCGATGATTCTGCCGACAGCCGTGCAGCACCACCAGCAGGGGGCGCGGACCCGAGACTCCGTTTGGTACGTGTACAGCGTAGTACCGGGCCCTGGAGCCGGGATACACACGCGGTTGCAACACATGGCTGTGATCACCCGGCGGCACGCCGCGCCAGCGTTCGCGCCACGCGATCAATGCGGCCCGCGTCCGACTCCAAAGTGAACGTCCCAGCGGCGCGACACGCGGAGGATACTGACCATTCCCAGGACGCCAGTCGAACCAGCGGCGCAGCACACGGACAGCCGCCCGGTGCACTTCCCGCAGTCGAGGCATCAACATGTCGCGGCTTTCACGATCGAGTTGTATACGCACATATCGGGTGACCACCGGGTCATTGCCAGCCTTCTCCATGATCTACGATTATTGCGGTGCAATATATCTTAAACCATTGTAAAAATGAATATATTTATGATTCGTGGTGCAGCGCAGTATTCACGTATCGACCAGTCCAAATGCGCCGGCAAAAACCAGCGTGCGAGTCTTCGGACTGGGCTGATCGAGGAGCAGACGATCGAGCCGCACATGCCGGTAGAGACAAGTCCGTGCGCAACGACAGCACCTTGCGCAGCGGCGTTCAGTGGCACGAGCAGGCCGAAGAATACGGGTGTCCGAGCGGCAAAACACTGCCTCTCGACATCGGCATCGGAGTGATAAGGCTGGATTGATTTCCCTGATATTTGGTATTTATTTCCCAATGTTTGTGAGCGCCATCACAGCCGTCAAATCGACCGGGTGCAAGAATTCCGCGTCACAACTACCGAGGCCCAGCGTAGAAGGCTCTCCTCCATGAACACGGCAGCAGCAACCGCGATACAGCCTGACAACTTGTCTGTCGGAGAACTGTCCCGCGCAACCCGCAAGTGCAAACACAGGGGCACCCGGCTGTTGGACCATCTGGTCGTCATCAGTCTCACCGTCGGCTGGCGACTCGACAACTGCGGCGGCAACTCGCCGCTAGTGCTCTAACGACTACGCAAGCGCATGGCAAGTTCAGGGGGACACTCATGATGCCTCGAGGACAGTGCCGAGCGCTGATTGGCTGCGCATTTACATTCGTGCTGGCTTTATTTGCCGCCGGGTGTGGCGGTGGAGACGGAGCGACAGCCGACGGGTCAGCGGCTGCAGCTGATTTTGTGGACATTGTGCCCCGACCAGGGCCTATAGTCGCGGTTCGGGTCGGCGAGGTCGCCGTCCTGGATGGCAGCGCCTCGCGTACGTCATCGGGCGACCCACTGACCTTTGCCTGGTCCTTCACCTCCAAACCGGATGCCAGCAACACTGAACTGCAAAACACCACTACAGTGAATCCCAGTTTCGTCGCCGATGCCAGGGGAACCTACACGGTGCAACTGGTTGTCAGCGCCGGGGGTGTTTCCAGCCAGCGCGTCATAGCGCTGGTCGAAGCCACCAATGCAGGTGAACGTCCTACAGGGCCTTTTCATCATGTCGGCTTGTCATCAAATTGCGGGAATTGTCATGACGGCGAGTTCCCTCCGATTGGGGGTAAATCACCGGATCATGCCGCTACCAGTAATACATGCCAGGCCTGTCATACAACCTTCGGATTTAGCACTATCCCGTTTGTCGATCACCTGGAAGTTTTCGGTAGTTGCAGCGCCTGCCACGACGGTATAGTGGCCATCGGTAAATCCGACCGGCACGTCCCGACGACTGTTGAATGCGATGCCTGCCACAATACCGCCAGTTTTTTCGACGTCGGGCTGGATGGCAGCTTTGATCATGCCGGTATTAACAGCGATTGCGCCTTTTGCCACAATGGTGCTGTGTCCACAGGCAAAACGCCAACGCCCCCGCACCCGGACACAATCACTGACTGCGGTTTCTGCCATACGACTGTTAGTTTTCAGGGAGCGTTCCCCGACCACAGCGGCCCTGAAGTTGTGGGCAACCGGTGCGATTCGTGCCATGGTGTTTCGGCAACCGGTCCAACGATCGGCCATCCTGTACCAAACGTCGATTGCGATGTATGCCATAGCATCGCGACCTTCAGTCTCGGTGGTGTTTTCAACCACCGCGTTGTTGACCCCACGGTGCAACCGTGTGAGTCATGCCACAATGACAACAACAGCATTAACGCACCCGGAAAGGGATCTGCAGTGCCCACTCACCTGGCAACCGTCGCCGATTGTGGTAATTGCCATTCCACCGACCGTTTCGCCCCGGCGTTCGCCGTCGACCACACCGATCCTGCTGTGCTGGCCGTCCGTTGCGATTCCTGCCATGGTGTTAACGCGAGCGGTAGATCGCTCAACCACATGCCAACCACTGAAGACTGTGGTGTTTGTCATACTCCGGGCACCTTTACCACTGGCACCTATGATCATGCCGGTGTCGTTAGTGGCTGCGTGCTGTGCCACAACAATGTGATCAGTGTGGGTAAGTTCATTAACCACATACCGACCAATCCCGATAACCAGGATTGCTCCGACTGCCATAACACCACGAACTTTACTGTGACCACGTTTAATCACGTGGGTATAGATAGCAACAATTGCGCGTTGTGCCACAACGGTGATATCAGTATCGGCAAGTCTGGAAATCATGTGCCGACAACGCTGGATTGTTCTTCTTGTCACGATATCTTCAACTTTACAAGCTTTGCGGGTATTACTTTTAGCCACCTGGGCATAGATCCCAACAATTGCGCGTCATGCCATGCCACGGGCATCGCAACCCCCAAGAAGGTTAATCACATTCCGGCACAGGATGATTGCAGCGTCTGTCACGATTCCACTGATATTTTTACCTCGACAACGTTTCTTACCACGCTTCATCAAGACATTACCCGTGGTTGCGAGGGTTGTCATGTCGGCCGATTCTTTCCCGCCAATCCTAATGTTGTTAAGGCCGCGAACCATTTGCCGACGACTCAGGATTGTGACGTTTGCCATACCACCGCCGGGTTCTCTCCACAGATCTTTGCTCACGTGGGCATCTCTGGCAATTGTGTCTCGTGCCACGATGGGGCTCATGATGGGACGGGGGCCTTAGGAATGTCGCCTAACCATATAGCCACTACCGCAGACTGCGGCGTGTGCCATGGCACCGCCAGTTTTGCCAACGCAGTCTTTGATCATACGGGCATCGTGAACAATTGTGCTTCGTGTCACGGTGTTACGGCGATCGGCATGCATGCCGGCCACATTCTCACTACTCAGGATTGCAGTGTCTGTCACGTGACCGGCACCTTCGCGCCAGCGGTTTTCAATCATACCGGCATCGTGAACAATTGCGCTTCATGTCACGGCAGCACGGCCACCGGCATGTCAGTAAATCATATTCCGACGACGCAGGATTGCTCCGTGTGCCACAACACCACGGCCTTTGCCGGCGCCCACTTTGATCACCAGGGTATCTTGGATAACTGTGCTTCGTGTCACGGTAGTGCCGCAACAGGGAAACCCACACTCCATGTCCCGACCAACAGTGATTGCGGCGAGTGCCACGTAACCACGGGTTTCCTGCCGGCAACGTTTGATCATGTCGGAATCGTGGATAACTGCCGGTCCTGTCATGATGGTGTGCTGGCCCGAGGTAAAACAGAGTTCCATCCTCTGACCAATCAGGATTGCGGTGTCTGTCATACGACCCGTACCTTCACCGGAGCGGTGTTCGATCATACCGGCATCGTGGACAACTGTGCTTCATGCCACGGTGTTACGGCAACCGGCATGTCACAGAATCACATTCCTACCGCCCTGGATTGCTCCTTCTGTCATACCACGGCAACCTTCGTTGGCGGCACGTGGGTTCACGATGCCACTACTGCCGGTAACTGCGACCAATGTCACATTCAAGGGGGCGGCGCGACCTTCAAACCACCAGGTCATTTAGCCACGACGGTACAGTGCGACGTGTGTCATACAACAAATGCCTGGGCGCCGGCCAGCTTCAGCCATGACCCGCAAGGGAACTATCCGGGCGACCACAGAAGGGATCCAGGGTGTACCGGATGCCACGGTAATAGGCAGGACGGTACTGTTCCTTGGCCCTCGCCCCAATACGCGCCCTTCTGCGCCGCCTGTCATCAGGGTGATTTCAGATCGGAAGGGGATCACATTGGCGGAAGATCCGGCACGGTCGCACAGAACAAGGATTGCAGCAACGGCGGCAGGGGATGTCATA
>Ga0224508_10005523_pt1 | contig 10110 bp, 6 predicted proteins | sample SF_Jan12_sed_USG_4_FD_170157 | JGI IMG/M metagenome (GOLD analysis project Ga0224508, IMG submission 170157) | Sediment microbial communities from San Francisco Bay, California, United States - SF_Jan12_sed_USGS_21 | ecosystem: Environmental > Aquatic > Marine > Sediment | place: USA: California... | reverse complement strand
CTGGTGGTGCTCTTCGCGCTCGCACCCCCGCTGCTCCAGGACGGACACCGCGGCGGCGCCTTCGGGCGCGTGACGCAGACGCTGCTCGACGGATCCATCGGCAACCCGCTTCGCATGCTCTTCTACTACGCGCTGGCGCTCTTCGCGGTGGTCCGGTTGGGGCTCGCCGGGGGGCTGCCGCTGCTCATCACGCTGCTGGGCGTGGTGCTCGCTATGAAGTCCCAGATCCCCTGGGAGAAGTATCTGTTTCCCTGCCTGCTTCCCCTCTGGTATCTCCGCTCCCGCCCGGATCGACCGGGAGGACTCGCCGCGCTGGGGGAGCCTCGAAGCGGTTGAGGTGGCAGGCGCTGCCGATGTCCGGGTTGAGCACGTAGAAGCCGCCCTCCTGGGCGAAGACGTTCCCCGACGCGAAGAGCCGCTCGCGCCGCAGCGCCTCGGCGTCGAAGAGCGAAGCGCTGAAGTCGCCGAGCTCGTCGCGGGCGTAGCCCGCGCTCTCGAGCAGGGTCGAGAAGATCTCGAAGCCGCTCGCTCGATCCACGAGCACGGGATGGAAGCGGGCTTCGATCGCCGCGCGCGTGCGCGGGCCGAAGGCCAGCAGGATCAGCGGCACCGAGGCCTGGGCCGCGGGCGGATCGATCGCCGTGGCGTGGGGGCTCACGTCGCGCCCCGGCTCGAAGTCGGGCTCCTCCAGGCTCTGCCCGTGATCCGCCGTGTAGATCACCAGGGCCTCCTCCCCGCTGGCCTCGATCGCGCGCGCGAGGGCCTCGAGGTAGCCGTCGCTGCTCCACCCCACCGCGGCGGCGTAGTCGAGCAGGGTCTTCGAGACCCCGTGCGTGTCGGCCAGTGCGTGCGAGCGGGGGAACTTGTCGGAGTAGGGCAGGTGCGCGCCGTTCTTGATCACGTAGCTGAAGGAGCGCGGCGAGGTCGCCAGCAGCTCTTCGAGAAGCGGCAGGCTGGCTCCGTCCACGGCGTGCTCGGCGAGCTCGGGGTGGAGCTGCTTGAGCTGCCAGTGGTGGTCGATCGCGTCGAGGTCGAAGCGGGTCATCAGGTTGGGCGGACGGCGCGAATAGGACTGCGCGTCGATCAGGGCCGTCCGGAAACCGGCCCGTCCCAGGTAGTCGAAGACGTTGGCGCTGCGCAGGGCGCGCAGCTCGCGGTCGGGCAGCTGGTCCGGGCGCAGTCCGGCCTGGAGCAGCAGGTTGGTGCTCGAGCTCAGGTTCGAGATCGAGGAGGCCAGGCCGTAGTTGAAGACGCCCGGCGGCCCGGAGCTGAGCCAGGGGGTGACGTCCGGCGAGGCCCCGTTCACGCCCAGCCAGTGACCCGACACGCTCTCGTCCATGACGAGCACCAGGTGGTCGGTGAGCGGCGCCTGACGGGGCTCGAGTCGTGGCGCTTCCCGCTTGCCGTAGAAGGGGATCTTGTGAGCCCAGGCCCAATGGGTCAGCACGGGAACGCGGACCGCCGGCGGGAACTGGTAGACCTTTCCGAAAGTCTGTCGGGTCAGCTCCACCGCCGCGAAGCTGGCCACCCCCGCGAGCGCGAGCGCGGCGAGGGCGCCGCGCCGGAAGGCCAGCCGCGAGCCCAGCCAGAAGAGCACGGCCCAGACCGCCGCCCACAGCGCTACCGGGCCCAGGAAGTAGGGCGCGAAGAACTGCAGGGCGCTGCCCGCGAACTGCGACTCCGACCACAAGAGCGCCGCCTCGTGGTGCCCGAAGCCGATGCCGTTCACGGCCCCGAAGCCCACGTGCACCGAGGACAGGAAGAGCACGGCCGCGAAGCCCAGACCGCGCAGCCAGCGCCAGGGGTGGAGCAGCAGGACGGCGATCGCAGTGACGCACAGCGTCCAGGTCGCCGCATAGACGAGCGCGTTGAACAGGGGTCGGGGCGTATCGCCGCGCGCGCGCTGGAAACCGAAGGTCTCGAGCACGGACATTCCGTCCTGTGCCATCGCGACGGCGGCGATCGCGACCAGGAACAGGACGCGGGCGGCGACGGATCGTGCGGCCATGGCCTCCGCCTTGCGCGCTAGGCGCGCTCCGGCTCGACGGGGACGGGGTCGACCCAGCGTCCGTGCTGGCGGATCAGCGCCACGAGCCGGTCGGTGGCCTCGGCGGTGGGCACGTGGCGCTCGACGCACTCGTGGCCGACGAAGAGGTTGACCGTGCCGGGCCCCGAGCCCACGTAGCCGAAGTCGGCGTCGGCCATCTCGCCCGGGCCGTTCACGATGCAGCCCATCACGGCGATCTTCACGCCGGGCAGGTGGGCGGTGCGCGCCTTGATGCGCGCCGTGGTCTCCTCGAGGTCGAAGAGGGTGCGGCCGCAGGAGGGGCAGGAGATGAACTCGGTGCGGGTGGTGCGACGCCGCGCGCCCTGGAGCACGCGGTAGGCGAGGTCGAGGGCGCGCGCCGGGTCGCTCTGGGCGTCGAGCACCACCGCGTCACCGAGTCCGTCGCAGAGTGGAGCGCCCAGCGCAACCGCGGTGTCGAGCAGCTTCGTCGGCTCGGAGTCGCCCGCGTGGCCGCGGTGGCGCAGCACCAGGGGAACGTCGGCCGCGCCCCGTGCGCGCAGCCGGGCGGCGGCCGCGCGCACGGCGTGCACCGCCGGCTCGGCATCCACCGACACGGCGAAGTCGTCGAGGCCGACAGCCGCGCTGGCGGCGAGCACGCGGTCGACCAGGCCCGGCACTTCGGCCAGCGCACCGCGCAGCTCCCACTCGAGGGGCAGCGCCGCGCTCTTGGCGTTGCCGGCCGCGCTGGCCAGCTCGTCGTCCTCGATCAGAGCGCCCACCGCCACCACCAGGCGGGCGGCGCCCTCGACCCGGCCCAGGCCACCGCGCGGCTCGGCGCGCACCGCAATCGGCAGGGCGCGGCCGCGGGCGGTCAGCGCCGCGCGGAAGGCGGCCACGCGCTCGGGATCGCCCAGGTCGTGGACGTCGACGCAGAGACCCTCGCAGTCGAGGTCGGGCGCGCGGCCGAGCGCCGCGTCGAGTGCGGCGGCGGCCTCTTCGGGGCGTGCGGGCGCGGCACCGAGCCCCAGCTCGACCCGCACCGGGTTGGCGCCGCCGATCGCGCCCAGGCTGCGCGTGCTGCGCCTCCGGTGGGCGTAGGGATCGTCGCAGAAGGCGGCGCCCGGGTCTTCGGGAGCGACGGATCGCGCGGCCCACAACGCCTCGGCGCGCCGCGCCAGGGCCGCGGCCACCGGGACTTCTTCCACCGGGTCTTCCGTGAGCGACACCCGCAGCGTGTCGCCCAGCCCGTCTTCGAGCAGGGCGCCGATGCCGATGGCGCTCTTGATGCGCCCGTCGTCCCCATCTCCGGCCTCGGTGACGCCCACGTGAAGCGGGTAGCCGGGCTCGCCGGGCCGTCGCTCGGCCAGCCGCGCCGCCAACAGCCGGTAGGCCTGGATCGCCACCTGTGTGTTGCTGGCCTTCATGCTGAAGATCACGTCGCCGTAACCCTCGTCCTCGCAGACGTCGAGGAACTCGAGGGCGCTCTCCACCATGCCCAGCGGCGTGTCGCCGAAGCGGTTGAGCACGCGGTCGGCCAGCGAGCCGTGGTTGGTGCCGATGCGCAGCGCCCGGCCCAGCTCCTTCAGACGCCGCACCAGCGGGCGGAAGCGCTCGGCCGCGCGCTCCACCTCTTCGGCGTACTGCGCGTCGCTGTACTCGCGCACCTCGAACTTCTTCTTGTCGGCGTAGTTGCCCGGGTTGATCCGCACCTTCTCGACGTGCTCGGCGGCGATCAGGGCGGCGCCGGGCGTGTAGTGGATGTCGGCCACCAGGGGCACGTCCACGCCGCGGCGGCGCAGCTCGCGGGCGATGGAGCCGAGGTTCTCGGCCTCCTTGCGCGAGGGGGCCGTGATGCGGACGATCTCGCAGCCGGCCCGGGCGAGCCGCTCGGCCTGGAGAGCGGTGCCGTCGGTGTCGAGGGTGTCGGTGGTGGTCATCGACTGCACGCGGAGCGGGTTTGCACCCCCGACGCCGACCTCGCCCACCCGGACCTCGCGCGTCGTGCGTCGCCTGGGGGCAAAGGGGTTCGCGGTGTAGTCGGCCGCGCTCAAGAGGCGTCGGCGAGCAGCGCGTCGAGCTTCGCGAAGGCCTCGTCGAGGGCCTCGGGCCGGTCGCCGCCGGCCTGGGCGAAGTCGGGCCGCCCGCCTCCCTTGCCGCCCACGCAGCTCGCGATCTCGCGCACGAGGTCGCCGGCCCGCAGGCGTCCGGTGAGATCCTTGGTGACGCCCAGCGCCAGGCTCACGCGCCCCCCCTCGACGGCGCCGAGCAGCACCACGCCGCTGCCGAGCTTGTTGCGCAGCTCGTCGACCATGCCGCGCAGCTCCTTGCCCGACACGCCCTCGACCCGCGCGGCGATGCGCCGCACGCCGGCCACCTCTTCGGCGTTGTCGCCGAGGTCGGCCGAGGCGGCGCCGCGCTGGGCGGCGCGCAGCTTCTCGATCTCCTGCTGGGCGGCGCGGCGCTCCTCCAGCAGCTTCTCGAGGCGGGTCGGCAGCTCGCCCACCGGGGCCTTGAGCATCTCGGCCAGCCTGCCGAGCGTGCGCTCCTGCTCGCGCATGTGGGCCAGGGCGCTCTGGCCGGTGAGGGCCTCGATGCGGCGCACGCCGGCGGCGATGCCGGTCTCGCCCACCACCTTGAGCACGCCGATATCGCCGGTGGCGCGGGCGTGGGTGCCGCCGCAGAGCTCGGTCGAGAACTCGCCGAAGGAGATCACGCGCACGCTGTCGCCATACTTCTCCTCGAACATGGCGATGGCGCCCGCCTCGATGGCCTCGCGGTAGGGCATCTCGCGCACCAATCCCTCGGCGTTGGCCTCGATCCACTGGTTGGCCAGGTCTTCGATGCGCTCGATCTCCTCGGGGCTCACCGGGGCGTCGTGGGTGAAGTCGAAGCGCAGCCGGTCGGGCGCCACCAGCGAGCCCTTCTGGACGGCCTGGGGCCCGAGCACTTCGCGCAGGGCCGCGTGCAGGAGGTGGGTGCCCGAGTGGTTGCGCACGGTGGCGGCGCGGGCCTCGGCGTCCACCCGCAGGTGCGCCTCGTCGCCCACCTGCACCCGGCCGCGGCTCACCCGGCCCCGGTGCACCACCAGCTGGCCGCTGGGGCGCTGGGTGTCGCGCACCTCGACGGCGCCGCCGGGCAGCTCGATCTCGCCGCGGTCGCCCACCTGGCCGCCGCTCTCGGCGTAGAAGGGCGTCTCGTCCACCACCACCTCGACCTCACAGCCCTCCTCGGCGACCTCGACCCCCTGGCCCTCGAGAAGCAGCGCGCGCACCGGCGAGTGGGCCTCGAGCTGGGCGTAGCCGCAGAAGCGGGTGTCGAAGTCGGCGGCCAGGGCGCCGTAGACGGCGTCGGTGCCGGCCTCGCCGCTGCCCTTCCAGGCGGCCCGCGCCCGCGAGCGCTGCTCGGACATCTCGGCGTCGAAGGCCGCCTGGTCGTGGTCGAGGCCGCGTCCGCGCAGGATGTCTTCGGTGAGGTCGACGGGGAAGCCGTAGGTGTCGTAGAGCTTGAAGACGACGCTGCCCGGCAGGGTGCGCCCGCCGCGCTGCTCCAGCGTGCCGATCTCGTCCTCGAGCAGCGCCAGCCCCACCGTCAGCGTCTCGAGGAAGCGCTCCTCCTCGCGGCGCACGCGGTCGGAGATGAAGGCGCGGCGTTCGGCCAGCTCGGGGTAGGCCGGCGCCATCTCGTCGATCACGGCGTCGGCCACCTGATAGAGGAAGGGGCGCTCCACGCCCAGCAGCACGCCGTGGCGCGCGGCGCGGCGCAGGATGCGTCGCAGCACGTAGCCGCGGCCCTCGTTGCTGGGCAGCACGCCGTCGCCGATCAGGAAGCACAGCGCCCGGGCGTGGTCGGCCACCACGTGGAGCGACACGTCCTTCTCGGGGTCGTCTCCGCGGGTGACGCCCGAGAGGTCCTGGGCGCGGGCCAGGATGCCGGCGAAGAGGTCGGTGTCGTAGTTGCTGGGCGACCCCTGGATCACCGCGGCCAGGCGTTCGAGGCCGGCGCCGGTGTCGATGGAGGGGCGGGGCAGGGGGGTCATCGCGCCGCTCGCATCCCGATCGAACTGCATGAAGACCAGATTCCAGATCTCGAGCCAGCGCCCGCAGTCGCAGGAGGGGTCGCAGACGTCGCGGGTGCAGGCCGGGTTCACGCCGAAGTCGACGTGGATCTCCGAGCAGGGGCCGCAGGGGCCGGTGTCGCCCATCGACCAGAAGTTCTCGTCCTCGTCGAGGCGGATCACCTTCTCGGCCGGCAGGCCGATGTCGTCGCGCCAGAGATCCGCCGCCTCGTCGTCCTCGCGGAAGACCGTGGCCACCAGCCGCTCGGGGTCGATGCCGAGGTCGCCGGTCACGAGCTGCCAGGCGTACTCGATGGCCTCGCGCTTGAAGTAGTCGCCGAACGAGAAGTTGCCGAGCATCTCGAAGAAGGTGTGGTGGCGCGGCGTGCGGCCCACGTTCTCGAGGTCGTTGTGCTTGCCCGACACCCGCATGCACTTCTGACTGGTGGTGGCCGTCTTGTAGTCGCGGGCCTCTTCGCCCAGGAAGGTGCGCTTGAACTGCACCATGCCCGCGTTGGTGAAGAGCAGGGTGGCGTCGCCCTGGGGCACCAGCGGCGAGCTGGCCACCCGGCGGTGCCCGCGGCTCTCGAAGAAGCGCAGGAACAGCTCCCGGATCTCGCGGGCGGCGAGGGGCATCGATCGAGGATAGCGGAGCGCCCGCCCGCGGGGAGGCTCAGAAGCGCTGGATGAAGTCGTCCTCGTCGGACTTCGCCTTGTCGGCGGCCTTGGGCTCTTCCTCACCCGGCAGCAGCTCGTCGTCGCCGCCCTTGCCGTCTTCGAAGTCGTCCCAGGTGCCGTCGGAGGTCGAGGCGATGCCGCGGAAGCGCAGCGCGAAGTCGTCGGGGTTGGAGACGTGCTTCAGGGCCTCTTCGTAGGTGACCCGGCCCTCCTTGACGTGGGACATCAGGCTCTGGTCGAAGGTCTGCATGCCATAGGTCGTGAAGCCCTTGGCGATGGCGTCGTGGATCTCCTTGGTGCGGTCCTTGTCGGCGATGCACTCGCGCACCCGCGCCGTCGAGACCAGCACCTCGAGCGCCGGCACGCGGCCCTTGCCGTCGGCGCGGGGCACCAGGCGCTGGGAGATCACGGCCTTGAGGATCGAGGCGAGCTGGATGCGCACCTGCTTCTGCTGATAGGGCGGGAACACCGAGATGATGCGGTTGATGGTCTCGGTGGCGTCCAGGGTGTGCAGGGTGCTCATCACCAGGTGGCCGGTCTCGGCGGCGGTGATCGCGGTCTCGATGGTCTCGAAGTCGCGCATCTCACCCACGAGGATCACGTCGGGGTCCTGGCGCAGGGCTGCGCGCAGGGCGTTGGCGAAGCTCAGGGTGTCGACGCCGATCTCGCGCTGGTTGACGATCGAGCGACGGTCGCGGATCAGGAACTCGATCGGATCCTCGACGGTCATGATGTGGCAGGTGCGGTTGCTGTTGATGTAGTCGATCATCGCGGCCAGCGAGGTCGACTTGCCCGAGCCGGTGGTGCCGGTCACGAGCACGAGTCCGCGCTGCTCCATGGCGATCGACTCGATCACCTTCGGCAGCAGCAGCTGCTCGATCGACTTCACGCCGAAGGGGATCACGCGGAAGACGATCCCGACCGTGCCGCGCTGCTGGAAGACGTTGACGCGGAAGCGGCCGAGGCCGGCGATGCCGTAGGCGAGGTCGACTTCGCGGGTCTCGTCGAAGCGCTTCTTCTGGACCGAGCTCATGATCCCGTGGGCCATGTTCTGGAGCAGCTCGGGCGAGAGGCGCTCGCCGTCCTTCAGGGGCACCAGGGTCCCGTCCACGCGAAACATCGGGGGCAGCCCCGGCTTCAGATGGATGTCCGAGGCCCCCCCCTTCAGGGCGATCTTCAGGATCTCGTTCAGCTCCACTGGGGCTCCCTCGCCGACTGGCACGCCGTCCAGAAGAGCGTTTCGTCACGAGGGGTTCCGGCCTTGAGCCGCCGGAGATCAGCGTCTCGGCCCCGAAGGGCCCCGGAAGCAGCCATTCCCCGCGGGGGATGAAAAGGCGCAAGTTGGAGCTCCCCAGCGCCCTTTCTGCTTGCAAAGGGTCACGATTCCGGCGGATACTGCTCCAGACTAAATTTCTGCTCTAGCGAGAACCCGGAATCACCGGGCAGCTGAGTGTTCAAGTTGCAGAGAAGACGCTGAGGCGGGGGAATCGATGCTCAAGTGGTTAGGCGTGCGAGTTGGTCTGGTATCGGCTCTTGCCGTGATCGGGTTGGCGCTGGCGGCGGTCCCCGCACAGGCGACTGGAATTCCCAATCAGGTGCTCACCCTCGACGCCCAGGTGATTTGGGACATCGGCCCGGCGTCGGGAACGGTCGACGCCTACGATCCGGACACGGAAGCCGGTCTGCAGTACGACACCAACGCCATCTGCCTGGACGGCGCCTGCGACCCCCCCGATGACTTCTCGACCCAGGACTGGCTCGTGTTCCGCGTCACGGTCGACCCGGGGGAGAGTCTCGACCAGGTGACGGTGGGCGCGCTCTTCGCGGGGTCGCTCGGCCTCGGCTACTTCGACAACCTCGGTGGTCTGGACCCCACTTCGGGCGACTCCACCACGAACCCGAACTCGCCCGAGTTCTTCTTCTCCAACCCGGGGGGCTTGACGGGCGACAGCGCTCTGCTCTTCGCCGTCTACGCGGCGGGCAGCCTGCCCACGGCGGGCGGCCCCTTCGGTCTCGGCGCGACCAACTTCGACCTGCGCTTCGGCGGCACCTCGGACCAGTTCGTCGGCAACGCCACGACCGTGGTTCCCGAGCCGTCCACCGCGCTGCTGATGGGCTTGGGGCTGGTCGGTTTCGGCATGGCCAGAGGCCGCAACCGCGCTTGAGCGGGCGGCCGTTTTCCAGCTCCATTCACGTTCTCCATTCACATTCTCTTTAGGGCTCCCTCACAGCCCCCGCTGTTGTTCCCAGGAGGAATCAAAATGCTCTCAATTCGTTCTCTCTCTGTACTTGCTGTTGCTGCATTCATGTTGGGAGCGCCCGCGCAGGCGGACATCCTGGCCCAGGGCAGTGCCCCGTTCGTTGACAACTTCGGCTTCTTCCAGGGCACGAAGGCGTTCACGGTCTACACCTCGGACGATCCGGGCAACCCCGTTGCTGGGGCGCCCGGCACCAACACCTACGTCTATACGATCACCAACGACATGGGATCCTTCGTCCCGCTGATCGGCTTCAACATCGAGGTGGCCGAGGGCAGCGTCTCGGCCGCGGACATCGGCTGGGTCGACAGTCCCGGCAACCCGACTCCCGTCGCCGTCAACCTGGACGCCACTGCCGCCCCCGGCTTCGACACGGTGCGCTTCGACTGGGCGGCCGGCGACCCGATCATCGCGGGAGCCGTGAGCGATCAGGTCTACGTGATCTCGACGTACTCGCCCGGCACGGTCAACGACAACATCTTCAGCATCGAGGGCGACTTCGCCTCCCAGGAGACGGCGACCTGCACCGGTCCGCTCACGCCCCCCGAAGTGGTGGGCGTGCCCGAGCCCTGCACGATCGGCTTCTGGAAGAACCGCGCCAACGGCAAGCAGGGAACCCTGCAGTGGTTCCCCAACGGCGACTTCGACGCCGTGGTGGCCGCCGCCGTGACGCTGTCCGACGGGCTCTTCACCAGCGGCGACGGCGACGACTGCAACACCACGGGCTTCGACGACCTGCTGTGCGCGCTGGGCAGCAAGGGGAACCGCACCATCGAGGAGCGCGGCCGCCAGCAGCTGGCCGCCACCTACCTCAACCTGGCCGCCGGCGACATCTTCCCCGACAACCAGAAGTGCAAGCTCTTCGAGGGGAACTCGATCACGAGCAACGCCTGCGGCGACGCCCTCTCGGTGGGCGCGGCAGTGAGCCAGGCCCGCATCGACATCGATGGGGACCAGGACGCGCAGCACGCGGCCCACGAGTGCTCGGACGACCTGAACAACGAAATCGGAGTGGAGCAGTAGCGGCTCCTCCCGAGATCGGTCGACAGTGAAGGCGCGGGCCCTCGTCACGGCGATGGCCTGCGCCGCACTGCTTCTGGCTGCCGGTTGGG
>Ga0224508_10005522_pt1 | contig 10112 bp, 7 predicted proteins | sample SF_Jan12_sed_USG_4_FD_170157 | JGI IMG/M metagenome (GOLD analysis project Ga0224508, IMG submission 170157) | Sediment microbial communities from San Francisco Bay, California, United States - SF_Jan12_sed_USGS_21 | ecosystem: Environmental > Aquatic > Marine > Sediment | place: USA: California... | reverse complement strand
GATCTTGCCCACGATCTTGACGCGTTCGTTGATCCGTTTCGCTCGCTCGATCATCCTGTCGACGACGTCCGGCGAGCTACCGAAGAAGAAGTGTTTCGTCTCCGTGTGCTGTGGGTCGGCGAGCACCGCGCGCATTAGATCGGGTCCGTAAACCCTCCCGATGTCGGGAAAACCAGCCCGCCTGCCCCACCAGACCAGCGGAATCCCATCGGGAGTCGCCAGCCAGGCCTCGTTGATGGCTGATTGTACGTCGGGAGCTTTGAGCGCTTCGACCACGCTGTTTACGTTGCAGAGGCAGATGTAACCGGGTGCCCGATTCGTCACTCGATCGGCGATCAGGTCCACCGTTCGATCGAGAGTCAGCGCAGAGATCCGACTCCCGAGGACATCGAAACGGGAGATCCCCACATCGACGGTCAACGCGGATGCCACACCTAACTTCGCCTTCGGCAAAGACGTTGTCTGCATCACTCCTCTGCCGGCCGAGCCGGGACAAGGCCTCGCGCGCTTCCGTTAAGTCTCTTGCGTATCTTGAAGATTAAGAGTTATCGTTGTCAATAGTCTTTGTTACTTAGTTGCGATCATTTCAAGAGTGGCCATGTTGCAGCGGAGTCCCATTCTTAGGCTCACCCTCCCCTTGATCGCGACAATCGCCGTGTTCACCTACGGCTGGTTGGCCGTGCAGGTCTACCGCGCGCATCAATCTCCCACGTCGTTCGAGGCCTGGAATGGCAGTCACGCGTGGATCATTGGTCCGACGGCGAAAAACTTGACCCGCAGCGCGGAGACTCGGCTGCGGGAAGGCCTCGAGATCCTGAACGACACCGAACTTTCCGGTCCCGAGCGGCTGGCCGCATATACGACGAGCCTCCAGGCGGCGGAGCGGTTGCTTGTCCGCAGTCTCAGGGCCAACCCGGCCCAGGCCAACGCGATTGCGGATCTCGCAGTCGTGCGTTTCGAACTCGATCCCCCACTCACGGCCGAAGACCGCGAGCAGATACTGCGGATGGTCGACCTGGCGTCGACGATGGCCCCGCGCGTTCCGCGAGTGCAACAACGACTCGGCGGACTGCTTCTCGGGATGGGCCTGCAAGACGAGGCGTTGAGGTATTTTCACCGCACGATCGATTTGGATCCGGGGCGGAGCAACGCCGTCATCGGAATTCTCAGCCGGCACCTGGTTCCCCTGGACGAAATGGTGGCCACGCTGCCCAGGGAACCCCGGACCCTGGCGGCCTTGTACTCGGAGTATGCAGCGGTGAACCGGCAAACGGAATACCTCGATCTGGTGGAGACGGAAAACCGGTTCGACGCCGTGTCGATCTTCCGTGTGTACGGGGACGCCTGCCTGCGGGCAGGACAACCCGAGCGACTCTTACGAACCATGAACGCTCTCGCCGAGGCGGACGATCTGACTCTCGAGGCCGCGCGACTCGCGCAACTGTCCCGCGGATATCAACGGCTAGGCGACCACGCCCAGGCGATCCTGGCGGCTGAGGGAGCCGTGGCCGCTCAACCGAACGTGTACTCGCTGTCCGAGCGCCTGGGAATCGCCGCCGCGGCGGGAGAACAATACGAGTACGCGTTGTCCGCCCTGAACGACGCGTTGCGCAAGATCGCGGTTCACTCTGACAACGGCGGGCGTCGGGCCGGTTTGTATCGCAGAATCGCCGAGGTCGAGCGTTCCCGCGGGCGCCCCGACCGGGCCTACGACGCCTATCGACGCGCGCTGGACGCCGACCCGAACGATGCCCGGGCCAAGCAACGGATCGCAGAGATGGAGAAGGCGGCGACTCCGCGTTGATCCGGCGCCGGGGCGCCGACTGACCAGACGACTCTCATCGTTTGACAACCTCTCGACGTGCAGGCAATACTTCATCTCTTATGCCGAGCCTGCTCACCACCAAGCTGCGGATCGCGGCGCGCTTTCTCGATGTTTTAATGATCGTCGTCAGCTTTGCTGCCGTCCTGGCAGCCCGCTGGATCATCATCACCTGGTGGCATTTCGATCTTTTTCCTGGCCCCGAACGCATCCTGCAACCCACCTCGCCGGTGGGCGCCTTGCGCATGTTGGCGATAGTTCTTCCGGCTTGGATCTTCGGATTACACGTCTCTCGCTCCTACGATACAACGGCCCGGCTGAGAGGATATCTGCTGTTGCGTCGAATCGGCTGGGGGATCCTGATCGGTGCCGGGACGAGTCTCCTAGCGCTGTTTCTGTTCAAACAAACCGCCTTGGTCTCCCGAGCGACCCTCACGGCGTTCACGCTGTTCTCGCCCTTCGCCGTTTTTGCGGGCCGAGTTCGCCTTCTCCGTTGGTATGGCCGCCGGCCCGGGGAGCGCGTTCACAACTACAACGTTCTGGTGGTCGCTCTCAACGGCACGTCCGTCTCGCTGGTTCAGACGCTCGAGCAGCACGCCGGCCAAGGATTCCGCCTCCTGGGCGTCCTCGGGGATGAGGCCGCCCCCGCAGTGGGATCTTCGCCCCGCCATCTCGGGACCGTGCACGACTTGCCGCGGATACTGGAAGAACTGCCGGTCGATGCGGTCTATACCACCGGCAGGGTGTGGAACGTGGATGCGATGAGGTGGATCGCGGACTCTTGCGAGGAAGTCGGCGTAGATTTTTCGATCGACGCGAATTTTCTCGGCCTGCAAACAGCGAAAGCCGATCTCCAGGAGCTCGGCGACACAGCGATCCTGAGCTTCAGCACCACCCCCCGGAACAACGAAGCGCTGGTGGTCAAGCGGGCGCTCGACGTCGTCTTTTCGGCAATCGCCCTGCTCGCTCTGTCGCCGCTTTTCGGCTTGATCGCCCTGGCGATCAAACTGCAAGACCGAACAGGGTCCGTTTTCTTCGGGCAGGAACGAAGCGGGTTGAACGGGCGCACGTTCACCATGTGGAAATTCCGGTCGATGGTCACGAACGCGGAAAACATTCAACAGTTTCTGGTCGATCGAAACGAAGTGGATGGACCGGTCTTCAAGATCTCGGAAGACCCACGGATCACGCGAGTCGGTCGAGTGATGCGGAAGCTGTCCCTCGATGAGCTGCCGCAGTTCTGGAACGTTCTCGCCGGCGACATGAGTTTGGTCGGCCCCCGACCTCCGATTCCCGCAGAGGTCAAGAAGTACGAGCGCTGGCAAATGCGACGCTTATCGATGAAGCCCGGCCTGACCTGTCTCTGGCAGATCGGCGGCCGCAACGACATCGACTTTAAGAAGTGGATGGAGCTGGACCTCGAGTACATTGACAACTGGTCTCTCTCCCTGGATCTGAAAGTGCTGGCCAGGACTCCGAGAGCTGTCATCACGGGGACAGGAAAATAGCCTCATCGGTTTGCATGCTCGGCCCGTTTCCGCCACCGGTGCACGGCATGGCAAATGTCAACCTCGCCGTGCGGGAACTGCTGACTCGGCACGATGCCGCTCCGCCCACGATACTCAACACCGCTTATACCTCGATCCGACGAACCCCGGCTAGCGTGCTCCTCAAGACCTGGAGGGTCTTCGCCTCGCTCGTCGTCTTTTTGGCGATGCTTCTTCGGCGACGTACTCTCTGCCTCTATGTGAGCGTGTCGGGTGGCCCCGGACAACTCTCCGAGCTTCCGTTTATCTGTCTCGCGCGGCTTGCGGGGACGAACTTGCGTTTGCATCATCATTCGTTCGCGTATCTCAACAGACGCTCACCCCTGACTGCGGCCTATTGCGCCCTTGCAGGTCGCAGGGCGGTTCACTTTGTTCTCTGCGAGCGCATGGCAGAGCTACTGCGTGCCCACTACGGCCGCCATCTGACCACGACCGTCATTTCGAACGCCGCATTCTCCCGAGGCAACGGCACACATACCGCGCCTCGGTCCGGGATAGCCACGATCGGATACCTGAGTAACGTCTCCGAGGAAAAAGGGATCAAGGAGTTCATCCGGGTTGCCACTGAGCTGGCGGCGCAGGATGCCGGCGTTCGGTTTGCGGTCGCCGGTCCGTGTGTGGATCAGGACACCCACACGATGGTGCTTCAGGCCGCTGACCGGCTCGACAACCTCGAATACCTGGGACCGGTTTACGGGGCAAACAAGGAGGAGTTCCTCACGACCGTTGACGTGCTCCTCTTTCCCACTTACTACAGAAACGAGGCAGAGCCCTTGACGATACTGGAAGCGCTGGCCCACTGCGCCCCCGTGATTGCAATGGATCGAGGATGCATCGCGGAGCAACTTCGCGGCGGCTCCGGGCTGGTTGTTCCTCAGGGGGACGACTTCGTGGACCGTGCGGTAAATCAACTGCTGAAATGGATCGCGTCGCCGCGGGAATACGCGCTCGCATCGCGGGAATCGCGCCGCGCCTTTGAGGAGCTTCGCAACACGAATGAAGTCAGCCTGCAACACTTTCTCAAACTCGTTGCGAATCCGTAGGGCGGTTGTTCGACACGAGGCCGCGAAGACGCGCCTCGAAGTGCGCAAGAATCTGATCTCGACCCAGTTCGCACTCGGCGTAGTGCCGTGCGTTGTGGCCGAAGCGTTTACGTGCCGCCGGCTCCCCTGCCAGTAACCCTATGGCATCGGCCAACTCGTTCGGATCTTCGGGAGGACAGACGACCCCCAGATCATGGTCCAGCACGACATTCGACAGGGTGGTCCCTCGATCCGCCGTTGCGACACAGCATCTGCCGGCTGCGCAGATGTTGGTGAGCTTGGAGGGCAAGACGAGATCCGCCACATTCCGGCGCTGTACGACGAGATGGATGTCCCCCGCGGCCAGCACGTCTGACAGACGGGACAAAGGCTGCATCGGCAGGAAGCGAAGATTGGCCAGTCCTTCTGCAACCGCCTGCTCTTCGAGTCGCCTTTTCGCGGAACCGGCGCCGATCAGCAGGAACACAATCTCGGTTCGGTCCCGTAGACGTGAAGCGGCATCGAGCACACTTTCCAGCCCATGCTTCTCGCCCATGCTCCCTGCACACATGACCACGACGGATTGCGTAGCGATGCCAAGCTTCTTTCTGAAAGCGTTGTCGGCCGGCGAGGGCCGAATACTCGCAAGGTCAGCCCAGTTGGGAAACAGCCATACTACGCTCTCACCGACTCCACGCTCGATGATGCGCTCTCGCATGGATTCGCTGATCGTGCTGACAGCACTGGCTTGCCTGAGAATGAGGCTCTCAACCGCGTGAAGAGATTTGCCCGCCCAGCCTCGCTTGATCATGCCGAGACGCACCGCGGCGTCCACTTGCAAGTCCTGGACGTGATAGACCCAGGGCACGCGGCGCACGAGACGATACAACAGCGGCCACGCTCCCGTTTGCATGGGCGGGCAGACCGCGAGAACGACATCGTAGCGTCTTCGTTGGAGCCAGATTGGCAACCAGTAACGCATCGACTTCATCGTGAACGCGGTTTCGAGTCGGGCTCTCCGCCCGCCGGTAACCGGCCGGTCGCTGTCAAGGCGTAGCGGCGTCCGATGGACCTGCACGCCGTCCAAGCATTCGACATGAAAGCCTCTGCCGCGGTACTCGTCCTGGATCCGCCATTGGGGATAGTGGGGGAACCCGGCGATGGCGTCGACTTGATGCCCGCGGGATGCAAGCCAGGCGCCCATTTCGGCGTTGTACTTGGGGAGACCTGTAGACCATCCGGCATAGTTGATGCCGTAGATGAGAATCCGCAGTGCCGAAGATGCGGGCTGGACCACCGGTTTTTGCATCTGCCGGAGTTTGCCACATATGTACTCGACGAGAATCGAGAAAGGGGCCTTGTTCCTCTTACCCGCACCGACCCGAGCGCCACCGATCGCGCCGGCGCGGTCGGTTTCACCACAAGGACCTCTCGCGCGGCGGCCTCACGCTTGAGACGCTCAAGTCGCTCGGCGTGATGTAAGTTCCGATTTCATCGGAAGATCGATAACGGGGATCCTGCGGGATTCCCGTTTTTTGTCGAGGGCGGGCTTTAGAATGCGATAATTCCTAGTCTGACCCCTCTGACGCATGAAAAAAGTACCTTACAACCGACAGACTACCGACACTCCCAATCCGATCGCGCGCTATGCGCATTTGTCGCGCGAGGGTCACGCACTGGCTAAGGTTGAGCAGTTGTTGCCGCCCGGGGGACGAGTCGTAGATTTCGGCTGCGGTATCGGCTCGTTCCTGAACGCACTCACGGAGCGTCGCCCCGAGGCAGATTTGCTTGGCTACGATCCAGGGCAAGCTGGCTCTGCCGAATCTTTTGCCCGGGTGTCGAAGATGGACGCGGTCGACGCGCGCAGCGTCGACATACTGTGTGCGTTAGAAGTCCTGGAGCACCTCTCCGATCAGCAGCTTGTCTCGTTTATCAATCATGCGACGCGGGTCATGAAGCCCGGTGGCGCCATTGTCATTTCCGTACCGATAATCGGCGGGCTTACGCTTCCGTTAAAGGAGCTCAACCGAATGATCCTGTTTCGCCGAAAGAGCGATTACTCGCTAAGTGAGCTCCTGCGTGCGTCTTTCCTAGGCGTCCCGGCCGAGCGCCCAAGTGACCGCGGGCCCACTCACAAGGGTTTCGACTTCCGCGCATTGCGCGTGATGTTGACCTCGACGTTTACATTGAAAAGCGAGGATAGGAGTCCCTTTTCTCGACTGCCATGGTGGCTAAACTCTCAAGCGTTCTTCGTCCTCACGCAACGGGAATGAACCGTCCGCAGTTGCCCTCGATAGCTACGAGCTCGACCAACTTGGCTCGTGGTATCCGGAGATGGGATGTTGATAGGTTTCGATCGACGATGTGCAGTGCGGGCTTCACGCCGGCCTCCGCACGGAGCGCAACGCGAGCAGGACTGCGGTGGCCAGGGCAACGGCGTGGCCGCAGGCTACCGATACGGCGAGACCGTCGATGCCGTAGCGCGAGATCAGCAGCGGCGCGAGGGCCAGCGCGGCGTAGAGCGTGAGCTCGGCGTAGGTCGAGATCTCGGGTCGGCCGGCGCCGCGGAGCCCTTCGACCAGGATCCGGCGCACCGAGAACACGTACGCTCCAACGAGCAGGATCCTGGCGATCGAGTGCGCGGGGACGAACGCGTCGCCGAAGAACAGCCGGACCAGCTGCGGCGCGAACAGGATCAACGGGACGACGACAATCCCGTTCAGTACCGCGACCGCCGCGGTGGCCCTCGCGATCGAACGGCCCTTGGAGCCGCCGCGAGCGGACAGCGCGGGAAACAGGATCATGCCGATGCCCTGAGCGAGGAACTTGGGCAGGTTGGTGAACGCCTGGCCGACGACGTAAAGGCCGAGCGCCGCCGGAGAGAGCCAGATGCCGGCGATCAGCTGATCGAGCCGGAAGCTGTCCAACGGCGAGACGTACCCGATCATGCCCCGCGCGCCGAACGCGACAAGCTCGGCCAGCCTGGGCGGTGGAGCCCCGGACGTCGTCTCGGGCTCAGTGCGACCGACGGCGGAGAGCGCGACGCCCAGCGTCGTCACGCCGGCAAGAGCCAGGCCGGCCGACCAGGCGGCGCACAGCGGCACCAGATCGGACTGGCCCGTGGCGAAGGCCAACACCACGACGAGCAGGTGCGCCAGCGCGGGTAGGTTCTTGAGCAGGTTGAACGCGCGGTAGCGACCGAGGCCGAGCAGCAGCGCGGCGCCGTACTGCTGTGCCAGGATCCCGGCACCCACGACCAGCGTGGCCAGGCCGGCCTGTGTGAACTGGGGCGGTTTGCCCCGCGTGTACAGCAGCACCGTCACCAGGTGCGCGGAGGTGGCGACCAGCAGTTGGAGCCCGAACGCGAGGCGAACGGCGGCGACAATCGCGCGGGTGTGACCCGGATGGCGTGCCGCGAAGTGCGTGACCCCCTGCGGAAGTCCCAGTGCGGCAAGCTGGGTCAGCAGCGCGGGGAAGAGCACGAGCAGGGCGAAGTAGCCGCGCCGTTCGACGCCCAGCAAGCGGGCGAGCAGGATGCCGCTGACGACGAGCATCGCCTGTGCGAGGAGGCTCGTCGCGACGGACTCGGCGGCGCTGAGACGCAGCGGAGTTCCCACCATCTTGTTGTGTAGCGCGCGGAGAATGACAGCAACTCCCCGGCAATCCTAGCACGTCTCCGTGGAGCTGGAGGTGTCGTCGCTGACGCCGATCCGGCCGATGGGGGTCCGGCTCGCGGCGTGGAATGCCCGTACTGTCCAAATACTCGGCCGACCGACATTCTTAATTCGACGTTTGACAGGTGTTCGAGCACTGACCCCGGCCTAGGCAACCGGGAACGCCGAAATGCCCGCCACGGTTCCCCTAAAGCACTTCTTCCGATGGTCGGCCGTAAGCACTTTTTCCGGCGCGTTGCTTCTCGAACAGTGCCCCGATCACCAATGTCATGACCACCGAGAAGACCAGCCACCGCCACGTGTGACGTATGGGGTAAGAGTGCATTCGCAGCAACGCGTAGTGAGTCGGCAGCATGACCAAGAGCGCACCGCCACCATGGAAGCGGGACCAGAATCGAGCCATGACGACCAGAACTACAAACAGGCACAGTACAAAGGCAACGAGCCACGGAACACCGAAGTGATAGGCCTCCGCGAGGTTACTGAACGGAGATATGGCGGTTACGCGATGCTCGAAGTGCCTGAACGATCCGAATCCATCCAGAAAAGATGGAAACGGCGAAAACGACAACATCTTGTACTGCCAAGGGTAGTCCACCGGTGGCTGATCGAGAGCGTCGGCAAATACGAAACCTCCAATAGAGAAATTGAAGATGGCGAAGAGCGCGAGATCCGAAGTCGGCAGCGGCTGTCGGCTAAACTGCCGCCCAAACGCCGAGATCCCGTGTTCTTGCCCTCTCCGAAGTTCCATCATAGGTGGGTATACCAGAGCGATGACAATGACGATTGCCAAAGCGAACCGGCGCAGCCGCACGCTCCCCATCAAGTACAGAGCAATAGCAAGCCCCGCCAGTTGCACCACAACAAAACGAGATCCGAACGCAAGCGTGATGAATCCACAGTACAAAAACACGACGGCACTGAGGGCGCAGAACAGCCAATGACGTCTTGCCCAGTAGTAGCCGACGAGCGGGCCAAACAGTACGCCCAACATCGGAATGTTGCGATGAACGAAAGCCATCACACCGGGCCTCAGACCGACGACCTCCGGATCTCGTATGGCTAAGTATTCGAAATGCAAGAGCACTTGCGAACGATCGATGAGAACAGCATGGACACCCAGCAATGCGATGGCCCAGATCGTTACCACGAGCGCCGGCCCCGAGACCAGATAAGGATCTAGCAGGCGCGATAACTGATCACCGTCCCGCACCTCCAAGCGTCGCGCCCGTTTCGCCGATCTTCGCTCGCCCGAGACAAAACTCGCAATGACGCATAGGGCGATCATGCCGAGGTAGCCGACGGCGACACCCGGCGCGACCGAGTCGTAGTCGTTGGTGACCTGCCAAGCGCGGTCGATTCGCTCCGGATAGACTCCCTGGACCGCGACGACATAGAACACGGCCAGTTGGAGCGTCAGGGTCGCCGCAAGAACTGCCGTAGGGGAAAGAAACCCTCCGCGCCGGACCAACCAAATCGACGCACCCACGGAAAGTATCAGGGCCGGGATCATCATCAGAAATATCCAGATCTTTTCATTTCAGTCTTGAACGACTGCTGGATCAGGTCAGCCACCGAACCCGAAAGCTCATCCTTCCAACCAGCCACGCGGCCTTTCCGGATGAATCTGACATCGTCCCGCGTGTTCCTGAAAACACGGCCTGCGTCCAGTTCTTCCCTTCGCATCGATTCTATCGAGTTATTCTCGACAACCTTCTTCAACTCGCTCTCGGTCGTGTTCGCTCCGAGGAAGGCGGCCACTGAAGTCAACACCGTCAGCGTATCCCGTCGAAGATCCTCATATCGAATGACTAGTAGTTCATCGTCCCCGTGCCGATCGGACGCCGTCCACGACAAGACATGTCTCGACCAGGAGCCGTACGGATTGACTCGACCACATACAAAATTCGTTGCAAATTCTTCAATCCTCCCGTTGAAGATGCCTAGCTTCTTCTGGTACGCCTGTTCCGACAGGATAACGTCACGAGGATCGCGTAATACATAGATCGCCCTTAGGTAGCGAGGTCGCCGAAGTTCGTGGGTCTTC
>Ga0224508_10005521_pt1 | contig 10112 bp, 14 predicted proteins | sample SF_Jan12_sed_USG_4_FD_170157 | JGI IMG/M metagenome (GOLD analysis project Ga0224508, IMG submission 170157) | Sediment microbial communities from San Francisco Bay, California, United States - SF_Jan12_sed_USGS_21 | ecosystem: Environmental > Aquatic > Marine > Sediment | place: USA... | reverse complement strand
TATTGACGGATTTATCGCTACAAGAATTAGTCTAGGGCAGCAAGGTTCGGCTCGGATCTTCGGCGTTTCGGCTCAACTCTGCACTGGCGCTCAATAACCTGCTGGTGAAGCACATTGGGCCTGCCGTCTGACCGAATATCAAACGAATAACCGTTTTCGGCGAGCCAAAGCGCCTGCTTCGAGTGAAACTTGTATCCGGTCAGCTCTGTGAGTTGCTCTTTAGTGAGGAATAGCTGAGTCATGCTGAGAGGGTACCAGTTTCAGCGACGTCGCGATCTCACGCCAAAGAGCCTCCAGAAGCGATTCGTCAGCAATCCTAAACCCCAGAGTTCCCTTTGTACGCATGTCTTACATAGTGTAAGATATTGGTCATGGCTGATCTTCCCAGGGGCAAAGGACGGATTACGATCGAGTTGTTGGGCGATCTGGGCTCAGCCTATGGGCTAGAGCTTGTCGAAAAATCTAAAGGCGCGTTAAAGCGTGGCACCGTCTACGTCACTTTGGTTCGCCTCCAAGAATCAGGCTTCGTTGTGTCGAAACTTGTAGCACCGCCCCAAGGTCAAGGAGGCCCGCCAAGACGCACATTCTCCCTCACCGGGCTTGGTCAGCGAGCTTACGATTTCTACATTGGTAGCGAGGCGCTTCTCCATGCTGTCTAGAGAAGAGGCTGACCAAATTCTGGCGGGCTATGACCGAGAGCTTGAGTCCCTTTCGATCGAGGAATTGGAACTTACAGCCGCAGAATCAGAGCAGCTTCAAGATTATTATGACATTGCTGGCCAAATGCCTGCCACGCTTGGTGACCGCTACATTTTGAAGAAAGTCGCGTTAGCAGATAAGCGGAAACTTGAGAATACCCACCGTACAGTTATCGAAGTTGATGAAAAGGAGGTTGTTCCAAATAACCCCCAAATCAATGACCTCACAACACGCGAGCATCAACTTTCCGCAAACAGTGTCGACGCTCGATACGTTGTTGTGCCAAGCATTATGAACTTGCTAAGGGGCTTCATTCCAGTTAGGTATCGTGAAATCGTTGATGCGGAAACGGTCACAGACTATAGGTTGGACGTTTCTGATGCATACAATTCAGGCGACGGCTGGAAAATCCTATGGTGGAAATTCTATTACACGTGGCAGACATTCCGCGTACTAATAAGCACGCTTAGAAGTCCGCACAGAAAAGCACCCAGTACAAAGCAAGACTGAAATGATTCTCAGAGCCGGGGATGCCCCTCATGCGAGGCGGCTGGCAGCTAGAGCGTATGGCATAGCCGCTAATCACATGCATGGCGAAGAGGTGAGTACCAATCCGTGGACCAAGCCCGAGTACGTTGCTGCCGTTCAAGTTCAGGCCGCCGAGAGCTTCTCCGAAGGTGGAGACGCTGGTGTAGTGTTCCCACCTGATGCTGTAGCTGCGGTCAGCATCCGGCTATCGCTTCAGCCGGCTTCTCACCTGGTCCAGATTAGCGGTACTCGCCGTGCCGACATCTCACCCAAATACCGGATTCGAGCCCCCGCCCAACAGCCAGAACCGACTAACGCGCCCTACCCAATACCTGGACATCGGTAGACGATAGTACGTCACTAGCCGCTTGCTGCCGTTTGAGCATCGACCCTGACTCGACCGTATCCCACATTAGGGGTAGCCGATCCCTCCACCACGAATTAAAAGCCGCCCGTGCGGTAGGTCAATCAGCCTTTTGCCGGCTGGATAGCTCTTTACAGACCGCGCTTCCTGACGGGTTTGGCGACAGCACACTATCAATTCTGCCTGGCTGCTCAGGCCACTCTATAGTCGCAGATTTCTCAAGGCAGTCGATGTAGGCAACAATTGGAAGTTTTGCCCGATTTAGGTCAATGGCTGTTTGTGCTACTGCCCACGAAGCCACAGCTACGACGGCCACAGCGGAGTATCCGGCTGCTCGTACCCAGATTGACTCGGTCATTTCAGTGTCCCCTTTTCTTATCGCCCCTCTCAAAATCTAGAACAGGATATGCGTTGCTCTATAGGTAGAAGTGCCTACGAGCGGAAAGGGGACCAGCGGAACGGCAAACTGTCCTAGACACAGGTAACCCCCTCGTGCGGACAGGCCCCGGTAGAGGACAAATCACGGTACCGCCCGGAGCGGTCAGTGACTCTAGGGTAGAATCCTGACTATGGTGGTCAGCAAACGCATCGCGCAGTCCGAAGACCTCATCAACTGGCTGGACAGATTTATTGAGCGTCTATCGATCCCATCAGATGATCGCTCGAGAATAGTGGCGAGCTGCTTGGACGTGGCACAGGAGCATCACAAATCAATCGTGTTGACCACTTCAGCATCGTTCCATGGCTCCGCATCCGCACTTGTTCGGATCGAATTCGAGGCATACATCAGAGGTGTCTGGATGTCCTATTGCGCGTCGGATAGTGAAGTAGAGAAATTCAAGCAAAAAGACCGGTTGGATAAGACTATGGCAGCCATGATTGGCGACCTTGAAAGTCAGCCAGCTTTTAGCGTCGGTGTGTTGTCAGATATTAAGCGCCGAACGTGGGCGGCAATGTGTAGTTTCACACACACCGGACGCCAACAGGTTGTTAGACGATTGACAGCCACAGAGATCGGACCGAACTATTCGGAGGAAGAGATCATTAGTGTTCTCGACGCCGCTGGCTCTGTGGCGCTATGGTCGGCAATAGGAATATTGAACGTCAGCACAGGCGAACCGAGGCATAGAGAAGACCTTGCGAGACAACTTCTCGAACGCATGCAAGAATTTGTATCACCCGAGTAATCTAGTAGCGGAGCTTCGGTGCACACTGACTGACATGAACACATGTATCTCGATCTACTGATCAACAGCAATCATCAGCCAGGCAAACGCCGCAAGCTCGCTATCAATCTTGTCGCCATCCCAAAGCTCCCAAACCCCGTCCGCTAGAACAGAATCGACCAGCAAAGCCTCGACGTAAGCGCGTAGCAGCATGATCTCAGGCTAGGCCATACCTAGCCCTAGGGGAAGGTGTGTTTCTCTGGAAAATAGCTGGATATGGGCACGCCGAAAGACCAGGACAGCCCTATAGCTCTTGCCCCTTGATCATGTGTACGGTGAGATTCTTCTGAAAGGCGCCAGGCATGTCCAGAGTCTCCAAGAAATAGACTCGCTCAAAATCTAAGGGGTCCAGCGCAGATCGCATCTGATCTAGGACCTCATCACCAATCCAGTGCTTGTCTTTCCAGAATGTCGTGCTCCAGATTAGCAACCAGGGCGACTTGGATTTCTCCTTCTTGTTACATAGATTCAGAATCGCGTCGTGATAGATTTCCAGGCTGCGTGGGAGTGCGTCTAGATTGCAATCGATTCCGATATTCCCCACGGATGGCACGAATAGCTCCCCATCGTCAACCCATTTGAAATAGATTCTTGCAGATGGCACTTCAACTAAATCTTCTTCATCAGACCCTTCGATAAACGCGATAGTCGCATCGAGGACATCTTCTGGCTTCGGGGCGTGATACTTCCTCGTGGATACGTAAGGAAGGAAACACTTCACCATGAGTTTCTTTTGTGCTGATACCTTTTCACACACAAAGTGCTCTAGATTTTTGCGGAGAAATTGAGTTCGCTGAAACTCACGTTCACGCCTCAGTTCGTAAGTCAATTCCGTTACCTGAATGCCGATCTCGTCGCCTTCTTGTGACCTCAAGATTACGTCAGATTTTCCGTGCGAGTCATCTGCACACGATTCAATTTCTGGGTCCAGAGACTGAATATCTGAATCATTCCGGACGAGGGCATCCACCCAGAACAATTCACACTCGCGTGTCTCCTTTGGAACGACCGTCGGGAGAGCAACCGGTTTTGCGGTGCCAAACATAGGACGCAAGGACACTGCGGTCCATTTGCCTGGGTCTTTCGTCATTCTCTGAATCTCCTCGAGTCTATTGAGTGGATTCGATACGTAGATCGTAGCAGCAGGTCGTCGCCAAACGGCTAGAAGCGACGAACGTGCCCCACCCAATTCCTAAAACCACAATAGAGGATAGAGCGCATCCTAGCTGCAATTTCTTGGTTGCTAATGCCCCTACAATAGCGGCGCCTGGAATATCACCCCTTTCAGGTGAAGTCTGATCGGCTTTTCGATGTTAGTCGTCGAATATGCCCCAGAGCAACAGAAGTCACTTCACATTCGCCACTGCAACGGCGCGAAAATCGGTGGGCAGCTAGTTTCGTTTGGGTAGACTAATAGAATGTGCCCCGTAACGCCCTCGCCAGCCTCCTCAGCATGTCCATCCAAGTCGGTATCAGAGCCGCTCCAGCGCGTCCTCTTGCTCACGCAGCAATTTAGCTAAATGCCTGATAAGTGGCCTCACACCACCCTTATAGGCGTTCTGAGCGATCTTGGCCTGTCCTTCCTGCGTACTTGGCCCTGTGCTCTTCTCCCACGGCTTCCAGCGTCTGATCGCCTTTGACTGCCTCTGCCGGCGTTCCTGTGTCCAGCCGTTCGCCATCTGTCTTCTCCAATAGTTCGTTTGGCGGATTGTCTTTTTCCGGGAAGTTGTTCACCTGCTGATAACCATGAGCGATGTTCGTCTGCTTGACTAGTTCGGGACGTGGTTTCTTTATCGATGCAAGACTGTCCAACGTAGCCCTGCATTGGGATTGCGCCTTCATTGCCAACTTAAATAGACGATCAACCACGCTGAACTCGTTTTTTATATTTCGTGCAGCGCGTATCAAGAAGTGATGAAATAGAGCATCCAGTGTATGAGCCTGGGCTGCGAGCATGGACTCTGCTTGCCCCAAGTTACCGTCCTTGAGTTGCAGTACTTGTTGTTCGAGTTGATCTGCAAGATGCGTGAGGTCTGCTTCCCTGAAGGCCGTGATTTGGTTTAGTTGGTGTATCGAGTCAACAGCGTGGTACTCAGGTGCCAGCGCGATTCTTGCCTTGCCTTCGTCACCCGATTCACCATTGCGCAGCCTCACTTGCAGTGTTTTCACATCAGATTGTTCTGGCTCACCATCCATCTCGCCATAGTCGGCCGGTTCGTCCGCCGGTGCTTGCAGGTCATCATCCATTGCTGTTCACTCTTGGAATAGGCAGTCCTTTGTGACGATTGAGGCACCAGGGACACCCAAGAACTCGTGATGAACAGCCTTCCCATATTGGGACAGGGCCACAGTGTCGACATCTCGTTATTGATGTGTAGTGATCTGGAGCAATTCCTCGACGCCTCATATCCTCGATTGCCAACATGTCAGCGAAGACCTTGAGTTGATCTGGACTGTCAGAAACTTCTTCCCAGTCGTCGCCTGCCTTTTCTCGAATCTTCTCCAACGAGACCAGCAATGCCGCTTTTTCTTCCTTTATCCGAGAGACGAGACAAGGAGTAAGGGCACCCTTTGGCCCCAAAAGGGCTAACTCAGCCCCGTCAACCCTGACCTTGATGTGCTTGTCCGAAAATTCAATCAGCAGGGGCAAGGCGCTCATATACGGACTTCCTCAGCCTCGCACCAGGCGCAACCCTCACCGCGACATTGCGGACACTGATCGTCCTGAGATTGATTGTCTTCAATGCTCGTCTGACTCGTTCCCTCGTGACTGGACGAGTGTGACGAGTCACGCGAGGATGAGTTACGTATGATCTCAGGAGGCTTCAGTGTCCAGCGCAAGGCATTTGATTGGTTGTGCGCCGCATCATCGCTTACGGTCCATCCTGCCTTGCGAAGTGCCGGGCCGTTGCGCTTCAGGAGGGTCGTGACGGCACGGGGCTTAGTAGGCCAATCCCGCGACGGATTGTCCGGTGTCAGCCGAATTAGGAGCTCTGCCGACGTGCCTGTGAAGCTGGTTCGCATCTCTGCAAGCTCAAGCAGAAACGGGTCGCTCGACAATGAGTCAAGTGCCACAGTACGTTGCTTCTCAACATAGTGCTTCAAACCGTCTGTTCCCATCGCGATGTCAACTGCCGCCAAGATACGAGCAAAGTCGGCCATGCGTGGTTTCGACGCTAACGCAACAGAAGGCACTAACCGTAGGACCTCGGATGCCAGGTCAAGGATCGCGCCTAATATTCTGGGATGGGATCTCTGCCAACAGCTATGCACTTCCTCCTCCGTGAGTCGCCCCGACTCAGGAATGACTTCCATCTGGATCGGAAGGAGTCGCTCGGCTAGGTCGCCGCGAAGTGAACCCAAATCTATGCCATTGATGCAGACGCAGCGCCGAAATGCGAATACCGCATGTTCTCCGTCCGTATAGAGTTTCCTTCGGACATCGCCATCACCAGTGACAGCACGGCAAATAGAGTCCGACAGCCAATCTGGAATCCTCGACAGGTTATCAAGACCGACAAGCCAACTGCCGGCAGCTGCGGTCACCCAGGAATCAGGATCACGCGGAGGCTTGCGTGTTGGCACCGGCCCCGGGTCAATAGCAATTACGAGCATTCGCTGCGCTGTAGTTTTTGCAGTTCCTTGCTCGCCCAACAGCCCGAGGACCGGGTGAGCCATATCAGGGAACAGACTTGCGACCAGCCATGCGGCCAGTAGTGGACGATCCTCAACCGACACATTGAGTAGACGCCATAGGTCGTTCAAGTCTCCCGAAGCGGGTTCCGGCAATGCGCTATTTAGCACCGTTCGCTTGAACAGCACAGGCGGTTCACTGCAGATACTCCAGCCGTTTGAAAGAATCTGAATTGCTTGCCCCGTGTGATCTCCGAGATCTAACCACAAAGCGCCCTCGTATCTTGCGACGCGCAAGAATAGCTCAGCCTCCTCAGATTCTTGGGCCATCCCGTCAAGTACCGCGAGCGCGTCAGCAAGCGCCTGCTGGGGAGCAGCTTTGCCCGTTGCCCGAAAATACTCTCGGGCCAGTCGTCCTCTCAACGAGGTCTTGCTACCCCTGAGTAGCGCGACGACTTTGGGTCCTGACTTCTGAAGCGCGTACGCCTCACCAACAGTGGAAATGCCAAAATTATAACGGTCCATCGCCATTTCAACGAGCCGCGTCGCTGCTGACTTATGTTCGGTCTCGACGGCCTGCTCGGCGCTTGCCGTATCCTCAACAGCTTTCGCAATGCGCGTACTTTGTTCGCTCATTTGCGATGCCTCAGCGGTGCAGCGATAGTCCGTGCCGTATTGATACGCGCCACGGCTTGAGCCAAACGATCCCAGGTCGGTTCATCAATCTCTCTATGCTCAAGGAAGTCAGCCCCAATGACTGAGACACACAGCGACTCATGGTCAAGAGTGGCAAGGACCTGCCGGGCATCGAACGCTGGAGGATTGTAGTTGTGCCCGCTACCAATGCGCTCGGGCATGATGTCGGCGAAGGTCAGTCCAATCGCAGTCAACACGTCCTCAGTCTCGCAGCCTGCAAAACAATGGATAAGCACCCGACCGTCACTGCATTCCTTAATGGCGAGCGATGGGTTTCTGTCACCATGGGCAGGGCAGCGAGCGACATACTTGCCGCGGCCGGTTTCCTTGTGACGATCCAATCGTAGGAGAAGAGTTGACAGACTCATTCGACTGTTTCGTCAATCAAGCGTCTAATATCTTCAACTCGCCACGCCGTGGTTCTCGGCCCGAGTTTCACTGATTGGGGAAAGCGACCAGATTCGACCCCTGCCCACCAAGTGCTTTTGGAAACGGGGATAATTGCCGGAATTGCCGGACTGGTTTTAGTTTCGGCTTTACCAATTATCTGCGGAAGTCGGACGAATCCGCATTCTGGGAGATTGCCTGCCACTGCGATACATTCCTTCGGCCTGCGTCGGCCAATTAAGATGAATTGCAGCAGTTATACCAACGCTATATTTAGTCTGGTATTGCCCCACAACAGCGTGGAGCAGTCAGTTCTTGGTCTGTTTTACGCGGTAGTCGCCCAGCGTCTCAACGATCCAAGGTGGCGGATCAGTCCATGGAGGGATAAGTCGCTTCGTATGTGTCGGGACCCGCCAGATCGTCTCTTGATCGAGTATTAGTTTCTTGTCTCTGCTTCTCGTTCGTGCCGCGGCGAAATTGCAGCCAAAATCCTGAAGCGTACCGGCGATGCCCAAAAACTCTCGGACCGCTTCTGGACTCGCGAGAATTTCCTTTCGCTCTCGGAGTGGAAAACCCTCATGTAATGTCATTGCCGCCCAGAGATGGGCGACGGAGCGAAAGTCCTTCATACATTGGCGAATCTTTGTTTCACTGTGCGGAATCTTTGAACCATCTCCATACTGCGATCTCTCAGCGAACTTCTGCGCAATAAATATGGCCTTCCTTTCGCCGGGTTCATCGAAGTAGTCCGGGAACGAGTCCATAACATAGACCGTTGCTAGAACATTGCCCGCTATGATGGCATCTTGGGCCTGCTTGCCAACAATTTCAAGAAACTTAGATTTAGCAGGGGCGTCGAGAATCTCCCGAATAACGTCGGCCCCAATTTCAATAGAATCTGTAGGGACTGTCCCTTCCAATGCTGACTCGACAAATTTCACCGCGTAAAATTGGCGACGCAAGTTCTCGTCATTCGGAAAAACCATCAGAGCAAGAATCCATATCGGATCAAGATAGTTATCGCGATGTTCAATCTCTGGCACGACGAGTCCCTTATGGCTCCATCAGGGCAGAAGATTCGCTTGATAATCTTCTAAGATCATCAAGATAATCGGCCCACTGCTGCATCATTTTTTTGCGTTCAGGTAAATGTGCGGTTCGGTTATAGGCTCGCCCGTTCGGGTCTCGAACCTGGTGCGCCAACTGATGCTCTATCAGTTCTGGCCTAAAGCCCAAAACCTCTTCAAGCATGGTTCTCGCCATCGCCCGGAACCCATGCCCGCTCATCTCCTCTTTGCTAATGCCCATCCCACGCATTGCTGCAAGAACGGCGTTATCGCTCATGGCACGATCACCTTTCGGGCTACGGGCGCTTGGGAATACATACACCCCTCGCCCGGTCAGCGGTTTCAACTCCTCCAGGATCTCCATCGCTTGCCGTGAGAGAGGGACGATATGTTCCGTACTTGTTTTGGTAACGGTGAAACGCCACTCCGCAGTCTTCAAGTCGATATTCGCCCATTTGGCTTGACGCAGTTCGCCGGGACGCACGAAAACTAACGGAGCGAAGCGCAAGGCGCAGCGAACAATCAGCGTCCCTTCATAGCCATCCAGTGTCCGTAAGAGCCTTCCAACTTCGTCTGGCTCGGTAGCTGCTGCGAAGTGCTGCGTCCTAACAGGAGGTAAAGCACCGCGGAGATCGACCGACAAATCACGATTAGCATGTCCCGTGGCAACTGCATAGCGGAACACTTGCCCGCAATTCGCCAACGCACGATGGGCGGTTTCTAGAGCGCCGCGACTCTCTATCCTCCGAATAGTCTCAAGGAGTTGAGGTGCCGTGACATTGTTAATCGGCAGGGCGCCAATCCAAGGGAATATGTCACGCTCGAGCCGTTGAATAATCTTCTTGGAATGGCCTTTGGCCCAATTCGGTTCATGCTTGGAGAACCATTCTCTCGCAACGCTCTCAAAAGTACTTGCTGCGGTTGCTCTGAGTCGCGCCTTGTGGGTCTGACGGTGCTCGCTTGGATCAATGTCGTTCGCCAGCAAGCGGCGTGCCTCGTCCTTTCTGTCCCTTGCGTCTTTCAGCGATACGTCAGGATAGACACCGAGCGAGATTCGTTTCTCTTTTCCAGCGAAGCGGTATTTGAATCGCCACCACTTGCCACCAGTGGGAGACACCTCAAGATACAGGCCGCCGCCATCAAATAACCTCTGCGTTTTACCGGAAGCTTTGACGTTCTTGACTGCTGTGGCGGTTAAGGAGATTGGGGGCAACTCTTTGCGAGGATCTCGAACTTGCCCCTAATGTTGCCCCCTATTGCCCCCGGATGTCAACGGACTGAGACGGACGATACGGGACGATGAATACACATAACACGCTGTATAATATATAAAAAAAAGCCGCACTAGACGGCTTTGGAGTTAAATGTGGTGGTGATGGGTGGAATTGAACCACCGACCTACGGGTTATGAGTCCGTCGCTCTAACCATCTGAGCTACATCACCAAATTCTGTTTCGCCAAATTCTACCCACTCACGGGTGGAATTGACTCAAATCGCCTTTGGGCGATTTT
>Ga0224508_10005520_pt1 | contig 10113 bp, 7 predicted proteins | sample SF_Jan12_sed_USG_4_FD_170157 | JGI IMG/M metagenome (GOLD analysis project Ga0224508, IMG submission 170157) | Sediment microbial communities from San Francisco Bay, California, United States - SF_Jan12_sed_USGS_21 | ecosystem: Environmental > Aquatic > Marine > Sediment | place: USA: California... | reverse complement strand
CGACAATCTCGCGCTCAAGGGCATCGCGTGGGCGCGAGAGCCGGGCTCCCTCGTGATCTCCGCCGTCGAACATCCGGCCGTCGCAGATACCGCGATGGCGCTCGGGCGGCGCGGGTACTCGCCCGAGGTCGTTCCGGTGGACACCACCGGGCGGGTGGCCCCGGAGGAGGTCGCAGCGGCGCTGCGTGACGACACCCGCCTCGTCTCGGTGCTCTGGGCGAACGGAGAGGTCGGCACGTTGCAGGACGTGGGCGCGATCGCAGAGGTCTGTCGCGCGCGCGGGGTGCCGTTCCATACCGACGCTGCCCAGGCTGTCGGCAAGATTCCGGTCGACGTCGCCGCAGAGAACCTCGACCTCCTCTCGCTCTCCGCCCACAAGGTCTATGGCCCGAAAGGGGTCGGCGCGCTCTACGTGCGGCGCGGCCGGCCGCGGCTCGAACTCGAGCCGCTGCTCCACGGCGGGGGGCACGAAGGCGGGCTCCGCTCCGGCTCACTCCCGGTCGCTCTGATCGTCGGACTCGCGCGTGCGCTCACCCTCGCCGCCGAGGAGCGCGAGGCGGAGTCGCTCCGGCTCGCCGGGCTGCGCGAGCGTTTCCGCAGCGCACTCGCCGCGCAGGTTTCCGGTGTGCACCTGAACGGAGCGGCCGACGCCCGGCTTCCGGGAAATCTCCACGTGTCGATCGAGGGCGTCCCGGCGGACGCCCTCGTCGCCGCGGTGCCGAGCGTCGCGCTCTCGACGGGCTCGGCCTGCAGCTCGGCGAGTCCGGAGCCGAGCCCGGTCTTGCGCGCGCTCGGGCTCTCCGAAGCCCGGGTGCGCGAAGGGCTGCGCATCGGGTTCGGGCGATTCAACACCGAGAGCGAGATCGATCTCGCGGCGCAGGCGGTGGCCGAGGCAGCCCTCCAGATCCGGGAGCTGGCCGGTGCCGGCGCCTCGCCGGCATCCCCCGGGGCCGCTAAGCTGCCCCATTCGTCCAGTTCTGGACACTGAGAGGAGAGCGCTTCGTGGCGGAGCAGAAGAGCACCAACATCACCTGGCACGCGGGCCACATCGGGCGACCCGACCGCGAGAAGTTGCTCGGCCAGAAGGGCGTCACGGTCTGGCTCACCGGGCTGTCGGCTTCCGGCAAGTCGACGATCGCCGTCGCGGCCGAAGCGGAGCTCGTGCAGCGCGGACATCTCGCGTACGTGCTCGACGGGGACAACGTTCGCCACGGCCTGAACAAGAATCTCGGCTTCTCGCCGGAAGACCGGACCGAGAACATTCGCCGGATCGGCGAGGTCGCCAAGCTGTTCGCCGAGACCGGCGTCGTGGTCCTGACTTCGTTCATCTCCCCCTATCGGGCCGATCGTGATTCCGCGCGGGAACTCAACGAGAAGGGCGACTTCCTCGAAGTGTTCGTCGATGCGGATGTGGCCACCTGTGAAGAGCGCGACCCGAAGGGCCTCTACAAGAAGGCACGCGCCGGTGAGATTCCCGAGTTCACAGGGATTTCGGCACCTTACGAGGCACCGGAGAACCCTGAGCTCGTGCTGGACACGGCCAAGCTGAGCGTCGAAGAGAGCGTGGCCGCGTTGGTGGGCTTCCTCGAAAAACAGGGCTACCTGTCGCCTTAGGCAGCTGCCTGGCCGCGTCGAGGTCGCGGCCGGGAACAGGTCGGGACCGTGGGCTCAGTTTGCCCCGCGGCCGCGCCGATGGGGGATCATGGGCCGCGTGTACACACGGATCGTGCTCGGGGTCCTGCTCGGGCTCACGCTCGGGGGTTGCCGGACCGTCGGATTCGGTGCGCCCGCCGCGGAGAGCGCTGCCCAGGAGAAGGTTCCGGCGGATGCCACCGCGGAGCTGCACTTTCTCGTCGCGCGTGACCTCGAGCTCGACGGCGACGTCGAGGGCGCGCTCGAAGTCTACGAGCGGGCGCTCGCACTCGACCCGGACTCACCGGAGCTGCTGCGCAAGGTGGCCGAGTTGTCCGCCCGGAGGAACCGGCTCGACTCTGCCGTGAGCTACGGCGAGCGGGCGCTCGAGCTGGATCCCGACGACCTCAGTACGCGTCATTTCCTCGGGACGCTGTACCGCTTCCTGAGAGACCCGGAGCGAGCTCGGGCCGTCCTGACGGATGACGCGGGGGCGCCGCGAGATGCCGATTCCGCGCTGCTGCTCTACGGGGCGCTCAGCGACGCCGGGTCTCACGAAGAAGCAGCAGGGGTCGCACGCTGGTTGATCGAAGACGATCCGGAGTCGTTGCGCGGTTACCTCGCGCTGGCCGACTCCCGCGAGAAGCGGGGCGACCTCGAGGGGGCCGAGGCCGCGCTGCGCGAGGGCCTCGAGCGGAACCCGGGTGACATTTCCCTGTATGGGGCTCTCGCTCGCGCGAGGCGAGATCGCCGCGACCGTGAGGGCGAAGTCGAGATCTACCGCGAGATTCTCGAGTCCGAACCCGAACATCACGTGACGCAGCTCGAACTTGCCGAGGCGCTGTTGGCGCTCGAACGCGTCGACGAGGCGATCGAACTCCTCGAGGCCGTCGAGCGTCGTCGCCCCGAAGACCTCCGTTCGATGTTGCGACTCGCGTTCCTGCACTTCGAGCGCCGCTCGTGGGCGGAGGCTCGGCGCCGCTTCGAACGCGCGCTCGAGCTGAGCCCGGGGCAGCACGAAGTCACATATTTCCTCGGAGTGACGCTGCGGCGATCCGGAGACGACGCCGAGGCGGTGACGGTCTTCGAGCGGGTTCCGGCCGGCCACGAGCGCTACCCGGAAGCTCGAACCCAGATCGCAGCGATCTACGAAGAAAGCGGCGATTTCGAACGCGCGCTCGAAGAAGTGGAGCGGGCACGCGCGCAGGGTGAGGCGCGGCCGCTCGACCTCTATGCCGCGAGTCTCCGTTCGAAGGCGGGAGATTTCGACGGCGCCCTCGAGTTCCTCGAATCGTTGCTCGGCGACGCTCCCGAGGATGCGGAGCTGCTCTACAACATCGGGGTACTTCACGGCGAGAAGGGCGACGTCGAAGTCGCCCTGGAGTACATGGAGCTCGCCCTCGAGAAGCAGCCCAACCACGCCGGAGCGCTCAACTTCATCGGGTACACCTGGGCCGAACGGGGAACGAATCTCGACCAGGCCGAGGAGTACATCAATCGGGCCCTCGAGATCCGCCCCGACGACGGCTACATCACCGACAGTCTCGGCTGGCTCTACTACATGCGGGCCCGCCCGCTGCTCGAGAGCGGCCGCCGCGCCGACGGCCTCGCCTACCTCGATCGGGCGTTGCGAGAGCTGGAGCACGCGGCCGAACTCACCGGCGGAGATCCGGTGGTCTCCGAGCACATGGGCGACGTGTATCTGCTGCTCGAAGACAAGGAGCGCGCACTCCGGCACTACGAACGAGCGCTCGCGCAGGGACCTCGCACCGCCGAGCAGCCCAAACTCGCCGAGAAGATCGAGCGGCTCCGGAAGGAGCTGGGTCGATAGTGCACGTTCGCCGTGCGGCCGCCGCTCTGCTCGCGCTGCTCGTGTTCGGCTGTCGCACTCCGGTGCCAGCGGGACCGCCGCTGTCCGTCAGCGACCCGCGTCCGGGAGCGTGGATCGAGCGGCTGGCGAACTCGGCCGGAGAGCTCCAGACGCTCCGCGGACGCACGCGGGTCTCGATCGAGGGCACGGCCGGCGGTGCGTTCGCGCGCCAGCTGCTCCTGGTCGAACGGCCCGCGCAAATGCGCCTCGAGGTCCTCGGAATGCTCGGCCAGCGGGTCGCGGTCCTTGCCACCGACGGAGACCGCTACGACCTGTTCCGCGCAGAGCTTCCGGGCGTCGAAACCGGCCCCGTCCACGCAGGGATTCTGTGGGAAGCGGCCGGCCTGCCGCTCACGCTCGAAGAGGCGGTGGAACTCGCATTCGGGACACCCGTGGGAGAGGCGCCGCGCGTGGGGACGGCGCGCTCGATCCCCGGCGAGGCCGGAATCGAAGTCGATCTCGACCGCACGGCGCAGGGAGCGTACGTGACGCTCGAGTTCGCGGCCGAAGGTCGGTTGGTGCGCTACGTGCGCCGCAGTCCCGCGGGCGCCGCAGTGCTCGATGCACGCTATGACGACTACCGCGATGTGGGTGGCCGCAGCTTTGCGCACAGGATCGAGGTGGATTTCCCTGCCGCCGAGACGCGCGCCGAGATCCTCTTTCAATCGGTGGAGCTGAATCCGGAGCTCCCCGAACAGCTGTTCCGACTCGAAATGCCCGCCGCGTCGGAGAGTCGGGCTCCACGGAAGCCGAGAGCATGGTCACCAAGCGCGTCCTGATCCTCGCGCCGTTGCTCCTGGTGGGGGTCCTGCTCCAGTCGTACTTCTGGGTTCCCACGTACGAAGAGCAGACGCGCGGAAGCGCGGATCGGATCACCCGGTTCATCACGGCTTCGATCGGGGACGCGAGGTTGCTCAATCCGGTGATCAGCGCCGACGGTGCGAGCGGTCAGATCACGAGTCTGGTCTTCGACTCTCTGCTCGATCTCGACGAGAATCTCGCGCTGCGGTCGAATCTCGCCGAGAGCTGGACTCTCACGGAAATCGCGTACGTGGTGGCGCGCCCGGAGGTGCGATTGCCAGGCGGTGCCCGGGCCAAGGGCGAGACGCTGCGGGCGGCGATCGCGACGGGGCTCGATGGCCTGGCGACCTCGGTGCGCCTCGAGCCGCCGGCCCCGCGCACGGTCACGGTGACGGTGCTTCTGGACGGCGAGGATGGCGCGCCGCGCCCCGAGTCGGTCGAGATCGAACTGCGGGTTCCGGAGCGGGTGGCCATCGAGCTTCCGGAGGTCGTGACGGATCTCGGCGAGCGTCTCGCGGAGGTGCTGGGGGCCGACTATCTGGCCGGCTTCGACCCCGCGAGCCACGCGGGTGTGCCGGCGAGCCCGGCCGGCGAACTCGCGGCGCAACAGATCCCCGAGCACCTCTCGTCCCTCGAGCACAACCCGATCCTCGAATTCGAGCTGAAGCGGGGAGTCCGCTTCCACGACGGGCACGAGCTCGACGCGGAGGACGTGCGCTTCACATGGCAGGCGATTCTCGACCCGCGCAACATCTCGCCCAGGACGTCGGACTTCGATGCGGTGCGAGACGTCGAGGTCGTCGATTCGCATTCGGTGCGCGTCGTCTATCGGCGGCTCTTCTCGCCCGCGGTCTACGCCTGGTCGTACATGGGGATCCTGCCGGAGCATCTGCTGAACGACGGCGCGCTCGCCGCGGAGATGGACGCCAAGGGCATCGAGGGAGAGGCGCGCGAGACCTACGGCCTTCGACAGGCCGACTTCACGCGCGCACCGGTGGGCACCGGCCCGTTCCGTTTCGTGAAGTGGGAGAGCGATCACTTCATCCAACTCTCGCGCAACGACGACTACTTCGAGGGACCTCCGGAATACGCGGAGTACTTCTTTCGCATCATCCCCGACCCGTTGACCCAGGAGGTCGAGTTCCGTACGGGCGCGATCGACAGCTATCCGGCGCAGCCCCATCAGGCGGACCGGTACCGCAGCGACCCGCGGTACCAGAGCTTCTCGTCGGTCGGCTTCGGTTACACCTACATCGGTTACAACGTGCGCAAGCCGTTGTTTCGCGACCCCGACGTGCGTCGGGCGCTCGGGATGGCGATCGACGTCGATCAGATCATCCGGTACGTGCTCTACGGAGAGGCCGAACGCGTGACGGGCCCCTACGCGGTCACGACCGAGTGGTACGACCGGGGTGTGCCGGAGGTCCCCTTCGATCCGGAAGGTGCGCTGGCGATCCTCGAGTCGAAAGGGTGGAAGCCCGGGCCCGATGGCATTCTGGAGCGAGACGGGGAGCGCTTCGAGTTCACGTTGATCACGAACAACGGAAATCCGCAGCGCAAGGCGATTTCCACGATCGCGCAGAACTCCTGGCGCAAGCTCGGAATCGACTGTCGGGTCCAGCTGTTCGAGTGGGCGGTGTTCCTCAAGGATTTCATCAACGTTGCGGAGTTCGATGTGACGGTGCTGGGGTGGAGCACTGGAGTCGATCCGGATCAGTACTCGATCTGGCACTCGAGCCAGACGGGTCCGCAGCAGCTCAATTTCGTCGGGTACGAGAATCCCGAGGCGGATCGGCTGATCGAGGAGGTGCGCCTCGAATACGATCGCGACCGGCAGCGTGGGCTCGCGCACGCGCTCCACCAGCTCATCGCCGACGAGCAACCCTACACGTTTCTCTATGCGGCCCGCGGTACGAGCGTGCTCGACCGGAAGATCGTGATGGTCGAGCGGGACGAGGACGGCACCGAACGCATCGTTCCGGTTCGTCCGACGCCGACCGGACAACTCACCTACTGGTTCACGCGCTGGAAGAAGCTGAACCACGTGCCCGAGTTCTGAGGAGCGAAGTGGGCAAGTTCATCACACGCAGCATCGCGCAACGAATCGTCCTGCTCTTCGTCGTCTCGGTGATCTCGCACCTGGTGATCCACCTGGCTCCGGGGGAGCCGAGCGAGGTGGATCCGCTCAACCCCAGGATGAAGCCCGAGGACATCGCGCGGATCCGCGAGGCGTTTCACCTCGATGATCCCTTGCACCTCCAGTACTTCTATTGGATGCGCGACCTCGCGACCGGCGAGTTGCGCTCGTTCAAGGACAGCCAGCCCGTCCTGCCGAAGATCTGGGATCGATTCCTGAACTCCGTTCCGATCTTTCTCGTGGCCACCCTGATCACCTGGGGGCTCGCCTTCCCGACGGGAATTCGCGCGGCGGTCAGTCGCGGTTCTCCCTACGACCGCTGGACGACGATCGGCTCGTACGCGTTGATCTCGTTTCCGGGGTTCTTCCTCGCGTACCTGCTCATCTTGTTGGTGGTGAACCTCTTCAATGTGCCCGTGATCGGTGCGAGTACGTTCGGGACCGAAGGGGGCTCGGCGCTCTTCCGGACGATGGATCGGCTGTGGCACCTGGTGATCCCTTCGCTGCTGTCGGCCATCGGCAGCATTGCGGTGCTCTCGCGCTACGTGCGCTCGCAGATGCTCGAGGTGATCAGTCAGGACTACGTGCGAACCGCTCGCGCCAAGGGCCTCGACGAGGACCACGTGATCTACCATCACGCGCTCCGCAACGCGCTCCTGCCGTTCGTCACGATGTTCGGGTTTCTCGTGCCGGGGCTGATCGGCGGTTCCGTGATCATCGAGTCGATCTTCGCCTGGCCCGGAATCGGTCGGCTCGGCTATGACGCGATCCTCACACGGGACTTCCCGGTGATCCTGACGCTCAACTTCATCGCGGCGGCGCTCACGCTCGCGGGCACGCTCCTCTCCGACGTGCTCTATGCGGTCGTCGATCCGCGGATTCGGGTGGAGTGACGTGAGCGAAGAATCGAACGTCGCGGCGACCCCGCCGGAGAGCCCGCTCTCCGAGGCGTGGCGTCACTTCCGACAGAATCGTCCCGCCGTCGTCGGGCTGTGGGTGCTCGGCGTGCTTCTGGCGGCGGCGTTCGGCAGCAAGATCCTGACGGACGACCTGCTGTTCTCGGCGCCGCCGCTCGATCCCGCGACCGTACGCCTGCCCGACAAGCTGCTGCCGCCGCTCGCGCTCCCCTCGGCGGAGATCCCGGCGGCCGAGCGACCCCCGCTCGGGCGCTACCTGCTCGGTACCGACGACCTCGGGCGCGACGTGTTCGCGCGCATGCTGCAAGGCTCGTTCGTGTCGCTCTCGATCGGCTTCGTGGCGGTCGGGATCACGCTGCTGATCGGGATCACGCTGGGTGGACTCGCGGGCTACTACGGCAATCGAAAACTGCTGTTCATCACGATCGACACCTGGATCATGCGATTCACCGACGTGATGCTCTGCTTTCCGACGTTCTTCCTGATTCTCACGGTCGTCGCGCTGCTGCCACCCAGCATCTACAACATCATGATCGTCATCGGGGTGACGAGTTGGATGGGGACGGCGCGGCTGGTCCGGGCGGAGTTCTTGTCGCTGCGGGAGCAGGATTTCGTCGTGGCGGCCGAGGCACTCGGTCTCCCGGAGCGTCGGATCATCTTTCGCCACATGGTTCCGAATGCCCTCGCGCCGGTGTTGGTGTCGGCGACGATCGGGGTCGCGACCGCGATTCTCACGGAGTCCGGTCTCTCGTTCCTGGGGTTCGGTGTCCAGCCGCCGTTCGCGACCTGGGGCAACATCCTGAACGACGGCCGCGGCTTCATCTTCGACGCACCGTGGCTCTTCTTCGTGCCCGGTTTCGCGATCCTCGTCGTCGTGCTCGCGTTCAATCTGGTCGGAGAAGGCCTCCGCGAGGCCTTCAATCCGAAGCTGAGGAGCCGCTGATGGCCGCGCCCGCCGCGGAGAGCCAGGAGCCGCTTCTCGAGGTCGAGGGGCTGCGGGTCCACTTCGAGACCGAGGCGGGCGATGTGCCGGCGGTGCGCGGCGTGTCGCTCGAGATCGCGGCGGGCGAGACGCTGGCGCTGGTCGGGGAGTCGGGGTGCGGCAAGTCGGTCACTGCGCTCTCGATCCTGCGCCTCGTGGGCGAACCCGGCCGGCTCGTCGCGGGGTCGGTGCGCTTTCGCGGCCGGGATCTCGCGGAGCTGTCGGTCGAAGAGGTGAGGGCGGTGCGCGGCGGGGAGATCGGAATGATCTTCCAGGAGCCGATGACGTCCCTGAACCCGGTCTTCCCGATCGGCGACCAGATCGCGGAGGTGCTCCAGCTGCACCGCGGGCTCGAGGGCGACGCGGTGCGGCAGGAAGTCGTGCGCCTCCTCGAGCGCGTGCAGCTTCCGGCGGCGGCTCGCCGCGTGGATCAGTACCCGCACGAGTTGTCGGGCGGGATGAAGCAGCGGGTGATGATCGCCATGGCGCTCGCTTGCGACCCCGCGCTGCTGATCGCGGACGAGCCGACGACTGCGCTCGACGTGACGATCCAGGCGCAGATCCTGGGTCTGCTCGCGGAGCTGCAGCGCGATCTCGGGATGGCGGTCCTCTTGATCACCCACAATCTCGGCGTCGTGGCGCACCACGCCGACCGCGTGGCGGTCATGTACGCCGGCGAGATCGTCGAGGAGGCGCCGGTCGGTTCGCTCTACGCCGATCCGCGCCATCCCTACACAAGGGCGCTGCTGGCCGCGCTGCCGCGGCGTGGGGACCACGGGATGCTCACGGCGATCGAGGGCACCGTGCCATCGCCGCGCGAACTCCCGGCCGGCTGCGCGTTCGCAACGCGGTGCCCGGTGGTGCTCTCTCGCTGCGCGAACGATCCGCCGCCGGTGCGGCGCTCTCCGGGGCGTGCGACGCGCTGTTGGCTCGAGGGAGCCGAGTGAGCGCGCCGCGCGACGTCGACGACGTGGTCGCGGAGCCGCTCCCGGTTCACGCCGAAGGGGAGGGCGCCGAGTCGCTGGTTCAGGTCAGCGAGCTGCGCAAGTGGTTCCCGGTTCGCGGGGGCTTGTTCTCTCGCGTGACGGGGCACGTGAAGGCAGTCGACGGCGTGAGCTTCGAGGTGAAGGCCGGCGAGACGTTCGGGCTCGTCGGCGAGTCCGGCTGCGGCAAGACGACGGTCGGGCGAAGCCTGCTCCGGCTGATCGAGCCGACGGGCGGGACCGTGCTGTTCGATGGCCGCGACCTGGGCCAGGTCCGCGGTGCAGCCCTTCGCCAAATGCGTCGCGACATGCAGATCATCTTTCAGGACCCGTACGGCTCGCTCAATCCCCGGATGACGGTCGGTGCCATCATCGGTGAGGGGATCCGCGTGCACGGCCTTGCGCGCGGTAGCGAACTCGACGACCGGGTGGTCTCCGTCATGGAACGAGTCGGGCTGCGCGCAGACTATCGGGCGCGCTATCCGCACGAGTTCTCGGGCGGGCAGCGCCAGCGGATCGGGATCGCTCGCGCGTTGGCGGTCGAGCCCCGGTTCATCGTCTGTGACGAGGCGGTCTCGGCGCTCGACGTCTCGATTCAGGCGCAGATCCTCAACTTGTTGAGCGAACTCCAGGAGGAGTTCTCGCTGACCTACCTGTTCATCTCACACGATCTGAATGTCGTGGAGCACGTCGCGGACCGGGTCGGGGTCATGTACCTCGGCGGCCTGGTCGAGACCGCGCCGGCAGAAGAGCTCTTTCGCGAACCTCGCCACCCGTATACCCGGGCGCTG
>Ga0224508_10005519_pt1 | contig 10113 bp, 7 predicted proteins | sample SF_Jan12_sed_USG_4_FD_170157 | JGI IMG/M metagenome (GOLD analysis project Ga0224508, IMG submission 170157) | Sediment microbial communities from San Francisco Bay, California, United States - SF_Jan12_sed_USGS_21 | ecosystem: Environmental > Aquatic > Marine > Sediment | place: USA: California... | reverse complement strand
CCGCCGTCAGAGTTCTCCACACCCGCCTGGCCCAAGAAAGGTGACATTTCTGTCATTCGTAGGGTGGGGACAAGCCGGTGCACAGACGGTCACCGCCATCCACATGGTTCACCCCGGCGTCCGCTGCCGTCGCTTAGCTGTTGAAAGGCACCCTTTTGTCCACTCGGCGATCACAGGCTCTCCCGCCGCTGTCAACGGCAGTAATGTGACCGCGAGCAGGAGGAAGACCACTCATACACACCGTCAACACCCCCTACCTCTACTACTACCGATTTCAATAGGTAATAAAGAGAATGATGGCCGACCCACGAGCTGTGGGGATGTCGCGGCCCCAGGAGGCCCCCATTGCGTTTGACCTGCCGCCGCGAGGAACTCGCTGCGACCCTCGGCTCAGCCGTCAGGGCAACATCGGCCAAGAGCACCATTCAGATTCTGTCCCACGTGCTCATCACCGCGAATGCGGGGCAAGCGGAGATCGCGGCTACGGACATGGAGCTCTCGATACGCGTGCCACTCGAGGCCGACATCTCCGAGTCGGGCGCGGTCGCGTTGCCGCGTATCGCCGGGGACATCGTGCGCTCCATGCCAGAGGGTGACGTGCTTCTGGAGCACCGGCAGAACGAAGGGGTGCTGTCGCTTTCCGCGGGTCGATCCCAATTCTCCCTGAACTGTCTCCAGGCATCCGACTTCCCCGAGTTGCCCGCCGGGGATGACGAGGGCATAGCCATCGAGGCCGCGACGCTCGTGTCGGCGATCGATGTCGTCGCCCGAGCCGCCTCCCGCGATGAGACCCGACCGGTTCTGACCGGCGCGTTGCTGAGGATCGGCCCCGGCGGGCTCACGATGGTCGCCACCGATTCCTACCGACTCGCTGTGCGTGAGACCTCGCTCGAGCAGCCGCCGAGCGAACTCACCGAGGCCATCATTCCCGCGCGCGCGCTCATCGAGGTGGCTCGGCTCGCCGCGGCGTCCGACGCCGAGAGCCTCGAGGTGGCCATCACCGAATCGCAAGCCGTCTTCCGCGTGGCGGGTGCCCGGGTGACCGCGCGCGTCATCGACGGGCAGTTCCCGGACTATCGTCAGCTCGTGCCGGACGAGTTCGAGCACGACGTGGTGTTCGATCGCAGCGAGTTGTCCGCGGTTCTCGCGCGCATCGGCGTGCTGGCGCAGCGAAACAGCCCCGTGCGGATGGCCTTCGAGGAGGGGCAGGTCACCATCTCGACGGTCTCCGATCAGGTCGGAGTGGGCGAGGAGAGCCTGCCGGTGGTCTTCTCCGGAGAGCCGCTCGAGATTGGATTCAACGTCGAGTACCTGCGTGCGGGGGTCGAGAGTTGCACCGGCGAGGAGCTGCGGATCGGGCTCATCAGCCCCCTCAGGCCCGGGCTTCTGCGCGGCGCCGACGAGAGCTTCCGCTACCTCCTGATGCCCATCCGCCTCAACGCGTGACCGAGACCTGGCGGGCGCGGGCGGTGCGGGTCACCGACCTGCGCTGCTGGGCTCGCGCGCAGATCGATCTTGAGCCGGGACTGGTCGTGATCTGGGGGCCGAACGGCGCAGGCAAGACCTCGCTCGTCGAGGCCCTGACGATGGGCTGCCTCGGGGTGTCTCCGCGCAGCTCGCGCGAGGCGGAGATCGTGCGCCGGGGGGCCGAGGCGGCGCGCGTCGAGGTAAGCCTCGATGGGCCCGGCGGCCGGCGCGAGCGCGCCATCGGATACGCCCCTCTTCGCGGCCGGCGGATGTCGATCGATGACGCACCGGTCCGCGCGCTCGGCGAGTGGGCCGTCCCCGGCGCCGTGCTGGTGTTCATTCCGGATGAGCTGAGGATCGTGAAGGGCCCGCCGGCGGCCCGGCGCCGGCATCTCGACCGTCTTCTGGAGGCCTCCCGGTCCGGCTACCGCGAGTCATCGTCCGGCTACAAGCACGCCATCTCCCAGCGCAACGCCCTGCTTCGCCGCGTCCGGTCCGGTGAGGTATCCGCTACGGAGTTGACACCCTGGGAGCGCCAGATGATCCCTCTCGCGGCCGAGATCATCCGGGCCCGCCGACAGGCCATCGTCGACTTGGGCGAGCCGTTCCGGCACTGGTTCGAGGCTCTGGGCGGTGGCGATGAGGGCGCGCTGCGCCTGGATCCATCTCCATCAGCGCTGCGCGGCGTGCCCGGCGAGGATCTCGAGAGAGTCCTGCTCGAGATGATGGATGAGCGACGGCCGCGTGACATCGCGGCAGCGCAGACCCTGTCGGGACCCCACCGTGACGACGTCGGGCTATGGGCGGGCGAGCTCGATCTGCGTTCCTCGGGCAGCCAAGGGGAGCAGCGTACGGCCGCGCTGGCCCTGACGCTTGCCCACCGTGACCACCTGTCAGAGGTCGTGGCCCGGCCGATTCTGCTGCTGGACGACGCTCTGAGCGAACTCGACCCCGACCGTCGCGCCCGACTGCTCGAGGCCGTGGCTGACAGCGGTCAGACCCTCATCACGACCGCCGATCCTGCTGTCGCCGAGCTCGCGCGCGCCGTTTCGGCCCAGGTGCTCCATGTGGAGGCGGGCGATGTCGCGGTGGGCTAGGAGACGACGGGACCCCCTGCGCGTGGCGGACCGCCTCGGGCGATTCACGCGCCCCGGCGGCGCCCCGGAGGGCGCGGGCATCACCCTATTGCGGGAGCGGTGGCCGGCCGTGGCGGGAGAGGAGATTGCCCGCTTCTCCACCCCGCTACGCCGCAGCCGGGCCGGTGTGCTGACGATCGCGTGTTCGGACGGAACCTGGGCCCAGGAGTTATCGGCCAGGCACGACATGTTGATCGATGGGCTGCGGCGCGAAGCCCCGGATATCCCGCTCTCGAGACTCCGCTTCTCGATCTCCGAGTCCGCGGCCCGCCAACCGGTCGTCGACGACCGTCCGGAGCCACCGCCGCCACCGCCCGGCCCGGCCGCGAAGGCGGCCGCCCGGCGGCTCGTCGAAGGGGTGGAGGACGAGCGGCTGCGCGAGGTGTTGCAACGAGCGGCGGCCCAGGGCCTAGAACGGCGTCAAAGCTGAGGACTTTTCCTGCAAATTGACACATTGCGTGGGCATTCCAGCGTGATTCACTGCTACAATTAATCAACCGTTCGAGGAGTGATTTGAGTCAGCCCATGACCGATAGCCAGGATCTGGATGCGGCCGGCTACGACGCCGGCGACATTACGGTCCTGGAGGGGCTCGAGGCGGTGCGCCGCCGTCCGGGCATGTACATCGGCACGACGGGTCCGCGGGGCCTTCACCACCTGGTCTACGAGGTGGTCGACAACAGCGTAGACGAGGCGCTCGCCGGCCACTGCACCAGAATCGAGGTGACCCTCCACCCGGAGGGCAGCTGCACGGTTCGTGACAACGGTCGCGGCATCCCTGTCGACGCGATGGCCGATCAGGAGGGTAAGAGCGCCCTCGAGGTCGTGCTGACCGTCCTGCATGCGGGCGGAAAGTTCGGTGGTGACGGCTACAAGGTCTCCGGAGGCCTTCACGGTGTCGGCGTGAGCGTCGTCAACGCGCTTTCCGAGAGCCTCCGCGCCGAGGTGCGCCGCGATGGACGGATCTGGACCCAGGACTACAGCCGCGGGGAGCCGGTCGGCGAGATGACCTCCCAGAAGGGCGGCACGGAGACCGGTACCCTCATCAGCTTCCTTCCCGACCCCGACATCTTCGAGGAGCCCGGGTTCGACTTCGAGACCCTCGCCGAGCGCTTTCGCGAGACGGCCTTCCTCACTCGCGGGCTCAGGATCCGGCTGGTCGACGAGCGTGCGGAAGGCAACGAGGTCGAGTTCCAGTTCGAGGGGGGCATCGAGGACTTCGTCCGCCATGTCAATCAGAGCCGGGACCCGCTCCACCGTGATGTCATCTATCTCTCCACGGAGGGAGAGGAAGGCGCGGTCGAGATGGCCCTCCAGTGGACCAGCGCCTACAGCGAGGCTGTCTACACCTTCGCGAACAACATCAACACGCATGAAGGCGGTACGCATTTGACCGGCGTTCGGGCCGCCCTCACCCGCACGCTGAACGACTTCGCCCGCGCAAAGAACATCCTCAAGGAGAAGGACGACAACCTCGAGGGCCCGGACGCCCGCGAGGGCCTGACCGCAATCGTGTCGGTCAAGCTCCGCGAGCCCCAGTTCGAGGGGCAGACAAAGACGAAGCTCGGCAACTCCGAGATCGCCGGGTTCGTCAATCAGGTCACGGCCCAGGGGCTGACCGACTACCTCGAGGAGAATCCCACCTCCGGTCGCGCGATCGTCGGCAAGGCCGTCGGCGCGGCGCAGGCCCGCCTCGCCGCCCGCAAGGCGCGCGACCTGGCGCGGCGCAAGGGGGTGATGGACGCGACCAGCCTGCCAGGCAAGCTCGCCGACTGCTCGGACCGAGACCCCCAGAACTGCGAGCTCTTCCTCGTGGAGGGGGACTCTGCGGGAGGCTCCGCCGTTCAGGCACGACAGTCGAGCTTCCAGGCGATTCTTCCCCTGCGCGGCAAGATCATCAACGTCGAGAAGGCCAGGATCGACAAGGTCCTCAGCAACAACGAGATCCAGGCCATGATCACGGCGATCGGCACCGGGATCGGCGACGATTACGACGCCGAGAAGCTGCGGTACCACAAGATCGTCGTCATGACCGACGCCGACGTCGATGGCGCGCACATCCGCACGCTCATCCTCACCTTCTTGTTCCAGCACATGCGCCACCTCATCGACAGCGGGCACGTCTACATCGCCTGTCCGCCCCTCTACAAGGTCAAGGCGGGTCGGCAGGAGCGCTACATGGAGAAGGACGGCGACCTCGAGGAATGGCTGGTCGATCAAAACCTGGGCGACATCGACATCACTCCCGCTGGCGCCCAGACCACCCACCTCACCAAGGCGAAGTACGCCCGCTTGGTGCGCGCGCACCGCGAGTACGCCGGCTGGACCTCCGCCCTACGCGGCCGTCATGGGGCCGACGTGGTCGACTTCGTCCAGCGGCATGGCCTGGCGGCCGCCCAGCCGGAGGACCTTGAGGCGCTCCGCACGGCGATCGAGGCGGCGGACTCGCCCGGGTATGAGGTCACGGTCGAGAAGGTCAACACCGTCGCCGGCGCCGTGACCGCGCGATCGGTCGACGCGCACACGAGCGAAGCGCGCACCGTCGTGCTGCCCCTGGAGATGTTCCTCAGCCGCGATTTGAACGGCCTCCGCAGATCACGCGAGAAGCTCCAGGAGATCGTCGGCACCCCGGCCTTCACCTTGGAGCGCGGGACCAAGCGACGCACTGCGGAGACCTTCGAGGAGCTTCGTACCGGTCTGCTCGAGCTCTGCCGCGACGGCATCCAGTTGAGCCGCTTCAAGGGTCTCGGCGAGATGAACAGCGAGCAACTCTGGGAAACCACGATGGATCCCGACCGCCGCATCCTCATGCAGGTGACGATGGACGACGAGGTCTCCGCCGGCCTGCTCTTCTCGACGCTCATGGGCGACAAGGTCGAACCGCGGCGCGAGTTCATCGAGAAGAACGCACAGAGCGTGCGCTTCCTCGATGTGTAAAGGAGTCCGCTGATGTCCACGATCGACCGCCTCGGGCGCATCGAACCGCGCGAGCTCGAGAACGAGATGCGCACCTCGTACCTCGACTACGCCATGAGCGTGATCGTCGGGCGCGCGCTGCCGGATGTGCGCGACGGGCTGAAGCCCGTGCACCGCAGGGTGCTGTTTGCGATGCACGACCGCGGGCTGCAGCCCAATCGCGGGTACGTCAAGAGCGCGAACATCGTCGGAACGGTGATGGGTGAGTACCACCCGCACGGCGACTCCGCCATCTACGACACGCTCGTACGCCTCGCGCAAGACTTCGCCAGCCGCTACCCCCTCGTCGACGGCCAGGGCAATTTCGGCTCCAGCGAGTTCGCCGCGGCCGCGATGCGCTACACCGAGGCCCGCCTCGCCTCCATCGCCACGGAGATGCTCCGCGACATCGACGAGGAGACCGTCGACTTCGCGCCGACATACGATGATCGGCGCACGGAGCCGACGGTGCTCCCGTCGCGGGTGCCGAACCTGCTGATCAATGGCTCCTCCGGCATCGCGGTCGGCATGGCGACGAACATCCCGCCGCACAACGCCGGCGAGGTGATCGACGCCACCATCGCGCTGATCGACGATCCCACCGCATCGGTTGACGACCTCCTGGCGCACGTCACCGCGCCCGACTTCCCGACGGGCGGCTTCATCGTCGGCCGCTCCGGCGTGGTGGACGCCTACCGCACCGGGCGCGGCCGGGTCCTGGTCCGCGGCCGGGCGCACAACGAGCCCTTGAAGCACGGTCGCAACGCGATCGTGTTCACCGAGCTCCCCTATCAGGTGAACAAGGCGGAGCTGGTCCGCAAGATGGCGGATCTCGCCAACGAGAAGGTGCTACCCGAGATCGCGGATCTGCGGGACGAGAGCGGTCGCGACGGGCTCCGGGTGGTCATCGAGCTGCGACGGGATGCCATTCCCGAGGTCGCGCTGAACAAGATCTTCAAGCACACCCCGGCGCAGACGACCTTCGGAGTCAACGCGATCGCCCTGGTCGACGGGGTGCCGCGCACGCTCAACCTGCTCGAGATGCTGCGCCACTACCTGGATCACCAGCGCGAGGTAATCACGCGGCGCTCGCGCTTCCGTCTGCGGCGCGCCGAGGCTCGAGCCCACATCCTCGAGGGTCTGCTGACCGCCCTGGGGCGCATCGACGAGGTCATCGCGCTGATTCGGTCGGCGGCGGATCCGGACGAGGCCCGCGAGGGGCTGATGAGCGAGTTCGACCTCACCGAGGTGCAGGCGCGCGCGATCCTCGACATGAGGTTGCAGAGGCTCACCCAGCTCGAGGCCGACAAGGTGCGCGCGGAGCATGCCGAGCTGCAGGAGCAGATCGCCGAGCTGCGGGGGATTCTCGGCGACGAGAAGCGGATCTTCGGCGTGATCAGGGACGAGCTGATCGAGATCCGGGCGCGTTACGCCGACGAGCGGCGCACCGAGCTGATCCCGGGCGAGGGCGATCTCGACCTCGAGGACCTGATCGCCGAGGAGGAGATGGTGATCTCGGTGACGCGCGCCGGCTATCTCAAACGCCTGCCCGTGACGACCTACCGCGCCCAGCGGCGCGGTGGCAAGGGCCTGCGCGGCACGAAGGTGAAGGACGACGAGGACTACGTCGAACATCTGTTCATCGCCTCGACCCACGACTTCCTTCTGTTCTTTACCGACCAGGGCCGCGTATACCGGCAGAAGGTCCACCAGCTGCCGCAAGGCTCCCGCGACTCGCGCGGCCGCCATGTGGCGAACGTGCTCAACCTCGAGAAGGACGAGGAGATCCGTGCGGTCTTCGCCACCCGCGACTACGAGGAAGCGCGCTACCTGGTGCTTGCGACTCGCGACGGCTACGTCAAGAAGACCGAGTTCTCCGACTACGACACGATCTTCAAGGACAAGGGACTCATCGCCATCCGCCTGAACGAGGGTGACGAGGTGATCGGCGTGCAGCGCACCGACGGCGCCGACGACTTGATGATCGTCTCCGCCGGCGGTCAGGCGGCCCGGTTCAAGGAGTCCGCGGCGCGCCCCATGGGTCGGGGCACCCGCGGGGTGCGGGGAATCAATCTCGGCAAGGGCGACAAGGTGTTGTCCCTCTGCGCGATCAGCGACGACTCGCTCGACCTCATGGTGGTGACCGCCAACGGGTTCGGCAAGCGCACCAACTTTGCCGATTACCCCTGCAAAGGGCGGCCGACCAAGGGTGTGCGCACCATCAAGGAGACCGATCGCAAGGGCCAGCTGGTCGCGGCGCGCCCGGTGCGCGACGCCCAGCAGCTCTTGCTCATCAGCCAGCAGGGCCAGGTCATCCGGTTGGACACCAGCGGTGTACGCCGCATGGGGCGGGCGACCGAGGGCGTAACGCTCATGAATCTCCCCGATGGCGACGAGGTCGCCGCGGTCGCCGCGGTGGCAGAGCCCGACGACGACGACGACGCGCCAGCCGCTGAGCAGAGCGCCTCAGCCGAGGAGGCCAACTCCTAGAGGACGCGCAGCGCAGCGCCTCTGGGCCGGATCCCTCAGGCGCATCATCGCCGCCACGTTCAGCCGTCCATAGCCCGTTATCGGATCCCGGCCCTTGGCGCCGATGTCCCGGGCCGTGACCCGGGCAAGCTGGACGAGGCGCTGGCCTCGGAGCGCCGGCCGCGCGTCGGCCGCAAGCGCGAGCGCCCCGGTCGCGACAGCCGCGGCATGCGAGGTGCCCGTCGCCTTCCCACCCCGCCGCGCCTCCGGTGGAACGTCAAGACGCACACCGGGCGCCATCACGTCGGGCTTCACTACGAAGCGGGATTGTCTGCGGAAGTTGGGCCCGCGCTGGCGTCGCGCGGGTCCGCGACTCGAGAATGACGCGACCCTGCCGGCGGCGTCGGTCGCGCCCACCGACAGCACCTCTGGGTAGTCCGCCGGGGTGGTGACCGTTCTCGGGCCCGGCCCGGAGTTCCCGGCCGCCGCCACTACCGCCATACCTCGCGCCTGCAACTTGCGGATACCGCGCCGCATGCGGACGTCCTCACGCCCGATCCTGAACGACATCAGGACGATGTCCGGGCGGCGCCGGCCGTTGCCGGGATTGCGGAGCCACGACATCGCCCGCTTGGCCGCCCGCACGTCCACGTGCCCGCGCGCGTTGCCGGCCCGGGCCATGAGCACCCTGCTTCCAGGCGCGATCGAGGTGACGAGGGCCGCCATCGCGGTGCCGTGGCCATTGTCATCGAACGCGCCCTGGCGGTCCTCGATGAAGTTGCGGAACCCGGCGAGGCGTCCGCGCAGCACCGGTGTGCGCGCCGCGATCCCGGTGTCGATGATGCCGACCGTGACCCTGCTGCCGTCGTAACCCGCGCACCTCAGTGTCCGCGCACCGAGTTGGTTCGCCGGAAACGCATAGCGAAGGCGCTCGCGCTTCAGCTCAGCTGAGCTGGTGGTCGCGAGAGCCTCCCAGCCCGGGATCGCGACCGAGGCCGCTGCCACGGCCAGAGCGACGATTGTGCGTCGATGCGGGAGCAACGGCGGCCAGGCTGACAGGAACTGCAACTCTGCTCAACTGGACGCCCGAGCAGATCAGGCTTGGCGCAAGCGGGCGGCCGTGGCCTCGGGCGCCCCGGCGATCGCGATCACGCCCGAACCGAGCTCGAGTCCTGCGAGCGTGCCGACCCGAGGCACCACGTCGATGTGCCAGTGGTAGGCATCCGGGCCAACCGGGCGGCGCTGGTGGACCAGCAGGTTGAGCGAGGGCGCCCCCAGAGCCGAGTCGATGCGGGTCGCCACATCGAGCAAGAGCCGACCGAGCTCGCCGAAGTCCGTGTGCTCTCCCAGCGCCGCGGTGGGCTCCCGCGGTGCGATGCGCACCGTTCCCGTGTACGGCGGCACCGCGGGGCACCAGGCAGCCATCCCGTCGGCCTCCGCGACGAGCCTCGTGTCCGCCGCCGCGAGATCCTCGGCGACCGGGTTGGCGCGCGCGAAGGTGCGCTCGATTGCCAGCAGGCGTGGAGGCTCGACCGGCAGACCGACGATCTGAGCGTGGGTGTGCTGGAGGGAGGCCCCGGCCGCGGCGCCCTGGTTGACGAAGCAGAACGGCCACAGGCCGCGCGGATCGGTGCCGATCGCCTCGAGGCGAATCGCCCATACGCGGAGCGCGCGCGCGGCCTCCTGCTCGGTCAGCTCGGTCAGCTCGACCACGTGCCGGGAGGTCGGGATGACGACCTCATGGATTCCCTCGTCCTCGGCGATCACGGGGAACTTGTTCGGCACGACGCGCACCGACCACCCCGGGGTGTTGGGCTCCCCGCCCTCAGGGCGCTCGGCGTAGGTCTCCAGCGGGGTGTCCTGCTCTGCCCCCTCGCAGAACGGGCAGGGTCGGCGGCTGGGATTCCTCGCGGCCCTGGTGTCGTGGGGGCGCGCGGCGCGTCCGGGCGCGAGCAGCACGGGCCCCCCGGTGACCGGGTCCCATGCGACGGAGCTCACGAGGCCGCGCGCTCGTCGCCCTCATCGCCGGTGGCGTGATCGAGGCTGGCCTTGAGGGCGGCCATCAGATCCACCACGGGCGCGGGTT
>Ga0224508_10005518_pt1 | contig 10113 bp, 9 predicted proteins | sample SF_Jan12_sed_USG_4_FD_170157 | JGI IMG/M metagenome (GOLD analysis project Ga0224508, IMG submission 170157) | Sediment microbial communities from San Francisco Bay, California, United States - SF_Jan12_sed_USGS_21 | ecosystem: Environmental > Aquatic > Marine > Sediment | place: USA: California... | reverse complement strand
GAGGATCCGGGTCCGCATGATGTTCTTCTCGATCTTGCGGAAGACGTTACCGACGTCCTTGCCCGAGTCCGGGAAGTCCTCGGACAGCTCTTCGGTGATTTCCGCGCGGAGCGCGGACAGCGTCCGACCACGCTCTTCCTTGTCCGCGACGCGCAGCGCATCGCCGATGCCTTCGGTGGCTGCCGCGGTGACACGCTCGACGACCTCGTCCGTCGGACCCATCGACTCGTACTCGAACTTCGTCGGCGCGCCTACGAGCTCGACCAACTCGTGCTGCAGTTCGATCAGCTCGCGGATGGCCTCGTGGCCCGCGTTCATCCCCTCGAGGAACTCATCCTCAGAGATCTCGAGGCAAGCTCCCTCGACCATCACGATCGCGTCGGCCGAGCCGACGACGACGAGTTCCAGGTCGCACATCTCCAGATCGACGAACGTCGGGTTGATCAACCACTCGCCGTCCATCCGGCCCACCCTGACGCCGGCCACCGGACCGTCCCACGGAATTGGGGAGATGCTTAGCGCGGCCGACGCCCCGAGCAGCGCGACGACGTCCGCGTCGTTCTCCTGGTCGGCCGAAACGATGAAGCAGGCGACCTGCGTTTCATTCTGGTAGTCCTCGGGGAACAGGGGCCGCAGCGGGCGGTCGATCTGTCGGGCGGAGACGATTTCTTTCTCCCCGGGCCGCGTTTCTCTCTTGATGAAGCCGCCGGGGAACTTCCCGGCCGCGTACGTCTTCTCCCGGTACTCCACCGTCAGGGGGAAGAACGGAAGGTGTGTCGGCTTGCGCTCCGCGGTGGCGGCGATCAGCACGCCGGTCTCGCCATACTGGACGTAGACCGAAGCGTCTGCCTGCTTGGCCATCTTGCCCGTCTCGATAATGAGCGGCCGTCCGTGGAATTCGCGTTCGATTCTCTGCTTCATTCTCTGTCTTCTTTCATCGGTTTCTGCGGCGTGTCATTCACGCCGTTACTGCGATTCGTCTGCACGCGCCTTGTGCGGGTGCAGCCACTTCCCCGGCCCTCGGGTCGTCACCGATGGATCGAACGCAGGCCCGCGTGGGGGCCACGACGTCGAATACACGACGACGCGATGGCCCCTGCGGATCTCGACGATCTCGTCGGGAATACCGTTCTCTCTCTTGCGAGCGAACGGCGGTTCGAGGCGGGGGCGTGCGATCTCCGCACGCCGTGCCGGGAGGAAGGGTCACGAGGGCCCGCGCCTAGTGGCGCAGTCCGAGCTCCTCGATCACCGACCGGTACCGTTCCAGGTCGGTCCGCCGAAGATAGTTCAACAGCCGGCGCCGACGTCCGACCATCTTGAGCAGACCTCGACGACTATGATGGTCCTTCGGGTGGCCGCGAAAATGGTCGTTGAGCTCCTCGATGCGCGCCGTGAGTAGCGCGACCTGTACCGACGGAGCCCCCTGGTCGTTCTCGTGTCGTGAGAACTTCTCTATGATTCCCTGCTTGGTTGCCTTATCCAATTCCTTCAATCCTCGAGCATCGGCCTACGTATCGGCGTCCGTATTCGCCGGGCCGACGCGTTCATGCGTTCCGTCTACAAGACGAGGATTATAGATTTTACGTCGGTTTCTGTAAAGGACGGGTACGATCACGCTCCGCCGGGACCGGACTCCTGGAAATACCGGATAGCATGCTCCCTGTCCTCTTTCATCTGATCCACCAGCTCGCCCGCCGAAGCGAACGGTGCCACATCGCGGAGCTTCTTCAAGAACTCCACGACCACGCGCTCTCCGTAGACGTCACGTTCGAAGTCGAGCACGTACAGCTCGATGGTCGGCGGTGAACCGGCGAAGGTCGGACGTGGACCAAGATGAAGCAGCCCGCGGCATAATTCCGAGCCGATACTCGCCCGCACCGCGTAGATGCCTTCGGCCGGGAGCAGCTTTTCGGGCGGGGGCGGCGAGATGTTCGCCGTCGGGAAGCCCAGCGTCCGCCCGCGCCCCATGCCGTGTATGACGGTGCCGCGGAGCGAATACGGCCGACCAAGCTGAGCGCGGGCGTCCTCCACCCGACCCTCAGCTATGGCGGCCCGGATTCGGGTAGAGGACACCACGCCCCCCGCCGCCTCGATGCCCGACACGACGTCGACCGCAAAGCCGTGCTCCGCGCCGAGGGACTCGAGCACCCCGACGTCTCCGGAGCGACCCCGACCGAAGCCGTGGTCGTGCCCGATGACGAGCTCCCGGGCGCGCAGTCGCCGGACCAAGACCTCTTCGACGAACTCTCTCGGCGAGTACCTCGAGAAGGCGAGCGTGAACGAGACGAAGGCAACGTAGTCGAGTCCGTATTGGGCGAGAATCTCTTTCTTCTCGTTCGGCGTCGTCAGCAGCGGCGGGGCGTCATCCGGACGAACCACGCGGAGCGGGTGACGATCGAACGTAAGTAACACCGAGCGCAGATCGCGCGATCGAGCCCGCCGGGCGATCTCCTCCAGGATGGCGCGGTGACCCAGGTGGACGCCGTCGAACGTTCCGACCGTCACGACCGTCCCGTCGACCGTCGGTGGGAGCCCGCTCGGCATCTCGGTCGCCGTCCCTCGGGGCTCGCCCGTCATGCGGGAAACACCTTCCGTGGACGCAGCTCTTCGCCGGATACCTCCGCGATCGCGGCCAGCCGACCGTCGAAGACGAGGCTCACGACGCCCTCTTCGCCAGCGGCCGCGATCGTACGACCGTGTCCGATCTCCTCTGCTTCGGCCTCCGTCAGCTCCCGCCGGCCCAGCCACCCGAGGGCGATATGCGCCGGCCGCCAGGAGGGCGCGGATAACCCCTCCCGCCGAGGGAGGTCCTCCGCGGGACACGCGTCCGCGACGTCGAACGGGCCGATTCCGCTACGTCGAAGGGACGTCAGGTGGCCCCCGCAGCCGAGCTCCCGGCCGAGGTCGCGAGCGAGGGCGCGAACGTACGTGCCCGTCGAGACCGTGACATCGAACGCGACATCGGGCAGTCGGACCTCTCGGACGACCACCTCGTGAACGATAATCGGCACGGGCTTGAGCTCCACCTCATCGCCGGCGCGAGCCGCGTTGTACGCGCGTACCCCGCCGACCCTTTTCGCCGAGTACGTCGAGGGCACCTGCTCGCGCGGTCCCAGCACGGCGGATACGGCGTCGGTAACCCCATCGACCGAAAGCTCTCGCCAGGCGCCGCTCTCGCTCACGGACTCGCCGGTCAGGTCGTCGGTCGTCGTCTCCCGCCCGAGCCGCATCGCGGCCCGATAGGTCTTGGCGAGGTCGTGGAAGTACTCCGTCGCGCGGGTAAACGAGCCGACGCAGAGGAGGAGGAGGCCCGTGGCGAACGGATCGAGCGTGCCCGTGTGGCCGACTCTCTGCTCCCCGAGCCGGGCGCGGGCTCCCCGAACGACGTCGTGAGAGGTCAGACCGGCCGGCTTGTCCACGAGGAGAAGGCCCGGCTCAGTGTTCAGCGGGCTCATCCAGCTCGTGTCCCCGGTCTTCTCCACTGGTCCCGCGGACCTCCGCGTCGGAAACCGCGGCCTCCCGCAACAGGGTCTCGATCCGGCCGGCGTGATCGAGAGTCGTGTCGACCTCGAATCGGAACTCGGGGATCTTTCGAATGTGGAGTCCCTGTCCGAGGGAGCGGCGGATAAAGCCTGCCGCCCGGTCGAGTCCGGCGATCGCCTCGTCAGCGTCCCCATCGACCGTGATGTAGACCTCCGCGTAGGACAGGTCCGACGTGACACGCACGTCGGTCACGGTGACACCCAGCACTCTCGGGTCTTTGATATCCGTGAGGAGGAGGCGGGAAAGTTCGCGTCTGAACTGTTCGTTCAGCCGCTGGGTACGCCGACCACTCATCTCAGCCGTCCGTCAAAAGAAGGCGGTTTCGGATTCAATCACCTGGGCGCGCGGGTCGGATCGGACAAACGCGTCCAGCTTCGTCACTACTCTCTCGGCGTGGCGACGGTCCGGGGCCGCCACCGCCGCGGTGATCTCGGCCATCGCGGCCCGATCCTGGTGGTCCGTCTCCGAGGCGGAGACGTGGAAGCGCGAGATCATCCGGTCGCGAAGTCCGCGTACGACCGATCGCTTCTCCTTGAGGGAACGACACCCCGGCAGGTGGAGCACCCAGCGCCCGACGCCGACGACCGCCATAATCGCGCCCGCAATCGAGCCCCGGTCAGCTCGCGGTGTCGGAAAGCTTGCGAGCGACCTCTTCGATATCGAAGCATTCGATGATGTCGCCGACCTTGATGTCGTTGTAGTTCTCGATGGAGATACCGCACTCGTACCCGTCCTTCACCTCCCGAACGTCCTCCTTGAAGCGCTTGAGGCTGTCGATCTGACCCTCGTAGATCTGGATCTGATCGCGCAGAAGACGGATGGGAAGGTTGCGGCGCATGGTCCCGTTCGTGACGTAGCAGCCCGCGACCGTCCCCGCCTTTGGGACGCGGAACAGCTCTCGCACCTCGGCCATTCCAACGGAGATCTCGCGCTCCTCCGGCGCGAGGAGCCCCTCGAGCGCGTTCCGGATCTCGCTTACTGCTTCGTAGATGACGTTGTAGATGCGGATCTCGATCCCGTCGCGCTCCGCGGTGGCGACGGCGCCGCCATCGGGACGCACGTGGAACCCCATGATCAGTGCCTGTGAGGTCGACGCGAGAAGCACGTCCGACTCATTGATGCCACCCACCGCACGGTGGACCACTTCGACCGCGACCTCGTCCGTGCTAAGGCGTTCCAGGCTGTCGGAGAGTGCCTGAACCGAGCCGTCGGTGTCGCCCTTGATCACCACGTTGAGTCGGGCCTGCTGCCCCGCCTTCACGGCCTCGAACACGTCCTCCAGACGTGTGCCCGTGGCACGTCGCCGGAAGTCCTTCTCGCGCTCCAGCTGCTGCCGCCGCATGGCGATGTCCCGGACACGCTCCGGCTCGAGCACCACGATCGAGTCTCCCGCCTGAGGCACTCCTTCGAGCCCAAGCACCCGCACCGGGATGCCCGGCCCCGCGAGGTCCACGTTGTGCCCTCGCTCATCGAGAAGTGCCCGGACGCGGCCGCCATAGAGACCGCAGACGAAATCGTCACCCACCGCGAGCGTCCCGGACTGCACGAGCACCGTAGCGACGGGACCCATCCCCTTATCCAGCTGGGCCTCGACGACGGTGCCCCGCGCATCGCGGTCCGGATTGGCCGTCACCTCGAGCAACTCGGCCTGGAGCAGAACCTTCTCGAGCAAGTCATCGACGCCGGCGCCCGTCTTGGCCGACACATCCGCCGCCAGCACGTCGCCGCCGTACTCCTCGAGGATGACCTCGTGACCCAACAGCTCCTGCTTGACTTTCCCCACATCCGCTGCCGGGAGATCCGTCTTGTTGACGGCGACGACGATCGGGACCGCCGCATTCTTCGCATGGCTGATCGCCTCGATCGTCTGCGGCATGACCGAATCGTCCGCCGCGACGACCAGGACCACGATGTCCGTCAGATCTGCGCCACGTGCACGCATGGCCGTAAAGGCTTCGTGACCCGGGGTGTCGAGGAACGTGATGGTGCGCCCCCCGGGAAGATCCACGTGATACGCGCCAATGTGCTGCGTGATCCCGCCCGCTTCGCCCGCGATCACGTTCGCCTTCCGGATGTGATCGAGCAGCGACGTCTTCCCGTGATCCACATGGCCCATGACCGTCACGACCGGCGGCCGCGGCTCCCCGCCTTCGTCCTCTTCGACATCGATCGGCTCTTCGGCGAGGTCGGCTTCGAACGCCTCTTCACGGATGGCCGTGAACCCGGCTTCATCGCAGATCAGTTCGATCTGATCGAAATCCAGCCGCTGGTTGATCGTGACCATCAGCCCGAGGTTCTTGAACGCGGACGTGATGATCGTCGGGGCTGAAGTACCGATGAGGTCTGCGAGCTCGGCGACCGTCAGGAACTCGTTCACCCGGACAGTCGTCTTTTCCTTCTCCTCCTCGACTTCGCGCTGCTCCAGCTCGGCTTCCCGCTGTTCTCGCTGGCCTTCGCCTCGACGGCGCTTACGCGGCGCGGGACCGCCCATCGCTGCGAGCGTCTTCTTGACGTTCTCCTGGACGGCATCGCTGTCGACCCGCCGGCGCTTTCTGCGCTCGCTGCGCGGGGATTTCTTCCGGCCGTCGACCGTATAGCCTTCCGCAGAGATGCGGACGGTGCCGCCAGGCGCCGCGGATGCGGTGGGAGCCGCCGGGGCCGGCATGTCGCGCCGCACCGGCTTCGGCCGCCGCTTCTTCCGCGTCGGCCCGTCGGACGCCGGGTCCGTCGTGAGCGGCTCGACCGGGGCCTCCGCGGCCGGAGCCACGGGCTCCTCGACGAGCTCGACAGACGGCTGCTCCGGCGCCACCTCGACCGGCTCCGGTTCGACGTCCGGCTCGGGCTCGACAAGCGACTCCGTGACCGGCTCGACGACCGCCTCCGCGACTTCCTCGATCACCTCGACGTCAGGCTCGGCGGCCTCGATGACTTCGGGCTCCTCCTCATAGGAGGGCTCTTCGACATACTCGAATACGGGCTCAGCCTCGACCTCCACTTCCTCTTCGATCTCGGCGAATTCGGCCTCGTCCAGCTCGATCTCGTCGACCGGGGTCTCGATCTGGGCCGGAGCTACACGACGACGACGACGACGCGTCGGCTTGGTCGCCGTCGCGGTCGTCTGGGCGTCGCCCCGCTTCTCGCGTTCGAGCCGAGCATGCAGCCGGGCCACGGACGCCGGATCGACCGAAGACATGTGGCTTCGGACCAGGACATCCATCTCCCGGAGCATCTGAATGAGCTGACCGGTCTCGACCCCCAGCTCTTCAGCGACTTCGTAAACGCGCAGCTTCGTCAAAAGACCCTACCTCCCAGGACTAGTCCCGAGTGTGTTCCTGCTCCGTACCATCTGTCTCAGACAGCTCGACAATCCTCGCCGCGAGCTCCCTGTCGGTCACTCCGACCAGGGCCGCGACGCCCCGCCCCACCGCCTGTCCCAGCTCCTCCCGAGTGCCGACTCGTACGCTCGGCACCTCCCACGCCAACTGGCCGATACGGGCCAATGCGTTGCTTGACGCGTCCCGCGCAGCCACGATCGCGTATACGGGTCGCTTGTTGGCGGCCGACCGAATCGCGTCTGCCCCCACCGCCGCCCGACCGGCCCGGCGTGCGATCCCGACGAGCCCGAGAGCGGCCCGGTCCGTATTCGTCAGGCGGTCTCCGCCTCCGGCTCCGGAGCCTCCTCCACCTCCTGCTCTGCCGCCGATTCGTCGGCATCCGCTACATCCGCAGGGGCCGCAGCCACGGCCTCCTCATCAGGAGCATCCCCGGAGTCCGCGTTCTCCTCGACGGCGTCGTCGGGCTCGGTCTCCGCGGTCGCCACATCCGCTTCCGATTCCGCCTCGGCCCCCTCCGTGGCCTCAGCCTCGGTCTCGCCTTCGGTCGTGGCGCCTTCGGAAACTTCCTCCACGACCGTCAGCTCATCGATCAAGGACTCGAGCTTGTCCGCCTCTTCCTCGCCAATCCCGGGAACCTGCATGAAGTCGTTACGGTCCATGTCCAGGACGCCGTAGAACATGCTGATCCCCGCTGCCTCGAGCGCGGTGAGGGTAGCTGGTGCAATCCCCTCGAGCTCCGACAGCGGGAAGTCCGCCATCTCGTACTCCTCGTCGCCGCCGAAGAGACCGCTCTGATTGCCTCGCTCTGTCCAATCCCGGCTGGAGTAGAGGTCGATCTGCCAGCCGATCAGCTGTGAGGCCAACCGGACGTTCTGGCCGTTCCGGCCGATGGCCAGCGACAGTTGATCGTCATCGACGATGGCCGTGATCACGTGCGTGTCCTGAGCCGTGATCACCTTGGCTACGCGAGCCGGAGCCAGTGCGCGACGGGCGAACACCTCGGGATCCGGGTGCCACGGAACGATGTCGATGCGCTCGCCGCTCAGCTCGGAGACGACCGCCTGGACCCGTGATCCCTTGAGCCCCACGCAGGCGCCGACCGGATCGACCGACTCGTCTCGAGACGAGACGGCGACCTTGGTTCGGCCGCCGGCCTCGCGAACGATCTCCTTGATCTCGACGATGCCCTGATAGATCTCCGGCACCTCGAGCGCGAACAACGACGCCACGAACTGCGGGTCGGCCCGTGAGAGAATCAGCCTGGGGCCTCTCGGCGTCTCCTCGAGGACCTTGAGAACCGCACGGATGGGATCGCCCTGCCGAAATCGCTCGCGTGGGTTCTGCTCGCGCCACGGGATGATCGCTTCGGCCTCTCGCGAACGATTGAGCATGACGACGAGCTTACCGCGTTCGATCGCCTGGATCTCCCCCGACACGAGGTCTCCGACACGATCGTTGAATTCCTCGCGGATCCGCTCGCGCTCCCCCTCGCGCACTCGCTGGATGATGCGCTGCTTCGCCGCCATCACGGCGGAGCGCCCGAAATCGCGGAACGAGACGGGGATCTCCATCAGATCGCCGACCTGGAAGTCCGGGTCGTCCCAACGCGCCTGCTCGAGCGTGACCTGACGAGCCGCGTCCTCGACGTCCTCGACGACTTCCTTCAGCACGGTGATCGCGATGTCGCCAACCTCATCGAACTCGATCTCCGCGTCGACGGGACCCCCAAAACGACGCGCGAGCGCGGCGTGGATCCCCTCACGGATGAGATCGTGCAACTCGATTTCTGACAACGACTTATTGGCCGCCATCATACGGAAGGCTTCAACGACCGGAATCTGATCGCTCATGTCTCTCGTCTGCCCGGTGGGGCCCGCTTCGAGCCCCAGGAATACACGAGACGCGCGCCTGCAATCGCTCTCAGCGGAATCTCGATCCGCTCATCGTCGATCTGCAGCGCGATCGTCTCAGCTTCGGCTTCCGACAACCCCAGAAGAGTGCCCTCCAGCTCCTTCGCTCGTCCCGCAAGCGGTCTGTATCCGCGCACGCGGATCGTCTCGCCGGAGAAACGGTCGTAGTCCGTCACCTTCGTGAGCGGACGCTCGACTCCGGGCGAAGACACCTCGAGCACCCAATCCTGTTCCGCACCTCCGTCTGCTTCGAATCGCTCGCGCAGCGCCCTCGAGACCGCCGCGCAGTCCTCCACGCTCACCGACGAATGGCCGGGCTTCGAGTCGGGTAGATCGATCCGGAGGCGGAGGAGAGGGCGACTGCGTCCCCCACCCCGCTCCAGCGTGACGATCTCGAACCCCAGGTCCTCGACCGTTCTTTCGATCTTCGCCGCGTCCAACCCGGCCATCTCCCGCGGTTTGGGACGAGCCCAACCCGCAACAAAAAAGTGGGGTCAGGTACAGCTTCCCCACTCCAGGTTCGTGCCTTCGTCCGTCAGCCCATGACAGACCTCTGTAACCACAACCACGGCCTTCGACTATACTAAGTCGCCCCGGCCGGGGCAACTTGACGCACCCGACGAAGCATTGGCTCCGGCGTGCCGAGGCGAGTTCACTCCGTCCGCCTGAAACCCGTAAACGCCGCCATGCGACCGGCTTTGCCTCCGCTCGCTCGATGGGAGTGGAGATCGGCGTCGCCACAGCTGGTGCAGTGCGTGGAAACTGTGACGTTTCGTGCCCGGGCGCCCGCGACCATCGCCTGCTGGATCAGAGCTCCACGAAGATCGAGCTGCGCCTTCTCCGACGACGAACCGAAGTGACGGAGAACCCGAGCATCCACCTCGTAGCAAGCGCCGCAGATCGCGGGGCCCAGATGCACGCGGACTCTCTGAGTTTCGGCTCCCACGCCCGCGAGCGCCTCCAGACCTCTCTCCAGAATCCCCGACACGACGCCGCGCCAACCGGCGTGCACGAGCCCGACCGCTCGGGCTTCCGGATCGCAGAGGTATACCGGCACGCAATCGGCGGCCGTCGATGCGAGCAGGACCCCGGCATCTCCCGTCACGAGCCCGTCGACGCGCCCCGCGAGCAGCACGCGCGTCGCCCCTTCCCCGCTCGCGCCGTCGCGGTAGATGGTCTCGACGTCCGCCCCGTGTACCTGGCGAGGTACGGCGATCGCGCGAAACCCGGACTGTTCCGCGAGCCCAGAATACACCTCCAGAAGCTCGTCTCCCGATCCCGCCGACACGGAAAACGTGCCCGCCCCGGCCCGGGTGATGCCCGCT
>Ga0224508_10005517_pt1 | contig 10114 bp, 9 predicted proteins | sample SF_Jan12_sed_USG_4_FD_170157 | JGI IMG/M metagenome (GOLD analysis project Ga0224508, IMG submission 170157) | Sediment microbial communities from San Francisco Bay, California, United States - SF_Jan12_sed_USGS_21 | ecosystem: Environmental > Aquatic > Marine > Sediment | place: USA: California... | reverse complement strand
CATTCGGGTGGATGGTCGTTGGCAGCATGCTGTTCGTGGTCTACGCACCGCGCGGTTTGAAGCCGGAGAACTTGGAGGGTCTCAACTCGTTCCAGGTCCGGGTACCTGCCATCGCCGTGACACTGGCCTCGCTGATCCTCTTCCTGATGTTCGTCGCTGCACTCGACAGGTACGAGAAGCAGACCGAGGCTTAACTCCCCGTCGCCTCAGCCGAGTGGTGGAGGTGATATGTCAGGATCTGCAGCTCAGTCGACAAGTCGACTCTGCGTACTTCCACCGACGGGTCGACATCGATAACGGTCGGGGCAAAGTTCAGGATCGACTGCACCCCGGCGGCAGTCAGCCGGTCCGCTACCTCCTGGGCGGCAGTTGCAGGGGTCGCAATGATCGCAATCTCGATGACCCTCTCGCCTACGATCTGCTCGAGATGATCGAGCGGCTCGACAACGAGCCCTGCGATCACGGTGTCGTGCTTGGCGGGATCGGCGTCGACAACCGCTCTCACGTCAAAGCCCCACGGGGCGAAACCTCCGTAGTTGCCAAGCGCACTGCCGAGGTTGCCACCACCGACGATCATGACCCCGTATTGACGCTCCAACCCGAGTGCCTTGCGAAGCTGGGTGCGAAGCTGCTCGATGTCGTATCCGACACCCCGGGTGCCGTGGGTGCCCAGGTACGACAGGTCCTTGCGCACCTGTGCTGAGTTGACGCCCGCCAACGTCGCCAGCTGCTCCGATGAGCACGTCGTCTGGCTGGGCGGAAAGTCGCCAAGAGCACGCAGATATACCGGCAGGCGGGAAATGGTGGCCCCGGGAACGATGTTTCTCACGATGTTGTTGAGGATAATGGCGTCGTGGCGACTGGCTTCTCTTCCCGGCTGTACAGTGCCGCCCTGCCGGCCAGCTTGGAGACAATGCCAGACCACGAATCGCCACTCGTCGGGAACGAGGTGATCGCCCTAGAGGACGTCTCGGTGATCCGCAACGGTAACTGGCTGCTGCGCTCGGTTTCCTGGGTGGTTCACGATCACGAGCGATGGGTTGTTCTCGGACCGAACGGTGCAGGCAAGACCACCATGATGCAGGTGGCGTCGACGTACATCACACCCTCCCGAGGCACGGTGCGGTTGCTGGGCGGCACTCACGGTGCGGTAGATGTTCGGGAGCTCCGCAAACGCATCGGGTACGCCGGTGCAGGCACGTCGTCATTTGTACGCGAACACCTGCCGGGTCTCGAGATCGTCGTCACCGGCAAACATGCTGCGTTTGTCGACAGTCGGTGGCATGAGTACACCGATGCCGATTGGGAGATAGCTCGTCGGCAACTCGAACGGATGCAGGCACCGTATCTGGCCGATAGACAGTTCGGAACCATGTCTGCCGGCGAGAAGCAGCGAGTACTGATCGCCAGGAGCCTGATGACACGTCCGGAGGTGCTCTTGCTCGATGAGGCGACCACCGGGCTCGACCTCGGAGCCCGCGAGCTGCTCGTGGCGTCCCTGGGGGAATTCGCCCGCGATCCGGACAGCCCAGCAGTGGCACTCGTCACGCATCACGTCGAAGAGATCCCGGAGGGATTCACACACATCGTCATCCTCGGCAAAGGCGAGCTCGTCGCCGCCGGCCCAATCGAGGAGACACTGACGGCGTCGACCCTCACGGAGAGTTTCCAGCTGGAGCTACAGCTCGAGCGCCGCAACAATCGCTGGCGCTCGTGGCACGAGTAACGGGGAGGCGTCGCTGCGCCTCGGCCTCCGGCATCGGCGTTTCTGCTCTTTGGAAACGCTGTGTCGGCCCGACGGCGTTCTCAGTGAGACGCGGGTTGCTCGATCCCGTTTGGATGGTTCGGCAAGTGTGCGCCTTCGACGTGTCCGGCGTGCTGCCCGATATTGGGACGGTCCTTGATTTCGGACCAGATATTCCGAAAGACCACGTCGTGGTTCGCCAACGAGGCTTGAATCTCGTCGCTCGGCACTGACTGCTTCCAGATATTGACCATGAAGGTACGGGTGCTGAGGTAGTCGATATAGCGCTGCGTGTGAGCGTCGTTGCGTCCGTAGCTGACAAACATTGCGTAACGCTTGCCGGGTGGCTGGTCGAGCAACGTCGCCGGGTCGGCTGCGTTGGCTTCAGGGATGTCCATGGCTTTTTCTGGATCAGCGATGGAGCGCCAGCCCTCGCCGGCGTGCAGGATGCGCATGTTCCAGACCGCGAGGTCGCCTGGCATGGTGTCGGCATAAACCAACTCGGAAGATTTGAAATTCTGGCTGAGATGACTTCCAGGACGCATGATCAAGCCCCCTGAGTGGTGCTTGTGATCCTGCATGTAGATGCCGAACCGGATCAACGAGTACGGACCGCTCCAGTCCGGACCCTCGACATCGAGACGATCTGCATTGTCCCGATGCCAGTTGACCGTGCCGGGGCTGCCTCCCCGGCTGATAGAGCTGAATCCGAAGTAGGTCGGCTGCTCGTCCAAGAGTTTGCGAGCAATGTGCAAGATCGTCGGATCGAGAACGAAGTGCGCGAAGCAGTCCTGGGAGAGCAGATCTCCAGACCGCGGTGGCGTGGCATCGACGAGAGCGCGCCACTCCATGACCTGTTCTGGCGTATAGGCCTGGCGAAAGATCAGATAGCCGTCGCGCTCGAACTTCTCGACATCGACATCGATGTCAATCGTGCCGTCGGCCTCGCCATCGTCTGTGCGCGCGACGTCGGGATTCATGACCGCTGTGGGTGCCGTTCGGCTCGCACCACGTGGCGCTCTTCCGGAGACCCGTGAGATTTGAGACTTCAGCTTGCCCACAATGCTCATTGGGCCCCCACTTCTGGTTGCTTCGGCACGCAGACTAGCCAATGGGTGATAGCTAGCAAGCTTCTTCACCGGATCCGGACCACATACCAAAATGAGTAGTTTCTTTCTTCCGAACGCGACTTTCCGGAGTACGTCGGCGTCTGCCAGACGAGTGCCATCTATACACACCACACCCGACGTCGATCTCGCGGTCGAGACGACATCGGTAGGAGCCACACCAACGGTCTTTCAATAACGCGAGATCCGACCTTTCGAGTGTATCGAACGACTGGCTCGGTGACCCTTGGGTGAACCTGGTGATGCAGGAGGCACCCGTCCTACGTGGGCGGGATCTTCGGAGTGAGGAACGGCATCATCGAGCGCAGCTCAGCACCGACTTCTTCGATTTGGTGGTGCTGTTCCTCAGCGCGCTTCTCCAGCAGGTTCTTGGCGCCCCTCCGGCTCTCGGCCAGCCACTCTCTGGCGAACTCGCCAGACTGGATCTCGCCAAGAATCTCCTGCATCCGGTCCTTCGTCTCTTCGGTGACGATGCGAGGTCCCCGGGTGTAGTCGCCGTACTCGGCGGTATCGGAGATCGAATAACGCATCCACGAAAGCCCGCCTTCGTACAGCAGATCCACGATCAGCTTCAGCTCGTGGAGGGTCTCGAAGTACGCCGATTCCGGCTGGTAGCCGGCATCGACCATGGTCGTGAACGCCGCCTTGATGAGTTCGGAAACGCCGCCGCACAGGATCACCTGCTCACCAAAGAGATCGGTCTCGGTTTCCTCTTGAAAGGTCGTTTCGAGAACACCTGCGCGAGCGCCGCCGATCCCCCATGCGTAGGAGAGACCAAGCGCATGCGCGTTTCCCGTTGCGTCCTGATGCACCGCAAGCAGACACGGCACACCGGATCCCTCGGTGTACGTACGGCGCACCAAGTGCCCCGGTCCCTTTGGGGCCACCATCACGACGTCGACATCGTCACGAGGCTCCACGGCGTCAAAGTGGATGTTGAAGCCGTGCGCAAAGAACAAAGCATCACCAGGGCTCAGGTTTGGTGCGATCTCGGCCTCGTAGAGATCGGCGATGAACTGATCGGGTACGAGCATCATGACCACATCCGATTCACGGGCAGCCTCAGCCGGCGTCATCACCGTGAGCCCGGCTTCCTCTACCTCCTGGCGGCTCGAGGAGCCCTCACGCAGCCCGACGACAACGGGGACGCCCGAGTCGAAGAGATTCAGCGCATGCGCATGGCCCTGGCTGCCAAACCCGATGATCGCAACCTTGCGGTTGGAGACCAGACCCGGATCCGTGTCGGCTTCGTAAAAGATGGTCGCCATGTGTTCCTCAGTGGGTGGGGTAATGCGCCCGTGACACTACCCGCTGAACGGTCGGCTGAGGCCAGCGACGACTCACCCAAACCGTGAGACCGATAGCATCAGCAGAACCGTGCGCATTCTGCAACGCCTTGCCGCGATCGCCGCGCCGGCGATGCTCGTCGTCCTGCTCGCCGCTGCGCCGGCCATCGCCGGTTGCGAAGACCACTTTCCCGAGGTGCCATGGCGAGTCGCCACGCAGACGGACTTGATCACGGTCAAGTCGGTCGACGTCCCAGAAGGACAAGCCTTGAGGTTCGCCGATCTCGCCGCAGCAACCGCACGGTCGATCGAAGCGGACCTCGGCGACGTTGGACGGCTCGAGATGTGTCTCTATGCACCATCCGCAGATCTCCCGACGGAGGGTCTCGTGTCCTTCGGTCAACAGCTCCACTCCGTGGTGTTCGACGATGGAACCCTCGTGACCGGAACACTCCAGGCAAGGATCTTCGACGAGACGCATGCGTTTGGTCTTGCGTATGCAGCGCTCCACAACGTTGCCACACGGCTCGGGCTGTCCGCATATCCCGAGCCACTCGCCAGTGCGATCGGCCATTGGTACGCCTCGCAAGCTGCCGACAAAGTGGAGCTCCACCACTCTCAGATGCGCACGGCAGCCTTCTTCCGCGACCCAGACGGGAACGGAATCGAACCGAGCGACTGGCTGGCGACGACCCAGCCGCCAGCGTTCACGTGGAACCCGCAGTTCCACGAATCGCCGATAGGCGACATGGTCGACTTTGCGGTTGCGAACCACGGCAGCGCAGTTCTCGAGGACCTCAGTACCGAGCGTTGGGAGACAATCGAGACGACCTGGCAGGCGGCGCTGCGGGACGAAGCCGTCGCAGGCCGCAGCAGCGGAAGTGCCTGGCTCGTTGGACTGGGGATCGTCGTCGGCGCAGTCGCCGTTGCCGCCTTGTTGGCCTTTCTCAACCGCCGGGCCAACATCAAGGCGAAGCGTCCCTTCGCCGAGAGAAACTGACGCTCAGACCCCGATACGAAACTTGGCGAGAGCGGCAAGCGCATCGGTGAGCCCAAAGTCGCCTTCGAGTAACGGTGCACCGCCACCAGGCAGCACAACGGGGAGACGTTCGGCATACTGCCCGTAGCGGTCGTCATCGGACCCGATATCGGCGACGCGAACCTCTACCCGCAACCACTTCGCTGCCCGCTGCACGTTGGTCAGCCCGGTCTCGCACAACTCGCAGTTCGGCTTCGTCACGAACGTGACATTCGCTGTCATCTGTCGATCCTGCACCAGTGCACGGCCACTAACGTCGCACCGATGCGACCAACTACTGCGGCCGTCATGATCGCGCTTCTCTTGTTGATCCTGGCTGCATTCGTGGTCAAGGCTCAGACCTCGGGGTTCACTCCCTGAATCTCGATCCGGTTGCCACCCGCCGGCCGGGAGAACCGCACCGCAACCCGCTCGTCCACGGGGAATTCCTCGGTCGCCGCTCCCCCGCGAACCGCGACGGCGATTTGGCCATATGAGTCGGTGTGGACGAGCCCCTCGTGCTCTGCGACCTCGCCGTATGCCTTGACCCAGGTGACCCGAAACTCGCCGGCTCCGATGTGCATCACGACATCGTCGCCTTCATCGACACCGATCGAGGTCAGGTCGGCCGGCGCAACATTGGTCTGCGCATTGCCGAAATGATCTACCCACAGGACCTCCCCGAGCACCGACTCGTCATGATGCTCGACAAGGGGGATCATCAGGGGGACGACGGCATCCTTGTCGACCTCTGGACCGAGCTCGTCGATGTTCGCCTGCCGAGAGGCGATCACCGCAGCGGCCGGGGCAAAGAGATCGCGGCCATGGAACGTCGCTCCGGGCCCAGGCAGCTGCACCTCAGGATTCTCGATCGAGACGATGCGGTCCGCTCCGCCGACCATGGCGACCGCAGGCGCCAACAAACCATTGTCGGGACCGATGAAGTGCCCCCATTCGGTTCGTACACAAATCGCTCGACGGGCGGTTCCCACGCCCGGATCGACAACGGCCAGTGCTACGCCCTCCGGGATGTACTGGACCGCACGGGCCAGCCCAAGCGCTGCGGCACGTATGTCACCGCGGGGGAACTCGTGGCCCACATCGAGAACAGGCACGTCGGGTGCGATGCGGGCGATCACGCCGTGCACGACACCAACAAACTCGTCGCGAAGCCCGAAGTCGGAGAGAAACGAGATATGTGTCATCGGCGATGGACATTACCGGCCGCAGAGACCACTCGATCTACTGGTCGGCCCACATCCAGTGATACTCGTATGGTGCAAACGTGATCGGGCTGCGGTACCCCGAGATGTCGACATCGAACGTCACCTCGTGGTCGGACACGTTCGCCAGCACGAGCACTTCCTCATCGGCCCCCGTGCGCAAGAACGCAAGAACGGCTGGATCGGTAGTAGCGACCGGGACGAACCCGCCGAGCCCCATCACCGGGTGACGACGTCTGCGCTCGAGCCATGCCCTCGTCCAGTGGAGCATCGATTCGGTGTCGCGCTCTTGGCTGACCACATTCACCTCTTTGGAGGTGTATCCCGGTGCGCTCACCAGCGGCAGGTACAAGGCAGCAGGGTCGGCGGTCGAGAACCCGGCCGAGGCTTCGTCGGACCACTGCATCGGGGTGCGCACGCCGTCTCGATCCCGTAGCTCGTAGTTGTCGCCCATGCCGATCTCGTCTCCGTAATAGAGCACCGGGCTTCCCGGGAGGGACAACAGGATGAAGTTGATCAACTCGAGCTTGCGTCTGTCGCCGTCGAGCAGCGGAGCCAGCCGACGACCGATGCCGATGTTCTTGCGCATTGTGGGTTCCGGCGCATATGTCGCATTCATCAGCGCCCGCTCCTCTGCATCCACCATCTCGAGGGACAGCTCGTCGTGGTTGCGCAGAAACACACCCCACTGGGCTCCCTGCGGGATCTCAGGTGTGGTCTCGAGAGCGGTCACGATCGGCGCAGCCTCACCGGTGGCAAGCGCTATGTAGATACGTGGCATCACAGGGAAGTGGAACGCCATGTGACACTCGTCGTCGTCTCCGAAGTAGTCGACGACTTCGTGCGGCCACTGGTTTGCCTCGGCGAGGAGGATGCGATCGTCGTATTCGCTGTCGACCATGCTGCGCAGCGATTTCAACCATTGATGTGTTTCGGGGAGGCTCTCGCAACTGGTTCCTTCCCTCTCGTACAGGTACGGCACCGCATCGAGGCGCAAACCGTCGAAACCGATGTCGAGCCAAAACCGCACAACGTCCCGCATCGCCTCGCCAACATCCGGGTTGTCGTAGTTGAGGTCGGGTTGATGCCAGAAGAAGCGATGCCAGTAGTAGGCGCCAGCGACCTCGTCCCACGTCCAGTTACTGTCGTGGGTGTCAACGAAGATCACCCGCACACCCCGGTACTTCTCAGTCGTGTCACTCCAGACATACCAGTCCCGTATGGGCGAGCCCGGCCGACGGGCCTCTTGAAACCATGGATGTTGGTCGGAGGTGTGGTTCAAGACCAGGTCGGCGATGACTCGGATCCCCCGTTTGTGGGCGGCTTCGATGAGTACGGTGACATCGTCGATCGTGCCGTAGCTGGCAAGAACAGACGTGAAGTCGGAGACGTCGTACCCACCGTCGCACAACGGCGATTCGAAGAACGGGAGTAGCCAGAGACAGTCGATGCCGAGAGCGGCCACGTAGTCGAGTTTCTCCACCAGGCCCGCAAAGTCGCCGATGCCGTCGCCGTTGCCGTCGGCAAATGCGTACACCGGCACCTCATAGAAGACGGCCGTTTTGAACCAGGGAGGTGCGGTTGTCATGGCCCCGTCACTCGCTCGAACTCACCACGCCGAAGCGTAGCGATCACACGGGTGTTCAGGGGTCACTCCCACTCGGCATCCGAGTAGTCGCTGAGCCCGAACGATCGCCAGGCCTGGAGTGCCGATGACGTCTCGGTCTCAGGAACGGTCGACCGCTGGCGCCGATGATCAAACGCGGCCGAGCGCTTCGTCTCGCAAACGGCCGCGTCGTCGGAGACTTCCTCGACCAACGCACGCGGATCTCCCTGCGGCGAAAAGGCGGCGATCGCGGCACGGTCTCCGTCTGCGACCTCGGCTGGGTCCAGATGGCAGAACGTACTCGCCTCGACCGAGGGCCGGCTGCGTCAGTGGCTGGGCAGCGATAAATGACCGACGGCGACGTTCCCAATGACTCGGCGAACCAGCATGATCCGCCCCGTGGTACAGCGATGACCAGTAGCGGCCGAGAATCGGCACAAGATCCGGGGTGGGTCAAGAAAGCAAGCCCATCGCGGCGAGATCGTCGACAGGCTCGACGAAACTGCAACTGCCGTAGGCAGGAAACAGCGTCGCCCGCATCGACCGGATGACTGGAATCGCAAAACGCACATCGGCGAACCGCAGCCCGCCGGCCGACACGTTGAAGACATCTGCGTTCTCTTCTCGAATCGCCGCAATGATCTCCTTTTCGGAGCCGCCTGCTTTCGCAACGGCGCCGGCGACGAGCAGATTCAAGAAGCCATGGCGCATCACCTGAAGCTCGTCGTCACGATGCCGAATCGGATGATGTAGCCCTGCGGTGGCCTTGTAGCTGAGACCATTGTCCCGGCACGCAACGATGAACCGAGCGACCTGCTCAGGCGAGGGGAATGCGGCCGGCTCGGTGCCTCCTGTGCGAAGCTTCGCCCCGATTGTGCGCAGCAGCCCGGAACGAACTGAGGCCACTGCGGCAACCGCATTCGTCATGCCCGTCTGCCAATTGTCGCCCCTGGCTACCTCGAGATATGGGACCACCTCGGCCGAGATGCTGATCAGAGCTTCTGCGAAGGGCCTGACGATGGCAGCGGCGGCAGCTTCGGTCCTACCGTCGGAAGCTTCCTGTGGCAGCCGGGCCTCGACCGTCTCTACACGCACCGCCGGCGACATGTGGCGTTCGAACACCTGGGCGTGGAGAGCACCTACTCCGGGCGCCTCGTCCACAATGGCTCCGACCGGCCACGGCGCCTCCCCGGTCGTCATCGATCGGGTCAGCACACCGGCGAGGTCTTCGAGACGGGACGTGGTTGCGAGGAATCGCCCCAGCATCCAGGCGTGCTCGCCCCTTCTCGCCGACCTGTATTCGACGGCAGCATCGTCGAGGGCGAGCAGGGCTGGCGGAAAAATGCCGGCATAGTCGATCAAGCCTCCGAAGAGCGCAGTCGGTCCGTCGATGAGCAGCGTCATGCTGCGCAATCTATCGCACACTGTCGCCGGGCCTTACGCCCCAACCGCTAGCCTCTGGCGACATGGCCACGGTTCGACTCTTTGCCAACCTGCGTGAGGCCGCCGGCGCCGGTTCGGTGGAACTGGAAGGCTCGACCGTCGCCGAAGTGCTGACCGCAGCTTCCGATCGTTTTGGCGACGACTTCGCTGCAGGGCTCAGCATTGCCAACGTCTGGGTCAACGGGAAACAGGCCGATCCATCGACCCCGGTAGCGGCGAACGACGAGATCGCCTTGATCCCGCCTGTATCGGGTGGTGTGGCAACGTTGACGTCGCATGAAGCGACACCGGCGATCTTGGTTGCGGTCCTGGCGGTGACGCTGGCTCTGGCCAACGTGGATTCGGTTCAGGCACTCACGTTCGCTGCCGTCGGGATCGGTCTCGCTTGGATCTGGGACCTCCACGACACGGTCGAGACCGCAGGCGGCTTCTTTGCAGCCATCCCGTCGCTCGTCGCGCTCACGGTCGCCGGCAATGCGACCTACCACTGGGGAACGACGGGACTCGCCGCCGCCGTGGCGATTGCCGTCATGGTCGTGCTGGTATGGAGCCTGTTCTCCGACACCGCACGAACCATCGAGTCGCTTGCTACCTCGGCAGTGGCCGCACTCATCGGGACCGTGGCCGTCGGCGCGCTGGTGTTGATGCGGCTCGAATCATCCACCGT
>Ga0224508_10005516_pt1 | contig 10115 bp, 11 predicted proteins | sample SF_Jan12_sed_USG_4_FD_170157 | JGI IMG/M metagenome (GOLD analysis project Ga0224508, IMG submission 170157) | Sediment microbial communities from San Francisco Bay, California, United States - SF_Jan12_sed_USGS_21 | ecosystem: Environmental > Aquatic > Marine > Sediment | place: USA... | reverse complement strand
ATTTGAAATAGTTAAAAACAGTTTAATATCCAAATTCAGTCTCTAGGGGTGTTGCAGTTATAGTACAGTTTGGTTAATATTCGAGCTTGCCAAGTTCGTGACCCGGGTTCAAATCCCGGTAACTGCATTGAACTCTACCGTTAAGTACACTAACTCCCCACATTATTTGTGGACCAAAAGGAAAACAACAAAGTTACATCGTCATCTCTGAAAAGAAAAAATGAAGATTTTATGATACATAACTATGATTTACGATTAAAAACAACACATATGCTGATCAAAAAGCAACTCTCAAAAGAAAACGCATTGCTTTTAAAAAAATATGACGAGGACATGGCAAGACATTCTTTGGCAAAAGCAACACGCCTTGGACAAATCAAGATGGCGCTAAACCTTTCCAGGATGTTACGAAAAAACTGGTCAGATGTTACCAAAGACGACATTGATGAACTGGTGTATAAAGTAGTAAACACGTATGGAAATAACAAAGGACAGGAAACTAACACCAGTCATGACCACAAAAAAATTCTAAAAATATTCTTTAGGTGGGTAAAGCTTGGTTCCAGGGAATTAAAAGCAGTCGGAGATCCTCCTGAAACAAAAAGCCTCACTCCACGTCCTGTAAAAAACAATCTAATTCGAGAGGAGATGATCACAGGTGTTGATTACAGACAGTTGCTAGGTGCCGCTGAAGGTAATCCCAGAGTAAGAGCTTTGATTGCAGTTCATTTTGAAGCAGGTACAAGACCTGGAGAAGTGTTGTCTTTAAGATTAAAACATGTAAAATTTGACAAATTTGGTGCCACCATTGCAGTCGATGGTAAAACTGGACCACGTAAAATACGACTTCTCAAATCAATTCCTTATTTACGCGAATGGATGGATGTGCATCCACTAAAGGATAATCCTGATGCACCACTCTGGGTACAAGTGGAAGGAAAACATTTTGGGGAACCACTCAATTACTTTGCAACAAAACAAATTCTACAAAGATTATGCAGGAAGGCAGGGATTAAAAAAAGAGTTACGCTAAACTTGTTCAGGCACAGCAGAGCTACAATTCTTGCAAACCAACTTCCCGAATCATTATTAAGAAAAAGACAGGGATGGACGGCTTCCTCAAAAATGCCAGAACGATATGTGCATCTGATAGATGAGGATTTAGACGAAGCATATCTTAGAATTCATGGCGTAATCAAGAAAAACAAAGATACAGACATACAAGAAGACATGCCTGTAAAATGTGAATTGTGTGGCTATTTGAACACCCCAAGTGCAAATATTTGCATTGATTGTAACAGAGCATTGGATATCAAAACTGCAATCAAGCTAGAAGAAAAAGAGAAGGAAAAATCAAAGAGGGTAGAAGATAAACTAGTAGAGTTTGACAAATTAAAAGACGAATTGAGAAACCTAAAGCAAGGACTCAAAGAAGAACTCTTGGACGAGCTCAGAAATCAAAAAGAAATGCCAAAGATAGTTTAGAATTTCTTTGTTTTCAAGTAAACGAAATATTTGATAATCAACATAACAAATTGAAAGAGAAATTTACAGATTAGATTTTCTATATAAGAGGAATCTCAGAAATGAGAAAGTTGGCGATGCTTATTAAGAAAAAAAACATACTGCTTTTGACAAGACGGGAAGTGGTTCCAGACGGCGCATCAATCTAAAAAGTGTGAACCAATAGAAAGGGCCACCAATCTGAAACCACTCTTGTTACCATGCTAAGAGTTTTAATTGTTTTTAAGTTGCAGTCAAGATTGTCTCAATTGGTATTTAATAAAATTACAAATGTAATTAAAAAAATTACAAATGTATTTTGCAACAAAGTTGCAGTTTTTGAGAATTCTGACAAGCGTTAAATACCACAATTCCATATAACATATTCGTGAACCAATTAGATAGGGAGAGTGTAGCATTAACTGTCCCGTAAAGGACAAAGTGGTCTATCTTCAAGAATCTCAAAGGAATTAATTTCAGAAATTGATGGGTGCATAAATTCCTCAACAACTCTGAGTGACCTTCGTGATCAAGGATACAACACTAAGAAAAACAATTTGGTACGTTGTGGATTGATGTATCTGTTATCTCATCAAGAGATACTAGAAAAAAATCCGCAACTGTTACTCCATGCATCAAGTGAGAAAGCCATACTTGATGCAATAAAGAATTCTCAACCAAGAGTTAGGGGGAACAAGAGAAAATGAATTCCATTCAATATTGTGGATGTGAGCAAGATTCACTAGTTTCATGCTTGGAGTTTGACTCTGGAAATATGCTAAATGTGTGCCAAAAACACGAGTCATATTTCTGCAAACAGGCACAAAGAGCGGGAATCAATTTCAAAAAAACTGGAGGTAATTTTTCCATGAGCTGCAAGGGCAAATGCAAGGCCATTCGAGGATTAAAACCCAGCAGTGGCAGCAGATATGCCTCAGGACAAAAGCGCTGTCAGGAATGTGAATTGTTTATCCTCTATGACGGGGTACGTTGCCCCTGCTGCAATCTCGTGTTGAGAAGCAAGCCAAGGCACAAACAGGACAAAGAATGCTACAGAAGATCTCTGGAGGTCTCTTGCCAATGAAAATTCTTATCTTCAAGAATGATGAGCAAGAACCATTCAAAAAATATGATGACCCAAAACAGGTCAAAATATGTGCAGATAGCAGAATTGTCAGAATCTACAATTTTCCTGAAGGAACATTGGAAGCTGAATATGGTCTCATATCAAAAGAAGTGACTTGGATCCAAATTCTTGACGAACAGGAAATTTTGTTAGCATTGCGAGTGGAGGATAATTTTCAATGATCAAAGCAATCTGCTCTAACTGTAATCATGTTGGAAGGTATAATTCAAAATATTATACAATTTCAGAACTGCAAAGACATGTTGACACAGAGATTGTTGTTGGAGTAGTAGAGAAAGATCAATGCATTCATGATCTAACATTTGAGGAGGAAGAGGAAGATCATGAAAACTAAACCACAATGTCTATGCCAAACATGTGATGTAGAAAAAAAACTGATTGTACAAAACCGTACAAACTTTGGGGGTCTTTTATCATGAGATGCAAATACTGCAAGAAAGATTTCATTGACAATAAGGATGGACTTGCCATTCTGACGTTTCACACAATCTGCAATCATGGAGGAAATTTGTAAATTGAGTGATGTGTTGTTTACAAGTCAAACTTGCAAAAAGTGTGGAATTAGTTTTTTTGCTCTTTGTGATAGTGCCATTGTTTTTTGCAATGGATGCAAAATTAATCATTCAAAACAAAAGAAAGACAAATTGATTTCCGAGATGCAAATCGTGGAGGTATTTGACAATTGAAAATTCCAGAAACCAAAAAATGCATAGATTGCAGAAAGGAGATTTTTGTGTACAATTCTCCTGCAATATGCAATGCCTGTTTTGAAATGGAGACAAAAAAGGAGAAAGAGAAAAAATGATTCGTTCACCTTACAATCAACAAAATTATTCTGCAATTACTGGTTCATCTGATCTGTGTAGAGGGGAATACAGAACAACTCTATTTTGGGACCTGCATTGTTTTGACAGACCATCATCATTAATGTTCCATCCCAAATTGGGATTGTGGGATTATTTTGTTGACACAAAAGGAATTAATTTTTTTGGGTTCTTTTCTGATTCCTTTTGCACTTTTTCCCACCAATTTATGACGTCTGCATGCCTAAAAGGAGGAGATTTTCAATTTGTCTAAACAATATTGTCCATACTGCAGATCAAATCTGAGATACCCTGAAAATGGCAATCCCACACTAAGCAAGAACTGTGATAGTTGTAACAAGACCTTTCGAATAATGGAGGTAAAACTGCAATGAAAAAATGCGAATTCTGCAACGATATGACTGATTTAATTTTTGAGGTTTTGATGTTTGATGGAAGAAAATCTCCTGCATGCAGAAAGTGTCGAGAACTCATTGCTGATGCTACTACTGTTGGCGATTCATCAAATGTGTTATGCTTGTCTAATACAAGTGGAGGTGAAATGAAATAGGAAATTTATCAGATTATGAAATTATTGGAGATAGTATCAGTCTTGCAAAAATTGGAGAAAAATCATTTACTATAACCTTCATCGAGGATTCTGATTACACAAAAGGCAATGAATCAACACCTGGAGTAAAGTGTACTGTAAAAGAGACTTTTTTAGATGTTGATGGACATGAATTCCAAAAAATTCACACAACCAGAGTTGCAATCGTAAACAAGCTAAAGAATCCAAAGATTCGAGAAGACGTCAACGAAAAGAAAAATGCGTTAGGTCCAATAAAATGCATTAAAGAACAGACCAAGGCAGGAAAGGATTTCTACAATTTAGTTGACGCATAATAGAAATAATTTTTTTCATTTTTTTATTTTTTTTAAAAAAATTGTACACTCGGCAGAGTCTAAAATGCAAAGGAATCAAAAAGAAAATGAACAACAAAGATAGAGTAAACCAAATCAAAGGAGAACTGGCATGGATGCCTCAATTTAGAAGAGGTTGCGCAGTTTGTCATTGTAAATCACATCCTAAAGGTATGACCTTCCATCATCAAAATTATAACTTTAATGAAAGGATCCATTCTGATTTTCCTAGCGGATATGCAGGTACATTACAATATTACAGATACCTAAAACCAATTATTTTCAAAGAACCTCAAAGATTCTCATATCTTTGTACTCCCGATCACCAGATTATTACCAGACTTTCATGGTATGGAACAATCAAGCAAAAAAGAATCTTCAGAATTCTTAGGAGGTCCTGGTAATTGACTAGATGTAAATTCAAAGAAATCACTGTGAATGAGGAATATCTAGGCATGGTTCCAAGGCCAACTCATGATGAATACAAGGTATTGCGGGAGTCTATCCAAATTCATGGCCAGCAGGAACCAATCATTCTAAATTGTACGGGTGAGATTCTAGATGGGCATACTCGCTTTGAGATACTGCAAAATCTGGGAAGAGAGCCGCAATATACCATCAAAGGATTTGATGGTGACAAGCAAAGAGAACTAGCGTACATTGTAGAATGCAATTTAATTAGAAGACAACTAAATTCATTCCAAAAGATAGAGTTGTCTTTTTCACTATATGAGACATTAAGGAAAAAAGCACAAAGAGGACAAAAAGGAAAATCACTATTACCTAACTCTACAAGAAAGGTTTTTTCAAGACAATTAGGAATTGGATCAAACCAAGCGCAAAGGGGACTCTGGCTACTAAAGAACGCAGACTATTCAACTAAAAAGAGACTTCGAAACGGAACGATAACAATTGGCAATGCATATGAAAAGATGCATTTACGTGATAGGAAAAAAACAGCAATCAAACCATTTTCAAAATATACCAAGGTAAAATGTCCTCACTGCTTGCAAGAGATGATCAAAGGAGAGTTGATCAGAATATGATGAGGATTCCTAAAATTATACGATGTACATGTGCAGATAACTCTTACACAAAAGATGTTGGTATTGGTGTATGTATGAAGTGTGGGAACAATTCTTGCTCATGGTATGGCTGCTTTGTTCTGGGATGTAATTGTAAAAGGGAAAAGATGTCAAGAAGATGACAGACAATTCAAAAGATAAAAAATTCTTTACATCATCTTCTTCTGATTCTTTTAATATAGAACCGCTAGTTGAACTTTTGCAAAAACAAGCAGAAAAGGCAATAGATAGGATAAAGACAAACGGCAGACCACTTTACCAAATTGAAAAATATCTCAACTCTAAAATCAAAGATGACCCATTATTGGTAAAACAATTACTAAGAGTTTGTCTTTCTGCATATACAAATGAACCAATCAATGTTGGTGTGTTGGCTCCATCTTCAGAAGGCAAGACATATGCAACTGTAGAGGTATCCGAATTATTTCCAGAAAAAGACGTGATATCAGTTGGCAGACTATCACCTACATCATTGATTCATGAGTATGGTGAAAAAATTGACAATGATGGAGAACCAGTATTACCAAGAATAAACAAAATAGACCAGCAAATATTAGAGGCTCAGGTACAAAATGACAAAAATACAGTAAGGGAACTCAAGGTAATTCGTACTTCAATTTTAGCTGACACCTCTCATCTGATAGATTTGAGAAACAAGATCATCTTATTTTTGGATAATCCAAAACCTGAGACATATGAGATGCTAAAACCCATTTTATCTCATGATAAAAAAGAGATTCAATATCGTACCACAAAATCAGATGGATCCCTTTCTGTAAAAAAATCAATTATTCGGGGGTGGCCTGCAGTAATAGTTTGTTCTGCAAAAAATGAGGCAAAAAACGAAGTATGGGAAGAGATTGCAACAAGGTTTTTTATTATATCTCCAAACACTGACATTTCAAAATACCATCAAGCAAACAAATTAACATCACACAAAATTGGAAAACCATCTTGGGCAAGCAGCATATATTCGCATCCAGAAGACTTGCAGTACTGCAAATATTACATTGAACGATTCAAGGATTCATTAACAATGTCATGCAAGGATGGTAATAATCCAGTATTTAATCCATTTGCAGACAAACTAGCTGATATCTTTCCACACAATCAAGGAGTATCCATGAGACATTTCAAACGATTATTGTCATTTTGCAACATAGAGACATTGATCAATGCAAACTCTCTGATGAAGATGGAATTTGAAAGACACAGTGGAGAGAAAGAAATATCAATCATTACATCAATTGGAGTGATTAAAAATACCATAAACATACTTGGAAAGATTAGCACCATTCCACCTGAAAAGATAAAATTCTACGAACAGGTATTTGTTCCAGCATTACAAGAAAAAGGATACATCCAGACAAACATAATTGATGATGATGCTTCACAACAACAACACACACTAGCAAGTTACGATGATGAAGTTGCACTTTCTTCTGCTGAATGCGCTGAAGTATACATCAAAAGATTAGGAAAACCAATTACAAACAAACAGATACTAGAAAACTATCTCAAGCCGCTAGTTGATGAAGGATTGTTAGATTCAAAACCAAACCCTGACAACAAGAGTCAGCATCTATACTTTAAGACCAGCCAATTAAATATCCACAATCTAGAGGGTTTCGTTCGAAACCTAATCGAAACTATCGAAACTGATTTCTTTTATATATGGACATGCCTAGCAAGGCTCGGACAAGCTTCGATTAAAATCGGAAAAATAAATAATATTTTTGATAACGAGAATCCACATATAACATTCTTAGAATTCAATAAGAAAATAAGAAGAGATATTCCAGAATTAATCGAAACTACTTGTGAAAAAAGGAGGTCAAAATGAACTTCTTTGATACCATTAAAGTTAATTTCAAGGATTTTTTTGGGTTTCGATGGTTTCGATTGCATTCGATTCGAAGCATAACGATGAATAGGAGAGAAAAACTATGACTGAAAGAAAATCATTTACTTGGATTCGTAAACAAGACAGAATTCCAGATTCCAACAAAGCAAAACTGATAGAAAAAGACGACAAACACTATTACAAAACACCTCAAGGCCACATCTATCCTTCTGCAACCACAATGCTTTCAGCTACAATGCCAGAAGAAAAAAAGAAAGGTTTGCAAGAATGGAGAGCTAGAGTAGGAGAACAAGAAGCAGACGAGACATCAAAACGTGCAACGGATATTGGAACTTTACTGCATAACATGGCAGAAGAGTATCTAAATAATTTTGAAATTAATCATGAAAGTAAATCTGAAGATGAAATAATTACAACTGCAGAAAATCATTTCAAGCAATTATTGCCATTCTTAAACAAAATAACCAAGGTTTGGGAGACAGAAATTCCATTATATCATAAAGACTTGATGTTAAGTGGAACATCAGACTGTATCGGAGAATATGACGGGGTCCCATCAATCATTGACTTTAAGACAAGCAAAGTAGAAAAGTATGAAGGATACATTGAAGATTACTTTTTGCAGGCAACATTATACTCTATGATGTATTTTCATCTAACTGAAATCAAAATAACACAGATAGTGATTCTAATTTCAGGTGAGGATGGTTCTGTAACTCACTTTGTAAAAAAGATTGATGACTATGTTGATTCTTTGTTTAAGAGAATTTCTCAGTTTAATATTTTGGAGGCAGAAAACAATTGAAAACAAGATCAGTTCAGCATCTCCAGAGAATTAACATTCAAGATGAATACGGTACTCCAAAAGAGCTGTTCGTAGATATTTGCAAAAAATATGATATTTGGCCTCAAATTGATATTTGTGCAAGTAATACAAACCATGTCTTACCAAATTACATAACAAAAGAACAAAACTGTTTTAATTATTCCCTAACAAAAGACTTTTTCATGAATCCGCCTTATAGCAAAGTTTCAGAGTTTATGAAATTTGCATATGAACAACATCAACAACATAATGTCTCTTGTTTGATCCTAACCTATTCCAAGACAGGAACACGATGGTGGCATAAATATGTTCAAGAAATTGCAGATCATATTGACTTTCAAAAGGGAAGAATTAGTTTCTTAGATGGAAATGGAAATCCAACAAAACATTGTGCACCATATGATTCGGTGTGGATTATTTATAAAAAGAAAATATTTCAAGATTTATTTTCAGAAAATAAAGATTAGATGTGTCTGATCAAAATAGCAGCTGTGAATATATCTATTCTGCGAGTAGCGTTATTACTTTATCTTGATTAAATGAATTTGTATGATTCAAAAGTTAAAACAAACAATTCAAACAACAAATAACAAACTGTGTGATTGCAAAAAGCCAAACGTAATTACTACTCCAATAGAAGGTGAAATAATCTGCAAAGATTGTGGAGTTGTTATGGGATACGATGAATTCCATGACATGAAAAATAGGATAGATGTAGAGCATTTATCAAAGACATCACTTGACATATTCCAACAGAGACAACTTGGAACGTATCCAAATGATTCAAGGGATATTGTATCAACAAAGAATCTAAAATTAGAAAAAAACAATTCAGGCATTGTAGAGTTCTCAGATGTCTGCAAGAAACTTTATCTGCCAAATTTTATTGCAGAAGATGCATGGAGACTGTACCATAAACTCAAAAGCAAAAAAAAGACAGACGATTCATTTACACGGGCAAAATTCGTATGCATTGCCATCTATCAAACATGTCAGAACCACTCTGTTCCATATGATGAAATAATGGTTCAAGAGATTGTCAAAAAATCACTTCATGTAAAAAATGCCCCAAAGATGCAAAATATTGTGTTTAAGGAATCAACTCAATTCGATTACAATAGTTCTTCAAATGGACTCTCAAACGAGTTCTCCAAGAAGGGTTTTTACCTAAATCTTCACGTATCTCAGGCACAAAAAGAGCACAATATCTTTGATGTATCCCAACTGAAAAGATTGTCCTTTCAATATTTTGAATTTGACTTGATGAAGAAAAAGAGGAGGTTAAATCCAAACCAGTCATACAAGTATGATTCGATGATGATAATTGATCAAAATAGCATTGCAAAAAGGGCAGTAAGCAAGGCATTGTTGAGGTGCTGTGCAAATTGAGTACTATTTCATATCAGCAATTAAAAGTAAAGATAACTGAAATTCTATCACCTCCGGTCATAGTTGGAATCATCACCAACCAGAATGTAGAAAAATTTGCAGAGATTGCAAAGAATAAACCTCATTTACTTCCAAAAGTAAAACTGGGAAAGACAGATGATGGTAGATTGTATGCCATAAACCATCACGATGTAATTTTGGGATGTAAAAAAGCTGGACCAAACATTATTTCAGAAATTGATTGTGAGATAACTCAAGGCTGTAATGGTTCAGCTGACATTCTTGTCGCACATGTAAGGGAAATTACAATAAATGAGTTGTTCAATCCTCTTTCAATCTATGAGACAGTTGACTATCTAGAGGAAAAGATGCAAAAAAACAAGAAGGAAATTCTAGAGTTGCTGCATCTGAATGGAACATTCTATGGAAAACTAATCTTATCTGGAATGAACAACTACATATCAGAGGAGTCAATCCAAAGACTGCAAACCATCACAAACCAACTATCAGAAAAAAGTCTTCTCCTACCTTCCATGATAGCTATACCGCTATATGTGCTGTCAAAAATCTCTCG
>Ga0224508_10005515_pt1 | contig 10116 bp, 12 predicted proteins | sample SF_Jan12_sed_USG_4_FD_170157 | JGI IMG/M metagenome (GOLD analysis project Ga0224508, IMG submission 170157) | Sediment microbial communities from San Francisco Bay, California, United States - SF_Jan12_sed_USGS_21 | ecosystem: Environmental > Aquatic > Marine > Sediment | place: USA... | reverse complement strand
CCAAAGAAAAATATTTCCTCTATTGGTCCAGCTAGTATAATTTGAATAAGTGATATGGGAAAAATAGGTTCTTCATAATCAAAGACAAAGTACTCGATACTCATTATTGAATAAGCCACTACCAACCCCAAAGCGCTGTAAAACAAACCCATTTTTAGCAAATACCAAAGTGATAATTGCCTGTAATTAGACAGCCAAGATTTTGGATGCATATCTAATTTTTCATCAGAATACTTTGGGTTCATTTTAATTTTTTTGTTGATTCCAGTCATATTTTTCTCTTTCAAATTTTAATCCTTTCCAAAAAATAATTTCAAAGGTTTATTTTCAATTACTTTAGAAATTTTATAAAAAAAATCAGATTTGTTGTTCACTATGAAAATGCACTTCCTATTAAATAAAAAATAGGTGAATATTACATGACAAAAATATTTGGAAACATTCTTGTTCCATATGATCATTCGCCTCATTCAAAAATAGCTTTAGATAAAGCCCTTGGAATGGCGGAATTAACAGGTGCAGATGTTACTTTGGCACATGTAATTTCTGATGATAAAATTCCAAAAAAAATAATTCAGTCTAATGAGGATTCAATATTTAGTCACGAAATAGAATTTCTTAATCCCATAGAACATGAGGCCATAGAAAGAAAAATTGTTCTCAAAGAAGAGATTCTCTATGGAAACGCAGTTAAGGAAATACAAAATCTTATGAAAAAACAAAATTTTGATATTGTTATTATGGGGAGGAGGGGTAACACAAGGATCACATCTTCTACCTTAGGTAGTGTTTCTAATGCACTGATCCAAAACTCTAAAATTCCTGTTCTGGTTGCGGCTTAAAATTCTGAATTAGTTTTTTAAAAAAATTACTACCTTACGACAACCTAGCGTATTTTATGGCCTAAATCAGGGGAACGCCATTTTTACTGACAGCTGATAAAAAGGCAGTCCCCCCTCCTTCCTTCCCAAAAAATAATTTCAAATTTTTATTCAAATTCATTGTAATTACCAAAGTTCAGGAACAAGTTTGGTAAAAATCAAATTTCATCAAATATTATTAGACAATTTCTAGATTCATTAAACAGTGGAAAAGAAATCTTTAGGAATAATTACATGCCTCTCAATAATTCTTTTATTTGGAGCAGGCCATATTCCATACTCTTATGGCTTGAGTTGTGCAGGACCTACCATTGAAGAAGAGTTTTCCCTATCACAGTGGGTCTTTTTGGGTAAATTTATCTCAGAGACTGATGTGGGAATTTTCTCAGATAATACAGTATTGGATTTTAAAGTAATTGAAAATTACAAGGGAGCGACTTCCCCAACAATAAAGGTTCTAAACAATCCAGGTTGGCGTCACTCTTTTTCTGCAGATGAGGTAATTATTTTTGCAGGTGCAGATTTGTTTGGAAATCCTGAGTTGTTTTTATGTACAAATTCTGGTGAAACATCAGAGAAATGGATTTCAAAAGTTAGGGAATTGAGTGGATCTGAGATTGATTTTGTTTTACCGCCAAGAGTTCAGATTAATAATGGTGTAGAGAATGGGGACATTTTGTGCAGAGAGGGTCTAGTATTGGTTTTCAAGGCGGTAGACTATTCTCCTGCATGTGTTAAACTTTCTACTGCCCAAAAGCTCTTAGAGCGAGGGTGGACCAAATTAGGTAATCCTTGAAATCAAGAAAAATAATTTCAAAATTTCAGAGAACCTTCTTTTAATGCATTTTTGAAAATGTCAATGTATTGCTCAATAGAACAGTTTCTTAAGGAAGCAGGCATTTCAGAGGAATCAAATTTTTCAATCATTTTTATCTTTTTTCTCACAACAAATCGTACAGGACGAGGTACATTTTCAGTGTATTTTTTGTTTACATATTCAATTTTTTCTTTAATTTCTTCGTTGTTCATTTATTAGACAAATTGAAAATTTGAATTAAACTTATCTGATAATTTGTCGTTGTCCTTCAGATTTTTTATAAATTAGATTCTCATACTTTCCCAAAAATAATTCATAATCATTTGGAGGATTATGAGTTTTTTTTTGGAATATATCGGCATAGATCACTAAGTAATCTTTCCACCATCTTTAATCAAAACTCCACTCCCTGATTCAACTGTAATATTATGTGATGAAAAATCAATATCAAGTGTAAATGGAACTGTCAGTACGGTGTTATTTTGTACTACAAGATCCCCATTATTGATGGTAGCATCTGTTGTCATTGTGCAGCTTGTATCAACTTCCCAATTACCTGAAGGAGGTGGCGAGCATGGACTAATTGATGCGATGTTGTACTCATTGACGTTATCTTCACTGCCTACAACAAACATCTTTGTTTCATCAGAGCTAAAGGCAACACCTGTTGGGCTAGTCTCCTGTCCTGCAACTGAAAAAGAGTCTACAAAAGAAGTGGTGGATACGTCAAATGGGGCGGAGAGGGTATACTCGTGGACGGCATCGCCCCCATTACCTACCACAAACATCTTTGCTCCATCAGAACTAAAGGCAACACCTGTTGGAATTCCTTCCTGTCCTGCAACTGAAAAAGAGTCTACAAAGGATGCAGTCGATACGTCAAATGCGGTGGACAGTGTGTACTCGTTTACGTCACCTCCAATCAAACCTACCACAAACATCTTTGCTCCATCAGAACTAAAGGCAACACCTGTTGGACTAGTCTCCTGTCCTGCAACTGAAAAAGAGTCTACAAAGGATGCAGTCGATACGTCAAATGCGGTGGACAGTGTGTACTCGTTTACGTCACCTCCAACCAAACCTACCACAAACATCTTTGCACCATCTGAGCTAAATGCAACACCTCTTGGACTAGTCTCCTGTCCTCCAACTGAAAAAGAGCCTACAAAAGAGATATGAAATAAAGAAAAAGGATCTGCAAAAGCATCTTGAGACAATCCTAATGTTCCTAAAATCAAAAGACCAAAAATTACTATTGATTTAATCAAACTTATCTCCTATCAAAACAAGTTCTACCAATTCCAATAAATTGTTTGGAAAATATTGATATTTAAGAAAAGTTAACAGTTCTCGTAGCATTAAATTGTGATATCATTATAAGCGATTCCGGTAAAAACCACATTCAAACCTTTGATGGAAAATTAAACTCTGAAAAATTATTTATCTGAAATTATTTCTCATACTTTCCCAAAAATAATTCTAAACAAAAGATAATCCTATACAAGATTATGAATTTAGAAAAACAAAAAGAAGAGATTAGATGCAGACTAAAATTTCTTACCAAAAAACTGCAAATCCTACAATCCCCCGCCAGAAAACTCAGAGAGTTCAATCTCATATCCAGAAGGATCAACAATGTATACTGACTTTGATTTATCCCAGTCAACCTCTCCTCCATAAAGGACCTGCACTCCCAAATCCTTGCATTTGGAAATAACCGTAGAGAAATTAGTCACATGAAAGCCAAAATGTGCAATTCCACCCTCAGGGGACATGTCAGGTATCTCATAGAGGCATAGTTTGATGGAATCGTTTCCAATAATTTTTGATGGTACGTCTGTTTTGTTTGGATTATCATCTTGCTTTATCTGGAAACCAAATAGGTTTCCGTAAAACTTTACAGAATCTGCCAAGTCCTTTACTTTCATGTTTATATGATCAATTGATGTTGCATCAAGGGCCGTCATGCAGATTCTTGGATGGATGTTACATTTAGATTTAGAGTTTACCGTTCTTGCAAAGAGTTACCGCATAGATTAGTTCAAAGTTTTTTGATATGTTTTTGAACTTTGATAGGTCTGTGTTTGCTAGTCGTATTATGTCAAAAATAATACAAAATGTGTCGCCTAAAATATCAAACTAGCTCTTCACGGAGTGGAATTTTTCGCTATTACACACCTAATTACACACTGTTTGAATAATTAGAAGAATAAATTTGGAGTAATGATAACTTTTAAAATAATTAATACCCCATAATATTTCGTAATTTTATGACAATAACTGTAACTAGATTGGCAGGTGGTGTTACTCAGCTTTTCAACACCGAAACCGGAAGAGTGACTTTCAAATGTAAAGCAGAATCAGCTTTTTTGCCAGTTGAGGCATTTGGTGGAATTGTAAAGTTTAATCAAAAAGGTGCAATGGCAACAGTGACAGGCCATATCACTTCGCTTGACTCTTGTGATGTTATCAAAGAAGGTGATCCCTCTTACAAAGAAGCATTGTCAGCAGTAATTGATGCTAAAAAAGAATATCTAAAAAGCAAGTATGATGCAGCCCAAAAAGAAATTCAGGAATTAGAAATTAAATTATCTTCTCTCAATTAAATCAAAATTTTTCTTGAAATTCTTCACATTTGCAGTCTTTTACTAGGCATTTTCCTTTTCCCTCATAATGGATTAAATTATCATGATAACATCCAATTTCCTTGTTGCTGCAATTCATAATGATGATTTGTTCTAGTCATTAATTTTGTTTTCCAGACAATTATAATTACGCAGATATTATAAAGGAATTAGTGGTCGGAATCAAAAGTATTGGCAGATTTTTTATGTTCATTGTAGGAGGTATTATTGCAATTATTGTGGGCTCTTTTATGATTCGCGGAACAATGCATCTTTGGGACAAGCCAGAGTCTGATGACAAAAAGGACAAGTAGGGATTTAATTTAAAAATTAAAGATTCAGTGAAGTAGAAATACTCCTTTGATTTAGATATACCATGGTTGGACCTCAAGATGGTGGATTTGGTTTTGATCAATCAAAAAAATATACCAATGTAGAGAACTTGGAGAAAATATGTGTACAATGTCAGGCAGGTCAGCATAAAAAATGCCTTGCTAAAACAAAAGAAATAGAGAATTGTGATTGCGAGCACTGTATTATTTATGGATAATATTATTTTTGAAACTTTTTTAAATAATGTCTGAATGAACATTTTTCATGTCAAACCAATATGAATTTCGATGTCCACTATGCGGTGAGAACTTTGGGAGTAAAGTAATTGACCTTGCAAAACATATAGGAAAATACCATGATCCTTCAAGATCCTAGTTACAAAATAGAGTAGATTCAATAATATGTGCAAATTGAGGTTTAACAATGTCTAAAAAACAGCAAATAGGTGCATGGATTGGAATAATTGGCGGTGGAATTGGATTCTTCTTTTTCTCAATGTATGCTGAAGACTTTTTCAGATGACTTTAAAATTAATTATTAATAGAGATTAACATTGCAAAAAATTTCTGACCATGTAAAAAAATTTCTCAATTCTCAAAAATTAGGTTATGTTGCAACAGTTTCTGAAGATGACATGCCAAATCTCTCTCCAAAGGGCACCATAATTGCTTGGGATGATAGCACATTGGCCTTTGCTGATATTCGTTCTCCAAAAACTATGGCGAATTTAGAAAAAAATCCTAACCTAGAGATTAATGTTATAGACCCATTATTGAGAAAAGGATTTAGATTCAAAGGAAAAGGCAATATTATTAGAAATGGCCAGACATATGAGGCTATTTTGAGTCATTATAGAGAAAATGGAATCAAAAGTCCAATTGGTGGTATTGTTTTAGTCGACGTAAGTGAATTCTCAGAAGTCACTTCTCCATTGTATGATCTAGGGGTTTCTGAAGAAGAAATAAAGGAGAAATGGAAAAAATATCTTCTTGATTTATGACTAATCTTTGGAATTAGACTCTAGTAATTTCTCTAATTTTTTCTTGGTGAGTTCATGTTCTTTTCGTTCTTTTTCTAATAATTGTTGAATTACTTCTAATTCTTTTTCAGTTTTGTTTAATTTTGATTTTAGGGATGCGGCAACCACACTTGCAGCTTCAATAATGCTTTTAGTTTCAGGCTTTTTTGCAATCTCTTTTTCAATGAATTCTTTTTCTGTATTTGTTAAAACTCCTGTATCGCCAGAGCTTCCCAATTCTTGTTTTGAATTGTATATTCTAGAGGTAATTTCTTCTAATTCTTTTTGAGCCTGGATTTGCTGCATTTTTATTTCATGCAAATCAGCTTTACCCTCAGAAATTTTTTCATTAATTTCTTTTTCTTTGCTAATTGATTTTTCTAATTCTTGTTTTGCATTTTGTAAATTACCTTCTGTTTTCTCTAGGTCTAGAATCAAATTCTTATTTTTTTGATACTTTTCATTTGTATTGTCAATTTTTTGCTTAATGTCTCGGTATTCACGTTTAACAACATCAAGTTCCATGGTTTTCTGATTAGTTTGTTTTTTAATTTCCATCAAACTAGAAACAGTAGAGTTATACTCGTCTTTAACTGTCTGTAAAGTTTTTTTCTGTTCTGTGATTTCTTCTTGTTTGACTCTAAACTCTGTTTGTAATTTCTCTACTTCTTCTTCAAGCTCTTCTTTGAGAATTAATTCCTCGTTTTTTTCTAAATCAGTTACTTCTTCTACTGGTTCTTTTTTCTTACCAAACAATCCCATCACTGTCTAAAGATTTTTTCTAAAAGATGAACCTTTCTTTAGACTTTCTTTTCTTTATTGCGAATAAATTTAATGTAAAATCCAAGGGCTCCAATAATTATGCCTCCAATTAGGGCCATTGTGCCTAGTTCTGGGCTTGTTGGGTTGATGTTTGGAGCCAAAAATAGTAAAAGTGCCCCTAAAATTATCAAGGCAAATCCTCCACTATTTCGAGATTTGTTGTGTTGGTTATGAGCCATTTTTTATCTATAGATAATCTGAAAGCGTTTTTGCCACGTGTTTTCTACCAATATCTGAAATGAATGGTCCGATTTTGGGTCCTCTTGATGTTCCCAAAATAATTTGATATAAAATTTTAAAGAAATCTTTTGGTTGAACATTATTTGATTTGGCAATTTGATAAATTGTATTTTGAATATCCTCTGGCTCCTCATTGGAATCAAGTGCATCAGTCAACTCTTTTAGTGCTTTTTTTGCCAGCTCATCAAGATCAATTTCAGCTTTGTCTTGCTCATCAAATTCATCTGAATAGTTCCCTGCCAATTCAATTAATTTTTCAATATCTGGATGTTCGTTTTTTATTACACCATAATCTAAGAGTTTTTTCATTACTCTATGATTTCTATCCTCTTTGAAAATTTTAGATAATTCAATTAATAATCTGTAATTGACATGTATGCTTGATTCTTTTGGTGGATTTAACAAATTTACATATTCAAACAATCCTTTTGACTTTGCAAGCTTTGCCTGATTGTCTACTTTGATTCTTCCAAAGTAAATATCTTCTAGCTCATTGTACTCATTCATTAGGGATGGAATATCTTCAAAACCGAGCTCTCTTGCCCCTGTAATTCTTTTGTATAATAAAAGCAAAATTGATTTTGCATTTCCAAATTCTAGCCATTTTTGTGCAGTAATTACATTTCCTAGTGATTTTGAAATCTTCTTTCCTCCTTTGTCTAAAAACATTTCATATTTTACGTGGTGTGGGTGAGGATAATTTAGAATTTCATCTGATACCCAATCATTTACTTTAACAGAATCCATGATGTCTTTTCCATAAGCCTCAAATCGTATATCAAATGCTGCCCATCTTGCAGCAAATTCTACCTTCCAAGCTAACTTCCCTAAATCTTTGGTAATGTCTGCTTCTCCTTGATGACTGCATCCATGGACAATTTTGGCGCCTATTTCTGCGTCATGACACTTGTAAAGTACCTTTTTTTCTTCTGGAAGGTATTCTGTTGCTTCAGCTGTGTAAAGTCTGCTACAATTTGCGCATACAGGAAAGTATGGTAAATATTTTTGAAATTTTTCTTGTCCTACAAGTTCTGATATTTTTTCACCAATCTTTGAGCTATTTTGTAAAATTACATGGATTTGGTCCTTTAGCAATCCTTGTTTGTATGTATCAATGGCTCGTCTAAACTGATATTTTACACCAACTTTGTCTAGTCCATCCAAAAGGATGCTACTCATATGCATTCCATATGATTCGTGACAACCAAATGGGTCTGGAATGAGAGAAACAGGTTTTGCAATGTGTTCTTCTAATGAAACTGGAAACCCCTCTGGAATTTTTCTCAAGCCATCAAGATCATCCGAATATGCAATCAACTCTGATTTATATCCAAAGTTTTCTAAAGCAAGCTTTACTCCGTATGCTCTAACTGCATCTCCTAAACTTCCAATGTGTGGGATTCCAGAAGCTCCTAATCCACTCTCAACTCTGATTAAGTCTAATTTTCTTCCAAGTGTCTTTTCTCGCCCTAATAATTCATGAGCTAGCTTGTCAATCCAAATTCCTTTTCCTATTTTTTCTGAATCTGACATTCCTTTTCACTAGTTCAATGGTTTGCTCATGTAGGGCCCATATAACGAATACCCTAATTTTTGATAGTATTCTCTTGTACCTACTGCGCTGATAACAAGCAATCTGTTTGCATCAAACTCTTCTTTGGATATTCTCTCAGCCTCTTTCATTAAATTTTTGCCTAGTCCTGAGTGTTGAATTTGATTCTCTTCTTTTTGACCTAGCTGCAAGGATTTACCATAAACGTGTAATTCTCGAACGATACAAGAGTCTGTACTGACTTCTTTTCTATGTGCTAAACTGCTAGGATTACGAAGTCTCAAGAATCCATAAATTGATTCATCTTTATCCTCATATGACAAAAACACTTCATTACCTCCTGATGATACATAATCAATTCTATTGAGATTCAAAGATTGCCCATCAGGATTTTTTTTTGAGAGACCTGCTTCTCTACATCTAATACATTTACAGGAGGCTCCTTGTTTTGTTAGATTTTGGTGGATAATTTGTCTGAGGTTTCCAGATTTTGGACCTGCAACAATCTCATCAGGTCCGATTTCTCTCATTACTCTCATGATTCTGACCCATTTTGGAACAATTTTCTTCATTTCTGTGAGGACATTTACCAAGTCTACATCAGAATATGGTGTATACTTTCCTTGTTTGTAATCCTCATAGAGTGGAGTATTTTCTAAAACTAGAGAGGGGTATATTTTCAACATGTCTGGCTTGAGTTGTGGGTCATCAAATAATTTCTTAAAATCAGAAATGTCTTCAGCAGGTGTAACTGTTGGTAGACCTGGCATCATATGGGCTACAATTTTATATCCTGCATCTTTAGAAATCTGAAATGATTCTGTAACATCATTGTAGTTGTGACCACGGTTTACAATTTCATAAACTCTTTCTTGTAATGATTGAACTCCAATTTCAATTCTAGTAATTCCATAATCTAACATCCAATCAACATGTTCTTTTTTACAATAGTCTGGCTTTGTTTCGATGGTAAATCCAACATTCCTGATTTTTGCATGTTCATTGTTTGATTTTGCTTCTTGAAGATTTTTAGAATCTATTCCGTTTAATGCATCATAACATGATTTAATAAAATTTTCTTGATAATCTTTTGGCATAAAAAGAAATGTTCCCCCAACTATTACAATTTCCATTTTTGACGGATCATGACCATATGCAACTAACTTGTCAATTTTTGATGTAATTTGTAATTTAGGATCATACTCATTTTCAATGGCATTAAGTGTAGATGGTTCTTTTCCTGTGTAACTGTTTGGAGAATTAAATTCAATTCCTCCTGGACAATAAGAACATCGCCCATGAGGACATGCGTAGGGTTTTGGCATTAGTGCAACTACTGCAACACCTGATGCTGTTTTGATTGGTTTTTTAAGTAAGACTTTACGTAACTTTGAAAAATCATCTCCTTTCACCATGGAGAGGATTTCATGGCTTTTGGGCATTCTGCTTAAGGAATATTTTCTACAAGTTTTTTTAATTTCTTCTTTGACTTGCTGTTTTGAAGGCCCATTAATCAACAACAAATTTTGAGAAATCTCAAAACATGCTTTTGAAAATATTGCGTCCAGCTCACTCATAGATTCTTTGACTGTCTAAGACATAAATTCGTTAAATTATTGAAATTTGAGCCTATTTTCTATGGCTAGTCTTTCTTTTTGATCTGATGGTTCTTTTTCTGGCGTTTTTAGGACTGTTCTTTGATGTTCTTTTTACAGTTTTTTTTGCAACCTTTCTCTTAGCAGCAGTTCTCTTCTTTGCTGGCTTTCTCTTAGTTACAGTCTTTCTCTTAGCAGCAGTTCTCTTCTTTGCTGGCTTTCTCTTAGTTACAG
>Ga0224508_10005513_pt1 | contig 10117 bp, 5 predicted proteins | sample SF_Jan12_sed_USG_4_FD_170157 | JGI IMG/M metagenome (GOLD analysis project Ga0224508, IMG submission 170157) | Sediment microbial communities from San Francisco Bay, California, United States - SF_Jan12_sed_USGS_21 | ecosystem: Environmental > Aquatic > Marine > Sediment | place: USA: California... | reverse complement strand
CTTCGATATCTCGGCGCGCGCCGCCTATGACACGGACCTCCCTCGTCTTCGGGCCGGTGGGGTGGGGACGCAGTTCTGGTCCGTCTACGTGCCGAGCCCCTTCGAGCCCCTCGATGCCGTGCGGGCTCAGCTCGAGCAGATAGACATCGCTCGCCGGATCATCGCCCTCTACCCCGACGACCTCGGGCTTGCCCTCAGCGTGGCCGACATCGAGCGCGAGCGTGACGCCGGACGGATCGCGTCCCTTCTCGGAATCGAGGGTGGCCACACGATCGTCAACTCTCTGGGTGCGCTGAGGGCGTTCTATGACCTGGGCGTGAGGTACATGACCCTCACGCATTTCAATTCGACCGATTGGGCCGACGCCGCGACGGAGCCCGCGCGGTATGGCGGACTGACGACCTTCGGCGAAGAAGTCGTCCGGGAGATGAACCGGCTCGGGATGCTCGTCGACATCTCGCACGTGAGCCCGGGAACGATGAGCGACGTGCTTGAGGTGACGCAGTCGCCCGTGATCTTCTCGCACTCTTCGACGCGGGCGTTGACCGACCACGTCCGCAACGTTCCGGACTCGATTCTCGCCCGGATGCCCGATAACGGGGGCGTGGTGATGGTCACGTTCGTTCCGCCGTTCATCTCCGAGGAGGCCCGGATCTGGGGCGAGGGGCTGTTCCCCCAGATTGCGGCGGCGTCCAGCGACGAGGAATGGCAGCGGATCACGCGCGAGTACATCGCCGAGCACGGCGAGGCCCCGCGGGCGACGCTCGCGGACGTCGCCGACCACATCGAACACGTCGTCGGCGTCGCCGGCATCGAACACGTCGGGATCGGGGCCGATTTCTACGGGGCCGAGACCGATTCGGATCTCGTTCAGGGGCTCGAGGATGTGTCGAAGTATCCGGATCTCTTCGCCGAGCTCATCGGACGTGGCTGGAGCGACGAAGACCTCAGAAAGCTGGCCAGGGGGAATATCCTGCGGGTGTTCGCGGAGGCGGAGGACGTATCGGCCAGACTGAAGCTCGAGCTGTCGCCGTCGCTGGCGACGATCGACGGGCTCGACCGATGAGAGTCGGCGTGGCCCTCGCGGCCCTGGTCGTGGCAGGGTGCTCCGCCGAGGCGGTTCCGGACACGCTGGTTCTGGGTGGGACGGTCTTCGATGGCTCCGGCGCCGATCCCGCGACGACTGACCTCGCGATCCTCGGGGCTCGGATCGTGTTTGTCGGAGACGCGGGGAGCGAGGGAGTGGTGGCCACGGACACGATCGAAGCCGCCGGACTCATGGTCACGCCGGGGTTCATCGACATGCACAGCCATGCCGATCTGGAGGCGGACTACGGGCGAAGTGCGGAGATCTTCCTGCAGCAGGGCATCACCACGGCGGTGATCGGAGTCGACGGCGGCGGGACGCCGGATATCGCCGCCCTGTATGACCGGATGTCGGCGGACGGCATCGGCCTGAACGTCGTCTCCTACGTCGGTCACGGTGCGATCCGGAGCGCCGTTCTCGGCCTCGACGATCGAGCGCCCTCGGAGACGGAGCTCGCCCGGATGAGGGCCCTCGTCCGGAAGGGGATGGACGAAGGCGCGTTCGGTCTTTCAAGCGGCCTCTTCTACGTGCCGGGCTACTACGCCGAGACGGAGGAGGTCATCGAGTTGGCGAGGGTCGCGGCCGACTACGACGCGATCTACGACACGCACGACCGAGACCTCGGTGCCGCGTATCAGGGCGTCGGATACCTGAACTCGATCCGCGAGGCGATTCGGATCGGGGAGGAGTCCGGGACGCGGGTGATCTTCAGTCACTTCAACGCGCAGGGGCGGGCCAACTACGGGCGGGCTCCCGAAGGCGCCGCGCTGATCGACTCCGCGCGGGCGCGGGGAGTCGACGTGACCGGGGCTCAGCACGTCTATACCGCGACCATGTCGAGCTTGCAGGCCTACGCCGTTCCTCGCTGGGCGGCGGCCGGGGGACCCGAGCAGATGGTGCGCCGGTTCACCCATCCGGACACCGCGAAGATCCTGGACACACAGACGATGGAGATGCTCGAAATCCGCGGCGGCGCGGAGAAGATTCTCTTCGCGGACCCCCGGCCCGAGCTCAACGGGAAAACGCTGGCCGAGGTCGCACTGGAGCACGGCATGACGGTGCCGGAGACGGTCCGCGAGATCCTCACGGATGGCAATGCCTGGGTCATGAACCTCGAGCTGTACGACCTGGAGAACACGCGGTTTCTCGCGACCAGGCCGTGGATGATGACGTGCACCGACGGCGGGACGCCGCTGCCGGATCAGGACGTGACGCACCCGCGGGCATACGGTGCGTTTCCGAGAAAGATCCGTCTCTTCGTCGAGGAGAGCGACGATATCTCGATGGCGTTCGCGGTGCGCAGCATGTCGGGCCTGGCGGCCGACTTCCTGCGGCTGAGGGATCGCGGGTACATCCGGGAGGGGATGATCGCGGACCTCGCCATCTTCGATCGTGATCGGATCGATGACCCGGCGACCTACGAGGCTCCCCACCAGATGGCGCGGGGTCTGGAGCATCTGTTCGTGAACGGCGAGGCCGCGGTGGTGGAAGGGGTGGCGACCGGCGCACTGGCCGGTCGACCGCTCAGGCGCGAGGGCGGCTGACGCGGTCGCCTGCGGCGCCGCCGAAGCGGCGTGTGAGGCGGGTGGGGGTCGATCGGTGCTGCGCTCCCCGATCAGCCCCCACCCCGAGCCCGGCTAGTCGCCGGACGCTCCGGAATCGCCTCCGGTCTCGCCCTCCTCGCCACTGACGGCTTCCTCCTCGACCGCGTCAGCCTCGCGGAGAACCGGCGACATCTGGACCTCCTGCCCCGTCTTCTTGATGGACGAGACCGACGTCCGATCGAAGATCAGCAGGAGGGTCTCCTCGCTATCGGCGAGCACCTCGAAATGCGAAGCCGGGATCCTCAGCCCGCTATTCGCCGCACTCGGAATACGCAGAGGGGTTTCCTCGCCGGCGGGAATCATGGTGTTCCCGAACGTCATGTCGTTCGCGAACGTAATCCAGGCGCCCGACAGGTAGAGCCGCACGTTGCGGTACCGACCCGCTGGGAGCTCGCCAAACGCGATCTCCGCGACTTCGCCGTCACCGAGCGCGAACAGATCGATCTCGGTTTCTTCCAGCGGGACCCGGGTCCAGGCGGCCCCACCGGGGTTCCCCTGGCAGGCGGGAGCTTCGTCGGCCTCGGCGTCACCCTCGGACGCGCCCGTGTCGGACGTCTCGCCCGTCTCGGAGGAATCGCCCTCGGATCCTTCGGCCCCTTCTCCCTCTTCGCCGTCGCCCGCGGAGTCATCACCCTTCGGCCCGGTCCGAACCGCGCGGATCTCGCAGAGAGCCAGCCTGAGGGAAGAGATATCGGCCGGGTCGATCGTGCCCCCGGGCACGACGCTTCCGGCGAGTCCGATTCCGATGTCGCCCGAGAGGAGCGACGACGAGACCCCTGTCGTGGCTCCCACGAAGATGCTCGCGCTCCCGGACCCGCCCGACTCCTCGGAGCCGTCGTCGCCCTCCTCGCCGTCGTCGCCCTCCTCGCCGTCGTCCGACGACCCCTCGACCTCGGCTTCTTCTGCGGGGTCCGCCTCACGGAGAATCGGGCTCATCTGCACCTTGCCGCTTCCGGTGGCGCCGATCGACGCAGTGGTCGCGGCCGGGTCGAACAGAACCAGAACGGTCTCGGCAGCTCCGTCCACCGTGAAGTGAGTCGTCGGAATCCTCAGGCCGTTGTTCTCGGCGCTCGGGATCTCGAGATCGTAGACCTGGCTCGCGAAGTAGGTCGTGCTGCCGACCGTGATGTCGGTGAGAAACGAGACCGTCGCGCTCTGCAGGAAGAGGCGCACACTGTTGTACGTGCCTCCGGGGAGCGTGCCGGCCGCGACTTCCACCAGAGAGCTCTCGGTGAGGGACGCCAGGTCGATCGTGACCGGTCCCACGTCGGCCGAAGTCCACGCCCCCCCCTGGGTGCGGTGGGCCTCGACCCGGTCGATCACCAGCTCCAGGCTCTCGACGTCCGAGAATTCAAGCGGTTGACCCGAGCGCACGAGCATCGAGGTAGCGATAGAGGCCGAGGCAGCCGCGGTACGGCCGAGGAGGATCGAAGCCTGGCCACCGGCTCCGGGCCCCAGAGGGTCGCTGTCACCGCCGCACGCGGCGACGAGACCCACAAGTGAGAGAACGAGGAATCGACGCACGAATCACTCCTGGTAAGGGATGCTCCGACGGGCCGGGGCCCGGTGTGCGACGTTTTGCATACAAGTTCCGAGCCCCCCGCAAACCCCCGTCAGTCGGGGCCTTAGGCCTCGGGAGGCCTGCCCGGAGTGACAAAAAGTGCAGATATGGGAAACAAATGACGGTTGACGTGAAATCTGTTCCACCCGCCCGGTCCCTTAGGTTCTGCCACATGACCGCACAAACGGAGACCTCACGGTTGACCCGCTGTCTTCTCATGCATCCCCGCGAAGCGTGGGGGGACCAGGGGCGGATCGACCGGGAGTGGTCGGCACTCGGGTATACGGCTCGGCCCGATCGATCCCGGGCCACGGCCGAATACGACGCCTTTGCGCAGATCTTCCGATCGGCGGGCGTGCAGATCGAGTGGCTCCACCCGGCGGCCGGCCTCACGCTCGACGCGATCTACGTACGCGATGCCTCGGTGGTCTCGGATCGCGGCGTCGTCCTCTGCCGGATGGGCAAGCCGGACCGGGAGCACGAGCCCGCCGTCCAGGGCGAGGCGTTCGAGACGCTGGGCCTCGAGGTGCTGGGTTCGATCGAGGGAGCCGGCAGGCTGGAGGGCGGCGATGTCGTCTGGCTGGCCCAGGATACCCTGGCCGTCGGGATCGGATACAGAACCAACGCAGAGGGCCTCGAACAGCTGGCGTCCCTCCTCGGCCCCGGCGTCGAGATCCTGCCCGTCCATCTCCCGCACTGGCGGGGCCACGGGGACGTCTTCCACCTGATGTCGATCCTGAGTCCGATCGATGGCGATCTTGCCCTCGTCTACTCGCCGCTCATGCCGGTGACCTTCCGCGAGGAGCTCCGGGCCCGCGGATACGAGCTCGTGGAGGTGCCGGACGAAGAGCTCGACATGGGGCCCAACGCCGTCGCCCTGGGGCCGAGGCGCGTCGTGCTCGAAGCGGCCAACGGCGAGACGCGGCATCGGCTGGAGGCAGCCGGCGTCGAGGTGATCACGTACGGGGGCGATGAGATCAGCCGAAAGGGACTCGGCGGCCCGACCTGTCTGACGAGACCCCTGGCGCGCGAACCCTAGGGGCTTCTGGGGAAGATGTAGACGGGCGTGTGACTCAGCTCGACCCCGACCACGCCCCCCGAGCTCCGCTCCGTCCAGCGATCGGGCTCCTCCTCGCCCATGCCGGTGATCACGGGCTCGATGGCCACAACGCGACTCACGACGTCGAGCTCTACCTCGAGGGAGGGAACGCCGTCCTCCGGGATGATTGCCCGTAGAGGGTCCATCCAGGCGACCCAGAAGTGGCCGCCGTCCCGGTCGACGCGATACAGCCGAACCCGTGGGTCGGCGTGCTCTTCTCTCTCGATCGACTCGTATCCCGCGAGATGCCCGACCAGCTGTCGGATGGCGAAGAACGGGGGGTAGTACTCGAGGACCCGCCCGGTCCACGGGTTGATGCGCACGGCCCCGCCCCAGGCGGAGATCCCGGCTCCCGCGTTCATGGGCTTCAGGGTGAGCCAGAGGATGTCCGCGACGAACGCGAGATTGATGACGCGGATCCCCTGTTCAGCGGCGATGACCGACCGCTGGACGTGGTCCGCCGCGACGAAACCGCGCGTCCACGCGAGGGTCGCAGGATCCTTGTCCAGCAGCCGCGTGAAGAACTCCGCGAGCCGACAGCGATCGTCCTCGGTGGCCGGCGAGCTGACCACTCCGAGCGCGCCTCCGGTACACCGGTTCGCGGGCCCCCAGCCGATGTAGGAGGTGGGGGTGGTGTCGCTGATCACGACGGGCTTCACGTACCCTCGTAGCCCGGTCTCGTGGTCGATCCACCGCATCACGTGCTCGATTTCGTACGGCGATCCGAGGTTGTGGATGTTGATGAAGTCGAAGGCGTCCGGGCTGTCGAGAACGACGCGCATGTCAGCGAGGTCGTGGTGACGGTCGACGCGCCGGGTCCGCCTCCAGACCGCGTCGTACTCGTCCGGGTTCTCCACATCCATATCGACCGGGGCGAACAGAAATGCGGCATGTCCGATCCGCACGTCGTCGCTCGCGCGGTGCGCAGCCTCATACGCGAGTCGGAGGGTGTGGACGTACTCCTCGACCGGCTCGGGTTGATAGCTCGAGAACTCGTTCCCGATCTCCACGTATCGCACCGGCCACCGGAGACCCTCCATATCGTCGACGCCGTCCGCGTCGTATCGCTCGACTACCGCCTCGACCCACTCCTGGAAAAGCCCCTCGTACTCCGGCTTCGGGCTCCCGTTCGTACTGGTGAGCAGCCGGACATCCTTCGACGCCCAGCGGCTGTGCGGCTTCAGCGAAATCGTCAGCTCGGTGAAGCCGCGGGCCTGATACTCGCGCACGAAGAGGTCGAACTTCCCGAAGTCGATGTCCTCTCCGGGACCGCTCTGCATGCTCCCCCACTGAACGGCTTCGACATAGTGTTTCATCCCGGGCATCCCGGTCGCCGCGAACGCCCCCGCCATGCCGGCCGCGATCCGCGGGTTGTCGAGGAGGGCGTACTCGAGGCCGATCACGATGCCGTCGCCCGCGAACCGGCCAGGCGCCAGTTCGCGGTCCGGCTCGGGAGGCGTCCGCTGCGCATCGAGCGGCGTCCCGGGCGCCGCCAGCAGACACGCGATCGCGGCGGCCGTGACGCGATTCGCGGTCGCGCCCGACGTCCTCCTCGACGCCAGGCCCACGGCCACCCCGCCCATCAGTCTGCCAGGCCGGCCGCGCGATCGGCGGACAGCTTGATCCCGCGGATCAGAGCGGAGCTGAGTCCGTAGTGCTCCATCTCGTTCAGACCGGCGATCGTGCATCCGCGTGGAGTCGTGACCCGGTCGATTTCCCGCTCCGGGTGTCCCTCGCCCTCGAGGAGCAGCGCCGCGGCGCCGTGTGCGGTCTGCGCGGCCAGCAGGAGGGCCTCCTCCGGGTGGAACCCCACCTCGATGCCGCCCTGCGACGCGGCCCTCACGCAGCGGAGGAAGAACGCCACTCCACAAGCGCAGAGCGCGGTCGCGGGCGTCATCATGTTCTCCTGGATCACGAGCGTCCGTCCCAGTCGCTCGAAGAGGGCGGCGGCGTCCTGGAGGGCGTCTTCGTCCGCATCATCGGCGCTCAAGCACGTCATCGAGGCGCCGATCGAAGCCCCCGTGTTCGGCATGGCCCGGACGACCGGAACGTCGGTGCCGAGGGCTTCGCGGATCGACTCCAGCGCGACGCCTGACGCGACGGAAACGATCAACCGGGTACCCGGAAGACTCCCGCGGATCTCCTCGAGCAGGGCGGGGAGCTGCTGCGGCTGGACCGCCAGTATGACGATGTCCGCGTCGTCGACGGCCGCCGGATTGTCCGCGGAGACTTTGACGTCTCCCCCGAGAAGCAGCGTCGCGTGCTCGGGTCGCCGACGCGTCACCATCACGTCATCCGCCGGCACGCCCCCGTGACGCGTCCAGCCCAGGGCCAGGGCCTGCCCGAGGTTCCCGCCCCCGAGTATCGCGATGCGGCCGTCACTCATCTCGGCCACCGCTCGTTGCGGTCTCGCCGATGCGCACGAACTCGGCCCTACCGAGATGGATCCCGTTGAACAGAAGTTTGAAGGTTCCGTGCGGCTGAGCGCGCTTCTTGATGAGGGGTCCGTACAGGAACATCCGGCCTTCACCGAGCTTCGCCTCGGCCACCGTCGTGCCGCCGTTCAGATGGTGCTGACCCCACGCCCAGCCGCTCAGCAGGGGGTCCTCCGAGTCGAACCAGGCGATCGGCGTCACCCCCGCCAGGTGCGCCCCCGGGCTCGTCCGGAACACCGCGCTGTTGTTGAACATGACGTTCGCGCGCCCGGCCATCCCGAAGGCCAGCGGGTGCGTGTTGTCGACCGCCATGTCGAGCACCGAGCTGGGGATGTAGTACCGATCCTGGGACAGTCGCCTTCCGTCGCCGTCGACCAGGTGGTTCGTCAACGGCAGCTCGGCGTGATAGGCGATGTTCGTCGAGCTCCCGATGGCGAGCAGCGTCCCGCCTGCCTCGACGAAAGCGAGCAGGGCCGGAATCGTCACGTCGGGCGTGATCGAACCCAGCCGCTCCCGGAACTCCCCCGGGATCGTCGACGGGTCGGGCGGACTCCCGAAGAAGCCGCCAAAACCGCCGCCGCCGGCACCGCGGGGCGCGGGGATCGCTCCGTCCGGGAAGATCAGGACGTCGAAGCGGTCTCGCAGGTTTCCGGCGTCGAGGTCCTGTGGGTACACGACCTCGAACGGGAACTCGTACTGCTCGAGCATCCAGCGGGTCCACCCGGAGGACATCGAGCCCCCGTACCGATCCCACAGCCCGATCCGGACGGGGTTCACACGGATCGCTTCCGTGCGGGGGGCCTCCGCACGCCCCTCGAACGACAGTCCGAGATCGCGGGTGGCGGAGAACAGCATGGCCATGACCCCGTCAGCGTTCGGGATGTAGATGTCGCCGGGACCATCGTCATCGGAGGGCAGCCAGTAGACCTCACGTCCCGCGGCCAGGAGCCGGTTCGTCAGGACCGCCGCGTTGTTGGCCGCATGAGAGGTGGTGACTCCCGCATGTCTCGCCAGCCGGGAGATTTCGCCGTCAGAGAGATCCTCCAGCCGTCCCTCCAGCGTGGTCCGATTCGCCAGGTAGCGCCCGGGCTCGAACTCGGCGAGCCCCCGGATCGCCTCGAACGGGCCGTCGAAGCCTTCGAGGACGCGGTCGTACTCCAGCCCCATCTGCATCGCGAGCGTGTACCCGGCGTTGTCGTAGGGCGCGATCGGGGGACCGCCCTCGTACTGGAAGTCGTTCGGGTAGTCCTGGGGCTCCATGAGGTCGTGGATATGGGGTGCGAACGCCTGGTCCGTCTTGAGCACGTAGGAGCCCGCGGGGTACGACTTCCCGAGAACCGCGAAGTCATCGGTGGCCCGATGCACACGAATGCCGCTGCGCTGCAGGGACCAGATGAACCGGGTCGCCGTCCCGAAGTCCGTCTGATCCGACGGGACGATGTACCCGCGGGCATCCCGATCCTCGGGTTTCCGGAAGACGTCGAAATGCTCGATGTCTACCGTGCGACCGAAGAACGCGTTTCCCCCCTGGGTCCCCTCCATTGCACCCCGCTCGACCAGCTCGGCCTTGGCCGCCTCGACCATCTTCGGGTGGTGCGTCCAGCTGTCCCCGCTGCCACGCCGGATCGCATCCCGACCCATGATGTAGCGGTTGTAGAGCACCGTTTCCCGGTACCTCGAGGCGTAATCGAGGATCGCCCGATTTCCCGTGATCGAGTAGTCGATCACCGTCCGGAAGTGCAGGGGAGCGGGCACCGCCGGGGCCGGGAGGTCCGTGCTCGGGAGCTGCTTGTCCGGCATGAACTCGATCACGCCGGGCGTCGGGTTCCCCGCGGTCTCGGTGAGGATGCCGATCATGTTGTGGAAGTATCCCGTCGTCCGGACGTTGCCGTTGAACCACGTCGAGAACGACGCCCCGTCCCGCATCGTCGCCCCGTACTTGCCCTCGGCGATGAGCCGGTTGTGCATCGCGATCCCCACCGCATCGATGCCGACGTTGAGCAGAGGGTGCGTGTTGTAGTTGAACGGGTTTCGGAAGGGGGGGACGAAGAGGACAGTGCCCCGTGGGCCCCGCTGGTGGTGGTTGTACATGATCTGCGGGTGCCACTCGATGAACTTCACCCGCGACATGTTCTGCGTCTCGGGCTGGCTCACGAGATACGAGTCCCGGTTGTTGTCGTGCCCGACGTACTTCTGGTAGAGCCGCGGGATGCCGCCGGTCGTCCGGTCGAGTGGATCGTCGTGTCGCATGTACCAGTTCGACACCAGCTCCATGCCGTCGGGGTTCGCGTGCGCCGCCAGGTTGATCAGGTCATCCAGGAATCGGAGCGT